>Ga0209939_1000004_pt1 | contig 316426 bp, 308 predicted proteins | sample SalPon2A_A_D1_MG_FD_185714 | JGI IMG/M metagenome (GOLD analysis project Ga0209939, IMG submission 185714) | Soil microbial communities from South San Francisco under conditions of wetland restoration - Salt Pond MetaG R2A_A_D1_MG (SPAdes)... | ecosystem: Environmental > Terrestrial > Soil >...
GTTGCCGGTTGTCGCCATTGTTCCGCTGGCCGGCAAAAACGAGCAGAGGAAGTCGCTTGTCGGGTTGTCCCGGGTCGCCTCCAATTCCGCTGTGAGGTCGACTGTGACGTCGGCTTCGCTGCCGCTGCCTCCGTTGGCGAACGAGACGCCGCCGGCGTGCTCTGTCTGCTCGCCGACTGTCACCGTGCACCCGGTTTCGACCACTTCCACTTCGATGTGTTCTCCTTCGCCTTCGCACTCGACGGACACCGGCGCGTCGCCGTTGCCGTCTGTGTGGCTTGTGAACACGTAGTAGCAGTGGTTGGTCCGCACCACCGCCGGGTCATCGAACAGCGTGCATTTGTCGTATGTCGGTGTGATCGGCAGCGCTCATCGCCAAGGCGGCGATCAGGACGAGGCCCATTGCCTTCAGTTTGCGAGTCATCTGCTCTTTCCTGTCCTTGGATGTCCTTCGGTCCACGTTTGTGGACCGGTTCATCCATAACCGTTCAGGAGGCTGAGAGCAAAGACGGGCGGGTACGCGAACGCGCGGGTCGGTGCGGGTGAAACCGTGCTTCTTCTGGATGAAATGGCCAGCCCGGCTGCGAACGGCGCAACCGGGCTGGCTTCTGCGTACCCAGCTGGAAAGCTGCACGTAAACTAGCCGGTTACCGCAAACGTCCCATATGCGCGTTCCCCTAGTTCGGTTGCGGATAGGGAAATGAGCGCGCCGGTGGTCGACGCACCACTTGCGGCACCGGTTTTTCCGGGCTTGAGCGTGCTGGACGCCGCTCCTACCCCGCCCGACGCTTTGGTGACGAACACGCAGAGGAAGCCTGAGTCGGCCTCGGGATGGTTCGGACTCGATTCGGGAGCTTCTCCGTCGTCACATTCTGCGGGGGGGCTTTCCCCTTCGGCAATCACCTCCACATTGGCGCTCGCAAGTTCCGTCGCGAGGGGAATCGGGAAGGAGATGGCCGCTTCGGCAACGGTGACGAAGAATTCGGGTGCGAGTTCTTTTTCAAGGGACCGCGCTTCCCATGCTCCGGTCTCCGTGGCGCCAACCGGCAAAGTGCCGCCCGCGGTCCAGGGCGAGCCTTCGTCGCCGGTGGGGCCGGTCGGGCCGGTGGGGCCGGTCGGGCCATCCGAGCCGGTGGGGCCGGTCGGGCCGTCCGAGCCGTCCGAGCCGTTGGTTCCGGTGGGGCCGGTCGGGCCTGCTGCGCCGGTGGCGCCTTTAGCACCATTCGCTCCAGGGGGACCCTGCGGACCCGGTGCTCCCTGGGCACCCTGGGGCCCCGCCGGACCAGCCGGGCCCGCGATCGCGAACTGCTTGGAGAAGCGCTTGGAGAACTTCTTGGACCAGTTCTTCGACTGCTTCTTCGAAATGTTCTTGGAGATGTTGCGGACCTGCTTCTTCTGCTGCTTGTTGAGCCCGGAGGCGGCATAGGCGCCGCCGGCAAGCGCGGCGACCAGCGCCACTACGGCGACGATCAAGCCGGCCGTGCCGAGCTTGCTGTGGATGCGAGAGAACATCTAACCCTCCCTGAATAGTGCTTGAGATACGTCGAAGGGCGGGCAGGCTCTAGCCCTCGAGCCCCCGCCTCTCCTCTGCCTGGGAACCCGCCCAGACAGAGATACGGTATCGGAACGGGGGCGTATCCGTCAAGGAATGCACAGAAGGACCCGAGCCCAGCTCGGGTCCTTCTGTGTCGGCCGCTGCCCTCGGGCCGCGGCGTGGCGTCCCTACTCTTCGCTCGCTCTTACTGCGTTGGCGTCGGCGGTCTGGAGTTTGCCTTCCAGGATCGCCGTGTTGGTGCCGGCCGGCGACGGTGCGCCGAGGATGTCGTTGACAAGCGGGTCGATGAAGAAGGAGAAGATTCCTCCGCATCCGTCCGCTGCCGGCGCCGCGAACGAGTTGTTGACGAGCGCCCCGCCGCTGAGGGTGATGATTTTCCCGCCGCCGGAGATCGAGATTTCGCCAGCAGCGCCCGTGATCGGTTCATTCGGCGGCGGCGGTTCGGTCGTGCCGCTGGTGAAGTCAATCACCACCGGGCTCGAGTCCGATCCGATGTAGCAGTTGCCGCCGAGGATGAGGTTGCTCAGCTTGATCTTCACCGGCAGCGAGAGGGCCGTCCCCGTCTCGAGGATGAGGTTCGTCGTGTTGACTTCGACGTTGCTGGCGGAGCCGGCCAGTTCGACCGTGGCCGTGACGCCGGTGAACCCTTCGTTGATCAGGTTGTTGAACCAACTCTGCAGCCAGCCGGGCCACCAGCCCGGCGCTTCGATCCCGAGCAGGCCGCCCGGCACCGGCTGCGGGGTCGGGATGATGGTCTCGCCGTTCTCGGCCCCGATGAATTCTTCGCCGCCCAGGGTCAAACCGCCCTGGAAGATGACCGTGTTGACCAGCGGCACTTCTTTTTTGCCCACCGTGAAGACTCCACCACTCGATTCCGAGTAGACGCAGCCTGCGGTCGCTTCGTTGTTGAGCGGGCACTCGTTGAACTGCGCGAATTCGCCGGTCGGGTTGTGCGAGGCGCCAAACGCCAGCGATGCGGGCACGAGGGCCATCACCGCGGCGAGGATCCCGGCAAGAAATAGCCGTTTCATGGACTGGGTTCCTTTCCGTGCTATCTGGTTTGCGTTGCCCCGTCGGCGACGGGAGCTCCAGATCGGCGACTGCGGCCGCTGGGAGGCAGGGGCGAGGAGAGGCTCCGGCATGAGTAGCGGAAATCCCCTCTTCTCCCCAGACCGAACAGCTTGCGCCTCCCAGCGATGCCTAAATGGACTTTCCCGTCCCGATTGGGATAACGACTTGTACCAGACGAAAATGCTTTGCGCAAGGTTACGGCGCGTTTTCTTGACCTAATGACCCGATCCGATCAGTCCTTCTGGGCGGCGACGAAGACCTCGAACTGGCTCGAGGACGGATTGCGGCGCTTGCCGCTGCCGTGGAAGACGGCGCTCAGCGTCATCCCGACCGAGCCGTAGATCTCGGCCAGCTCCTCGACCGTGTAGAGGCGCTGGCGGAACTCGATCCCGCCGAGGCCCTCCAGCACCTCGCCGAAGCGCAGCGGGATCATCACGCCTTCCATGTAGGAGTCCGACTTGTTCCAGCGGTGCTCGACCAGTTCGACCATCGAGGAGCTGGGGATCCAGGAGCGCTGCGGCAGGTGCTCGCGTGCGTAGAGCACGTTGGGCAGCTGGACCAGGTTCTGGCCGCCGGGCCGCAGGGCGCGGGAGATCACCTCGAAGGTGCGGCGGTTCTCCTCCTCGGTCTCGAAGTACCCGACCGCCCCGTCGTTGAGGTTGAGCACGACGTCGAACTCCGCCTCGAAGGGGAGCTCGCGCAGGTCGGCCTCGAGGAACTCGGCTTCCAGCCCCTGCTCGGCGCTGTCGCGGCGGGCGATCTCGACCAGTTCGGCCGAGATGTCGACCCCGGCCACCGAGAACCCGCGCCGCACCAGCTCCAGCGAGTGGCGGCCCGAGCCGCAGGCCAGATCGAGGACGCGGGCGCCCTCCTCGGGCCGCAGCATCTTCAGCGCCCGGTCGACTTCCTTCCCGGTCCGCTCGGTCCAGGCCATGTCCGCCGTGGCGCCGTCGAAGGCGGTCGCGTACCAGTCGTGCGGGATCTCCTCGGATAGAACGCTCATGCTCTCCTCCCTTCCAGAATCGATTGCGCAGGAAAACCTTAATAGATAGCGGTAGCTAATGGCGCGGTTTTCCGATCGGAGAGCCCGGGTAACGCCTTGACAGGGCGCCTCTGGGAGGGGAAGCTAAATACTCATTCGTACCTAAAAGCATGGGGAGTTGGCCGGGTGGGCAAGATCATCGTCACTGAGTTGGCCACCCTGGACGGGGTGTTCGAGGACCCCGCCGGGATCGAGGGCTTCGAGTTCGGCGGCTGGGCGCTCGACGTCGACCAGGGGGAGGAGGGGCGGCGGATCAAGGTCGACGAGATCTTCGACGCCGAGGCGCTGCTGTTCGGCCGCATCACCTACGAATCGCAGCTGCACGCCTGGGAGCTGCGCAGCGAAGAGGACATGGGGCTCTCCGCGAAGGCGATGTCGCTGCCCCGGTACGTCGTCTCCTCGACCATGGAGGATCCCGACGACCCCAACGTGACGGTGCTGCGCGGCAACGTCGTCGCACAGGTCGCGATGCTGAAGGAATCGGTGCCGGGAACGATCCTCGTGCCCGGCAGCTCGCAGCTGGTGCGGACGCTGTTCGAGGAGACGCTGCTCGACGAGATGCGGGTGATGGTCTACCCGAAGCTGCTCGGGGCCGGCAAGCCGCTGTTCCCCCCGGAGACGACAAGGCGGCCGATGCGGCTCGCCCACGGCGACACGCTCGGCGCCGGCATCGCCTACTTCGTCTTCGTCCCCCGCGAGCCGACCCCCGAGGAGCAGGCGCAGGGGCTGTAGCTCAGCCCCTGCTCTCGAGCTGGCGGCGCTCGTCGCGGCGGTGGCGGCGGACCAGCGGCGCCACGTACCCGATCAGGGCGCCGACCCCGACCGCGGCGAGAATGACGACGATCAGCGGGGCGCTGACGTTGACGAAGAGGACATCCACGTCGACCTGCTGCGAGTTCTGCAGGGCGACGATCGCGACCAGCGCGGCCAGCGTCCCGACCAGCCAGGCGCGCCAGTTGACCGGCTTGCTCTCGGACTCCATCGGTTGATCCTACGGCCCCGCGATGCTGCAAGACTGGGGGCCGTGGGAACCGCGCACAGACCCGACCCGACCGAGTCCGTCCGCCACCTGCTGCGGCCGCTGTTCGACCAGATCGTGATCAAGGAGCTGGACCAGGACCGGGTGCGCCGCTCCGGGCTGGTCGTACCGCCCGGCACCCACGAGCCGCCGCCCGAGCAGGGGATCGTGCTCGCGGTCGGCCCGGGGCTCGACTGGTGGGCCTCCGCCGGGGTCGAGATGCCGGTCGCCCCCGGCGACCACGTCGTCTTCCCGGCCTCCGCCGGGGCCTGGGTGGAAATCGACGAGGAGCGGCTGCTGGTCTGCCGCGTCACCCAGCTGCTCGGGGTGCTGGAGACGGCGCCCGGGCCGACCGAGTAACCGCCGGGCGAGACCCGTGCGCAGCCGCTACCAGCGGTAGAAGCCCTGGCCGCTCTTCTGGCCGAGCCGGCCCTCGGCGACCATCTGCTCGAGCAGCGGCGGCGGCGCGAAGCGGTCGCCGTAGGCGTTGCTGAGGTTGCGGGCGATGTCCAGCCGCACGTCGAGGCCGACGATGTCGGTGAGCCGCAGCGGCCCGACCGGGTGGCGGTAGCCGAGCACCATCGCCCGGTCGATGTCCTCGGGCCGGGCGACGCCCTGTTCGACCATCCGGATCGCCTCCAGACCGAGCACGATGCCGAGCCGGCTGCTGGCGAAGCCGGGAGCGTCGCTGACCACCACCGCCTCCTTGTCGATCTCGGCGATCAGGTCGGCGGCAGCCGAGCGCGCCCCCTCCGAGGTGGCGCTGCCCAGCACCAGCTCGACCAGCCGGATCGCCGGCACCGGGTTGAAGAAGTGCATGCCGATGAAGCTGGAGGGGTCGGGGACGCAGGTGGCGAGGTCGTCGATCGAGATGCCGCTGGTGTTGGTGGCGAGCAGCTTCGGCCGCAGCCGCCCGGCCGCGGTCAGCACCTCCTGCTTCAGCTCGAAGCGCTCCGGCACCGCCTCGATCGCCAGCCGCGGCTCCGGCGTCGCGGCGGCGATCGCCGACCGGGCCTGAATGATCCGCTTCGCGGTCTGGCCGTCGCTGGGGGTGATCCGGCTGCGGGCGACGCTGTCCTCGATCATCTCCCGGGCTCGCGCCAGGCCGGCCTGCGCCCGCCCCTCGTCGACATCGATCAGCTCGACCTCGATCCCGGCCCGGGCCAGCACGCTGGCGATCCCCGCGCCCATCGTGCCACCACCGATCACAGCAGCGTGTCCAGGGGTGGGGACCATCGTGGAGAACCTACCTCAGAGCGCCGCTTCCGGCTCCGGCTCGGGACCCGGTTCCGGCGACTGCGCCGGCGGCCCCGCTTCGCGCAGGACGAGGACGGCGATCGCCACCGCGCAGGCCGCCAGCCCGGCGCCGATCAGGTAGGCGAGATGGTAGCCCGAGGTCAGCGCCGAGGCCCGGGCGACGCCGTCGTCGAGCAGGGCCTGGGTGCGCTCGGTCGAGAGCGTCGCCAGCACCGCCAGCCCGATCGCGCCGCCGACCTGCATGCTGGTGTTGACGAAGCCGGAAGCAAGGCCGGAGTCGCTGGGCGTCGCCCCCGACATCGCCAGGGTCATGATCGACGGGAAGGCGGTGCCGACCCCGGCCCCGATCAGCAGGAAGGGCGGCAGCAGGTCCGGGAAGTAGGAGCCGTCGACCGGGACACGGGCGAAGAGCAGCAGCGAGACGGCGATCGCGCAGACGCCGGGGATCAGGGTGCGGCGCGGCCCGAAGCGCATGATCAGCTTTTCCGAGAAGCCGAGCGAGAGCGTTCCCATCACCAGGGTGGTGGGCAGGAAGGAGAGTCCGACCTCGAGGGCGCTGTAGTCGAGCACCCGCTGCAGGTAGAGGGCGCCGAGGAAGAACATGCCGAACATGCCGGCGACCAGCAGCGCCTGCAGGGCGTTGGCGCCGGCGACGTTGCGGGAGCGGAAGAGGCGGAGCGGCATCAGCGGGTTGGCGATCGTCGCCTGGCGGTGGATGAAGGTGGCGAGCAGCGCCGCGGAGACGCCGGCCAGGACCAGGGTGCGGGTGTCGACCCAGCCCCACTCGGTGATCTGGAGGATCGTGAAGACGCCGAGCATCAGCGCCGAGGTGATCAGGGCGGCGCCGCGGTAGTCGGCCCCGTGGTGGAGGCCGAGGCCCTCGCGGCCCTCGACCAGGCGCAGGGCGAGGAAGGCGACGAGGAGGCCGATCGGCAGGTTGACGAAGAAGATCCAGTGCCAGCTGATCGCCTCGGTGAGCACGCCGCCGAGCAGCAGCCCGATCGAGCCGCCGGCCGAGGCGACGAAGCCGTAGACGCCGATCGCTTTCGCCTGGTCCCCCGGCTCGGGGAACATCGTCACGATCATCCCCAGGATCACCGCCGCGGAGAGGGCGCCGCCGATCCCCTGCACGAAGCGGGCGGCGACCAGCATCGCCTGCCACTGGGCCAGCGCGCAGGCCAGCGAGGCGGCGGTGAAGACCGCCAGCCCGAGCAGGAAGACACGGCGCTGGCCGACCAGGTCGCCGATCCTCCCGGCCAGCAGCAGCAGGCCGCCGAAGGGGATCATGTAGGCGTTGACCACCCAGGCGAGGTCGGTCTGGGAGAAGCCGAGGTCGTCCTGGATCGAGGGCAGGGCGACGTTGACGATCGTCACGTCGAGGACGATCATCAGCATCCCCGCGCAGAGGACGTAGAGGGCGAGCCAGCGGTTGCGGTCGCCCGAGCTGTCGGTGGGGTGGGTTTCGGTCACGGCTGGGGAGGGCCGTCGGGAACGGGCCTCGAGGATAGCCAAAGGCGGTTGTAGTCTGGGGCCGCATGCGCGGCGTGATCCAGCACGAGGTCGGGCCGCCCGAGGTGCTGGCGGTCGAGGAGCTGCCGGACCCCGAGCCGATCCCGACCGAGGTCCAGGTCCGGGTCGCGGTGGCGGGGGTCAACCCGGTCGATTGCAAGGTCCGGGCGGGGCGCGCCGGGTTCCTTGGCGAGCCGCCCTTCCGGGTCGGCTGGGACGTCTCCGGGGTGGTGACGAAGCTGGGCGCCGGGGTGACCCGGTTCCGGGTCGGCGACGAGGTCTTCGGGATGCCCTGGTTCCCGCGCCAGGCGGGCGCCTACGGGGAGCTGGTGACGGCGCCGTCGCGCCACTTCGACCACAAGCCGGGGGTGCTCTCGCACGAGGAGGCGGGGGCGCTGCCGCTGGCCGGACTGACCGCCTGGCAGATCGTCATCGAGACGATCAACCTCCAGGCCGGGGACGACGTGCTGATCCACGGCGCCGCCGGCGGGGTCGGCCACCTGGCGGTGCAAATCGCCAAGGCGCGCGGGGCAAACGTGGTGGGGACGGCGCGGATCGAGCAGGCGGAGTGGCTCGCCGAGCTGGGCATCGACCGCACGATCGACCACCGCGCCGAGCGGGTCGCCGACCTGGTCGGCGACCTCGACGCGGTGATCGACCTGGTCGGCGGATACGGCGAGGAAGCGCTGGAGCTGCTCTGCCCGGGCGGGATCCTGGTCACGGCGCCGAGCGGCGCCGGGGAGGGCCTGGCCGAGCGGGCGCGCGAGCTGGGCCGGCGGGCGACCGGGTTCCTGGTCGAGCCCGACCCGGTCGGCCTCGCCGGCCTCCGCCACCTGGTCGAGGTCGGCAAGCTGCAGGTCCGGGTCGACCGCGCCTTCGACGGCCTCGCCGAAGCTCCGGCCGCCCACCGCCTCGCCGAAGCTCCGGCCGCCCACCGCCTCGCCGAAGCCGGCCACGGCGGCGGCAAGATCGTCCTCCGCGTGCCCTAACGCGACGCGTCAGCCGCGGCGGCCGAAGCTGTGGCCGGCCGGTGCGACGGCGGGCAGCTGGGCGACGTCGAGGGGGGCGACCGAGGTGACGAGGACGTTGATGGTGCCTTCGCGGCGCTCGAGGCGGCCGCGGGCGCGGAGCAGCGGTGCGGTGCGGATCAGGGAGCGGTGGCGCTCGTAGACCGGCGGCGGCGCGATCAGGTTGACGGTGCCGCGCTCGTCCTCGAGCAGCAGGAAGACGATGCCCTTCGCGGTCTCGGGGCGCTGGCGGGCGACGATCATGCCGGCAACCTCGACCGTGGCGCCGTCCCCGGCCCGCTCCAGGTCGGTGCTGCGGAGAACCTCCGGGCCGAGGCCGTCGCGCAGCAGCGCCAGCGGGTGCTTGCCAAGCGCGATCCCGGTGGCGCGGTAGTCGGCGATCAGCTCGCCCCACTCGCCGAGCGGCTCCAGCTCGGGCGGCGCCGGCGGCTCGAGCGGCAGCGCCAGCTGGCGGCCGCTCCCGGTCGCGTGGCCGGCCGCGGCGGCGCCAACCCCCCAGAGGGCGCGGCGGCGGTCCTCGTGGGTCGCGCCGCCGAGCGGGATCGCGTCCAGCGCCCCCGCCCGGGCCAGCCGTTCGAGGCTCGCCAGGCCCACCCCCGAGCGCGAAGCCAGCTCGGCGACCCCCCCGTAGGGGCCGCCCCGCTGCCGCTCCGCGACCAGCGCCTCCATCTCCTCCGCCCGCACCCCCTTCACGTACCCGAGTCCGATCCGCACCCGCAGCTCGGCGTCTGTCGAGTTTGTCTCCCCCCCGTGGACAAACTCGACACTCCGGGGGGGCGATTCGACGTGGCAGAGGAGGTGGCTGCGGTTGGCGTCGGGGCCGGCGACGCGGATGCCGCGCCGCTGCGCCTCGTGGACCAGCGAGTCGGGCGGGTAGAAGCCCATCGGCTGCTCGTTGAGCAGCGAGCAGAGGAACTCTGGTCCGCGGTGGACCCGCAGCCATGCCGACTGGTAGGCGAGCAGGCCGAAGGCGGCCGAGTGGGCCTTCGGGAAGCCGAAGCCGGAGAAGCCCTGGATCTGGCGCCAGATCCGCTCCGCGGTCTCCTCGGGGACGCCGCGGCGGGCGGCGCCGGCGACGAAGCGGCGGTGATGCTCACGGATCGCCGCCTGCGAGCGCTTGCGGCTCATCGCCCGCCGCAGCCCCTCGGCCTCGGCCGGGGTGAAGCCGGCCAGCGCCATCGCCACCTCGATCACCTGCTCCTGGTAGACGATCGTCCCCAGCGTCTCGGCCAGCACCGGCTCCAGCAGCGGGTGCTCGTAGGGGACCTCGAAGGACGGGTCCTCGCGCTGGCGTTTGCGCCGCTCTATGTAGGGGTGGACGGCGCCACCCTGGATCGGGCCGGGGCGGACCAGCGCCACCTGCACGGTGAGATCGTCGAGGTCGCGCGGCTGGGTGCGGGGCAGCATCTGCATCTGGGCGCGGCTCTCGATCTGGAAGACGCCGGTGGTCTCGGCGGCGCGGATCGACTCGAAGGTCGCCTCGTCGTCGACCGGGATCCGCGAGAGGTCGAGCCGCTCGCCGCGGGTCGCCTCCACCTCCTCGACGCAGCGCTCGACCGCGGAGAGCATCCCCAGCCCCAGCAGGTCGATCTTCAGGAAGCCGGCGTCGGCGCAGGAGTCCTTGTCCCACTGGACGATCTGGCGGCCGGCCATCGCCGCCGGGACGATCGGGCAGACCTCGACCAGGGGCGCGGTCGCCAGCACCATCCCGCCCGAGTGCTGGGAGGCGTGGCGGGGCAGGCCCAGCGCGTCGTCGGCGAGCCAGAGCAGCGCCTTCCAGCGTGGCGCGACGGCCCGCTCGGCCCCGATCGCGGCCTCGACGTCGCGCCCCATCTCCTCCCGGCTCTCGTGGAAGCCGGCCGTCTTCGCGACCCGGTCGATCTCGGCCGGCGGCAGCCCCAGCGCCTTGCCGAGGTCGCGGACGATGCCGCGCGGGCGGTAGGTGGGGAAGGCGGCGACCAGGGCCGAGCGGTCGGCTCCGTATGTGCGGTGGACGCGGGGGATCAGCGCCTCGCGGATGTCGCGCGGGAAATCGAGGTCGATGTCGGGGACCGAGGTCGAGCCCTCGCTGAGGAAGCGGCCGGCGAAGAGGCCGGCCTCGACCGGGTCGATGTGGGAGAGGCCGGTCAGGTAGCAGACGATCGAGCTGACGCTGGAGCCGCGGCCCCGGCCGGGCGGCAGCACGGCGCGGGCCGAGGCGGGGCCGCGCACCTCGGCGGCGACCTCGCGGGCCAGCTCGAGCAGCTCGTGGTGGAGGAGGAAGAAGCCGGAGAGGCCGAGCTGGCGGATCGTCGCCAGCTCGCGGTCGAGGCGGGCGGCGGCATCCGCCCAGCTGGGAAGGCCCTGGTAGCGCTCGATCAGGCGGTGGCGACAGAGCTCCGCCAGCGTGTGGTCGGCGTCGTCCTCCTCGGGGTAGCGGTAGCCGAGGTCGGTGGTGAGGTCGAAGCGGAGGCGCTCGGCGAGGCAGACGGTCTCGGCGACCGCCTCGGGGTGCTCGGCGAAGCGGGCGGCCATCGCCGCCGGCGAGACCAGGGCCGAGCTGCGGTTGCCGCGGCGGTGCGGCTCGGACTCCTCCAGCGTCTCGCCGCGGCGGATCGCGACCAGGGCGTCCTGGAGGTGGGTGCGGCGGCGGCTGTGGGCATGGACGTTGCCGGTGGCGGCGCAGGGGACGCCGAGCCGACCGGCGAGCTGGGTGAGCCAGCGGTTGCGGGCCCGGTCGTGGCGCCAGAAGGGCCGCTGCAGCTCGACCCGGAAACGGTCGCGGCCGAAGGCGTCGAGCAGGCGGTGGCCGAGCCGACCGGCGGCAGCGGTCTCGCCCCGCTCCCAGGCGCCCGCCAGCGCCCCGTCGCGGGCGCAGCCGGAGAGGCAGACCAGCCCCTCCGCGTGCTCCTCCAGCTGCCCCAGCGTCGCCGCGGGCGGCGTGGCGGTGCGGGCCGGTCCGTCCCGCGTACCCGCATGGGCCGCCGTAAGCAACCTGCACAAATTCCGGTATCCGGACGCGCTTTCGACGAGAAGAGTGAGATGAACGTCTCCTCCCGCGGAGCGCAGCGTCAGCTCCGCGCCGGTGATCGGCCGGACGCCGAGCCCGCGGCAGGCCCCGGCGAACTCGAGCGAGCCCCAAAGGCCGTCGTGGTCGGTGAGGGCGAGGGCGGGGTAGCCGAGCTCGGCCGCGGCGGCAACCAGCTCGGTCGGGGTCGAGGCGCCGTCGAGGAAGGAGAAGGCCGAGTGGGCGTGCAGCTCCACGTAGGGGGCGCTCATCAGGCACGCTGCCGGTACCAGCGCCCGCTGTCGCCGCGGCGGAAGACGGTGAGCGCCCGGCCGTCGGCCAGCGCCAGCTCGTAGTAGCGGCGGCGCAGCGGGCCGGGGGCCCACCAGCGGTCCTCGACCAGCCACTCCTCGCGGACCGCCTCGACCGCGACGCCGTCGACCTCCAGCGGCTCGCCGCCCTCGCCGGTCCGGACCCGGACCGGCCGCGGGACGTAGAGGCGGCGCAGCCCCGGCGTCACCGGGCGCCCCCGCCGCTCACGGCTCCGGGAAGGGGGTCAGCATCGCCCGGCGCTCGGGGACGCGCGAGGCGGAGTCGACGGAGAGGACCCGCAGCAGCGCCTCCGGCCCCTGGGTGGCGCGGACCTCGCGCAGCGCCGCGGCGAGCTTGCGCCGGCGGGGCTCGCCGCCGCCGACCGAGAGCTCGAGCTGGTCGCTGGCGGCGGGACCGAGGCCGAGCGCCCGCAAGCGCAGCTCCTGCGCCGGCCCCGGCAGCGCCCCGAGGCGGGGCAGGAGCACGCCGCGCAGGACCCGTGGCGAGGCGCTCGGCCGGCCCAGCCCCTGCTCGACGCTCCAGCTGCCGCCGCCGGCCAGCAGCGCCCCGAGCCGCAGCCCGAGCAGGGTGCGTCCGCGGCGGCGCGGCGCGGCCAGGAGGCGGTCGACCAGCAGCTCCAGGGCGCGGTCGAGCTGGCGGCCCGCGGTCCCCTCGGGGAGCTCGATCCTTGCCGCCAGCTCCTCGTGGGGCGTGCGCGGGCGCAGCGGCTCCTCCTCACCGCGGGAGAGGCGCAACGCCCGCAGGCCGAGCCGGCCGAAGCGGTCGGCGACCTGGTCCGCCGTGAGCCGGGCGAGCGCCGGCAGCGTCTCGATCCCCAGCTGCCGCAGCGCCTCGAGGAAGGCCGCCACCTCGGGCGCCGGCGCGCCCAGTCGCCGCTCCAGCGCCGCCACCGGGACCGGCCGCCGCCAGCCGGTGGCGGCGACGAAGGCGGCGAGCCGGGTGGGACCGGTTGCCACCCGCACCGGCCCCCCCGCTCCTCCAACCCCCGCCACCGCCTGACGCGCGGTCGCCAGCGCCCCGGCCGGGCCGCCGTGGATCCCGCCCAGGCCGTCGAGCGCGAAGAACGCCTCGCCGACCTGCTCGGACTCGACCGCGGCGCCAACCGACTCCAGCGCCCGCACCATCGCCTCGGTCGCCTCCGCCGCGGCGACCGGGTCGGGAAGCTCGGCGCGCCCGGGCCCAAGCCCCCCGGAATGACCCGGGCGCGCTGGAGTCGCCAAACGGCAGTCGATGACGCAGGCGATCTCCATACGAACGTATGTTCGGGTATCGCCCTCCGGATGTCAACCCCAACCCCGCGATGAGTGCGGCGCGCCGCGCGGTTCCTTTCGGACGTATCTCGTCTGAAAGGAACCGCGGGATGAATGGGCGCGTCGCGTGGTTCCTTGGCGACGCATGGCGTCCGAAAGGAACCGCAGGTTGGCTTGGGGGTCTAGCCCTGGCGGGCGGCCTTGGCGGCCTCGGCGCTGCCCAGGTACGGGGTCAGCGCGAACTCGACCAGATCCGGGAGCAGCTCCTCGAGCTCCGCGGTGCGGCCGGCGAAGATGCGGCGGGAGACGAGCGACACCATGCCGCCGACCAGCGCCTCCTCGGTGGTCGGGGAGAGACGCGAGAGGACCTCGGGCGGGCGGCCCTTGCGGCCCTCGCGGAAGTACGGGACGAGGCTCTGGATCGCGGCGTCGTAGCGCTCGACCACGACCGGGCCCGCGACCAGCGCCTCGACCATGCAGAGCCGCGCCAGGTTCGGCTCGTGGGCGAGGAAGGAGAGCATCGCCGCGATCCCGGCCCTGATCGCCTGCGGCCACTCCTGCTCGGCCCGGAACGCCTCGCCGACCCGTTCGCCGAGCTGTTCGAGGACCGCGTCGTAGGCGGCGACGAAGCACTCGTCCTTGCTCGAGAAGTGCTCGTAGAAGGTGCGGCGGGAGACCGCCGCGTGGCGGGTGATGTGGGCGATCGTGGTGCTGGCGAAGCCGTTTTCGGCGACCGCCTCGGCCAGCCCGGCGATCAGCCGCTCGCGCTGGTTGTGGACGACGAACTCGCGCGGCAGGCCGTGGCGGCCCGGAGGCAGGCGCGACAGCTCCGGCGGGTACTCGTGCGCTGCCTCGACCGAGCTGTCGGATGGATCAACGGCCACAAAGGCGACGATACCGGTCGGGGAGGCCAGAGCCCTCCGAGGCTATCCCTCGGTGGCTGCCCGCCGCGCCGCCTCGGCGCCGACGTACGGCGTCAGCGCGAACTCGATCAGCTCGGGCAGGAGCTCCTCGATCTGCTCCGTCTGGCCGAGCACGATGCGCTGGTAGATGATCCAGAAGATGCCGCCGACGATCGTCTCCTCGAGCGTGGACGGCAACTCCTCGCCATGCGGCGAGACCTTGCGGCCGATCCGGAACAGCGGCACGAAGGCCTGCAGCGACTGCTCGTAGCGGTCGACCGCGGCGGGGCCGGCGGAGAGCGCATCGACGAAGCAGGTGCGGGCAAGAGCGGGCTCGGTCGCCACCGAGCGCAGGAAGGAGGCGAGCCCGGAGCGGACCCGGGCGGGCCAGCTTTCGACGTCGCTCGCCGCCTCGACGACGCGGCGCAGCGCCTCGTCGACCGCGTACTCCTGGGCCGCCAGGAAGCAGTCCTCCTTCGAGGAGAAGTTCTCGTAGAAGGTGTTGCGGGCGATCCCGGCGCGGCTGACGATGTCGGCGACTGTGACGGCGCGGTAGCCCTGCGCCATCACCTCCTCGGCCAGCGCGGCGATGATCCGGGCTCGCTGGTGGCGGGTGATGAACTCGCGCGAGAGCTGCTGGCGGCCGGGCGGGGGTCGCATCGGGGAACTCGACTGACGCGTCACGAACGCCAGAGTACCTGAGACTCGCCCCAAGGTCCCGTCCCCCGCCAGAAAATACCCGTAGAGTTCCCGGATCAGACAGCGTATTCTCCCAATCGAACCTCTCTGAGTACGGACGTAGGGGGCCGGCTCTGCCACCGTCGAAGCGTCAACTGATCCTCGCGGGAATGCTCGACGCGGTCGGGGCGGAAGGATACGGCCGGGCATCGGTCCAGGTCGTCCTCGACCGCACCGGCCTCTACCGGCAGGCCTTCTACAACGACTTCGACAACAAGCTGGACTGCTACCTGCAGGCCTACGACGCGGCGCTGGAGGAAATCGAAGCCCGGGTCCGCGAGGCGGCGGCGGGGGAGGGCACATGGAGGGGCCGGTTGCGGGCCGGGCTGGGCGCGGTGCTGGACCACTTCGATGCCGAGCCGAACCTCGGGCGGGCGCTGCTGGTCGAGGTGCATGGGGCCGGAGCGGAGGCGACCAGCCGGCGCGACCTCGTCGTACACCGGTTCGGCGCCTACCTGGAGCAGGCGACAGCGGCCGCCAACGGCGACCCGACGCCGACGATCGCGCCGGAGGCCGTTGCCGCGGGCATCCACTCGGTCTTGCACTCGAGGCTCGCCAACCGCGAAGATGGCCGCCTGCGCCAGCTGCTCCCCGAGTTCATGTACATCGCGGTGCTGCCCTACTTCGGGGTCGACGAGGCGCGGCTGGAGCTGCGGCGGGACGGAGCGTGAGCGACACAACGGGATCGCGCCGCCCCTACCGGGCCACCACCGAGCGCGAGCGGCTGCTGGAGGCGCTGATCCGGGTCACCGCCGAGAGGGGCTACGCCGCGACGACCCCGGCCGATGTGGTTGCCGCGGCCGGGCTCGAAGAGGATGCCTTCGAGCGGCACTTCGCCTCCAAGGAAGACTGCTTCCTCGCCGCATACGACGCGGTCAGCGACGTCGTCGTCGCCCACGTCTCCTCGGCCTACGAGGAGAGCGCCGGCCGACCCTGGCCGCAGCGGGTGGTGGCCGGCCTCCGCGCCCTGGTCGAGCTGCTGGCAGCGGAGGCGGAGATAACCCGGCTGGCGATGATCGACGTCACCTCGTTCGGCGAGGACGCCCGGATCCGTTACCGGGCGGCGCTGGAGCGCTTCGTGCCCCTGCTCGAGGACGGGCGCGATGAGCCCTCCGTCGACGGCCCGTTGCCCGACGGCACCGCGCAGTTCGCGATCGGCGGCGCCGCGGCGATGATCTTCGACGAGCTGCGAGCGGGCCGCGGGCCGGAGCTGCCGGCGATCCTGCCCGAACTGACCTTCGCGGTGCTGATGCCCTACCTGGGCGCCGCCGCCGCGGAAGCGGAGATGGAACGCGTCGCCTCCGAACCCTGAGCGGGCGGCTCAGACTCCCTCGCCGTGACGGCCCTCGCCGGCGGCGAACCGAGCGGCGCCGGCGGCCGCCACCGCCAGCACCTCGCGCCCGAGCCGGTGCTCCAGCGCCAGGCCCTCGGCAAGCGGCAGGCCAGCGCCCTCGACCGCCGCGCGGCGGTCGGCGAGCATCGTCTCCTGCGGGAAGGCGGCCAGCGCCTCGGCCAGCTCGAGCGCCCGGCCCAGGTGGGCACCGGGAGCGACGACCTCGTTGACGAGGCCGATCCGGTGCGCCTCCTCGGCCTCGACCGGGCGGCCGAGCAGGATCAGCTCCAGGGCGCGGCCGAGCCCAACCACCTGCGGCAGCCGCTGCGTGCCGCCGTCGACCAGCGGCACCCCCCAACGCCGCTCGAAGCAGCCGAAGGTCGAGTCCGGGGTGGCGACCCGCAGGTCGCACCAGAGCGCCAGCTCCAGCCCACCGGCCAGGCACCAGCCGTCGATCGCGGCGATCGTCGGCTTCGACGGCGTCAGCCGGGTGAAGCCGAGCGGGCCGGCGGGGTCGTCGACGTCGAGGTCGATCGCCTTCAGGTCGGCGCCGGCGCAGAACGCCTCTCCACCGGCGCCGGTGAGGACCAGAGCGCGGGCGCCATCGTCTGCCTCGAAGTCCTCGAAGCCGGCGCGCAGCGCCGTCGCCGTGGCGGCGTCGACCGCATTGCGCCGGGCCGGGCGGTCGATCGTCAGTACCGCGGCGGCCCCAATCCGCTCGTAGCTCACCTCCCCGCTCATCGAGGCCATCCTCGCACACCTGACCGGTGCAACTGGATGCAGCAAATCGCGTTGATTAAATGCCGCTTCGTAAATGCTCCTCGCCGCTGGCACCCCCAACCCTCAGGACGAGCAGCCGACGCTCGGCAGACTCGGTGGCTTCGTCCCCTCCGAAGCCGACCGCGGCGAAAAGGCGCTGTGGCTCTCCGGCGGCGGCTACCGGGCGGCGCTCTTCCACCTCGGCGCCCTGACCAGGCTCAACGAGCTGGGGATGCTTGGGCAGCTGGGGACGGTGGGGGCGGTCTCCGGCGCCAGCATCATGGCGGCGCTGCTGGAGACCCGGGTGCCGTGGCCGCTGCACGGCGCCTACCGCGACTGGCCGGAGCGGGTGGCCGAGCCGCTGCGTGAGATCGCTCGCCGCAACGCCCGCGCCAGAGCGCTGCTGCGACGCCCCTTCCAGCGTCCCGAGGCGGCGCTCGAGGAGCGCTACGCGCGAGAGCTGGCGGGCGCCCTCGGCGGCGCCCCGAGCTGGGGGCCGCGCTTCGTCTTCGGCGCCTCCGGCCTCACCCTGAGCGGGCTCGCCGCCGGCTGGGAGGAATGCCTGGAGTGGCAGATCGAAAACGACGCCCACCCGCCCGGCTACCCGCCGCGACTGGTCGCGGAGACAATCGCCGCGGTGCGGACCGACCTCGACGCCTTCGGCGAGGCCGAGCAGGCGGTGCTGGAGAACCACGGCTACCTGGTCGCCGACGCGGCGCTGCGCGGGCGGGGCCTGACCCGGGTCGGGGGTATCCGGACCAGGCCGCCCGAGGCGCCGCACCCGGACTGGATGGACCCCGAACGGGTGCGGGCGGGGCTGGCGAACAGCTCGCGCCGGACCGTGCTGGGGCGGCTGCGGCCGCGGCGGGCCGGCTTGCGGCGGCGGCGGGCCCAGCCGACGCGGCCCGAGCTGACCGAGCTGCTGGAGCGGCACCGGCCGCTGCTCCAGTACGACTCGCTGGAGAGCTGGCGGGCCGACTCGGTGGAGACGATCTGCACGCTGGCGGTGACCGGTCGGTGCAACAGCCTGCACCGGGCCGACGGCGGCGCGGTCGCCAGCGCGGTCCCCGGCGAGGGCGAAGCACAGCTCGACCTCGGCTTCCTCGGCGCCGAGTACGCCAACGGCGAGCCGGCGAGCCGCGGCGACTATCTCGACGAGTGCGGCGGCTCCCACGCCGCCGACGCACTGGCGGCGCGACGCGAGGAGGGCCGCGCCGACGTGGTCTACGGCCGCGCCCGCCACGACGAGCAGGGGGCGCTCTGGCTCCAGTACTGGCTCTTCTTCTACTTCGCCGACCGCGGTCTGCTCGGCATCGAGCGGCGCGAGGGCGACTGGCACCTGGTACAGCTGCGACTCGGCGACGACGGCGAGCCCGAGGAGGTGACCTTCGCCCAGCGCGAAGGAGCCGAACGACTGCGCTGGGAGCAGGCGGCCCGGGGCTCGACCGGGGAGGGCGAGGCGCTGGTCGTCCACCTGGCCCGCGGCTCGCACCAACCGCGGCCGCGCGCCGGCAGCTTCGAAGCGGCGGTGGTCAACGACCACAACGACGGGCTGGGACCGCGGCTGCGTCCGCGGCTTGAGGCGATCGGCGACGACGGTCCCGGCTGGGTGCTGTGGCCGGGGCGCTGGGGCTCGACCCGGCGCCGCCAGCATTTCGAGGCCGACAGCCCGCGGGGCCCGCGTGAGCAGCGACCGTGGTGGAGCCCGGCCGCCCTCCACGCGGCGGCGCGGCCGTGGGGGGAGCGGCCGGAGGACGGCCCGCCGGCGGCGCCGCGACTGCGGCTGGAGGCGCGTCGCGACGCCGGGGTCGCGGTCGTCTCCTACGAGTTCGCGCCGCCCGCGGCCGGCGAGGGCGAGGCGGCGCGGATCGTCGCCGCCCCCTACGACGGCAGCTCCAGCCCGAGCGCCAGCCACGCCTTCGCGGTCGAGAGGCAGCGGGGCAGGTTCGCGCTGCAGCTGCCGCCGGAGCGCGAGTGGGCCGGGGTCCGGGCCGCCGCGACCTCCACCCTCGGCGCCCCCGGCGAGACCGTGGTCGCCGCCTTCGCGGCCGAAGGGGAGCGGGCGGGCTAGTCGCGGCGCTGGCTCACGGGGTTCGCCGGCGACGCCCAGCTCCCAGTGCGGTGCAAGCGCCCCGGTCGCGAGGCCAGGAGGGCAGGGCTCCGAGCCGGGACGGAAGCTAGGGGGCGAGGCGGACGGCTTCGCAGGCACGAAAAAGCGACCGGTGGTGGTGCTCGTCGCCTGCCGTGCACGTAGCCTTCGCGCTCAGAAGCTCGTCGCGCCACCCTGGAGGCCTCGTCTCCCGCTTGGCTTTCGCGGGAACCGGGTCCCTCCCGGTCGCAGAGCGAACGTAGCGCCTCGCCGGCCCCGGCGCCAGGGGCGCCCCGCGGCGGAGAGCGCAAAGTCCGCGCGAAAGGCGCGCGAACCGCCGTGTAGCCGACCGCGGCTGGCTGTAGGTTGCCGCTCGCGATGAACCAGGGATCGGATGCGTCCGCGCGGAGGGCGCGACGCAACGTGGTCCTGACCGCGGCGATCGCCGGGCTCGGCGGGCTGCTGTTCGGCTACGACACCGGGATCATCGCCGGCGCCCTGCTCTTCATCGGCCCGGACTTCGAGCTCGGCAGCTTCGCCCGCGGCCTGGTCGTCGCCGCGGTGCCGGTCGGGGCGATCGCCGGCGCGGCGCTGTCCGGCCCGATGGCCGACCGCCACGGGCGTCGCCTTATGATCCTCGCCGCCGCCGTCGTCTTCATCGCCGGCGCCCTGGCCAGCGCCGCCGCGCCGGGGCTCGGGGCTCTGGTCGGCGCCCGGGTGGTGATCGGTGTCGCGATCGGGATCGCCTCGGCCGCGGCCCCGGTCTACATCTCCGAGGTGGCGCCGCCGGAGAGCCGCGGGCGGCTGGTCAGCTTCTTCCAGCTCGCGGTGACGGTCGGGATCCTGGTCGCCTACCTGGTCGGTCTCGCCTTCGACCACAGCGAAGGCTGGCGCTGGATGCTCGGCCTCGGCTGCGTGCCGGCCCTGGCGCTCGCCTTCGGCATGCTGCGGATGCCGCAGAGCCCGCGCTGGCTGGTGATGGCCGGCGAGGACTTCGAGGCGCGGGCGACGCTGGCGAAGATCCGGGTCGACGACCCGGTGGCGATCGACCGCGAGCTCGACGAGATCAAGCGCAGCATCGGCGAGAAGCCGGGCGCCTGGAGCGACCTGCTGGAGCCGCTGGTGCGGGCGGCGCTGGTGGTCGGGGTCGGGCTGGCGATCCTGCAGCAGATCACCGGCATCAACACGATCATCTACTACGCGCCGACGATCGTCGAAATGACCGGCGTCGACTCCTCGGCCGGCTCGATCCTGGCCGCGGTCGGGGCCGGGATCATCAACGTCGGGATGACGATCGTTGCCCTCCGCCTGCTCGACCGGGCCGGACGGCGGACCCTGCTGCTGGCCGGAGTGAGCGGGATGACGATCTCGCTGACCGCGCTCGGTGCGGCCTTCCTCAGCGGCGGGGACGGGACGGTCGCCTCGGTCGTGGCGGTGCTCAGCCTGATGACCTTCGTCGCCTCCTTCGCGGTCAGCCTCGGCCCGATCTTCTGGCTGATCAACGCCGAGATCTACCCGTTGAAAGTGCGCAGCAAGGCGGCGGGGCTGGGGACGATGACCAACTGGACGTTCAACTTCGCGGTCTCGCTCACCTTCCTGCTGCTGATCGACGCGCTCGGGGAGACGGGCACCTTCTGGCTCTACGCGGCGATCGGGCTCTTCACCCTCGGCTTCTGCTGGAAGGCGGTGCCGGAGACGAAGGGCAGGAGCCTGGAGGAGATCGAGGCCATCTTCCAGGCCCGGGCCGAGCGGCGGCGCTAGCCGTCGGCGGGTCGCAGCCCGGCGGGCGGTGGCGTCTGGTTACCCTGCCCGGATGCGAGTAGACGAGATCATTGCGACGGCGGCGCCGACCTTCTCGGTCGAGCTCTTCCCACCGAAGACGGAGGAGGCGAAGGGGCAGCTGTTCGAGACCGCGCGCGACCTGGCGCGGCTGGAGCCCGACTTCGTCTCGGTCACCTACGGCGCCGGCGGCTCGACCCGCGAGGGCACGGTCGAGATCACCCAGGCGCTGCGCGACGAGGTCGGCCTGGAGACGATGGCGCACCTGAGCTGCGTCGGCGAGACCACCGAGGGGCTGGCGGTGACGCTGGACCGGATCGCCGCGGCCGGGATCGAGAACGTGTTCGCGCTGCGCGGCGACCCGCCGCGGGGCGAAGAGGACTTCGTCCAGCCCGAGGACGGGCTGGGCAGCGCCGCCGAGCTGGCGGCGTTCATCGGCTCCCGCTGGGACCTCTGCGTCGGCGGCGCCTGCTTCCCGGAGGTTCACCCCGAGGCGCCGGACCTGGACACCGACCTCGCCTACCTGAAGACCAAGGTCGATTCGGGCGCCTCCTTCCTGATCAGCCAGCTCTTCTTCGACAACCAGGTCTACTTCGACTTCGTGCGGGCGGCGCGGGCGCGGGGGATCGACGTGCCGATCCTCGCCGGCGTGATCCCGGTCGCCAGCTTCGAGCAGACGAAGAGGATCTGCAAGCTCTGCGACGCGACGATCCCGCCGCGGCTGGAAGCCGCCTTCGAGGCGGCGGGCGGCGACCCGGCGCGGGAGTTCGAGCTGGGGATCGCCTACGCGGCGCAGCAGTGCGCCGAGCTGCTGATCGGCGGTGCCCCGGGGATCCACTTCTACGCGCTCAACCGGGCGCCGGCGACGCGCGCGGTGCTGGGCGCGTTGAAGGCGTCGCGGCCGTGGGAGCGGACGCGGGGCGACGCGGCCGAGCTGAGCGGCCGGGCCGAGTAGCCTTCCCGCTGCGAGATGGGCGAGGGCAACGAGGAGAGGGAGCGCCTGCGGCAGGAGCGCCAGCAGGGCGAAGTGGAGGAGTCGCGCTCCAACAACCGGCTGATCCTCGGCTACGCGCTCGCCTCCGTGCTGGCGCTGGCGGCCGCGGTGACGATCTTCGTCCTCGCCAGCGGCGGCGACGAGGAGGCGCAGGGCGACGCCCACATCAACCTCAACCTCGAATTCGGCTCGACCAACGGGTACGAGCCCGACGACCGGGCCGGGACGCCGCCGCCCGCCGTCGTGGCGGATCTCGGCGCGGCAGCCGAGAAGGCGGGCTGCGAGGTGCGGCGGGAACTGCCCGACGAGGGCCACGACCACATCCCGGTCGGCTCGGAATCGCCCGGGTACGGCACCGAACCGGCGACCTCCGGCGACCACGTCGAGCCGCCCTACCAGCAGGCCGACGGCGCCTACCGCGAAACGCCGCGCGAGATCGAGGTCGTGCACTCGCTCGAGCACGGCCGGATGGCGATCCAATACTCGCCCGACCTGCCCGAGGCGGACCAGCTGGAGCTGAAGGGGCTCTACGACACGATGTACGGGGCGACGCTGCTCTTCCCGAACGAGGAGATGCCCTACGCGGTGGCGGCGACGACCTGGACCAACCTGCTCGGCTGCCCGAGCTACGAGGGGGCGGCGACGTTGGATGCGATCCGCGCCTTCGGCAAGGCGACCTGGGGCAAGTTCGGGGGCGAGCCGGTCTTCGCCTTCAAATTCAGCGGGCCTACTCCCGAAGAACCGGCTGAATAGAGCCCCCGGCTGACGGGCGGGTCGGTTGGTGCTCCGGCCGGCGGGTCCTGTCGCCGTAGGGGGCCCACCACCCCACAAGGGGGTGGTCCCCCCCTACGACGCCACCCGCCGGAGGGGTGTGGGCGCGGCCCGTCCGCCGGTGCTCAGGCGCGGTAGGCGGGGAAGAAGGTGGTGCTGGATTTGTTCTTGCTCAGGAGCTTGTATTGGTCCTCGTCGCAGATCAGCTCGCTGGTTTGGAGATGCTCCTGGCGGTTGGCGAAGCCTCGCTTGAACTCTTCCAGGGCGTCGCCTGGGGAGATGCCGCCGCCGAGGTTGAGCGGCAGGGCTAGCTCGGAGGAGAGCTCGACCAGGCGGGCGACGACGTTCTTCATCGGCGAGTCGCGCAGGTGGGGGTCGGCGCTGCCGCTCAGGTAGTAGTGGAGGAAGCCGTCGCTGCGAACGGCGAGCGAGGCGGCGGCGGGATCGCCGCTGGGGGCGCGGGCGACCGCCAGCCAGGTCTCGGCCGCCTCCAGCACCTGGTCGAAGTAGGCGGCGCCGAAGAAGTAGTGCGGGGCGGCGCCGGTGCGGCGCATCGTCTGCTCGTAGAGGTCCACGAACGCGGCGCGCTGCGCGGGCTCGGTCTCCGGGCCCGCGGTCAGCTCCAGCGCGTAGCCGGCCTCGAGGTTGCGGCGGATCTGGCGGCGGTCGCTGGGCCGGCTCTTGGCCGGCAGCGCCGGGTCGGCGATCTGGACGACGTTGCGCTCCGTCGCCCCGGCCAGCGGCGCCTCCCCGAGCGCGTGGCGGACGAAAACGCTGACCAGGCCGGTCGCCGAGAGGTCGATCCGCCCCGGCTCAAGCGGCGTGGCAGAGGTTGGTTGCGGTCCGCGCAACCAACCTCTGCCACGCTCGGGTTCGGCCGGGGCCAGGCCGGGGTAGCCGTAGGGACTGATCGCGTCGCGGAGGCCGTCGGCGTCGGGGACCTCGCGGACGATCAGGGGGGCGAGGAGGACTCGGCCGTCGCTTGCCTCGATCCGCAGGGTGTGGGTCGCCCCCTCCGCGTCGAGGAAGGGCCGGCTGCGGAAGAACTCCTCGCCCGCGGCGGCCTCGCCCCGATCGGCGAGGAGCTCGGCGGTGGCGGTTGGCGCGGTCAGCGCGGCGCCCCCGGTCAGTCGAAGAGGCCGGCGGTGGCGGCCCGGAACTCGTCCGGGAGGACACCCCAGACCTCGCAGTCGTCGGGTGGCGCGTCGCGGCGGGCGAGGTGGGCGCGCATCGTCCCCTCGTGCTTCCAGCCGAGCCCGGCGACCGCCTTCTTGGCGACCTCGTTGCGGGCCGGGATCCGGCCGTAGACGCGGTGCGCGCCGTACTCGTCGAAGGCCCTGGCGATCGTCAGCGCCTCGGCACGGCGTCCAACCCCCTTGCCGCGCACGTCGTCGCCGATCAGGGCGCCGAGCTCGGGTGCGGTCTGGCGGAAGAGGCCGTAGAGGGCGGTGAACCCGACCGGCTCCTCGTAGCCCTCGACCACGATCGCGAACTTGCGGTCCTCGCCCGAGTCGTTCATCGCCCGCCCCACCCAGGCCTCGGCCTCTTCGGGCGAGAAGCCGTCGCGCTGCTCCATCAGGGTCCTGGTCGCCTGCTCGTTGTTGAACCAGCGGTGCACGGCGGCGGCGTCGCCGGGCTGGAACGGGCGCAGGGTGACTTCGGGGCGGTCGCTCACCCGGGGAAGCCTATGCGCCAGCCGCCTCGGGCGGGCGGCTCAATCCGGGGCGAGGCCCCGGGCGGTGAGGACGAGGTAGACAGTGCGGGCGAGGATGCGGAGGTCGAGCGCGGCGGAGCGGTGGTCGACGTACCAGAGGTCGAGCTCGATCCGCTCCTCCCAGGGGATGCCGGCCCGGCCCTGAACCTGGGCCCAGCCGGTGATCCCGGGCAGCACCTCGTGGCGCCGGTTCTGGTGCGGCGTGTAGTCATCGACCTGGGCGGGGATGGTCGGGCGGGGGCCGACGATCGCCATCTCGCCGCGCAGCACGTTGACCAGGTTGGGGATCTCGTCGAGCGAGGTGCGGCGCAGCAGGCGGCCGGGCCGGGTCACCCGCGGGTCGTCGCGGTAGACGATCCGGCCGACCCCAACCGGGTCCGAGCCCTGAACCATCGTCCGCAGCTTCAGCATCTCGAACTCGCGGCCGTCGCGGCCAACCCGGCGCTGGCGGTAGAGGACCGGGCCGGGACTGGTCAGCCGGATCGCGATCGCCGCGACCAGCAGGATCGGCGAGAGCACGGCAAGGGCGAGGGCTGCGATCAGGAGGTCGAGAGCACGCGGCATCAGCGGGTTCCCTCCGCCTTCTGCCAGCGACCGCTGGCCCCGCCGCGCCAGCGGTCCCAGAGCCCGGCGGCGATCGAGGCGGTGGTCAGCACGTAGTAGCGGGCGATCCGCAGCGGCGCCAGCGGCACCGCGCGGCCGAGCAGCGCCGCCGCCAGCAGGCCCAGCTGGAGGGCGAAGGTCGCGACGTAGAGCCAGCCCGAGCCGAGCAGCAGCGCGTTGGCGAGCAGCGCCAGCAGGTGGAGCAGGGGGCTGAGGTAGCGCAGCACCCGGTGCGAGAACAGCTCGAAGGCGTAGAGCGGCGGGTAGCCGCGGGGCGAGAGCATCCCTTCGCCGAGCACGATGTCCCAGAGCCCGACCATCATCCGGCGTTTGCGGGCCAGCTCCCCCTCCACGGTCGGCACCATCTTCTCCTCGGCGCGGGCGCCGGGCGCGTAGAGCGAGCGGAGGCGGCGCTTGGCGAGCAGGAAGGGGAAGCTGAGATCGTGGCTGCCGGAGGCGTCGAGGTGGAGGTAGGCGTCGCGGCGGACCGCGTAGATCGCGCCGTTGCCGGCGGTCACCCCGGCCAGCCCCGACTCCATCTCCCGCACCGCCATCTCGTAGCGCCAGTAGGCGCCCTCGAGGTTGTCGCCCTCGGGATCGGTGAACCGGACCTGGCCGCAGACGTAGCCGACACCGGGGTCGGCGAAGGGGGCGACGAGGCGGCGCAGCGCGTCGCGTGACCAGGTGCTGTTGGCGTCGGAGAAGGCGAGGACGTCGCCCGCGGCGTGTTCGGCGGCGGCGTTGAGCGCCGCGACCTTGCCGCCGGCCGGGAGGTCGAGGACGAGGCCGGCCCCCGCCTCCCGAGCGCGCTCGACCGTGGCGTCGGAGGAGCCGTCGGAGGCGACGATCACCTGCAGGCGGTCGCGCGGGTAGTCGAGGGCGAGAGCGTTGGCGACTTTCGCCGCGATCACCTCCTCCTCGTCGTAGGCGGGGACGATCAGGGAGACGGTGGGGACGGGTTTCGAACCCGCGGTCTCGTGCCGCCGCGAGCGCGGTTGCCGCTTGATCCGGACCAGGGCCGACAGCGCCACCGGGTACCCGAGGTGGGTGTAGACGAGCAGGCCGGCGCTGAGCCAGAAGACGATCGCGGCGACGGCGGTCATCCCCGCGCCTCGATCAGCTCGCGGTAGAGGTCGAGGGTGAGCCGCGCCGCCTCATCCCAGGAAAAGGGGCCGGCGGCTGCGCGCCGAGCGGCGGCTGCGAGCTCGGCGCGGGCCGTCTCGTCGGCGATCAGGTCCCGCAGCGTGGCGGCAAGTCCGGCGGTGTCGCCGGGCCGGACGAGGCGGGCGGCGCCGGTCTCGGCGACCTCGGGGAAGCCGCCGACCGCGCTGAGGACAAGCGGCTTGCCGAAGGCGAGGCCGGTGTAGAGGACGCCGGAGTGCTCGGCGTCGAGGTAGGGCAGGACAACGAGATCGGCGGCACGGAAGATCGCCGGGATCTCGGCCTCGTCGACGAACCGGGTGACGAACCGCACCCGGGCGCCGGTCAGCGCGGCGAGCTCGTGCAGCGGCTCGACCGGCATCCGCGGGTTGCCGACGATCCAGAGCTCGGCGCCCTCGACCTGGCCGAACGCCTCGAGCAGGTTCTCCAGGCCCTTGTAGGGCCGGAGCAACCCGAAGCAGAGGACGACCGGGCCCTCGGCGCCGCGCAGCTCCTCGGGCAGCGGCGTCTCCTCGGGCAGGTTCGTCAGGTACTCGAAGGCGCCGTGGGGGATGACCCGGACCCGGCCGGGGTCGAGGCGAAGCTCCTCGCGGAGGCGGGCGGCGCCGTGCTCGGAGTGGGCGACGGCGGCGTCGAAGCGGGAAAAGACGTGGCGGGCGGCGCGGACCTGGTGGCGGGCCGGTCGCGGCGGCAGGATGTAGTGGGCGGTGAGAACCCGCGGACGGGTCGGCGGCAGCAGGTGGACGTCGAGCGGCGGCATCGTCAGCCACTGGTGGTGGGCGACGTCGGCGCCCGGAGCGTGGCGGAAGCGGGCCATGTCGGCGAGGTGCTCGGCCGCCTTGAAGGCACGGCGGCCGCGAGCGTCGAGACCGCGGGAGGCGGTGCGCCGGTAGAAGCGCTCCTCGACCCGGTAGCCGTCGGCAGGCGGCACGGGGCCGTAGAGGAAGCGGGAGGTGAGCAGCTCGACCTCGGCGCCGGCGCGGGCCAGCGCCGCCGCCAGAGCGCGGTCGTAGGGCGGCGTGAACGCCGAGGGGTCGACGAGTTGGACCTTCAACGGTTGGGCACTCCTGTGCGCGATCTGTACAGGGGCGCGATTATCGTGCCCACCTTGGAGCCCGTGCTCTCCTACTGCGTCGTGAACACGAACGGCCGCGAGTATCTGCTCGCCTGCCTCGACGCGATCGAGCGCACCCACCCGGCCGGGGTCGAGGCCGAGGTCCTCGTCCTCGACAACGCCTCCGGCGACGGCTCAGCCGCCGCCGTGCAATCCCGCGGTTCCTTTTTCGCGCTGAGCGCGAAAAAGGAACCGCGGGATGCGAAGTTGATCGCGTTGGGGCGCCGGGCGGGGAAGGCGGAGAACGACTCGACCCTGATGCGGGAGGCGCGGGGCCGCTTCTGCCTGCTGCTGAACGAGGACTCGGAGCTGCGGCCCGGGGCGGCGGCGGCGCTGCTGGCGGCGATGGAGGACGACCCTCGGGCTGGCGCCGCGACGGCCCAGCTGCTCGACTCGGCGGGTGAGCCCACCCCCTGCGCCTGGCGCTTCCCGGGGGTCCGCACCGCCGCGGTCGGCGCCCTCTTCCTGCACAAGCGGCTGACCGTCCAGAGCCGCGGCGGCGCCACCCGGCGGGTCGACTGGGGGCAATCGAGCGCGCTGATAGTTCGCCGCGAGGCCGCCGCCGCGGTCGGCTACATGGACCCCGAGTTCTTCGTCTACTACGACGAGTGCGACTTCGCGAGGCGGCTTGCCGACGCCGGCTGGCACTCGCTCTTCGTCCCCGCCGCCGAGGCGGTCCACCACGACCAGCTCTCAACCGACCTCGCCCGCGGCCTGCCGCGGATCGTCGAGTTCCACCGCAACCGCGACCTCTACATGCGCAAGCACCACGGTCACGTCGCCGCTCTAGCCGTCCGCCTGCTCACCGCCTGGTCCTACGCGCTGCGCGCCGCCGTCGCCACCGTCCTCCCCGGCCACCCAGGCCGCGTCCACGCCGCCCACGCCCGCCAGGCGCTCTTCCCAAACCGCGGCGAATCGCTTCGCGACCGCGCCGAAGCCGCGCCCGCTCAGCGCTGAGCGGGGTGCGGGCGGGCGGGGACGCCGAGCACGGTCGTCCCCGGCTCGACGTCGCGGGTCACCACGGCGCCGGCGCCAACTGCCGCCTCGCGTCCGATCGTCACCCCGGGCAGCAGCGTGACCCCGGCCCCGATCCGGGCGCCATCCTCGATCGTCGCGCCGGCCATCAGCTCGTCTATCCAGCCGCGGGCGCCGATCAGGTTGTCGTTGGTGGTGACCAGGCGAGGGCCGATGAAAACGCCCTCGCCGACCGTCGATTTGCTGGCCAGCGAGCAGCCGAAGTGAACCACCGTGCCGGCGCCGACGCTCACCCCGCGGTCCACCGCGGTGCCGCGCCCGACCACACAGCGGTCGCCGATCGCAGCCAGCTCCCGGATCATCGCCGCGTCGCCGACCAGCACCTCGGCGCCGATCTCGACGTCGTAGAAGACGATCGCGCGAGCGCCGACCGAGCAGCCCGGACCGATGCGCAGCCGCTCGCGGAAGCTCGGCTGGCGGGCGATCGCGCCGACGGCGCGCGGGCGGCGGCCCAGATAGGCGCCGGGCAGGACCTCGGTCCCGGCGCCGATCTCGATCCCGGGCTCGATCACGACGTGGGGGTGGATCGTCACCCCGTCGCCGAGCACCGCACCGGGGCGGACGACCGAGAACTCGGCGACCGTGACCCCCTCGCCGATCGAATCGGTCTCGACCACGGCGCTGGAGTGGATCGCTGGCATCCGAGGGTGCCCCGCCGAGCGGGGAGGCGGCGCGATCGTAGCGGGCCGGGGGCCGCAGGGCTACTGTTCCCCCGTGGGGATCGAGCTCTGCAGGGCGTTGGAGTTGCCGGTGGTCGAGGACCCGTTCGGCGACCTCGCCTACGCTGAGGCGGGGACCCACGTGCCCTTCCCGATCAGCCGCGTCTTCTTCGTCTACGCAGTGCCCGGCGAGGCGGTCCGCGGCGGCCACGCCCACCGGCGGTTGGAGCAGGCCGTGTTCTGCCTCAACGGCCAACTCGAGCTCGATCTCAGCGACGGGCGGCGGCGGCGCCGGGTGAGGCTGGCAGAGCCGCACACCGGCATCTACCTGCCACCGATGATCTGGCACGACCTGGGCGGCTTCGCGGCCGGCACCGTCTACCTGGTGCTCGGCTCCGAGCCGTTCGACGAGGCCGACTACATCCGCGACTACGACGAGTACACCGCGGCCCTCGCCGCGAGCGGCGGCGTCGCCTAATCGACCAGCGGGATCTCGCCGGCCATCCACTCGCGGGCCGAGCGGTGGCGACTCTCGTGCTTGTCGACGACGACCGCGTCGACCATCCCGAAGCGCACCCCGGCGCGCAGCATCCGCCGGCACTTCGACCAGTCGCCCGGTTCCTCGTACTCGGCGTCGAGCAGCTCCGATTCGAAGAAGCGCAGGCCGGAGTGGTAGATCGCCGCCTGCAGCCCCCACTGGCCCAACTCGGGCGGGAAGCGCCCCAGGGTCAGCGGCTCGCCTTCGGGGAAGTTCACCTGCTCGCGCCCATAGCAGTGCTCGAAACGGCCCCGCCGGGCAGCCGCCAGAAGCGTCTCGGTGTGGTCGGGGCGGACCGCGTCGTCGTCGCCGAGCGCGGCGATCCAGCGACCGCGGGCGAGTTCCAGGCCGTGGTTGAACGGGGGGCCGCCGATCACGAACCAGCGCCGTGAGCGGTGCTCGGGGTAGGGGCCGCGGACGGTGCGGTTGACGTAGGTGACCCGCGGGTCGCCGATCGCGGCGATGGCGGCCTCGGCCTCAGGCGGCGCGCAATCGCCGACCACGATCACCTCGAGGTTGGCGTAGGTCTGGGAGAGGATCGAGGGAAGCGCAACCTCCCCCAGGGTCCGGTGGGAGTCGTAGGTGGGGACGATGAAGCTGACCAGCGGCTCCTCTTCGCTGAAGGCGAGCTCGTACTCCTCGCCGTGCCGCAGCGCCTGCAGGCGGCGGCGGTTCTCCGGCTCCTGCTCGTAGGCGAGCCGGGCGGCGATCGCGGCGCGGCGGGCGTCGGCCTCCGTCGCCGCGAGCCGCTCGTTCAGCTGGGCGACCTCGGCGCGCTGCTGGGCGACCTCGGCGCGCAGCGCGTCGATGCCGGCGTGGAGGTCGGTGTGCAGCTTCGAGCGGAGCAGCCGCGCCGCTCGCCGCAACGGACTGCGCCGTGAGGTTGGCTCGGGCATCGGCCAGGTGATGCTACGCCGAAGCCGCCGGCTCGACCGTCTCCAGCAGGGTTGCGGCCACGCGGGCGCAGGCCGCCTCGTCGAGCTGTGGATAGAGCGGCAGGCTGAGGCAGTGGCGAGCGAGGCGCTCCGCGACCGGGAAGCTGCCGGCGGGCCAGCGCTCCCGGTAGGGGCCGGTGCGGTGCGGCAGGCACGGATAGTGGACGAGGGTGCCGACGCCCCGCGCCGCGAGCGCCGCGGCGGCGGCATCGCGATCGGCGAGGCCGACCACGTAGAGGTGCCAGACCGGCTGCGCCCACTCGGGGACGACCGGGAGCGCGACCGCCCGGTGGCCGGCAAGGGCCTCGGCGTAGTGGGCCGCGAGCTCCGCCCGCGACCGGTTCCAAGCGTCGAGGCGGGGCAGCATCACCCGCAGCGCCGCCGCCTGCGGCTCGGCGAGGCGCGAGTTGACGCCCGGCTCGGCGATCTCGTTGCGGCCGCGCATGCCGTAGTTGCGCAGAGTCCGCACCCTTTCCGCCAGCTCCGCATCGTCGGTCACCACCGCGCCGCCGTCACCGATCCCGCCGAGGTTCTTGCTCGGGTAGAAGGAGAAGGCGCCGGCGGCGCCGACCCCGCCGACCCGGCGGCGCCGGTGGGTGGCGCCGTGGGCCTGCGCGGCGTCCTCGATCACGACCAGGCCGCTGGCGGCGGCGACCCTGCCGATCGCGTCCATCGCCGCCGGCTCGCCGCGCAGGTGAACCGGCACGATCGCCGCGCTGCGCTCGGTCAGGGCCGCGCCGATCCTGGCGGGATCGATGTTGTAGGTGTCGGCGTCGACGTCGACGCCGACCGGGGTCGCGCCCGCCCTGGCCACCGCCAGCCAGGTGGCGACGGGCGCATACGCGGGGACGATCGCCTCGTCGCCGCGGCCCACCCCGGCGGCGCGCAGCGCCAGCTCGATCGCGCTGAAGCCGCTGCCGACGCCGACGCAGTGGCGAGTGCCGCAGTAGGCGGCGAACTCGGCCTCGAAGCGCTCCAGCTCCGGGCCGAGCAGGAACCGGCCCGAGGCGAGCACCCGAGCATGAGCGGCTTCCAGCTCCGCGGCGATCTGCCGGCGCGACGGACGGAGGTCGAGGAAAGGGACATCGGCGCTCACCCGGGCGGAGGCTACAGCCGGGAATCCTCGTCCATGCGCTCGGCCTCGTATACCTCGGGCAGGTCGGCTTCGACGGCGGGCTCCTGGTCGCGGAGGCGGCGCAGGTCGGCGGCGAGCTGGCGGGGACGTGAGAGGCGGGCGAGCTGGCGGCGCTCGCCGGGGGTGAAGAAGCCGCTGGCGAAGAGCGCGGCCGGGTAGGCGGCAAGCAGGGCTAGCCGGAGGAGGAAGCCGAGCGCGCCGGAGGTCGGGACGAGCAGTTCGGCGAGGCCGACCAGGAGGGCGGCGACCGCCACCACCCGGGCGAGCCGGCCCCACTGGTACGGGATCGGGAAGAGGCGCTGGGTGAACCGGTACATCAGGCCGGCGACGACCAGGTAGGAGGCGACCAGGGCGAGGCCGGCGCCGACGATCCCCAGCGACGGGACCAGGAGAAGGTTGAGGACGACGTTGACGGCGAGGCCCCCCAGCGCAGCGGGCAGGTTGAACTCGGTGCGGCCCGTGCGACCGAGGATCACCACCATCACCAGGTAGAGCGCGTAGAGGGTGACCGCAATCGAGATCAGGCCGACCGCTTCGTAGGAGTCGAAGTACCTCGGGTCGGCGAGGGCGCGGACGATCCAGCGCGAGAACAGCCACATTCCGGTGACGACAAGAGTGCAGCCGGCGACGAAGAGGGTGACGACGGTGGCGTAGAAGCGGCGCGCCTCCTCGTCGTCGCGGATCGAGTAGGCGAGCGGCGGCCAGGCGAGCTGGAAGCCGCGGACCAGGACGTTGACCGCCTGCGCGAACTTGACCGCCAGCGAGTAGAGGCCGGCCTCGGCGAGGCCGACGGTGCGGACGATGATGATCCGGTCGATGACGTTGAGCAGGTAGAGCGAGACCTCGGCCGGCATCGTCGGCAACCCGAAGCGCAACAGCCGCAGCAGCAGCGCCCGCTCGAAGAGCAGCGAGAGGCGGTGCCGATGGACGACGATCAGCGCGGCGACGAAGGCGGCGCCGCTGGCGTAGCTGCCAAGCAGCAGGCCGCGGGCGCCCTCGCCGGCGACGACCACGAGCACCACGGTCAGCCCGATCGCGGCGAGGACGTTGAGGATCGTCGTGAGGAAGAAGGCTCGGGCGCGCTCTTCGAGCCGGAACAGGGTGAGCAGGTACTCGTGCATGGTCAGCACCCAGAGGCCGCCGATCGCGAGCCGGGCGAGGTCGGGGGCGGGCTCGTCGAGCAGCGCTTCGGAGATCGGCCCCGCGAGGGGCAGCGCCGCAAGCGCCGCCACGGTCGAGAGCCAGAAGAGGGCGGCGAAGGTGCTGGCGACGACCCGGTCGGGGTCCTCGTCGTCCTTGTAGTAGAAGCGCATCACCGCCTCGATCAGGCCGAACCGGACGACGATGCTGATCGCGACGACGGTGGCGAACATCACCTCGGCGGCGCCGTAATCGTCGGGGCTGAGGTAGCGCGTGTAGAGCGGCAGCAGCGCGACCGCGATCAGCTTCGAGAGGATGCTGGCCGCGGTGTAGGCGGCGCCGGTCGTGGCGAGGCGGCGCAGGTAGCCCGACATCAGACGCGCGAGGTCGCGGGCTCGCGCGTCGGGGCGCGGGAGGCGGGAGGCGGGTTGGCCACGGGCGCCGCCGCCAGCGAGGCGCCGACCGCGAGCAGGACCCAGGTGATCGGGTCCTCGAAGAAGCCGGCGTAGGACATCGTGTGGACCAGGAGCGCTACGAAGGCGGCTAGAACGGCGGGGCGGGCCGCAGAAGACGTTCTGATTCCCGTGCTCATGGTCGACAGAGCTACGCCGATCAGGGCTATGTAGGCGGCGAAGCCGATCAGGCCCTGCTCGGCGAGGACGGTTACCGGCTGGGTGTGGGAGGCGGAGACCGGGGCGTCCTGGTTCTCGCGGTTGACCCGGTAGGCCTCTTCGAAGGATCCCGAGCCGTAGCCCCAAAGCGGACGTTCGGCGAACAGGTCGACGCCGCCGGAGATCAGGTTGCTGCGGCCGCTGGTGTCTTTGTTCAGGGTGTCGGCGTCGAACCCGGAGCTGCCGACCAGCAGCACCGCGACAACCGCGACGAGGGTCCATTTCCAGCTCCACCGGATCGCCGCCAGCGCCGCCAGGCCGGCCAGCAGGGCGATGTAGCTGGACTGCGAGAAGGTCTGCGCCAGCCCCAGCCAGAGCACCGCGACGAGGACGGTCAGCAGCGCGAAGTCCCGGCGCCCGCGAACCCAGAGCAGGGTCGCGGTGGCGAGCACGATGACCAGCGCCAGGTACCGCCCGTAGACGTTGGGGTCCCAGAACACCGAGTTGACGCGGAAGTAGGTGTGGAAGTCGTTGGCGCGGATCACCTGGTCGTTCCAGAACAGCTCGCGGGTCGCGTACTCGACACTGCCGACCGCGACGAAGGCGACCGCCTCGGCCGCGACCAGGACCAGGACCCAGGTCAGCAGGCGGCGGTCCCACTCGACGTCGCGAATCAGCCCGTAGGCGACGGTGAAGGGGACCAGGAAGAAGCAGACGTTCTGCAGCCCCTTCGAGAAGTCCTCGGAGTAGAGGAGCTGGAGGGCGTAGAGGACGACCACGGTCGCCAGGACGATCGGCAACGCGCGCCGGCGGGCGGGTCCTGTCGCCGTAGGGGGCCCACCACCCCCGCGAGGGGGGTGGTCCCCCCCTACGACGCCACCCGCCCGAGTAGAGGCGAAATTAGGCGCCCGGACTCGGAGGGCTGCGGCGATTACGCCGCCGGCGATCACCAGGTAGAGGGGGACGAGGAGGTTGGCGGTGTCGCCGCCCGCCTCGAGGGGGACTCGGAAGGGGAGGGCGAAGACGATCAGCAGGGGTAGGAGACGGGGCCAGCGATAGAAGAGGGCACCGAGGGCGGCGACCGCCCCCGCGGCGATCGCCAGCAGCGCGATGACGCGGCCGGTGTCGCCGCGCAGGTCGGCGATCTGGGCGGTGTGCCACTGGTCGCCGAGGATCAGGACCGGGGAGAGCGCGACCGCCACCAGCATCGCCGCGACGCGCAGCCGGCCGCGCGGCAGCAGGATCGTCGCCGCCGCGGCGGCGACCGCGAGCAGGACCCCGGCCGCGGCGAGCAGCTCGCTCACGATCCCGACTCCCCGCAGGCCGACCCGACCCCCGGCTTGGCGCGGTGCAGGCGGATCGCGCCCGGAGCGACCAGGGTGCGGTCCTGGCCGAGCAGTTTGACCCTTAGCTTGTAGCGGCCCGGGCGGGCCGTTCCGCCGCCGCGTTGGCGGCCGTCCCAGAAGTAGGTGTGGAACCGGTAGCGCTTCAGGAACTCGTCGCGGGCGAGCGTGTAGACGACCCGGCCCCCCGGCCGGACGATCTGCACGGTGCCGTCGTCAGAGCGGGTGGTGCGGAAACGGATCCGCACCCGGTCGAAGCGGCAGTCGTCGTTCGGGGTGAAACTGCGGACCGGCTTACGGGGCTTGCCCTGCTTCGGCGGGTTGGGATTGGGGACGGCGAGAAAGGTGACCCGGTCGAGGACCAGCGGGTCCCGCTTCACATGCAGCGCGTAGGCGAAGGCAGCGACGGTGGCGAGGACGAGGAGGGCGAAGACGAGGGCCGCTGCGCCGCCCCGCTCAACCGGCCGCCGAGGCATCGTCCTCGCCGACGACGACCGCGACCGTGGCGCCTTCCGCGACACCCTCGACTTCCGCGGTGATCAGCTCGACCTTCTGGATCCCCAGCGCTTTCGCGACCCGCTTCGCCTCCGGGGCGCTGCCACGCTCGTACATGACGACGCTCTCGCTGAAGCCGCCGGCGGTGTTGCCGACCGCGCCGAGCCCGAACCCGGCGCCCTCGACCTGGTCGCCGACCGTGGCGGCCAGGCCGGAGACCGCGGTGCCGTTGAGGACCGAGACCTCGATCTCGCCCGCCGGCGTCGGCTGCGCCTGCGTCTGTTGCTGCTGCTGCTGCTTGGCATTGCCGCCCTGCCCGCCGCCGCCCGCCTGCGCCCCGTTCTCGGAGCCGCCCAGCACCAGGAATGCCGCCGCCCCGGCGGCGACCAGGAGGACGACGAAGAGGCCGACCAGGTAGCGCGGCTCGGCAAGCCGGTCCCCGATCCCCGCCAGACCGGACCGCAGCCGCTCGCCGCGGCCCGTCTCCGGCAGCCCCGCCTCGCGGCGGCGGCGTCGCTCCTCGCGCTCGTCGAGCGCCTCGCGCTCCGCGGTGCGCACCTGTTCCAGCTCGCGCAGCTCTTCGGCCCGCTGCGCGGCGGTCGCCGAGGTCGCCTCTTTGCGCTCCGCGTCACGCTCCGGCGCCGAGCCCGCCCACTCACGGAGGCGGCGGATGTCGCGGCTGTGGGTGAACGAGAGCAGGGCCAGCACCGCAAGGCCGAGAAACGCGGCCAAGCCGGCAAAAGCGCCAATTTGTTCGATCACCTCGACCAAGTGGGCTGCGAGAGGCTACTCGTCGTAGACGACCGCCGCGCCCCCGCCCGGCGCCGCGATCAGGTCAACCACCCGCTGCGACAAGTTAGCCTCATCGCCGGCCAGCACCAGGTGTTCAAGCGAATTGAGCGTCGACTCGACCCAATCGTCGTCGAGCGGCGCCGCCCGGACAGCCCGGTTGATCCGCTTCGAGGCGGTCGCCTGCTGGGTCTCCCCGCTGGCGAACAGCTCCTCGTGCAGCTTCTCCCCCGGGCGCGGTTTGGTGAACTCGATCGCGATGTCCCGTTCGGGCTCGTACCCGGCCAGCCGAATCATGTTGCGGGCCAGGTCGACGATCTTCACCGGTTCGCCCATGTCGAGGACGAAGACCTCGCCCTTGCCGGCGCCGATGTCGCCGGCCCGGATCACCAGCTGCACCGCCTCGGGGATCGTCATGAAGAACCGGGTCATATCCGGGTGGGTGACCGTGACCGGGCCGCCGCGCTCGATCTGGGAGCGGAAGATCGGCACCACGCTGCCCGAGGAGGCGAGCACGTTGCCGAACCGGACCGAGGCGAACCGGGTGCCGGGATGGGCGTGGCCGGCCGCCTCGACGATCCACTCGGCCATCGCCTTCGAGGCGCCCATCACGGTCTGCGGGCTGACCGCCTTGTCGGTCGAGATCAGGACGAAGCGCTCGACCTTGGAGGCGGCGGCGGTCTCGGCCGCGACCCGGGTCGCGATCGCGTTGTTGCGGACCGCCTCCAGCGGGTTGGCCTCCATCAGCGGCACGTGCTTGTAGGCGGCGGCGTGGAAGACGACGCCGGGCTTGAAGCGCTGCATCACCTCGAGCATCCGGCCCGGCTCCTTGCAGTCGGCCAGCACCGCCTCGACGTTGGTGAAGTGGCGCTCCTCGACCATCTCGCGGTCGATCTGGAAGAGGTTGTCCTCGGCGTGGTCGAGCATCACCAGCAGCCGCGGGTCGACCCGGGCGATCTGACGGCAGAGCTCGGAGCCGATCGAGCCGCCGGCGCCGGTGACCAGGACGATCCGGTCGCGCAGGTAGGCGCCGACCCGGTCCAGCTCGGCGACCACCGGCTCGCGTCCGAGCACGTCCTCGACCTGGACCTCGCGCAGCTGCCTGTTGAGCTGGACGCCGCCGCGCAGCAGCTCGAACACGGTCGGCAGGGTGCGGACCGGGACCTCGCGCTCGCGGCAGGCGGCGACCACCTTGCCGCGCACCGTGCCCGGCGCCGAGGGGATCGCGATCACCACCTCGTCGGGTTCGGTCTCGTCGAGGATCGCGGCGATCTCGTCGGTCGAGCCGAGCACCTTCAGCCCCAGCATCCGCATCCCCCGCTTGCGGGCGTCGTCGTCGACGAACCCGATCGCGGTGGCGCCGAGGTTGGGGTTGAGCTGCAGCTCGCGGACCACCATCTGGCCGCCGGAGCCGGCACCGACCACCAGCACCCCGTGCCGGGGCAGGCGCGCGGTGCGCGAGGGCCGCTCGACAATCAGCCGCACCGCCAGCCGGGCGCCGGCGATCAGGACCAGGGTGAGGACGAAGTCGGTGACCTCGACCGAGCGCGGCAGCGAGGTCTGGAACGGCTGGACGACGGCAAAGAGGATGACCAGCAGGGCGCTGGAGACGGCGACGGCGCGGAGGATCAGCATGAAGTCGCGGCCGCTGACGTAGCGCCACCACTTCTGGTAGAGCCCGAAGGCGGCGAAGATCGCGACCTTGCCGACCACGACGAAGCCGACCGTCTGCGCGAACAGCTCCTCGTAGCGCTGCGGCCAGCCGCCAGCTTCGTCGAGGAAGCGGAGCTGGAAGGCGAGGAAGTAGGCAAGCGCCACCAGCAGGGCGTCGGCCGCCACCTGCAGGACCCGGTTGCGATACACCGGATGGTTGAGCCGGCTCACGATTGGGGCAGTTTACGGCCCCTTTACCGGAATCCATACGATGTGCCGCTCCGATGGGCCAGATCTACCTCGCCAGCATCACCGACTTCTTCCTCGACCCGATCGTCAACGCGGGCACCGACTTCATCAGCGCCACCGGGCTGCCGGCGGTCTTCGTGCTGATGCTGCTCGAGTCGGCCTGCCTGCCGGTGCCCAGCGAGGCGATCATGCTGTTCGCCGGCTCCAGCGTCGCCGCCGGCGACTTGACCCTGTTCGGGGTCGTCGCGGCCGGGGTGCTCGGCAACCTGGTCGGCTCCTGGGTCGCCTACGCGGTCGGGTACTTCGGCCGGATCGACCTGCTGGAGAAAAACCGGTTGATCCACCTGCCGCCCAAGTACCTGAAATGGGCCGACGACTGGTTCGAGCGCTACGGCGACGCAACCGTCTTCTTCTCGCGGATGCTGCCGATCATCCGCACCTTCATCTCGCTGCCGGCCGGGATCGCCAAGATGCCGTTCTGGCGCTTCACGGTGCTGACCCTGCTCGGCTGCATCCCCTGGGTGCTGATGCTGGCGCTGATCGGCAAGGGGGTGGGCGACAACTGGGAAGAGTGGCGCGACCACCTGCACTACCTCGACTACGCGGTGGTCGCGGTGGCGGTGCTCGGCCTCGGCTACTACCTCCTGCGCCGGCGGCGCGGTGGCGGCCCCGGCGAGGGCGACGCCGGCCAGAGCAGCGAGGCCACCGACCCCAGCCGGGCTTGAGCGAGGGGCGGATCCCGGCCCGGCGCGCCCTGGCGCTGGGGCTCGTCCAGGGGCCGACCGAGCTGCTGCCGGTCTCCAGCTCCGCCCACATCGTCCTCGTCCCCTGGTTGGCCGGGTGGGACTGGGACCAGCTCGACCCGGAGCTGCGCAAGAGCTTCGAGGTGGCGCTCCACACCGGCGCCGCGGCGGCGCTGCTGGTCGGGCAGCGACGGCTGATCGGCGAGGAGCTGCGCCGCTTCGACCGCGACCGGGCGCTGCTGCTGGCGCTCTCCTTCCTGCCCGCGGCGGCGATCGGGTACGGCCTGGAGCGGCCGATCGAGCGCCGCCTCGGCGGGCCGCGGGCGACCGCCGCCGGCCTGCTGGCGGGGGCGGCGGCGATGTTGGTCGCCGACCGGCGACCGCAGCTGCGCAGCCGCGGCGAAACGGTCCCGGCCGACGGGCTGGCGCTGGGGCTCGCCCAGGCGGCGGCGCTGGCGCCGGGCGTCTCCCGCAACGGCGTCACCCTGGCCGCGGCCCGCTGGCGCGGCCTCTCGCGAGAGCAGGCGAACCTGCTCTCGCGGACGATCGCGCTGCCGATCATCCTCGGCGCCACCGCGCTGAAGGGCGCCCGCCTGGCGCGCCGCGGCAGCTCCCCGCAGCTGCGGCGCTCGCTGGCGCTCGGCGCCGCCGCGTCCTTTGCCTCCACCCTCGCCTCGCAGCGCCTGATCGGCCTGGTCGAGCGCGACCGGGCGCTCTGGCCCTACGCGGCCTACCGCGGAGCGCTGGCGGCCACCGTGCTGCTGAAGCTGCGCCGCTCCGGGCGCTGAGGCCTAACTCCAAATTTTGGAGAAATTTGGATTTGACTGGAGTTAGCGTCGAGCCCGCCCCTGACCTGCCGCGGCGACTGAAAGAATCGACGGCGTGACCGACGCGTACGCAAAGGCCGGGGTCGACCAGGGCGCCGCCGACTCGGCGGTGGCCGGGCTGGTCCGGGCGCTTGGCGCGATCCGGCTCGACCGGCCCTCGGCGCAGGTGCCGCTGCCGGGGCACTACGCGAGCGTCGTGCGGATCGACGAGCGGACCGGGATCGCGCTCTCCACCGACGGGGTGGGGACGAAGCTGCTGGTCGCCGAGGAGCTGGGGCGTTACGACACGGTCGGGATCGATTGCGTGGCGATGAACGTCAACGATGTGATCTGCGTCGGCGCCGAGCCGCTGGCGATGCTCGATTACGTCGCGGTGCAGCGGGCCGAGCCGCGGGTCTGTGAGGAACTCGGGGTCGGGTTGGCGCGCGGGGCGGAGCTGGCCGGGGTCGAGATCCCCGGCGGCGAGCTGGCCCAGCTCGGCGACCTCGTCTCCGGGGTCGATATCTCCGGCGCCTGCTTTGGCACGGTGGCGCTCGACGCGATCGTCGACGGCAGCGCGGTCGAGCCGGGCGACTCGGCGATCGGGCTGCCCTCCTCGGGCATCCACTCCAACGGCTACACCCTGGCCCGCGCGGCGCTGGCCGGGATCCCGCTCGGCGAGGACCCCGAGGGCCGGCTCGGGCGGCCGCTCGGCGAGGCCCTGCTGGAGCCGACCGAGATCTACGTCAAGCCGGTGCTCGAGCTGCTGCGCTCCGAGGTCGACGTCCGGGGCCTCGCCCACATCACCTCCGGCGGCACCGGCAACCTGCTGCGGCTGGCGGCCGAGGTCGGGTACGAGATCGACGCGCCGCTGCCGGTGCCGCCGATCTTCGAGCTGGTCCAGGAGCGGGGCGAGGTCTCCGACGACGAGATGCACGAGGTCTTCAACATGGGCTGCGGGTTCTGCGTCGTCGTCCCCCCCGCCGACGAGCCGCGAGCGCTGGAGCTGCTGCGCGCCCACTACCCGACGGCGCAGCGAATCGGCCGCGCCACCGACTCCGTCGGCAACGTGACCCGCCGCTGAGTTGGCGTTTTTGCACCGCCATGCACGGAAAAGCGCCAGCCCAGCGGGGTTCTATGGTTGGCGCGGCAAGTGACTGACCGAGCTCCGACCAGCGCGCAGATGATCGGGACCGTGCTCTCCGGCCGGTACAAGCTGGAGGCGAAGCTGGGCAGCGGCGGCATGTCGACCGTCTACCTGGCCAAGGACACGACCCTCGACCGGCCGGTCGCGGTGAAGGTGATGCACCGCGAGATGTCCGAGCAGCCCGACCAGCTGGAGCGGTTCCGCCAGGAGGCGCGGGCGGTCGCCAAGCTCTCCCATCCCAACGTGGTCGCCGTGATCGACGCCGGCGAGGACCACGGCCACCCCTACATCGTCTTCGAGTACGTCGAAGGCGAGACGCTGAAGCAGCTGATCGGCAGGGTCGGGGCGCTCGACCCGCAGGAGGCGATCGCCTACGCGATCGAGGTCGCCCGCGGGCTGACCGTCGCCCACGGCCGCAACATGGTCCACCGCGACATCAAGCCCCAGAACGTGCTGATCGACTCCGAGGGGCGGGCGAAGCTGACCGACTTCGGGATCTCCCGCCAGCTCGAGCAGGACGGGATGACCGCGACCGGCCGGGTGCTGGGGACGACCGACTACGTGGCGCCCGAGCAGGCGATGGGACACGCGGTCGACCCCCGCTCCGATCTCTACTCGCTCGGCGTCGTGCTCTACGAGATGTTGGTCGGCCAGGTTCCGTTCCACGCCGACAGCCAGGTCGGGGTGGCGATGAAACACGTCAACGAAGAGCTGCCCGACGTGCAGCAGCGCCGGCCCGAGCTCTCTGCGGCGACCGCGCTGGTGGTCGAGCGAGCCACGGCCAAGGACCCCTCGCGCCGCTACCAGGAGGTCGGCGAGATGATCGACGACCTCTCGACCGCGCTCGAGGTCGAGGCGGCGCGGGCCGGGTCGACGACCGGCGAGGCGACCAGCGTGCTCGACGCGGTGCCGCCCGCGAAGCGCAAGCTATCGACCCGGGCCCGCCTCTCCTGGGCGGCGATCGCCCTGCTGGTCCTGGTCGGCGCCGGGGCGCTGGCCGCCGTGCAGCTGATCAGCAGCGGCGACAGCCCGGGCGGAGGGGGCGGGGCGCTGCAGGGCAAGGGCAGCGCGGTGCCGCTCGAATCGGCAACCGACTTCGATCCGGCCGGCGACGGCGAAGAGGACCCGGAGGCGATCGGCTTCAGCGTCGACGGCAACCCGACCGGGACCGCCTGGACCAGCGAGCACTACGACGACGAGCAATTCGCCGGCACCAAGTCCGGGGCGAACCCGGGCGTCGGCCTCTACGTGACCGCCGAGTCGCTGGCCAACCCGACCCGGATGGTCGTCCAGGGGGCACCCGGGTGGGATGGCGAGATCTACGTCGCCGAGGCCGGACCGCCCCCCGAGCTCGAAGAATGGGACGGACCTGTGGCCACCGTCGTCGATGCCGCCGGGAGCGAGGAGATCCCGCTCAGCCTCTCGGCGCCGGCGCGCTATTTCCTGATCTGGTTCACCAGGGCGGCGCCCTCGCTCGACCAGGAAGGCCGCTACCAGCTCGAGATCAGCGACGTGAAGCTGTTCGAGTGAGGCCTACGGCGCGGCGGCTTCTTCTTCACCGCCGGCGGCGCGTTTGCCGACCACGATCGTCACTTCCTGGCGCGGCTCCAGCTCCTCCCCGGGTGGCGGGAACTGGTCGAGCACGCGGCCGACCTGCTCGGCGACGTCGGTTTCTTCTTCTTCCACCGACGGGGTGAGGCCGGCGGCGCGGACGGCTTCTACCGCTTCGCGGCGTTCGCGGCCGATCACGTTCGGCACCGTCGCCGTCGCCTCGCCGGTGGAGACGACGATCGCGACCTGCGAGCCGCGGCCGACCTCGGTCCCCGCTTCCGGCGACTGGGAGACGACCTCCCCGGCGGGGACCTCGCTTTCTTCTTCGGTGACGACCGGCTCCAGGCCGCGGCCGCGGATCCGTTCGACCGCGACGCCGCGCTGGACGCCGACCAGGACCGGCACGGTGACCTGCTTCGGGCCGCGTGAGACGAAGATCGTCACGGTCGAGCCGTTGGTGACGGTGGAGCCGCCGGAAGGTCTCGAGTAGACGACGGCGTCCGCCTCGACGCTGTCCGAGTTGACCCTTTCGACGTCGGCCTCGAAGCCTGCCGCTTCGAGCCGTTCGGTTGCTTCCTCGACGCTCAGCCCGGCGACCCCCGGGACCTTGCCGGTGCCGGGACCGGCGCTGACGAACAGCGTCACCTCCGGCTTCGAGCAGAAGAAGCCGAGGAAGGCGCAGTCGAGCGAGGTCTCGCCTGGGGTCGGGTTCTGCTCGATCACCTCGTTGACCGGGGCCTGGCGCTCGACCCGATTCACCTCGGCGACCTCGAAACCGTCCTGCTGAAGCAGGGCGATCGCGACGTTGAGCGGGTTTTCGGTCACCCTGGGCACGTCGGTCGAGTTGTCGCGGGTCAGCGCCAGCCCGACCAGGACGCCGGCGAGGATCGCCGCGACCACCGCGATGGCTATCCAGCGGCGCCTCCGGCGCTCCTCCTCGTCCTGCGGCGGCGGCTCGACCGTAACCGGCGGCGGCAGAGCGCCGAAGTCGGCGGTGCCGGGACCGCCCGGCTCGCTCATCGCGGCGTCGAGCGCGGCGATGAATGCCTCGGCGCTCTGGAACCGCTGGCCGGGGTCCTTCTCCAGCGCCCGCATCGCCACCCCGTCGAGCGCCGGAGTGATCCGCGGGTTGACCGAGCTCGGCCGCAGCGGCGTCTGCGAGACCTGTTTCATCGCCACCGCGACAGCGCTTTCGCCCTCGAAGGGGACGCTGCCGGTCAGCGCCTCGTAGAGAATCACGCCGATCGAGTAGAGGTCGGAGACCGCGGTCACGCCGTGACCCTGCGCCTGCTCGGGCGAGAGGTAATGCGGGGTGCCCATCACCGAGCCGGTCTGGGTGATCTCCGAGACCCCGGCGCGGGCGATCCCGAAGTCGGTGACCACCGCCTTGCCCTCCGGGTCGACGATCACGTTCTGCGGCTTCAGGTCGCGGTGGACGATCCCGTTGCGGTGGGCGAAGCGGGCCGCCTCGAGCACCTGGCGGACCAGCGGCACCGCCTGCTCCGCTGTCAGGCCACGGTCGATCAGCTGCTTCAGGGTCGGCCCCTCCACGTACTGCATCGCGATGTAGTACGTGCCGTCGAACTCGCCGCGGTCGTAGACGGCGACCACGTTGGGGTGCTGGAGCCCGGCGGCGTGCTCGGCCTCGCGGCGGAAGCGCTCGACGAACTCACGGTCCTGGGCGAAGCGACGGTGCAGGACCTTGAGCGCCACCCGGCGCTGCAGGTGGGTGTCCTCGGCCAGCCAGACGTCCGCCATGCCGCCCGCCCCGAGCCGCTCCAGCACCCGGTAGCGCCCGTCGACCGTCTCCCCCGCGCCGACCTCGCTCATTCGCCGCTCCCGAGCAGAGCTTCCGCGACGTCGCGGAAGATCGGCGCCGCCGCGGTGCCGCCGAACTGTTCGGTGCACTCGACCGTGACCGCGATCGCGATCTCGGGATCCTCGGCCGGCGCGAAACCGATGAACCAGGCCTGGTTGGGGTCGGCGACGCCGGCGCAGGACTCGTTGCCGGGGGTTTCCGCGGTGCCGGTCTTGCCGGCCACCGCCACCCCGGTGATCGCCGCCGCCGTCCCGGTCCCTTCGCTGACCACGTCCTCCATCGCGATCGTCAGCTCTTCGGCGGTCTCCTCGCTGACCGCCTGCCGGTACTCGGAGGGGTCGAGGCTGTCGGTGACGCGGCCGTCGGGGTCGACCACACGGCTCCAGATCTGCGGCCGCATCAGCTTGCCGCCGTTGGCGATCGCCGCCGCCACCATCGCGTTCTGCAGCGGCGTCACCAGCAACCGCTCCTGGCCGATCGCGACCCGGGCCAGGTCGACCGGGTCGCCGGCCCGCAGCAGGTCCTCGCCTTCGAAGACGCCGCTGGTCGAGAGCGCGTCGGCGGGGATGTCGATCGGCGGCTTCGAGTTGAACCCGAACCTCTCCATCTGCTCGAACAGGGTCTCGTTGCCGACTTTCTCGCCGAGCTGGCCGAACCAGGTGTTGACCGAGTTGGTCAGCGCCGTCGCCAGCCCGATCGGGCCGAAGCTCTGGTAAAAGTCGTTGGCGAGCGGTTTGGTTTCGAAGGTCATCGGCGAGGGGGCGGCAAAGGTCGTGTCGGCGTCGATCGCGCCGCTTTCGAGGGCGGCGGCGGCGGTCACAACCTTGAAGGTCGAGCCGGGCGGATACTGGCCCTGGGTGGCGCGGTCGACCAGCGGCGCTTCCAGGTCGTTGGCGTTCAGCCGTTCGAGTTCGGTCGGGATCCGGTTGGGGTCGTAGCTCGGCTTCGAGGCCATCACCCGGACCCAGCCCGTCTTCGGCTCGATCGCCACCACCGAGCCGAACCCGGTCGCCTCGAGGCCGTCGAGCGCCACCCGCTGCGCGGCCGAGTCGAGGTTGGTGACGACGTCGTTGCCCTCCTGGTCGCGATCGAGGAATTCATCGAGGATCGAGCTGAACTCGGAGCCCTCGCCGACCAGCTCGTCGTTGTGGAACTGCTCGAACTCGGTGTCGCCCTCGCGCACGAAGCTGTACCCGATCGGGTGGCCGTAGAGCGGGCCGTCGGGGTAGCGGCGCACGTAGCGCAGCGCCGTACCGGTCCCCTTCGGCACCGACCTGGCAATCACCTCGCCATCGGCGGTGAGGATGCGGCCGCGCGGGATCTGCTGCTGCTCGAGCAGCGGCCGGCTGTTGGCCTCCTCTTCGCGCAGCGCATCGGCCTCGAACACCGACCAGTAGGAGGTGAACCCGACTAGGACCGCGAACAGCGCCACGAAGAAGGCGAAGAGCTTGACGATCTGGCGGTTCACGTCGCCCCCATCGCCAGCCCCCGACCGCCCGGGCGGTCGGCTTCGCGGCGGGCTCGGTCGGAGACCAGCAGCAGCAGCGCGGTGAGCACGAAGTTGGCGACGATCGAGCTGCCGCCGTAGCTGATGAAGGGCAGGGTGACGCCGGTCAGCGGGATCACCCTGGTGACGCCGCCGATGATCACGAAGGCCTGGAAGGCGAAGACCGCGGTCAGCCCGGTCGCCAGCAGCTTCGAGAAGCCGTCGTTGGCGAGCAGGGCGATCTTGAAGCCGCGGGCGGCGATCAGCAGGTAGATCAGGATCACCCCGCAGGCGCCGAACAGGCCCAGCTCGTTGACGATCAGCGAGTAGATCGTGTCGGTCTGGGCGGCCGGCAACAGCGGGGTGTCGGTGCCGGGGATCGTGATCAGCCCCTGGGCGAAGCCCTGCCCGAAGAGGCCGCCGTCGGCCTGAGCGAAGATCGACTGCAGGATCTGGTAGCCGGCGTTTTCGGGTTCGTTGTAGGGGTCGAGCCAGATCTCCACCCGGGCCTGGACATGGGGCACGGTGCTGGCGAAGAACCAGGCGCCGGCGAGGAACATCGCCATCCCGATCGCCACGAACGAGAAGCGGGCGGTGGCGACGTAGAGGAGAGCGAGGAAGGCGGCGAAGAACATCAGCGAGCTGCCGAGGTCGCGGATGAAGACGAGCATGAACATCGCCGCCCCCCAGACGACCAGCATCGGCCCGAAGTGCTTGAGTGGCGGCAGGGTGACCCCGAGCACCCGCCTGGCGCCGACGATCAGCACCTCGCGGTGCTCGCGCAGGTAGCTGGCGAGGAAGACGACGATCGCGATCTTCGAGAACTCGGCCGGCTGGAAGGCGATCGGGCCGATCTTCACCCCGAGGTAGGCGCCGTTGACCTGCTGCCCGATCCCCGGCACTCGCGGCGCCAGCAGCAGCAGCAGGCCGACCGCGGCGATCGTGTACCGGTAGCGCTCCAGCACCTCGTAGTCGCGGAGCAGCTGGATCGTCAGCGCGAAGAGGACGAGGCCGAGCACGAACCAGTTGGCCTGGTCGCGGGCGAGGCCGTCGTCGATCCGGTAGATCATCACCAGGCCGAAGGCGGTCAGCAGTGCGACCAGCGGGAACAGGTAGGGGTCGGCCCTGGGCAGGCGGACGCGCAGGTAGAGGTGGGTGGCGAGGCAGACGGCGAAGAAGTAGGCGCCGTAGATCAGGCTGAGGTTGTCGAGTTGGGTCTGCTCCTGGGCGAAGACCGCGGTGAACCCGGCGGTGAGGAGGAGCGCGACGGGAACCAGAGCGATCAGCTCCCGGTTCCGCGCGGACCTCAAGGCACCCCCTCGCTCTGTTCGATGTCCTCGATCAGCGAGACCGCGTCGCCGCGGGAGCGCAGCTTGTGGCCGGTGACCGCGTCCTGGCGCTTCTGCGGCAACGAGTCGGTCTGGATCGGGGTCGAGTAGCGCTCCTGGTAGAGCTCGATCCCGAACGGCAGCTCGTAGGGGACGCCGCGGTAGAGGGAGACGCGACCGGCGTCGTCGGTGCCGAGGAACCAGATCTGGCGGTTGCCGTACCAGAGGCCGAAGGCGAGAGCGGCGACGACCAGCAGCCCGGCGACGGCCTTCGCCCCGGTCCGCAGCCAGCGGCGGCGGGAGTGCGCGGCGACCTCCTCGCGGCGTTGCCGGGCTGCGTCGGCGGCGGCGCGGCGGCGCACCTCGGTCGCGGTCAGCCCCGCCTCCTCGGCCGCCGAGCCGACCAGGGTCGCCCCCTCCGGGTTGCCCTGCGCGGGCGCTGCCGCGTCCTCGAGCCGGAAGGCGATGATCGTGATGTTGTCGCGGCCACCGGCGCGGTTGGCTTCGTCGACCAGGGTCCGGACCGCCGCCTCCAGCGAGGTGGCGCGGGAGAGCACCCGGGCGATGTGCTCGTCGTCGAGCATCGTGGTGAGGCCGTCGGAGCAGATCAGGAAGACGTCGCCGGCCTGGGCGGGGACGGTCTGCAGGTCGACCTCGACCTCCGGTTCGGGCCCCAGGGCGCGGGTGATGATCGAACGCTGCGGGTGGTCCTCGGCCTGGGCGTCGGTGAGCTGGCCCTTGCGGCGCATCTCCTCGACCAGCGAGTGGTCGCGCGTGAGCCGCTCGAACCTGCCTTCGCGCAGCCGGTAGGCGCGGCTGTCGCCGACGTGGCCGATCGCCACCTCCTCGGAGGAGGCGTCGAGGATCGCCGCGGTCGTCGTCGTCCCCATCCCGGCCAGGTTGGGGTCGGTGCGGGCAAGCTCGTGGACCGTCCGGTTGGCGAGCTCGATCGTCTCGCGCAGGACCCGCTCCGGCGGCTGCTCCGGCAACCCCCGCTCGAAGGTCTCGACCACCGTCTTGGAGGCAACCTCGCCGGCCTGGGCGCCGCCCATCCCGTCGGCGACGACAAACAGCGGCGGCCGGGTCAGGACCGAGTCCTCGTTGGCGTTGCGCTGCCGCCCGGTGTCGGTGCGGAACGCCTCGTCCTCGATCCTCAGCGCCATCTCTCGCCCCACATGCCCTTCACAGCTCGAACCTGAACTCGGTGTCGCCGATCTGCACCGTGTCGCCGTCGATCAGCTCCGCCTCTCCCTGCAGGGTCGCGCCGTTGAGCAGGGTGCCGTTGGTCGAGTTCATGTCCTCGACCACGAACTGGCCTTCGCGCGAGAAGACGCGGGCATGCAGCCCGGAGGCGTAGCGGTCCTGGATCTGCACGTCGGAGTCCTTCGAGCGGCCGATCGAGAGACCTCCGATCAGGTCGAATCGCTGACCCGGGTCGAGGCCGCCGCCACGCTCGACCACGAGCCAGGCGTCGGTGTCGCGGGGAGCCTCGACGTAGGCGGGGGCGGCGTGGAACCCGGTCGCGTCGGGGGCCGGGGAGACGGTGCGGCGCAGGTCCTTGAGCGCGCTGCGGGCGATCGTCAGCAGGAACAGGTAGAGGACGGCGAGGAAGCCGAACTTCAGCGCTACGGAGATCGGGTCGTAGTCCACGGTCGCACCTTACGGCCAGCGGCCGTCACTGCTCGATGTCGAAGACAAAGGTCGTGGTGCCGACGGTGACCCGGTCGCCGGGGTGCAGCCGGGTCGAGCCGACCCGGCGGTCGTTGACCTTGATCCCGTTGGTCGAGCCGAGGTCGACAATCTGCCAGTCGCCCGAGTCGGCGCGGCGCAGCTCGGCGTGGCGGCGGGAGACGTTGGGGTCGGACAGCACGCACTCGACCGACTTCGAGCGGCCGATCGTGGCATGGGGGCCGTCGAGCACGTAGCGGCGGTCGTCGAGCTCGACCACGGCCCGGGTCGAGACCAGGGCGCCAACCGCCTGCTCGGGCCGTTTCGGGCGGCCGCGGTCGCGCTCGCGGACCGCCGAGTAGACCATCGTGTGGCCCTCTTCCCCCTGTTTGGGGCTCTCGCCCTCGTGGGCCGGCGGCTTCACCATCCGCGCCTGGATCCCGAACTCGCCCAGCCGCAGCCGCTCGTCGGTGCTGAACTCGACCGCCGGCCGGGTCAGCAGGTCGTAGCCGCGGCGGCGGGCGTGCTCCAGCAGGTAGCCGGAGAGCTCCTGCTCGAGCGAGCGTTCGTAGCCCTCCAGCTTCGAGTGGTCCTGCTTGGAGAGGTAGACCGTGTACTCGTTGGGAACGTAGACGCGCTGCACCGAGGCGGTCTTGTGGGCGTCCATTTCCTTCGCCAGTTTGCGGGCGAGTTCGACCGGCTGGACCTCGGAGCTGAAGGCGCGGCTGAAGACGCCCTCGACGAGGCCTTCGATTCGGGACTCAAGGTTGCGTAGGACGCTGATCGGAAGGCCTCCTCTGTGGGGCGGTCAGCTCCGGGCGAGCCGAGGACCGGATGAAATCCTAGGGAAGAAGCGCCCCATGGCCGAGGACGAGCCAGGCGCCGACGACGCCGGCGAGGGCGAGGGCGCCGAGACGGGCGGCGGTGTGGCGGGGGGCGGTGGCGGTTTGGTCGGCGAGCAGGTCCAGCCCGTCCTCGATCGCGGTGCCAAGCTCCTCCAGCGAGGGGCGGTGTTTGGGGCGCGGGGCCAGGCAGGCGTCGACGGTGTCGGCCAGGTCGCGCGGCAGGTCGGGGCGGAGCCGGTGCAGGCGCCGGAAGCGGCCGCCGATCGCCCGCGCCGTGGCGGCGGGGGTGGCACGCCGGTTGGGGTTCTCGCCGCTCCAGCACTCGTAGAGGACGAGGCCCAGCGAGTAGACGTCGGCCTCGGGACCGACCTCTCTGCCCTCGGCCTGCTCGGGCGCCATGTAGGCGAGGGTGCCGACGACGTCGCCGAGCGCGGTGAGCGGCGCCTCGTCGGCGAGCCGGGCGACGCCGAAGTCCATCAGCTTCGCCCTCCGGTCGCCGTCGACCACCTGGATGTTCTCCGGCTTGATGTCGCGGTGGACGACGCCGCGCGAGTGAGCGTGGTCGAGCGCCTCGCAGAGGTCGGCGCCGATCTCACCGATCTCGCGGTCGGAGAGCTCGCCGGCGGCGGCAAGCTTGCCGAGCGTGGAGCCCTCGACCAGCTCGGTGACGAGCAGGGCGCTGCCCTCCTCCTCCCCCAGCTCGTAGAGCGTCACGATGCCGGGGTGGTTGAGCCGGGCCGCGGCCTGCGCCTCGCGCAGCACCCGCCGCCCCGCCTCGCCCCGCTGCTCGATCGCCTTGACCGCGACCGAGCGCTCCAGGCGGCCGTCCCAGGCCTCGTAGACAACGCCGAACCCACCGCCGCCGATGCGGCGCTCGATCAGGAAGCGGTTGAGGACCAGGGAGCCGACCAAAGCCCGTTCCCCTTCGCCGCGGGGCGGCGCGATCCTCCGGTCTTCTGGGAAAAAGTCACCGTTTGCGGCCGGTCTTGGCGCGCCGACCAGCCCAAGCTGCATACTCTTCGGCCAGTCCAACCAGCTTGGAGAGCGCCTCTTGGAGGATTCGAGACCACACGAGCCGCCGCGACGCGAGCGGGCCCAACACCGTCCGGAGCGGCAGCAGATCATGCTCCGCAGGGGGCTGGCGCTCGGCGCCGGCCTGCTCGTCCTGATCCTGCTCGTGCTCGGGGTGAAGGGCTGCCTCGATGCCCGCGCCGACCGCGAGCTGAGCGACTACGCCCGCAACGTGACCGAGATCGTCGAAGAGACCTCGCGGACCAGCAAAGCGTTCTTCGGCAAGCTCGAAGACTCCGGCGAACTCTCCGACAGCGAATTCATCGAGGCGGTGAAAGCCGACCGCAGCGCGATGGACAACTACGCCTCCCGGGTCGACGCGCTCAGCACGCCGGGCGACATGGCAAGCGCCCAGGACACCCTGGAGCTGGTCTACGAGCTGCGCTCCAGCGCGATGAACGTGATCGCCAACCAGATCGACGACGCGTTCGGCGACGCGGGCCCCGAGAAAGCGGTGGCGACGATCACCGCGCAGATGCAGAAGCTGATGGCAAGCGACGTCCTCTACGAAACGATCGTGCGGCCGGAAATCGACGGGGTGCTGGCCGACAAGGGGATCGAGGGTAGCGACGTGCCGAAGAGCAGCTTCGTCCCCGGTGGCGCGACCTGGCTCGACGAAGCCGTGGTCGGCGACGCGCTCGCGGTCAGCGCCGGTGGCGCCGCGACCCCCGGGGTCCACGGGCTCGGGTTGATCGGGGCCAGCGTCAACGGGATCGAACTGGTCTCGGGCGTGACTGCCACGGTGAGCGGCGCCGAAGGGGTCGAGGCTGAAATCCAGGTCCAGAACCAGGGTGACTCGGAGGAGAGCGGCGTCAACGTCTCGGTCAGCTACGAAGGCAACACGGTCAGCGACAAAATCAGCACGATCTCACCTCAGGAAATCTCGACGGTGACGATTCCGCTGACTCCCACCCCGAAAGGGACCGTGACGCTGGAAGTCAAAGTCGACACGGTCCCGGGTGAGCAGGTCTCCGAAAACAACGAAGCCAGCTACACCGTCGCCTTCGAATAGGCCGCCGATGAGGATCGCCTACCTCGGCCCGGCCGGAACCTTCACCGAGGACGCGCTCGGCGAAGCGGGGGCGGCGGTTGAGTTCGAGCCGCTGCGAACTGCGACCGTGCACGAAGCGATCCTCGCGGTCGAGGAGGGCGCGGCAGACCGGGCACTGGTCCCCTTTGAGAACTCGATCGAGGGCTCGGTGCGGAGCAGCCTCGACACGCTTGCCTTCGACGTCGAGGCGGTGACGATCGTCGGTGAGTACGACTACCGCGTCCGGGTCCACCTGATCGCCCGCGAGGAGACCGACCTGGAGCGGGTCGAGGCGGTCCTCTCCCACCAGCAGCCGCTGGCCCAGTGCGCCCGGTTCCTCCGCGAGACCCTGCCCGAGGTCGAACTGCGAAGCGTCAGCAGCACCGCCGCCGCGGTGCGGATGGTCTCCGAGTCCGCCCGCCCCTGGGCGGCGCTCGGGGCCCGGGCGGCGGCTGAGCTCTACGGCTGCCGAGTGCTGCGCGAGGGGGTCGAGGACGAGTCCGACAACGTCACCCGGTTCGTCTGGATCGCCCCCACCGGGACCGAGACGATCGGGGCCGGCCCCTGGAAGACCGCGCTGGTCTTCTCCGAGCTGGGCGAAGACCATCCCGGGGCGTTGGTCAACGCGCTCTCGGAGTTCTCCGAGCGGGGGATCAACCTGACCCGGATCGAGTCCCGGCCGCTGCGCCGGGGGCTGGGCAGGTACATGTTCTTCTGCGATCTGGAGGGGGCCGAGGACGACCCGACGGTCGCCGAGGCGATCGCCGCGCTGCGGCGCAAAGCGGAGTCGGTGAGGCTGCTCGGCTCCTATCGCACCGGCTGAAGGGCCGACCCGCTTACAATCTCGGGCACGATGGCAAGGGTTCTCGTGCTGAATGCAACTTATGAGCCCATCAACGTCTGCACGTTGCGACGCGCCGCCGTGCTGCTGCTGAAGGAAAAGGCGGAGTTGCTCGAGCAACGCAATGGGGCTGCGCTGCACTCCGAGCACATGACGCTCGAGCACCCCGACGTGATCCGCCTGGTCAGCTACGTGCGGATCCCCCGCGAGGCGCACCGGCGCAAGATCACCCGTCGCGCCGTCCTCGCCCGCGACTCCTGGACCTGCCAGTACTGCGGCTCGACCAAGTCCGGCCTCACGGTCGACCACGTGATCCCCCGCAGCCGCGGCGGCAAGTCGGTCTGGGAGAACATCGTCGCCGCCTGCGCCACCTGCAACCGCCGCAAGGGCAACCGCCTGCCGCGCGAGATCCAGATGCACCCACGCAAGAACCCGAAGGCCCCCGAGCCGACCGTCTTCATCCAGGTCGCCAGCCCGAAGATCCCGCGGACCTGGGAGCAGTACTTACCGCAGGCGGCTTAGGGCGAAGCACCGTCGCCGTCGGCTGAGGCGCCGGCGACCGGGAGCTCCTCGGCCTGGGCCTCGTCGTCGAGCACGGCTGCTGGCGCCTCGGACTCGACCACTAGGGCGACGGCGCTGACCCGGTCGTCCTCGCGCATGTTCATCACTTTGACGCCCTGGGTCGAGCGGCCCATCTGGGAGATGCCCTTGACCGAGGTGCGCTGGACCATCCCGTTCTGAGAGATGAAGAGCAGGTCCTGGTGCTCGCCGACGATCAGGGCGCCAACCAGGCCGCCCTTCTTCTCGGTCAGCTTCGCGGTCAGGACGCCTTTGGTGCCACGGCCCTTCACCGGGTACTCGGAGACCGGCGTCCGCTTGCCGTAGCCGTTATCGGTGACCACGAACAGTTCGGTGTCGTTGCGGGCGACGTCCATCGCCAGCACCCGGTTGTCCTTGCCGGCGACGTTCATACCTTTGACCCCGCTGGTGTCGCGGCCCATCGACCGCACCAGCTCCTCGGAGAAGCGGGAGGCGTGACCCGAGTGGGAGACCATCAGGATGTCGTCTTCCCCCGAGGTCAGACGCACCTGGACCAGCTCGTCGCCCTCGCGAACCTTGATCGCGATGATCCCGTCGGCGCGGATCGGCGTGTTGTAGGCGAGGAACTCGGTTTTCTTGACGAGACCGTCGGCGGTCGCGAAGACGAGGAACTTGTTCTCCTTGAAGTCCCGGGTCGGGATCACCGCCATCACCCGCTCGCCTTCGCGCAGCGGCAGCAGGTTGCGCAGCGAGCTGCCTTTCGAGGTCCGCGAGCCCTCCGGCAGCTCGTAGACCTTGAGCCGGTAGACCTTGCCGCGGTTGGTGAAGAAGAGCAGGAAGTCGTGGGTCGAGCAGATGTGCAGGTGGGCGATGTAGTCGTCTTCTTTGAGGTTCATCCCCATCACGCCGACCCCGCCGCGATGCTGCTGGCGGTAGGTGGCGAGAGGCAGCCGCTTGACGTAACCCGAGGCGGTCAGCGAGACCACCATCTGCTGCTCGGCGATCATCTCCTCGATCCCGACGTCGCCCTCGAAGTGGGCGATCTCGGTCCGCCGATCGTCGCCGTAGGACTCGGTGACTTCGGCCAGCTCGTCCTTGACCAAGCCCATCACTCTGGCTTCGTCGCCGAGGATCGCCCGCAGCTCGCCGATCCGCTCGATCAGGTCGGCGTGCTCGGCCCTCACCTTGTCCGCCTCGAGCGCGGTCAGCCGCTGCAGGCGCATGTCGAGGATCGCCTGCGCCTGCTCGCGCGAGAGGTCGAACTGCTCGATCAGGCCGTCGCGGGCGGCATCGGGGTCGGAGGAGCCGCGGATCAGTTTGATCACCGCGTCGAGGTTGTCGAGCGCGATCAGCAGCCCCTCGAGAATGTGGGCGCGGGCCTCGGCGCGGCGCAGTTCGTACTGGGTGCGCCGGGTGACGACCTCGCGCTGGTGTTCCACGTAGTGGTGGACCAGGTCGCGCAGCTTCAGGGTGCGCGGCACACCGTCGACCAGCGCCACCATGTTGGCGCCGAAGGTCGTCTGCATCGCGGTTTTCTTGTAGAGGTTGTTGAGCACCACCTTGGCGGGCGGGCCGCCGCGCTTCAGCTCGATCACCAGCCGCATCCCGGAGCGGTCCGACTCGTCGCGCAGGTCGGAGATCCCGTCCAGTTTCTTGTCGCGAACCAGGTCGGCGATCTTGGTGATCAGGCCGCCTTCGCCGCCCTTCTTGACCATGAACGGCAGCTCGGTGACGATGATCGCCTCCTTGCCGCCCTTCAACGGCTCGACGTGGGCACGGGCTCGGACCCGGATGCTGCCGCGGCCGGAGGCGTAGGCGTCGCGGATCCCCTCGGCGCTCATGATCCCGCCACCGGGGAAGTCCGGGCCCTTGACGTGCTGCATCAGCCCATCGAGGTCGATCTCGCGGTCGTCGATGTAGGCGTTGACCGCAGCGGCGACCTCGCGCAGGTTGTGGGGCGGGATGTTGGTTGCCATCCCGACCGCGATCCCCGAGGTGCCGTTGACCAGCAGGTTGGGGAAGCGCGCCGGCAGGACCAGCGGTTCCTGCGCTTCTTCGTCGTAGTTGGGGCCAAAGTCGACCGTGTCGGCGTCGATGTCGCGCAACAGCTCGGTCGCGAGGCGGCCGAGGCGAGCCTCGGTGTTGTGGCTCACGAACCCGTTGGTGAGGAAGGAGTGGTCTTCGCTCTCGACCCGAACCGAGTAGACCGGCTGGACGCCAGCGTCGGCGATCGACTCGACTTCGGCGTAGAAGTAGTCGCCCGTGACCAGCGGCGTCACCACGTCGCGAACCTCCTGGCTCTCGATCCGGTCGAGGATCGCGGTGCCGCCCTGCTCCCAGCGCTCGATCCGGTCGACGTTGTGGCGGCGCAGCCAGTCACGGGACTCATGGCTGGCGCCACCGTCGGAGCGGATGTAGTCGGCCGCGAACGGGACATGGTCCCCGCTCAGCGCGCGGCTCGCCATTGGGATACGGGCGAGCGCCGCTTCCAGCTTCGCCTGCTTGCGGCCGAGGAAGCCGACGTTGGTGGCGAAGAGGCGGGCGTCGCGGCGGTTGCTGATCACCAGCTTCAGCTCGCCCTTCTCATAGCGGCAGATCCGGGCGACCACTCCGGCCTCGAGCAGCAGCAGCTGCACGTCGCGGGCGAGCTGCTCGCTGTAGGTCGAGTAGGAGACTTGGGTCGAATTGCGCGGCAACGCCGAGGACGACCCGTCACCGGTGAACAGCGCTTGCAGGAAAGCGCGCTTCAGCGCGCTGCCGCCGCGCCAGACGAACTCCGGGACCGCCTTCTCGCGGGCGCCGCCGCGCAGCTCGGCAAGCGGGCTGCCGTGGAAGCGCTCGAGGTTCTGAACGTCGAGCTCGTGGATGACGTTGCCGGAGGAGAGAGTTCGCGAGTGGGCGTACCGCGGGCCGCCGACAACGGCGTCGTAGGCCTCCAGAACCTCACCGAAGAACTCCTCGTCCACGTTGTTGAAGCCGACCCTCGACGGGCCGACCCAGCCCTCGGACACGAGCGCGCCGGCCAGCAATGCCAGCTGGCGATCTTCATCATCGAGTGGCTCTTGATCCTCGCGGCGGGTCCGGGAGATCAGCACTCGGTCGCCCGGCTCGATCTCGTCCAGCAGCTTCCAGAGGAGGAGCGGAACACCGGCCATGTCGACCAGGCAGAGGACCGGGTGGTTGTGGGTCCCCGTCAGCTCGTGACCGGCGGTGGTGCGCAGCCTCAGCGTGGGATGGTCTCCGGAGTGGAACAGCTTGCTGGCACTGACCGGCCGCCCGAGTCGGTCGAGGATCTCCAGCTCGACGTCGGTGTCGGATTCCGGGGCAGCCTCGGGGACGATCGCGTCGATCCGAACGGTGCCGTCGGCGGTCGCGACCCGGGTATCGCCAGCAACGCAGTACCTCATCGCGGCTGCCGGGTCGTCGTCGATCGAGCCGAAGTTGCCCTGACCGTCGACCAGCAGGTAGCGCAACGAGAAGTCTTGCGCCATCCGGACCAGCGTGTCGTAGATCGCCGAGTCGCCGTGGGGGTGGTACTTACCCATCACCTCGCCGACGATGAAGGCGCACTTGCGGTAGGCGCGGGTCGGCTGCAGGCCGATGTCGTGCATCGCGTAGAGCACCCGCCGGTGGACCGGCTTCAGCCCGTCGCGGACGTCGGGGAGCGCCCGGCCGACGATCACGCTCATCGCGTAATCGAGGTAGGACGAGCGCATCTCCTGCTCGAGGGCGCGGTCTTCGATGTTCCCGGTCAGGGCATCCAACGCCATCAGCGCCTCACCTCAGTGCGTCCAGCCAGATCAGACATCGAGGAATTTGACCTCCTTGGCGTGGGACTCGATGAAGTCCCGGCGCGGCCCTACCTGGTCGCCCATCAGCATCGAGAAGATCGTGTCGGCGGCGGTCGCGTCTTCGAGCGTCACCCGGGCCAGGGTCCGGCTCGCCGGGTCCATCGTCGTCTCGCGCAGCTGTTCGGCGTTCATCTCGCCGAGGCCCTTGAACCGGGTCAGGCGGACACCGCGGCGGGCCAGCTCGAGGACGGCGCCGCGCAGAGCCTGGAAGGAGAGCGCCACGTTGCGGCGGTCTTCGAACCCGATCTCGAACGGCGGCCTGCCGACCTGCTTGAGCAGCGCCTCGTGCACCTCGACGAACTTGCGGTACTCGTGGTGGGCGAAGAGCTCGGCCGGGAAGCGGTGGGTGCGAGCGAGGCCGGTCTTGCGCTCGATCGCCTTGACGACGAGCCGCTCCTCGCCGCTCTCCACCACCTCGGTGTCGAACGGCGCCCCCTCCGGCGCCTTCTCGCTCAGCACCTTGGCAGCGGCGGCGATCGTCGCCACCCCTTCGTCGAGCAGCGTCGACTCCTCGAGGAAGCGGACCGCTTCGTGGCCGAACTCGGCCTGCAGCGAGGAGCTCCAGCCCTCGTACTCTTTGGAGCGCCGCGTGTAGCCCTGCCACCGGGTCGGGGTCAGCTTGGTCTGCTTGCCGTTGGCGTCGACCAGCTCGAAGCTCTCGAGTTTGTCGCGCAGCAGCAGCTCCTCCAGTTCGGACTCACGCTCCAGGTAGGTCTCCTGGTTGCCCTGTTTGACCCGGTAGAGCGGCGGCTTGGCGATGTAGACGTAGCCGGCGTCGATCAGCTCCTGCATCTGCCGGTAGAGGAAGGTGAGGACGAGGGTGCGGATATGGGCGCCGTCGACGTCGGCGTCGGTCGCCATCACGATTTTGTGGTAGCGGGCGTCCTCCAGTTTGAACTCGTCGTGGACGCCGGTGCCGATCGCCGTGATCAGCGCCTGCACCTCGTTGTTGGCCAGCACCTTGTCGATCCGGCTCTTCTCGACGTTGATGATCTTGCCGCGCAGCGGCAGCACCGCCTGCGTGTTGCGGTCCCGGGCCTGCTTCGCCGAGCCGCCCGCCGAGTCGCCCTCGACCACGAACAGCTCCGCCAGGCTCGGGTCCTTGACCGTGCAGTCGGCGAGCTTGCCGGGCAGGGTCGAGTTCTCCAGTGCCGACTTGCGGCGGGTCAGGTCGCGGGCCTTGCGGGCGGCGTCGCGGGCGCGGGCGGCGTCGATCGCCTTGCTGATGATCCGCCGCGCGTCGCCGGGGTTCTCCTCGAGGTACTCGCCCAGCTTGCGGTTGACCGTCTCCTCGACCAGGCCCTTGATCGGCGGGTTGCCGAGTTTGGTCTTCGTCTGCCCCTCGAACTGGGGGTCGTGCAGCTTCACCGAGATCACCGCGGTCAGCCCCTCGCGGACATCCTCGCCGGCGAGGTTGACGTCCTTGTCTTTGAGCAGGCCTTTGCCGCGGGCGTAGGCGTTGACGGTCCGCGTCAGCGCTGCCCGGAACCCCGACAGGTGGGTGCCGCCCTCGTGGGTGTTGATGTTGTTGGCGAAGCTGAAGATCGACTCCTGGTAGGAGGCGTTCCACTGCATCGCCAGTTCGACTTCGCCCTCCTCCTCGGTGCCCTCGAAGAAGATCACCTTGCGGTGCAGCTCGTCCTTGTTCTCGTTGAGGTGGCGGACGAAGTCCTCGATGCCGCCGTCGTACTGGAAGGTGACGGCGTTGGTGGCGCCGCGCTCGTCGACCAGCTCGATCTTCAGGCCGCGGGTCAGGAAGGCGGTCTCGCGCAGCCGCTCGGCCAGGGTCTCGAAGTCGAACTCGACCTCCTCGAAGATTTCGAGGTCGGGCAGGAAGGTGATCGTGGTGCCGTGTTCCTTGCTCGCCGCCCCCTTCTCCAGGTCGTTCTGCGGTTTGCCGCGCTCGTAGTCCTGCGTCCAGACGTTGCCGTCGCGCTGGATCTCCAGGTGGAGGCGCTCGGAGAGCGCGTTGACGACCGAGACACCGACCCCGTGCAGGCCGCCCGAGACCTTGTAGCCACCGCCATCGCCGAACTTGCCGCCGGCATGCAGGACGGTCAGCACCACCTCGGCGGCCGGCCGCTTCTCCTTCGCCATCGTCTCGACCGGGATGCCGCGACCGTTGTCCTCGACCGTGCAGGCGTTATCCGGGTGCAGGGTGACGCGAACGCTGTCGCAGTGACCGGCGATTGCCTCGTCGACCGAGTTGTCGACGACCTCGTAGACCAGGTGGTGAAGACCGCGCGGACCGGTCGAGCCGATGTACATGCCCGGGCGCTTGCGGACCGCTTCCAGCCCCTCGAGGACGGTGATGTCCGCGGCGCCGTAGGAGCCGCCACTGGCTTTCTTCTCAGGCAATGAGTCCCTTCCGATTTACACAGAAAGCCCCGACTCTTGGAGACCGGCTCCAAACGGTCGGGGCCTAAAACAAGTTGCCATAAGAATACCAGTCCGAGCCTCCGGAACTGTGGCATCAGTGTAACTTTTCCCCTGCAAATCCCGGAAAATTAGGGTCTAACCACGACCTTTCGCGGTGCGAAAGCGGAGCGCCTTGGGCGCCTGCTCGCCGAGCGCGGCTCGCAACCGGTCGAGCAGCTGGGCCTGCATCAGGTCGAGCTCCTGGGTCCAGACCGAGTCGACGCACTCGACGGTCACCGTCCCGGCCCGCTCGGAGACCGGGGTGGCAGCCGCGGCGAGGCGCTCGCCGACCGCCTCCGACCAGACGGCCTGGACCGCGGCGAGGCCGGTGGCCGGCGCCGCCCGAGTGCGGGCCGCGCGGAAGGCGCTCGAGGCCGGCCGCGGGGCGCGGCGGTGGGTCACGCCGCCTCGGCCGCGGCAAGCGGCGGGGGCGGCATCGGCACCAGGGCGACTCGCGCCGCCGCCGGCAGCGACTCCCGGTCCGCGGCGGTGATCAGCGCCTGGCCGCCGTCGTCCAGCCGGGCGACGAGGCGCTCGCGGCGACCCGGGTCGAGCTCACTCATCACGTCGTCGAGCAGCAGTAGCGGGGTGACGCGGCGAGCGGCCCGGAGCGCCTCGCGCTCCGCGAAGAGGAGGGCGAGCAGGGCGGCGCGCTGCTGCCCCTGGGAGCCATAGCGACGCAGCGAGCGGCCGCCCGCATTCAGCTTCAGCTCGTCGAGGTGCGGCCCCCAGGAGCTGCGCCCCATACGGATGTCCTGCTCGCGCCGCTGCTCGAGCCCGGCCCGGATCTCCTCCGCCGCGCCAGCGGCCCGGGGCGCGTACTCGAGCGTGGCGCCGCCCGCCAGCCCCAGCTCGGCGGCGGTGGTTGCGAACGGCTGCGCCAGCTCGGCGACCGCCTCGGCGCGCAGTGCGACCAGCGGCGCGGCCACGCTGGCGAGTCCGGCGTCCCAGACGTCCAGCTCCCCCACGGCCCCGCGGCCCGCGGCCAACCGCGAGAGCAGCGCGTTGCGCTGGGCCAACGCCTGCCCGTACCGCTTGCGCAACTCCCCGCGGGAGGGCCAGCGGGCGGTGGCGAAGCCGTCGAGATGGGCGCGCCGCTCGGCCGGCGGGCCCTTGACCAGGCTGAGGCGGTCGGGCGCGAAGACCGCGACCGGCGGCCTGTGGCGGGCGAGCGTGGCGGGGTCGGCCTGCTGCCCGTCGAGCAGGTGGCGCCTTCCCTCGGCGCGGCTGACCGAGGCGAGCAGCCGCCGCTCCAGCCCGTCGTCGTCCAGGACCGTCGCCTCCGCCCTGGCCAGCGAGCCGCCGAAGGGGATCAGGTCGCGCCGGTCCGAGGTGCGGAAGGAGCGCCCGGTCAGCGCGAAGTAGAGCGCCTCGACCAGGTTCGTCTTGCCGACCCCGTTGGGACCGACGACGCTGACGATGCCCGGCTCGAGATCGACGCGCGCCCGTTCGAGGCTGCGCACCGGCCGCGCCTCGATCGCGGTGACGCGCACTGCCCCACCCTCAGACGTTGAGCCGGATCGGCATCACCAGGTACCGGAAGTCGTCGCCCTCGACCGACTGCAGGAGGCCGGGGCGCAGCGGCGAGATCAACCGCAGCAGCACCTCGTCGCCCTCGACCGTTTCGATCCCTTCGCGCAGGAACTCGGGGTTGAACCCGATCTCCATCGCCTCGCCCTCGAAGGCGGCCGGCATCGTCTCCTTCGCGTCGCCGACGTCCGGCGTCTCCGCCGCCACGGTCAGCTGGCCGGACTCGAAGGAGAGTCGCAGCGGCGCGTTGCGCTGCGCCAGCTGGCTGATCCGGCGGGTTACGTCGAGGAAGTCGGTGCGTGGCAGCCGCACGTCGTGCTCGTAGGACTCGGGCAGGAGCTGTCGAAAGTTGGGGAACTGGCCCTCGATCAGCCTCGTGGTGAGGACGATTGCCCCTGCCCGGAACACGGCCTGGTTGGGGAGCAGCCAGATCCGCGCCTCGTCCGCCCCCTCCGAGGAGAGAATCCGCCCCAGCTCGCGCAGCGCCCGGGCCGGGATGTTCGCCTCGATCTCGCCGGTCAGCGCCGTCTCCAGCTCGGTCCGCTTCACCGCGAGCCGGTAGGAATCGGTGGCGACCATCGTCATCTCGGTGCCGGCGGCGGCGACGAAGACGCCGGTCAGGACCGGCCGCATGTCGTCGCGCGAGGCAGCGCGCGCGACCAGCTCGATGCTGCCCTCGAGGGCAGGGGTCGGGATCGTCAGGCCGGCGTCCTCTCCCGGGCTGGGTAGGTTCGGGAAGTCCTCGACCGGGAGCACGCGGAGGTGGAAGTTGGAGCTGCCGCTGCGGATCTCGACGTCGCGCTCGGCCTCCCGGGTCTCGATCTCTACCGCCGAGTCGGACAGCGACCGGCTGACGTCGGCAAGCAGCCTGCCGGGGAGCAGGACCGTGCCCTCGCTCTCGACCTCGGCGTCCAGCGTCGTCTCCATCCCCATGTCGTTGTCGGTCGCCGAAAGCGTGACCCGGCCGGCGGTGGCGCTGAGCAGAACGCCGGACAGCGCCTGGGTCGCGGCACGGGTCGAGACCGCGCGGGAGACGATCGAAAGCTTGGAGACGAGTTCGTCGCGTTTGGTCTTGAGCTTCAAGTGGTGAGTGCCTTCCTGAGTTGGGTTAGGACTTGTGGAAAGGACCTTGGTTGGCCGCGATTCGGCGCTGGGCCGCGGATTGTCGGTTGTGGAAGCTGCTGTGGAAGGGGGTGATTCTTGCACTGCCGTCGGCCGTCAGCCAGCTTCTCGGGTGGGGCTGTGGATGGCTGTGCGCAACTCCTGGATACGGGCGGCCAGTTCCTCGTCCTCGCCGATGCCAGTTTCGACTCGGCGCAGCGAGTTGAGCACGGTCGAATGGTCGCGGCCGCCGTAGAGACGGCCGATCTGCGGCAGCGAGAGATCGGTCAGCTCGCGGGTGAGGAAGATCGCAACCTGGCGCGCCCGCAGGGGCGTCGCGGCGCGGCTGGAGCCGATCAGCTCGGCGCGGGAGATCCCGAATCGTTCGGCGACCTGCTGTTGGATCTCCTCAACCGAGGTGGCGCGAGCGGTCCGCCCGCCGCCGGGGATCACCTCGGCGATCAGCTCGGAGCTGAGCGGCCGGGCCATCAGCGAGGCGTGGGCGAGGACGCGGGTCAGGGCACCGTGCAGCTGGCGGACGTTGGCGTCGATCCGGTTGGCGAGCTCGGAGAGGGCGCCCGTGTCGGCGATCTCGACCCCGGCCTCCTGGACGAGGCGTCGCAGGACGGTGACGCGGGTGGCGAGGTTGGGCGGCTCGACCGGGACGGTGAGGCCCCACTCGAAGCGGTCGCGGAGCCGGCTGGCGAGGGTCGAGAGTTCGCTGGGGATGCGGTCGGCCGAGAGGACCAGCTGGCTGCCGGACTCATACAGCGCGTTGAAGGTGTGGAAGAACTCCTCCTCGGTGTGGGGCTTGCCCTCGAGGAACTGCACGTCGTCGATCAGCAGCACGTCGAGGTCCCGGTAGCGGGTCTTGAAGGCGTCGGCGCCGGTCGAGCGCAGGGCGGTCACGAACTCGTTGGTGAACGACTCGGCGGTGGTGTAGCGGACGCTGAGGGCCGGCGCGTTGTCCCCGAGGTAGTTGGCGATCGCGGCCAGCAGGTGGGTCTTGCCGAGCCCGGGCGGGCCGTGGAGGAAGAGCGGGTTGTAGGCCTCGGAGGGCGCCTCGGCGACCGCGAGTGCGGCGCCGTGGGCGAGCCGGTTGCCGGGGCCGATCACGAAGCGGTCGAAGGTGTAGGCGGGGTTGAGGTCGACGTCGGAGGACTCGCCGTCGGCCTGCTCGGGGCCGGGCGCGAAGCTGACCTCCTCGTAGGGGGCGCCGGCGGCCTTCAGCGCCTCGACGATGAGCCGGGAGTAACGGCGCTCGGTCCAGGTGCGGATGCCCTCGGGGGCGGTCAGGAAGAGGGTCTGGCCGGAGGCGGCCACCGCCTCGAGCGGCTCCAGCCAGATCCGGTACGTAGAGTCCGGAAGCGAGCGGCGAAGCCTTTCCCGGGTGGCCCTCCAGAGGGCCTCGAGGTCGTGTGGGGAGGAGTCATCAGGCACCTGGCGGGCGACCATAGCGGCGTGCTTGAGGGCAATTCCCGGGCCACCCGCAAATCCCGCAGAAAAGATTCGGGACGGCTCCGTATACTTCCGCCGCGATGAAACGGACCTACCAGCCGAAGAAGCGGAAGCGGGCCAAGACGCACGGCTTCCGTGCGCGGATGAGCACCCGAGGAGGCCGCGCGATTCTGAAGCGACGCCGGCGCAAAGGGCGGAAGCGACTAACGCCGTAGATGATCGCCCGCCGGCTCTCGCCCGCTCGATGACGCCGAAGCGACGGCGCCTGTCTCGCAGCGGCGAGTTCGACCGGGTCTACCGCGACGGCTCCTCCCATGCCACCCGTTACCTCGTGCTCTACACCTTCCCGCGTCGCGACGAGGACGGCGACGACGTGAGGCTCGGTGTGTCGGTGAGCCGCAAGGTCGGCGGGTCGGTGGATCGCAACCGCGTCAAGCGGGCGCTGCGCGAGGCCTTCTGGGGAGTTGCCGAGGATCTGCCCCCCCGGCACGACTTCGTGCTCGTCGCCCGGGCGGAGATCTCGGACCTGATCGAGCGCGAGGGCACGCCCGGGGTCGCCAGGGACCTCGAAGCGGCGCTGGCGGGAGGGCGTTCCACGTGAAACGGATCTTCCTGGCGCCGGTGCGCGCCTACCAGCGCTGGATCTCCCCGTCGCGCCCGCGGCGCTGCAAGTACGAGCCCACCTGCTCCGCCTACACGGTGGAGGCGGTCGAGCGGTTCGGAGTTGCCCGCGGCCTGGTGCTGGCCAGCTGGCGCCTGCTGCGCTGCAACCCGTTCAGTCACGGCGGCTTCGACCCGGTCCCGACCCAGTTCACGCTCAAGGTCGGGCACGTGCACCCCGCTGACTACCACGGGGACGCCAAGACCTGATGCTGCCGTTCGCCTTCCAGATCGCCCCGCAGTTCCTGGTCGACATCGGCGACAAGGTCCTCGTCTTCTTCCACGACGACGTCGGCCTCTCCTGGGGCGGCGCGATCATCGCCCTGACGATCACCGTGCGGGCGCTGCTGATCCCGCTCACCTACAAACAGCTGAAAGGCATGCGGGCCCTGCAGGCCCTGCAGCCGCAGATCAAAGAGATCCAAGAGAAATTCAAGAACGACAAACAGCGCATGCAGCAGGAAATGATGCGCTTCTACAAAGAGAACAAAGTCAACCCGTTCGCCTCCTGCATCCCACTGCTGGCGCAGTTGCCGGTCTTCATCACCCTCTTCTACGTCCTCCAGAACGACCTCCGGATCGACATCTGCGGCCAGACCGCGAAAGCCTGCGGCGAAGTGGCGCCCGGCAACTGGGGCCAGAGCTTCCTGATCATCGAAGACCTGACCGCGAAGGCGGCGGGGAGCGAACTGATCACCTTGCTGGTGATCTACGTCGGCACCCAGCTGATCTCCGGCCTGGTGATGTCGGTCACCGCCGACAAAAGCCAGCGCATGCTGATCTTCATGCTGCCGCTGATCTTCATCCCCTTCATCATCAACTTCCCGGCCGGCCTGATCCTCTACTGGATCACCACCAACGTCTGGACGATCGGGCAGCAGTTCGTGATCCAGAAAGTTGTGCCGGTGCCGGAGACGGCGACGCCGGAGTTCGCGGCGGCTGTCAAAGAGGCGAAACCGCCTCCTCCGCCGCCCAAGAAGAAGAAGCGGCGTCGGTAGGTCTTCCGAGGAGGGGTTCAAACCCCCTCCTCTCTCAACTTCTGGGGACTGCCGTTGCGGCCGTCCGAGATTGTTTTCGGCCCCAGAAGTACAAGCCGTTCGGAGGGGGTTTGAACCCCTCCTGTGGGGTCGCTCCGGTGACTGGCTTGCCTTGACGCGGGCGCGGGACTGAAAGGGCTCGCGAGCCGGGCCGCCGTGGGTTCCTTTGCTGGAAGCTGGTTTGAGCCCGCACTGGCGGGGGTCCCCAGCCCCTACCGCATCACCCCTTGGGGCGTTTCTTGGCTATTCCTGGCTTGCGGGGGAGGTTTGGGGGGGTTGGGCCGGACTTCTCGATTAGGTGGAGGTGGCGATGCTGGCTGCCGGCTCGGTTGCCTACGTCGAGAATCCGGACAGGCGTCATCGCCAGCTGGTCGGCGGCGCGTTCAAGTTGGGACTCTTCGTCGGCGTCCCGGCGGCCCTTCCAGGCGACCAGGACGCCTCCGGGGCGCAGCAGCGGCGAGGCGAGCTCGGCGAGGGTTGAGAGACGGCCTACGGCGCGGGCGGTCACCGCGTCGTAGACCTCGCGACCCTCGCCTCGGGCCAGGTCCTCCGAACGGGACTGGACGACGCGGGCGTTGTCGAGGCCGGCCGCCTCGATCGCGCCGCGCATGAAGTCGCACTTGCGGCCCACCGACTCGACCAGCTCGACCCGTGCCTCGGGTCGGGCGACGGCAAGTACGAGGCCGGGGAAGCCGGCCCCCGCTCCGACGTCGGCGATCCGCCCGGCCTCGCGCAACGGCGCCAGCTCGAGGCCGGTGAGGCTGTCGGCGACGTGGACGTCCCAGGCGCGCTCGTCGACCACCGAGCTGACCGATGCCCGCTCGCCGGCCAGCAGCTCGAGGATCGTCTCCAGGGCCCGGCGCGCGGCCGGTTCGAGCGCCTCGCCCTGCCCGCCGCTCACTCCGCGACGAGGGGGGCGACGATGACGCAGCGGCGCGGCTCGTCGCCCTCGCTGTAGGTCTCGACTCCGGCCCGGTCCTTGAGGCGCTCGTGGACGACGCGCCGCTCCTGGGCGCTCATCGGGTCCATCTCGACCACCCGGTTGTTGTCCAGCGCCTGCTCGGCGGCGCGGTCGGCGCGGCCCTCCAGCGTCTCGCGCCGCCGCTCGCGGTAGCCGGCCGCGTCGACCACGACCCGCTTGCGCTCACGCATACCGCGGAAGGCGGCCTGGTAGCAGAGCAGCTGCAGGGCGTCGATCGTCTGGCCTCGTTTGCCGATCAGCAGGCCGTAGTCGGCGCTGCCCTCGACGCGGATCTCGATCCGCTCCTCGCCCTCGTCGACGACGACGTCGCCGTCCAGGTCGAGTTGATCGAGGACACCCTCAACCAGCTCGCGGGCCCGCTCGGCCGGCTCCTCGGGCCAATCTGAGTTCGCAGCCATCGGGCGCAGCCTAGTTCACACGGCGGCCCGCCGGGAGCCGAGCCGCTGCCCGGCCGCGCGGGATAGGGTGGCGCGCGATGGGACTGGTCTATGCCGTGGCGAATCAGAAGGGTGGGGTCGGGAAGACGACCACGGCGGTCAACCTCGCTTCCTGCGCCGCTTCCTCGGGGAGGCAGACGCTGCTGGTCGACCTCGACCCCCAGTGCAACGCGACCGTCGCCCTCGGGGGCGAGAAGGAGACCAGGCCGTCTTCTTATGACTGCCTGACCGGCGAGACCTCGGTCGCCCAGGCGGCCCGGCCGGCCGGGCCGGACAACCTCTGGCTGGTCGCCGCCAGCCGCGACCTCGCCGGGGCGGCGGTCGAGTTGCCGCGGATCGAGGGATCGGAGACGCGGCTGCGCGAGCGCCTCGGGCCGGTGCGCGAGCGGTTCGCCGTCACCCTGCTCGACTGCCCCCCGGCGCTCGGCCCGGTCAGCGTCAACGCGCTGACCGCCGCCGACCGCGTCATCGTTCCGGTCCAGGCCGAGTACCTGGCGCTGGAGGGGCTGGTCCAGTTCCTGGAGACGCTGGGGATGATCCGGCGGGAGCTCAACCCCGGCCTCGAGGTTTCCGGCCTGCTGATCACCATGCACGACGAGCGGACCAGGCTGGCCCAGGACGTCGAGGCCGAGCTGCGCGAGCATTTCGCGGCGATGGTCTTCGAGACGGTGATCCCGCGCAGCGTCCGAGTCGCCGAGTCGCCGAGCTATGGTCTGCCCGTGATCGAGCACGCTCCCTCCTCGCGCGGCGCCACCGCCTACCGGGCGCTGGCCAAGGAGTTGGAGGCCCGTGGCTAGGACGGCGCACCTTGGCCGCTAAGCGCGGGATCGGCCGCGGCCTGGCGGCGATCCTGCCGGAGGCGGACGGCGCCGCGGCCGGCGAGCTGCGCGAGCTGCCGGTCGGCCTGATCAAGCCGAATCCCGACCAGCCGCGGACCCGGTTCGACCCCGAGGCGCTGGCGGCGCTTGCGACCTCGATCCAGAGCAGCGGCCTGGTCCAGCCGCTCTTGGTCCGACCCCTGCCCGACGGCAGCTACGAGCTGGTCGCCGGCGAGCGCCGCTGGCGCGCCGCCCAGGAGGCGGGGCTGGAGAAGGTGCCGGCGGTGGTTCGCGAGCAGGAGCAGGCCGAGCGGCTGCAGGCGGCGCTGATCGAGAACATGGTCCGCGAGGACCTCAACCCGGTCGAGGAGGCGCGGGCCTGCGCCGCCCTGGTCGACGAGCTGGGCCTGACCAAAGAGGAGCTGGCGCAACGCGTCGGCCGCAGCCGGCCCGCGGTCTCCAACCTGATCCGGCTGCTCGAGCTTCCCGACGAGGCGGTCGAGCTGCTCGAGGCCGGCGAGCTGAGCGAGGGGCACGGCAAGGCGCTGCTCGGCGCTGCCGGCAACGACGTCCGCCGCCGCCTCGCCCGCGACGCGGTCCGCGGCGGCTGGTCGGTTCGCGAGACCGAGAACAGGGTTAAGCTGGCTGGCCAGCCAAAGGCCCGGAAGAGCAAGGGGCCGCTGGATCCAGACGCGACCGCCGCCCTGGAAGAGGTCGGCGATGCGATGGAGGCCGCGCTCGGCCACGAGGTGACGGTCCGGCCGAAGGGCGAGGGGATCGCGGTCGAGCTCCGCTTCGAGGACGTCGCCGAGGCCCGCGCCCTGGCCCGGCGCCTGCGCCGCAAGGGCGGCTGATCCGCCCCGCCCGCCGCCGCTATCATCGCCAACCCCGGGCGATTAGCTCAGTTGGTTAGAGCGCGTCTCTGATAAGGACGAGGTCCCTGGTTCGAATCCAGGATCGCCCATCTCGATCGGCCTCATTCGAACCACGGCCAGCTGGACCCTCCAGGCTGCGGCGCCGGTCGCCGGAAACACCCAGGCGACCCGGTGCGACTTTTCCGTCCATGACACGGATAACTCGCACCGCAGCCATGCCGCGGCAGGGAACGTGGTGGCTCCGGCGAAGAAAGCCGGCCGTACCGGATTGCCGGAGGAGTTCGTGCGCGCCTTGAAAGGCACCAGTCTAGGTGGCGCGGGCGGGCAGAAAACTGTTCCGGTTACTGGGCGACGACGTCTGTCGCGACCTGCTCGACTGCCTGCTGGGTAGGAACGGACCGCAGACCCAGGCACAGTTGGCGAGGGTGCTCGACCTCAACTCGAGCACGGTCAGCCGCCGGATCGGTCAGCTCGAGGAGGAGGGGGTAGTCGAGCAGATCGGCGGCAAGCGGGGGCCGTACCGGATCGCGTTCCCGTCCCCGACGCGGAAGCTGCTCGAGGAAGCAAGCGAGCTGGTGAAGGAGAGCGGGGCATGAAGCCGCGCCGCCGCACTCGCCGGATAGTTTGGGTGCCGTCCTCGATCGGGATCGGGATCGGCGTCGTCGGGGTGGCCGTCACGCTGAGCCCCCCGAGCACGTGGGCCGGGGCGTCATGTGGTCGATCCTCGGATTGGGCGCTGCGGGTATTCGATGCGGCCGTCGACTTGGACGGTGTCGCTCCCGAGTCCCGGGTGTTCGTCGACACCCCCAACCACGAGCATCTTGCCCAGCTTCCCGAACTGTTTCGGGACGCCGCCCGCTCGCTCGATTCCGCCTAGGCGCGACCAACGACCGTGGCCGCCGTGGACGATCCAAGGCCTACCTATACTTGGCGGTCAACCCACGGTCGGGAGCGTTCCTCGTGCAGCAAATGCAGATCTATGGCGTCAGCTTCGACATGGTCGGCAAGCAGCCGATCGTCTTGCTGAAGACCGTCGACGGAAATCGATTCCTGCCGATCTGGATCGGGCACCCGGAGGCAGCGGCGATCCTGATGAAGCTGCAGGGGGCCTCGACGCCGCGGCCGATGACCCACGACCTGCTCTCCGACCTGCTGGAGAACCTCGACGCGAAGTGCGAGCGGGTCTCGGTCACCGAGCTGCGCGACAACACGTTCTACGCCTCGATCACGGTCTCGGTCAACGGCTCCGAGATCGAGATCGACTCGCGTCCCTCGGATGCGCTTGCCCTGGCGGTCCGGGTCTCGGCCCCGATCTTCGCGGCCGAGGGCGTGATCGAGGAGTCGGCGATCGAGTTCGAGCACGAGGTCGAGGACACCGAGGAGGTCGTCGACAAGTTCAAAGAGTTCCTCGACGAGGTCTCCCCGGACGACTTCGCCCAGGGCGAGAGCTGAGCCTCGGCCGCGGCGCCGATGGGCCGCTCCGCCACGACCTGGGACCGCCTCGCCCCGCTGTATGACTGGCAGCTCCCGCTGGAGCGCAACGCGATCAGGACGGCGGCCGATCTGGCCCGACCCTCGCCCGCCGACCGCCTGCTCGACCTCGCCACCGGCAGCGGTGCGATGTTGCGCGAGCTGGCGGCCCGGCCCGAGGCACCCGCCGAGGCGGTCGGGGTCGACGCCTCGGCCCGGATGCTCGCCCGCGTGCCGCCGCTTCCCCCGGGCTGGGACCTCGCCCAGGCCGATGCGACCGAGCTGCCCTTCGCCGACGACAGCTTCGATCTCGCCACCGTCGCCTACCTGCTGCACCTGCCCGACCGGCCGCGTCGCACCGCGGTCCTGGCCGAGCTGGCGCGGGTGCTGCGCCCGGGCGGTCGGCTGGTCACGGTGACCGTGGCGCCGCCGCGCCGGCCGCGCGCCGCCGCCGCGGTCGAGCGCGCCTTCGATGCTGGCCTCGCCCGGCTCGGCCCGCTCGCCGGGCTGCGTCCCCTCGACCCCCGTCCCGACCTCGCCGCCGCCGGATTCGAGCCGACCGTGGCGCGGCGGACCGGCCGCGGCTACCCGTCCCTGGTGGTCAGCGCAACGGCAACGCGCGGTGGGGGCGGGGTGAGGCGGTCGCCTACCCTGGGCGGATGAACGGTCTCGGGCCCACCACCTCGATCTGTCCCCGCTGCCGGGTGGTGCTCGACGCTGAGCTGGTCGAGCGCGACGGCCGCGTCCTGCTGACCCGCACCTGCCCCGAACACGGCAGCTTCGAGGCGGTCGTCTACGGGGATGCGGAGCGCTACGCGGAGATCCAGCGCTTCAGCAAGCCCGGCGAGGAGCCGCGCCAGCGCCAGACCGAGCACTCCCGGGGCTGTCCGCACGACTGTGGGATCTGCCCCGAACACGAGCAGCACACCTGCCTCGGGATCATCGAGGTCAACACCGCCTGCAACCTCGACTGCCCGATCTGCTTCGCCGACTCGGGGACCGGGACGGCCGGCCACGGCTTCTCGCTCAGCCTCGAGCAGGTCGAATCGATGCTCGACGCCTTCGTCGCCGCCGAGGGCGAGCCGGAGTCGGTGCAGCTCTCCGGCGGCGAGCCCTCGATCCACCCCCAGATCCTCGACATGCTGCGCGCCGCCCGCGACCGCGGCATCCCCCTGGTGATGCTGAACACGAACGGGATCCGGCTCGCCCGGGACCCCGCCTTCGCGCCGGCGCTGGCCGAGATCGGGGTCCACGTCTACCTCCAGTTCGACGGCTTCGAGGAGGCGACCCAGGTGGCGATGCGCGGCAAATCGCTGACCGAGGAGAAGCTGCGGGCCCTGGAGCGCTGCGAGCAGGCCGGGCTCAGCGTCTCCCTCGCCGCCGCGGTCGAGCGCCACCTCAACGAGCACGAGGTCGGCCCGATCGTCCGCTTCGGGGTCGAGCACCCGGCCGTGACCGGCGTCTTCTTCCAGCCGGTCACCCACAGCGGCCGCTTCCGTCCCGAGGCCGACCCGCTCGACAAGCTGACCAACTCCGACGTGATCGAGGCGGTCTGCGCGCAGCTCCCCGAGTGGTTCCGCGACGACGACTTCGTCCCCGTCCCCTGTTGTTCGCCGAGCTGCCGCTCCGCCACCTTCGCCCTCTACGACGGCTCCGACCTGGTGCCGCTGCCGCGCCTGGTCGACGTCGAGCAGTACCTCGACTACGTGACCAACCGGGCGGTTCCCGACCTCGACGTGCGCGAGGCGCTGGAGGGCCTCTGGTCGGCGAAGGCTGCCGGCGGCAGCGCCCCGGTAGTCGAGCGGCTCGAGTGCGTCGCCTGCGCGACCGCGATCCCGGCCGAGCTGCGCGAGGTGGCGGCGCGCGGCTTCATGATCGTCGTCCAGGACTTCCAGGACCGCTACACCCTCGATGTCGAGAAGCTGCGCAAGTGCTGCGTCGCGGAGATCGTCCCCGACGGCCGGATGATCCCCTTCTGCGCCTACAACTCGGTTGGCTATCGCGAGCAGGTGCGGGCGACCACCGGGGCCGAGAGCGGCGGAGCGGTCGGGTGGCGGCAGCCGACCTGAAGGCGAGCTGCGCGGCGGCCTACGCGCACCCCGGGGTGCGCTGGCTGCTCGGCGGAGAGCTGCACCCCGGCGGCCCGGCGACGACTCGGCGGGCGCTGGAGCTGGCCGGGCTGCGACCGGGCCAGCGGATGCTCGACGTCGCCTCCGGCAGCGGCGCCTCGGCCCTGCTCGCGGCCGGTGAGCTCGGCGCGACCGCGGTCGGGGTCGAGTACGGGGAGGAGGCCGTCGCCTCCGCCCGCGACGCGGCCGCCGCGGCCGGGCTCGGGGACCGGGTCGAGTTCGCCAGCGGCGACGCGGAGGCGCTGCCGGTCGAGGACGGAAGCTTCGACGTCGTCCTCTGCGAGTGCTCGCTCTGCACGTTCCCCGACAAGCGGCGCGCGGTCGAGGAGATGCGGCGGGCGCTGCGGCCCGGCGGCCGGCTGGCGCTGACCGATGTCGTCGCCGAGCAGGACCGGCTGCCGGCGGAGCTGCGCGGCGGCCTGGCGACGATCGCCTGCGTCGGCGAGGCGCTCTCGGCCGAGGGCTACGAGCGGTTGCTCGCCGACGCCGGCTTCGAGCCGATCGTCGCCGAGAGCCGCGACGCCGACGCGGCGCGGCTCGCCGAGCGGGTCAGCGACCGCCTGCGTGGTGCCCGCCTGCTTGGCCTCGGCGCGCTCGCCGAGCTGCCGCTGCCGCTGGAGGAGGCGATCGCGATGGTCGGCCTCGCCCGCGAGGCGATCGCCGACGGAAGCCTCGGCTACGCGATCTTCGGAGCGGCGCGGCAGTGAGGGCGGTGCTAAACGCCGACGTCGCACCGGGCGATGCGGGCGATGTCGACCCGGTCGAGCTCTCCCGGCAGCTGCTCGGGATCGCGCGCAAGGTCGAGGCGGGCGAGGCCGAGCTCGCCGAACTGCAGCGGCTGGCCGCTGCGCTGCGCGGCGTCGAACCGGCCGCGCTCGGCGGCGACGACGCCCGGATCGCCTTCTGGGTCAACCTCTACAACGCGCTCTTCCGCCACCGGCTCTGCCGGCGCCCGATCCGCGGCAGCGTCCTCCGCCACCTGCGCCTCTTCTCCGCCACCGCCTACGAGGTCGGCGGCGAGCGCTTCTCGCTGAACCTGATCGAGCACGGCGTGCTGCGGCGCAACCGCCGGCCGCCCTACCACCCGCGCCGCTCGCTGCGACCCGGCGACCCGCGCCTCGCCGCGCTGCCCTCGCGGCTCGACCCGCGCATCCACTTCGCGCTCAACTGCGGCGCCCGTTCCTGCCCGCCGATCCACTCCTACGAGCCCGGCTCGGTCAATGAGCAGCTGGACCTCGCGACCCGCGCCTACCTGGAGGCCGAGACCGAGGTCGACGCCAAACACCAGCGCATCGCTCTCCCGCGACTGATGCGCCTCTACCGCACCGACTTCGGCGGCCGAGACGCGCAGCTCAGCTTCGCCGCCGGACATCTCGACCAGGTTCGCGCCCTGCTCGCCGACGGCGCGCCCCGCCTCCGCTACCGCAGCTTCGACTGGACGGCGGCGCCGCACCCATAGGACCCATCCCGGTAGGGGTGGAGCGTCTTGTACTTTTTCGGCCGTCCGCCCCAAGGCGCCAGCCACCGCGTCTCCACCGAAAAAGTTAAGCGGAACCCCTACCGGGATGGGTCCCCGGCGATGCTCAGCCCTCGCTGGCCTTGCGGAAGGGCAGCACGTTGGTGTCGCGCTGCTCCTCCGTCTCGGGCTCCGGCGCCGGGTCGGCCGGTAGTCGCTCTTCGCCGGTCAGGGCGCCATACAGCTCGACCTGCTCGTCGATCACCTTGCCGATCCGCCGCACCCCCTCCTCGATCTCCTCCTCGTTGACGCCGGAGAAGTTGAGCCGCATCGAGCTGCCACCACGGCCGTCGATGTAGGCGGCCTGTCCGGGCACGAAGGCGACGTCGGCCCGCAGCGCCTTGACCAGCAGGTCGCTGGTGTCGATGTATGAGGGCAAAGTGGCCCAGATGAACAGGCCGCCTTCCGGGACGGTCCAGGAGGCCTCGGCCGGGAAGTGCTCGCCCAGCGCCGCCAGCATCGTGTCGCGCCGGCCGCGGTAGATCTCGACCAGGTCCTCGACGTAGCGCCGCCACTGTCCTTCGGCGAAGTACTCGCGGACGAAGTACTGGGTCAGGGTCGAGGTGCAGAGGTCGGCCGCCTGCTTGCCGAGGATCACCTTCTCCATCACCGGCGGCGGCGCGACCAGCCAGCCGAGCCGGATCCCCGGCGAGAGGATCTTCGAGAAGGTGCCGAGGTAGAGGACGAACTCGCCGCCGTCGAGCTGGTAGAGCGGCGGCAGCGGCTCGCCGCCGTAGCGAAGCAGGCCGTAGGGGTTGTCCTCGACCACCAGCAGCTCGCGCTGGCGGGCCAGCTCGACCAGCCGGGCGCGGCGCTCGATCGACATCGTCACCCCGGCCGGGTTCTGGAAGCTCGGCACCGAGTAGATGAATTTCGGCGTCCGGCCGGCCCGGGCGAGCCGGTCGAGCAGCGGCTCCAGCTCCTCGACCCGCATCCCGTCGGCGTCGCACTCGATCTGGATCACGTCGGCCTCATAGCTGCAGAAGGTCGGGACGGCGCCCGGGTAGGTCGGCGCCTCGCAGATCACCACGTCGCCGGGGTCGACCAGCGTCTTGCAGACCAAATCGATCGCCTGCTGGCCGCCGGTCGTGACGATGATGTCCTCGGGGTCGGGCAGCATCCCCTCGGCCGCCATCACCTCGAGGATGCAGTCCTTGGTCTCCTCGAAGCCCTCGGTCGGCCCGTACTGGAGCGCCGCCGCCGCCGACTCCTGCGCGATCCGGGTCATCTGCGCGGCAAAGCTCTGCGGCGGGAAGGTCGAGGTGTCCGGCAGCCCTCCGGCAAGCGAGATCACTTCCGGCCGCGCGGTGATCGCCATCAGGTCCCGCATCGCCGAGGAGCGCATCACCCCGGTCCGGGCAGCGAACAGCCCGGCGTAGCGTTCGAGGTCGCGGGTGCTGGTCTGGGCCCGGCGCCGGTGCGGCGGCTGCGGGATTTCGCTCATCCGGGAAGTGTGGCGGATCGACGCCGATCGCCCCGTCCGGCTAGGTTTTCGCACGTGGACATTCTCATGGAGCTGGGGATAGGCATCGCGATCGGCATGCTGGCCGGCACCACGGGCACGCACGGCGGCGCCCGCGGCCGGATGACTCTGCTGGCCGCGATCATCGGCCTGGTCGCCGGCTTCCTGCTCGACGGCGCGCTCGGCGCCCTGCTTGCCCTGGTCGGCGCGGGAGCCGCCTGTCTGGTGATCAGCGACCTCGTCCACGGCGCCAGCCGTCGCGAGGGCAGCGGCGGCGGGGCGCTCGGCCTGATCGTCGCCGTCGCGGCGCTGGTCGTCCTCGCGATCGCCCTGCTGGTCCCGGTCGTCGTAATCGCCGTCGCGGCGGCGATCGCCTGGCTCGGGGTCGCCCGTCACCGCCGCGGCCAGCGCAAGCACGCCGGGCTCCGCGTCCTGCGCTAACCGGGCCGCGCTCCCCGGTCGACCATCATTCGGGTCATGCCGGTCGCCAAGAAGCTGGTCCTCACCTACGTCGACTCGCTGCGCACCGACATGCTCGAAGCCGCCGTCGAGGCCGGCCGCGCGCCGACCTTCGGCGCCCTGATCGAGCGCGGCGTCCTCGTTCCCGACTGCGTCTCCAGCTTCCCCTCGGTGACGCCGGTCGCCTGCGCGGAGATGGTCACCGGGGTCGCCGCCGACCGCCACCGGATCAGCGGCATGAACTGGTACCACCGGCTGGAGCGGCGCTACGTCGAGTACGGCTCCTCCTTGGAGGCGAGTCGCGCCTTCGGCATCTTCCGCTCTCTCTACGACCTCGTCTACAACATGAACCTGGCCCACCTCAGCCCCCAGGTCGAGACGTTGTTCGAGAGCCTCGACGACGCCGGCGCCCGCACCGCCTGCACGCCGTTCCTGATCTACCGTGGCCGCCACCGCCACCAGGTCTCGCTCGACGGTCTGCTGCGCCGCGCGGTCGAGGCGACCCGGCTGAAGTTCCGCCACCACACCTGGGGTCCGGGCGAGCTCTTCTACGGCGACCTCTACGCGAGCCGCGAGGTGCCCTGCAAATCGACCTCGATCCCGGGCAACCGCGATGCCTACGCCGCCTGCTGCGCGGTCGAGCTGCTGCAGGAGGACCGGTTCGACTTCCTGCTGCTCTCGCTGCCGGACACCGACAACTACTCGCACCGCCACGGCCCGGCCGCCTCGGTCGAGTCGATCGCCCGCGCCGACGCCTGCTTCGCCGAGCTGGTCGAGGCAGGTGGCGGGCTCGACGCCTTCCTCACCGAGCACGCGGTGATCCTGCTCGCCGACCACGCCCACACCGAGGTCCACCGCGGCCTGCCGCTGGCCGAGCTGCTGGCCACCGAGTGGTCGGTCCTGCAGCCCTCCGACGACCGGCCCGAGCAGGCGCAGCTGGCGGTCAGCCCGAACAGCCGCGCCGCCCACGTCTACCTGCTGCCGGGCGAGGGCGAGCGCGCCCAACCCGCCGCGGTCGCGGCGCGGCTCTCGACGATCGAGGGCGTCGACCTGGTCTGCCGGCTCGAGGACGCCGACGGCCTGCCGCTGCGCCGCGACTCGCCGGGGATGCCGCCGGGGGGCCGCGAGTGGGCGGTGGTCGAGCGCGGCGACGCGACGCTGCGGTTCCGGCCCGGCGGCGAGGTCGCCGACCTGCGCGGCGGCAGCTGGGAGGTCGAGGGCCAGCTGGCGGCGCTGGAGGCGAGCGTCGAGGACGGCCGCCTCGCCAGCGACACCTACCCGGACCCGCTGGCCCGGGTCTGGGCGGCGCTGACCGCGCCCCACGCCGGGGACTTCGTGGTCTCGCTGGCGCCCGGGTTCGAGGCGGTCGACTGGGGCGGGACCAGCCACGCGGGCGGCGGCAGCCACGGCGCCCTGCACGCCGGCGACTCGCTCGGCCCGCTGCTTTTCGTCGGCTGCGGCCCCGACTCGGCCGGCGAGCGCGAGCAGTGGGCGCTGCGCGACGTCGCCCCGGTCGTCCGTGAGCACTTCGGCCTGGCGGTCGGCGGGTGAGGGCGCTCCTCGTCCTGCTCCTCGCCGCGGCGCTGTTCCCGGCCAGCGCCCTCGGCGCCGAGCGGCTGACCGACGACGAGGCGATCGAGATCGCCGACGCGTCGCCGACCGCGATCGACCAGGAGCGCAAGAACCCGGACCTCGACTCGAGCGCCAGCTTCGAGGACGGCGACTGGGAGGTCGCCTACTTCACCCCCGAGCGCCAGGTCGCCCAGGTGGTCGTCGACGACGCCAGCGGCGAGGTCGAGGAGGAATGGACCGGGTACCAGGTGGCCTGGAAGATGGCCCGCGGCTACTCGGGCGCCTTCGGGCACAAGCTGAACGCGCCCTACGTCTTCCTGCCGCTCTGCGCGATCTTCCTCGTCGGCCTCTTCGACTGGCGCCGCCGCCGGGGAGTCGCCAACCTCGACCTCCTCGTCCTGCTCGGCTTCGGCGTCTCGCACTTCTTCTTCAACCGGGCCGACATCGGCGTCTCGGTGCCGCTCCAGTACCCGGCGCTCCTCTACCTGCTGGGCCGGGCGCTGTGGATCGGGTTCCGCGGTCGCGGCGAGGGGCTGCGGCCGGTCTGGCCGGCCGCCTGGCTGCTGGTCGCGGCGCTCTTCCTGATCGGGTTCCGGGTCGGGCTCAACATCGCCGACTCGGGGGCGATCGACGTCGGCTACGCGAGCGTCGTCGGCGCCGACCGGATCACCCACGCGGAACCGATCTACGGCGAGTTCCCGGACGACGTCTCGCAGGGGGACACCTACGGCCCCGCCACCTACCTCGCCTACGTCCCGGCCGAGCTGATCTGGCCGTGGTCGGGCAGCTGGGACGACCTGCCCGCCGCCCACGGCGCCGCGGTCGGGTTCGACCTCGCCGTCTTCGGGCTGCTGATCCTGCTCGGGCTGCGGATCCGGCCCGGACCGCGCGGCCGCGCCCTCGCCGCCACCCTCGCCTTCGGCTGGGCGGCCTTCCCCTACACCGCCTACGTCCTCGAGTCGAACTCCAACGACTCTCTCGTAGCCCTGCTCCTGGTCGCCACCCTGCTCGTATTGAGCAAGCCAATCGCCAGGGGAGCGATGGCGGCCCTGGCGGTGGCAGCAAAGTTCGCCCCAGCTCTCTTAGTCCCGATGCTGGCGACCTACAACCCTGGCGACGGCTCCGGTTCGCCCGATGAGGGTGTCCGAGAACGTAAACCTCGCCCGCAGGACACCCTCATCGGGCGCCCAGCGCTCCTCTTTGCCGTCGCCTTCGCCGTCGTCACGATCCTGATGTTCCTCTGGCCCGCCATCGACCCCGGCCTCTCCACCGTCTACGAGCGCACCATCACCTACCAGACCAGCCGCAACTCCCCGTTCAGCATCTGGGGCCAGGTCGAGGCGCTGGAGCCGCTGCGCGTGGCGCTGATGGCGGCGACGATCGGCCTCGCCCTGCTGCTCGCCTTCCGCCCGCGGCGCAAGTCGCTGGTCCAGGTCGCGGCGCTCGGCGCGGCGCTGCTGATCTGCCTGCAGCTCACGGTGCAGCACTGGTTCTATCTCTACATCGTCTGGTTCTACCCGCTGCTGCTCGTCGCCCTCGCGGCACTGCCCGAGCGGGCCGACGGGGCGCCTTTCGGCACCATGGGTAAGGAAAAGCGCCCCGCGCTCAGGTCGCCGGAACCATCACCCGCTCGATCGAGTCAGCCAGGCCCCGCTGGTTGATCTCGACCGCGGCGCCCATCACCCAGACGTCGTCCTCGGCGGTCTCGAACCGGGTCGGCATCTGGGTGATCAGCGCGGCCAGGGCCTGCTCCGGCTTGACGCCGAGGACGCTGGTCCGCGAGCCGGTCATGCCGACGTCGGAGACGAAGGCGGTGCCGCCGGGCAGGACGCGCCCGTCGGCGGTCGGCACGTGGGTGTGGGTGCCGAGCACGGCGGCGACGCGGCCGTCGAGGTGCCACCCCATTGCCACCTTCTCGCTGCTCACTTCGGCGTGGAAGTCGACGACGACGGCGTCGGCCTCGACCCGGTCGAGGATGCCGTCGACGGTGTCGAAGGGCGAGCGCGCCACCTGGAGGCTGACCCCACCGCTGAGGTTGACCACCGCGACCCGCATCCCGCCGGCCTCGACCACGGTGTGGCCGCGGCCCGGGTTCCCGGCCGGGTAGTTGGCCGGGCGCACGACCCGTTGCTCGCGTTCGAGGAACTCGTAGGCCTCGCGGTGGCGGTAGACGTGGTTGCCGGTGGTGATCACGCCGGCGCCGCTCTGGAAGAGGTCGTTGGCGGTGCGCTCGGTGATCCCGACCCCGCCCGCCGAGTTCTCGCCGTTGACGACGATCAGGTCGGGCCGGTGGCGCTCGCGCAGCGCCGGCATCGCCTCGCGCAGCCCCTTCCGCCCCGGACTCCCCACCACGTCCCCGATGAACAGCAGCCGCATCCTCGCGACCCTACCGGTACCTCGACGGTTCAGGGGGCGGCGAAGCGGCGCAGCGCGAGGCGGGCGATGACGGCGTAGGCGGCGGTCAGGGCCGCCAGCTGGGCGAGCGCGGCGCCCAGCGAGGGACCGGCCGGGTCGAGCGCCGCGGTCAGCGCCCGCAGCGCCGGCTCGAACGGGAAGACCGCGGTGACGACCTCGATCGCGTCGTAGAGCCCGGGGCCGACCGCGCCGGAGGGGACCAGGGAGAGGAAGGCGATCGGCAGGGTGACCATGAAGGCGAGCAGGGAGACGGCGCGGACCTCGCGGGCCAGCGCCCCCAGCGCCGCGCCGGCGGTCCCGAGCGCGACCCCGCCGGCCAGGATCGCCGCAAGCCAGAGGCCGAACCTGTCCCACCGCAACGAGACGAAGAACTCCAGGCCGGCGAGCATCAGCAGCGTCACGACAAGCCCGGCGAGGACCCCGAGCACGACCTTCTCGGCAAGCAGCCCGCCGCGCGAGACCAGGCCCCGGGTCAGCCGCGCGAAGGCGTTCTCCTCGCGCTCCAGGGCAAGCGAGCCGGCGACCAGGAGGATCGCGACGAAGGCCAGGGTGAGGGTCGCGGCGACGGCGATCGCAAACGACTCCAGCGGCGGCGAGGAGCCGCCCACGGTCACCTTCTCGACCGCGATCGGCTGCGCCAGGCGGTCGATCAGCGGCGAGGCGATGTCGAGGTTGTCGCGCGCCTGCTCGGCGAAGCTGCGCACCTGGCGCAGCGACTCGCGCAGTGGCCCCGGCGGCAGCTCCGGCTCGATCGCCGCGAGGATCCCGGCGCTGGCCCGCAGGCCGAGGATCTGCACCGTGGCACCGAGCGCCTTGAACTCGCCGCCGTCGATGATCAGCTCCAGGTAGCGGCTGCCTTCGCCGGCGATCCGTTTGGCGATCGCCAGGTTGGCTTCGGCAAGCAGGGCGTCGACCCGGTCGTCGACCAGCTGCGCCTTGACCGGGTTGTCCTCGTTGACGAGGATCTCGACCCGCGGCGTGCGGGGGGTGAAGGTGGAGAGCGAGTTGATCCGGTTGACGAGGTCGGCGGGGAGGATCAGCGCCGCCTGCACATCTCCCGACTCGACCTCCTCGACCGCTTCCGCGCGGCTCCCGACCTCGACGCACTCGACCCGGCCGCAGATCCGGTCCTCCACCCCGGAGGCGGGCAACCGGGCGCCGCCGACCGTGATCCGGGCGTCGCTTGGCACCTCGTTGAGGAAGGCGATTCGCGACTGCTCGGAGCCGGGTGAGATCGCCAGCCCGACCAGGACCGCGATCAGGATCGGGTAGGCGACCAGAAGCGCCGCCTGCAGCGGCGAGCGGCGGAGGATCTGCAGGTCCTTGAGGAGCAGCCAGCGCACGCTCAGTGCCCCCGGTGGTGGAGGTAGGCGACGAAGGCGGTCTCGAAGTCGCGGTCGGCGGCCTCCGGCGCCTCGGCCCGGACCGCCCCCCGCAGCGCCTCGGGGGCGCCGTCGAACAGTGCCTCGCCGTCGGCGAGGACGAGGAGGCGGCCGGCGTAGCGCTCCGCCTCCTGGATGTCGTGGGTGGAGAAGACGACCGCGGTGCCGTTGTCGGCGAGGCCGGAGACGAACTCCCACAACCGCGCCCGCTGGCGTGGGTCGAGGCCGACGCTGGGCTCGTCGAGCAGCAGCACCGCCGGCCGCGCCAGCAGCCCGATCGCGATGTTGATCCGCTGCTGGTTGCCGCCCGAGAGCCGCGCGACGATCTCCTCGCGCCGCTCCGCGAGCCCGGTCAGCTCGAGCATCTCGGCGACCGAGCCGCGCGGGTCGGGGTGGCGCTCGAGGCGGGCGAAGAGCAGCAGGTTCTCCTCAACCGTGAGGCGTCTGTAGAGGGCCGCCTGCTGCGGCACCCAGCCGACCGCCCCGGCCGGCGCCTCGACCGAGCCGTCGTCCGGGTCGAGGATGCCGGCGAGGATCGAGAGCAGCGTGGTCTTGCCGGCCCCGTTGGGCCCGATCACCGCCAGCCGCTCGCCCGGCCGGGCCTCGAAACTGACCCCTTTGAGCGCTTCCTCTTCGTCGTAGCGTTTGGTGACCCCGCTCGCGCGGAGTGCAGCAACGGCGGTCCCGTCCATGCTCGGCAACTTACCGAGGTCAGCATGGGACAACGTCATGGTGAAGGACATCTTCCATTCAAGGCATCGGGTGGTGGACAAGGGAAAAGACGGGTATCTTTCTCGTCCAGCTCTAACGCAGGGGGCAAAGGTGTCGACGCAATCGCAGTTGGAGATCGAGTGGCTGCGCTTGCTCGTGGAGCGGCGCCTACAAGGGAGCGCGCAGCGCATCTCCGAACTGCAGCAACGAGCTGAGGATCGCGACGACCAGGCTGGCGTGAATCTGCTGCTCCGAATGCTTGCCCTGATGGTGAGTCAAACCCAGAACCTAACCGAACGTAAGCTTCGGGGTGCGGTGAAAGCCGACGGGCGCAAACGCCGCCGCGAGCTCGACACGGTGCGATCTGCGCTCATCCAACTCGAAATCGCGCTGAATGGCACCTGCACCACCCTCGTTGCTCCGCCCGAGCGGGACGTCACCGCCCTGATCCAGCCCTTCGTCCGACTGGCGAAATCGCTGACGGGACACGAAGGCACCGAGCTGATCTTCGAGAGCGGTGAGCACTTCGAGTACGAGGTGTGGGCGGATGCCTTCGAGGAGATCCGCGACGGTGTTGAGACCGTCGCCCCCAGCCTGGAGTTCGGGGTCGACGAACTGCCGCCTTTCGCCCTCGTCACCTATCCGGGCCGCGCCGACAGCGAGACCCTGCTCCATGCTGTGATCGCCCATGAGGTGGTCCACGTGGGGTTGGTGCGCAAACGGGAGGAAGGTGACGCCCAGGTGGGAGAGGCCTTCATCAGCCGTTTTCGTCATTACGTCAAGTCGGAGGCCGCTGCTGACGACGAAACCCGGGCCAGCAGACTCGAGAGCTGGCTTAACGAGTGCCTTGCCGATAGCCTCGCGCTGCGGATCGTCGGTCCGGCCTATTTCTTCGCGCTGCTCGAGTACCTGTTGCCAACTCATATCTCGGACGCGGCCGGTTCCAGGGTGGACGAAAGCCACCCTCCACCGGCTTGGCGGGTAGACCGCCTGTGCCCCGACGCGGAGAGTTTCTTCGGGGATCGCAAGGGCCGGCGAGGTGAAGCCGCAGAGACCTTCGAACGCTTCCTGCAGTTGGTTCCCACGCCGCCACGGAGCCCAACTGAAACCGAGATCGAAGACCAGCGGTTGCTGGAGGAAATGATCGGGACGATCGACCTCGATCGCCTGGCCGGGAAGGCGACCTACCCGATTGATCGCTTCCGCCGGGATCTCCCTCTGGTCTGGGACAAGCTGGAGCAGGGAATCGCTCCGGTGGAGAGGGTGAAGGGGCGGCGAGTCCCGGGCCGCCCGGCCGAGGACAAGGCCCCCGCTCTCGCCGGCGATCCGGACCCGGACTTGCCGGAGACCGACTGGAGCCAGACCCTCGACTGGCGATCCATCCTAAATGGCGGTTACCTCCACTATCTGCACAAGGTGCTGACCCCGCCCGGCCCCGCCGGGGCTGTGATCGCTTCGGAATTTCGCGAAAAAGCCAATTCGCTGGTCCGGGGCTCGATCGAGCTCAGCGAGCTGCATCGAAGGATGATTGAACTACGGGAAGAGTTTCAGGTTCTCGGCCCAGTCGAGAAAGGGCGCTAGATGCTGGGGGCGCAGGCGATAAGCGAACGGCTCAGAAGGCAGGATCTGGATTTCGCGATCACGCCGATCCTGAGCCCCGATCAGATCAAAGGCTCCAGCGTCGACCTTCGGCTCGGACCGGACTTGATCGTCACCAAACGCGAGACTGGAGCTCTAGCCTTCGATCCGGCAAGAAGCGAGGAGATGCGCGAGCGGTTGGGCGACTACCAGACTTACGTTCGGCGCCCGCTCGGCTCTTCGTTCTACCTCCATCCCGGCGATTTTGCGATCGCTCGCAGTCTCGAGTACGTCACCCTGCCGGCCAGTCTCTCCGGCCAGGCGACCGGGCGGTCGTCTTGGGGTCGACTCGGACTGGTGATCGCGACCGCCACCCTGATCCAACCCAAGTTCAGAGGGACGATCACCCTCGAGCTAGCGAACATCGGGACCGTCCCGCTTGTCCTCCACGTCGGGGTGCGGATCGCGCAGCTCACCCTGGACGAGGTAGTCGAGTATGACTGATGTCACCGGCCGCTATGTCGGGCAGTTTCGACCCGAATTCTCGCGCCTTTACGAAGACCACGATCTCTACTGGATCACCCCGTTTGCCGCGCCGTGCGTTCTCGGCGTTGTCGGCATCAGGTACTCCGGCACCAGCTCGGTGATCGACTACCTGGCCACGCGCCACGGTTTTCGTATCTACAACCTCGGCGCGGAGTTGCGCCGGATAGCCGAAGTTCGGGGCGTGCCGGTCGGCCGACGTCGCAACCTCCAAGAACTCGGAGATCAGGTTCGAACCGAGCAGCGGGACGGGGCGTTCCTCGCGCGGCGGGTACTTCGCCGCATCCGCGATGACTCCGTGCGGGAGCCGCGGGGGGCGCTTCCTCGCGGCATAGTGATCGGCGGTATCAAGACCGATGCCGAGTTGCGCACGCTGGCCTCTCTACGGGCGTTCAAGGCTGTTGAGGTTCGGGCCAGATACGCGGGAACCCGGTTCCGGCGGGCGTCGGAGAGTGGAACGCTGGAGGAGGAGTACGAAGCGGATCGCCTATTCTGGCGGACGCAGGAGCAGATCGATGACGAATTGCCGCAATGGAAGGCGCTAAGTGCAGCGGCGCGGAGACGATACTTCGACGAGCTGGACCGGGCGCATGGAGACGGGCACCCGGGCAACTGGCCACCCGAGTACAGGGGAGTGCCGGCGAGCGTGATCGCGTCACTGGAGAATCAGATCATTCTTCGTAACGATCGCTCGCTGAGCGAGCTCCACCGGCAGATCGACGAGCATTCGCTGATTCGTAGTGCTCACCGGCTTGGTTATTGAGCGGTCCGTACGAGAACAGAGCCCTCAGCACGACTCCTGAGAGGAGGCGGACGCCGGTTGCTGCTCGCCACCGTGGCCCGCCTTGACCGCCGGGAGAAGTGCCAGGAGCAGCGAGACGGCAAGCGCGAGCGCCGCCCCCCGCACGCGCCTGCCCCGGCACTTGATCTGCCGCGAGTAATAGCGGTCGACGTCTTCGAGGTCGTCGACATTGACTTCGTCTGCCGTACCAAGCGCGGCGGTCACTGCCAAGATAAGGCCGAGCGTCGCTGCGATCAGGCTCGGCAAGAGCCAGCCGATGTCCTCGGCTGCGAAGGAATCGCGAAAGGCGCCGAAGCCGGTGATTACTGCGCCGACCAAGCCGACCGTTCCCAGCAGCAATCTCGCCGTGCTTTCGATCCGCTCCAGCGAGCGATGAGGGGCGAGCTGGGCTGCGGCCTGCTCCAGGTTCTCGCTGCGCAGGGTCGGGGGGCTTCCGACCCGGTCCCGGCTAGAGCTCGTCACGCTTGACCTCGAAGACGTTCTTGTGACCTTCGCGACAGAAGGCAACGATCCTCAGCGAGTCGCGCCCGCGCCCGCGACGCCCCCCGCTTCCCCTCTTGAGCCGGAAAATGGTCGTCGGGCGAGCGCGGGCCTTCTCTTCGACCAGAGCGGTGAGATCTTCCTTATCCGCGCCATAGCAACGGTAGACGGGCACGCTACGCTAGGGGAACGTGCTGCCGCCCGCGCCGCTCCGCCGTGGCGCGCGTTTGGCTTGAGCCCGCAAGTCGTTCGAGGAACTCGGTCAGCGGCCCCTCCAGGAAGTGGGTATCTACTTCTTCCAAGCCGGTGTGAATGACGAGGTCCACCGCTGGCACCGCCTTGGCCACGAATCGCTCAAACTCGTAGCCCTCGGGAATAGCCCCCTCGACGATACGGGCGTCGTCCATGCTACTCCGCGGGCTCCGGCGGCTTGGCCTTCTGTGGGGGGCGAGGCGGTGGCGCGTCTCGGTTTCGCCGGGAATCGTCGACGTGCTGACCTTCCCGTTGATGAAGGCTCCCTCCCAAGAGGCCTTGAGCAGATCCTGCAACCGGAGTAGGCGCTTCTGGTCGTCTTCGCTGGGGCGCATCCCGACTTTGCCACCCTGCAGCTGTTCTATCGCTCCCAGGTTGAAGTTTGCCAACAGCCCGTACCTCGCATACCGCTGTGCTAGCCGATTACTCATGCCAACCCCCAAGTTAGCCGTCCGCGGAACTGGGAGCAAACGGGTCGCTGCATGCGCGAGAGCCGTGCTCGGTACCGCCTCCATTCGTCTTCAGAATTAATATTTAAGTCTGAAAGGAGCACCGGACGCATTATTGGTACCAGCGTGGTACCACGTCTAAATAATATTTGCCCCCAGGAAGACCAAAGATCGATCCTGTCCGCGAACGGTCCACTCTGCTCGACCAGCCGACGAGGCGTGAGATCGCCAAGGCCTGCCGCCGCGCGCCGCAGGGCGTCGCTGAACTCGAAAAGACTCTGGGTCGCGCTGGTCTCAAGGACCGGGTCGAGAAGATGGAGTCCTGGAGCATCCTTGAGAGGGCAGGGAGCACCCCCAGGGGAAAGCCCGCCTACGTGCTTGCCAGTGGCTGGGAGGACGACCTGGATGCAGTGAACGGACGTATTGCGTCTGCCGCGCTCGTCGGGCGCAGCTTCATGATCCTCACCGGGAAGGATCTCGCGCCGGCCGCGGACTGCTTGGCTCGCGAGCACGGAGGTGACCTCGCCTGGGTCGGCGTCGTGGGCGACCGAGAGGGCCTGGTGGCGGGATTGGGGGGAAGCGGCGAAGCGGATGTCGACCAGATCGAGCGGACGCTGCGCGCCGCCGGGGTCGACTGCGAGGTGAAGTCGGTGGGCGGCACGGCCAGCGGTGCCGAAGTCGCACCCTTCCTGCGCGGCATCGGGCTCAGGGGTGGATGAGGTCGGGCCAAGTGGGCTGGGCATCACTGCCTGTCAATGATCGACGACGCCTAAACTCTCCCCCGTGTCCTTCCCCGCTACCCGCCTCCGCCGCCTGCGCCGGAACGAGACCCTGCGGGGCTTCGTCCGCGAGACCGAGCTCTCCGCCCGCGACCTGATCCAGCCCGCCTTCGTGGTCGCCGGCGAGGGGGTTCGCGAGGAGGTCGCGGCGATGCCGGGGATCGAGCGCTTCTCGATCTCGGGGCTGGTCGAGGAGGCCGGGGAGATCGCCGCCGCCGGGGTCGGGGCGCTGCTGCTGTTCGGGGTGCCGGCCGCCAAGGACGATGCGGGCAGCGGGGCGTACGACCCCGAGGGGATCGTGCAGATGGCGGTGCGGGCGTTGAAGGACGCCCATCCCGAGCTGGTGGTGATCACCGACGTCTGCCTCTGCGCCTACACCTCGCACGGCCACTGCGGCGTCGTCCGCGGCAACGAGGTCGACAACGACATCACGGTCGAGCTGCTCGCCAAAACCGCGATCTCCCACGCCGAGGCCGGCGCCGACGCGGTGGCGCCCAGCGACATGATGGACGGCCGGATCGGCTCGATCCGGTACCAGCTCGACGAGGAGGGCCACCCCGACACCCCGATCGTCGCCTACAGCGCCAAGTACGCCTCCGCCTTCTACGGCCCCTTCCGCGACGCCGCCGAGTCGAGCCCCGAGTTCGGCGACCGGCGCGGCTACCAGATGGACCCCGCCAACGCCGCCGAGGCGGTGCGCGAGGCCGAGCTCGACCTCGACGAGGGCGCCGACATGCTGATGGTCAAGCCCGCCGTCCCCTACCTCGACGTGGTGCGCCGGGTCAAGGAGGCGACGGCGGCGCCAGTTGCCGCCTACCACGTCTCCGGCGAGTACTCGATGCTGAAGGCGGCCGCCGCCAACGGCTGGATCGATGAGCGCGCCGCGGTGCTGGAGACGCTGACCTCGATCCGCCGCGCCGGCGCGGACGCGATCGTCACCTACTACGCAAAGGAGGCGGCCGCGTGGCTGTGAAGCTGCCGCAGTCGAAGGCGCGCAGCCGCAAGGACGGCGCCGCGATCCCGCTTGACGAGGACGACAAGCGGCTGATGAACCTGTTGCAGTCGAGCTTCCCGCTCGACCCGGAGCCGTTTGCGCTGGTCGCCTCGGAGGCGGGGCTGGAGCTGGACGACGTCCTGGCCCGCACCAACCGCCTGCTCGAGGGCCGGATCATCCGCGAGATCACGCCGATCTTCGACACCCGGGCGCTCGGCTACGAGTCGATGCTGGTGGCGGCGAAAGTCGACTCCGAGAACCCGCAGCGGGCGGCGAAGATCGTCAACGCCCACCCCGGCGTCTCCCACAACTACCTGCGCACCCACGACTTCAACCTCTGGTTCACGATCGCCACCCCGCCCGACTCGGAGCTGGGGCTGCAGGGGACGATCGCGGCCCTGATGGAGGAGACCGGCGCCGAGTCGATGCGGGAACTGCCGACCCTGACCCTGTTCAAGATCAACATGAACCTGGAGATGGAGAAGGGCACCGACGCGCTGGCCGCGGCGGTCGAGGCAGCGCCGCCGCGGGAGCTGGAACCGCAGCCCTACGACGACGCCGACATCGCGCTGATCCGCGCCCTGCAGGGCCCGATGGCCGCGGTCGAGCGGCCCTACGACGAGGCGGCCGCGGAGCTCGGCATCTCCACCGAGGAGCTGCTGGGGCGGCTGCGGGAGCTGGTCGACCGCCGCATCCTGCGCCGGGTGGCGGCGATCCTCTTCCACCGCCGGGCCGGCTTCTCGGCCAACGGGATGGGGGTCTGGAAGGTGCCCGAGGACGAGATCCTCGAGGTCGGCGCCCGGATGGCCTCCTTCCGCGGCATCTCCCACTGCTACCAGCGGCCGACCTACGAGGACTGGCCCTACAGCGTCTTCACGATGGCCCACGGCCGCTCCAAGGAGGAGTGCGACGCGATCCTCGACTCGATCGCGACCGAGTGCGGGATCGGACCCGACGGCCGCGCCACCCTCTACTCCTCGACCGAGTACAAGAAGATCCGCCTCCACTACTTCACCGACGACTACGCGGAATGGGAGTCGGCTCATTCCTGAGGCCGGCGGTTCCGGGGGCCTGTACGAGCGGGCGGTGAAGGTCATTCCGGGCGGGGTGAACAGTCCCGTGCGGGCGATGCGCCAGATCGGGCGGGAGCCCGTCTTCGTCGAGCGGGCCGAGGGCTGCTGGCTGCACGGCGCCGACGGCAACCGGTACCTCGACTGGGTCGGGTCCTGGGGGCCGCTGATCCTCGGCCACGCCGAGCCGAGCGTTGTCGCCGCGGTGATCGAAGCGGCGAAGCGGGGGACCAGCTACGGGGCGGCGACCGCGGCCGAGGTCGAGCTGGCCGAGCGGGTCGCCGAGCGCATCCCCTCGGTGGAGATGGTGCGGATGACCAGCTCCGGCACCGAGGCGGCGATGAGCGCGGTCCGTCTGGCCCGGGCGGTCACCGGCCGCGAGACGATCGTCAAGTTCGCCGGCGCCTACCACGGCCACTCCGACCCGCTGCTCGCCGATGCCGGCTCGGGCCTGGCGACGCTCGGCGTGCCCGGCAGCCCCGGCGTCCCAGCGGCGACCGCGGCGATGACCGTCGTCGTCCCCTGGAACGACCGCGACGCGGTCCGCCGGGCGCTGGCCGAGCACGAGGTGGCGGCGCTGCTGGCCGAGCCGGTCGCCGCCAACATGGGCGTCGTCCCGCCCGACGAGGGCTTGCTCGAGTTCCTGCGCGAGGCGACGAGCGCCGCCGGGGCGCTGCTCGTCTTCGACGAGGTGATCACCGGCTTCCGGGTCGCCCGCGGTGGCGCCCAGGAGCTCTACGGCGTGGAACCGGATCTGACCGTGATCGGCAAGGTCCTCGGCGGCGGCCTGCCCGCCGCCGCCTTCGCCGGCCCGGCGGCGGCGATGGAACGGATCGCCCCGGCCGGCGACGTCTACCAGGGCGGCACCCTCTCCGGCAACCCGCTGGCGGTGGCGGCCGGGCTCGCCACCCTCGACCACCTCGACGCCGCTGCCTACGAGCGGCTCGCCGCCCTCACCGCCCGCCTCGCCGACGGCCTCGCGGCGCTTGCCGCCGACCGGCCGCTGCAGGTCGCCAGCGCCCCCGGCCTGCTCACCCTCTTCTTCAGCCCCGAGCCGGTGCGCGACTTCGCCGCCGCGACGGCCTGCGACACCGAGGCCCACGCTCGGTTCTGCCGCGCCATGCTGGACCGCGGCATCTACCCGCCGCCCTCCCAGTTCGAGGCGTGGTTCGTCTCGCTCGCCCACGACGAGGCGGCCGTCGACCGCACCCTCGAAGCCGCCGCCGAGTCCCTCTCGGAGGCCCTCCGTTGACCCCAACCCCAAACGCGTGGTTCCTTTTTCGCCCCATACGTCAAAAAGGAACCACGCGATGAGTGCGGGGGCGCTGCGGGCGCTGGCGGCGCAGCTGCGCGAGGAGGGGACGCCGATCTCCGCGCACGTGGTCGAGCCCACCGAGGAGGCGCGGCTGGGGGAGATCGCCGCGGCGGGCCCGCGGGCCGCGGACGCCCCGGAGGAGTACGCGCAGGTGATCGAGGCCGTTCACGAGGGCTACCTGCTCCATTACGGGCAGCCGCGGCTGCTCGCCGGTCACGACGCCGACCTGGCGCTGCTCGCCGGCGACTACCTCTACGCGCTCGGACTCGAACGGCTGGCGGCACTTGGCGACGCGGCCGCGGTCGGCGTCCTCGCCGACCTGATCAGCCGCTGCGCGCAGCTCCACGCCGAGGGCGAGGGCGAGGCGGCGGCGGCGCTCTGGGAGCCGGCCGCCCACCGGATCGGCGGCCGTGACACGGCCCCGGGGCCAACGCAATAGACTGCGCGGCCGAACTCGAACCGACAGTGGCAGCAGATAGCTCGGACAAGAAGAACGGGGCCCAGGAGCCCCCTACGCAGCAGCGGGTAAAGCCCGACCCTCCCGGCTACTTCGAGGGCGAGTCGATGACCCGCCGCAAGGCGTTCACCGTCGCCGCCCAGGGCCTCGGTGGGCTGGCCGGTGCCGCGATCGTGCTGCCCGCCGCCGGCTTCGCCGTCGCCCCGATCTTCCACCGCGGCAAGGAGCGGTGGGAGGCGGTCGGCCCGACCGGCGACTTCGTCGCCGACACCTACCGCCAGGTCGTCTTCACCGAGACCGAGGGGATCGGCGACGCCGGCAAGACGACCGCCTACGTGCGGCGCGGCCTCGAGGAGTACGAAGAGGACCCGAGCGGCTTCGTCGCCGTCTCCAACCGGTGCGCCCACCTCGGCTGCCCGGTCCGCTACGTCGAGGCCGCCGGCAACTTCATCTGCCCCTGCCACGGCGGCGCCTACGACTTCCAGGGCAAACGGATCGTCGGCCCGCCGGTCCGCCCGCTCGACCACTTCCAGACGCGGGTGCGCGGCGGCCAGGTCGAGCTCGGCCCCCGCTACAGCGTCACCTCCCAGCTCGAGCCGGTGCGCGCCCGCGACCCCGGCGAGTTCACCGGCGGGATCTGGGAATACCTCTACCCGCCGCGTCCCTCCACCTTCCCACCGCCCTGATGCCGAAGATTCCCGACTCCATAGTCCCCGCCCCGTTGCGCAAACCGGCCAAGCCCGGTCAGAGCGGCGCGGCCAAGGGCCAGGCGCCCAGCGACCTGAAGACCTCGCCGCCGGAGCGCCCGACCGACGTGCAGCGCCTCACCGACAAAGCGGTCGACGCGCCCGTGGACGTGCTTGCCTGGGTCGACCAGCGGACCGGCGCCAGCGGCTTCCTCACCGGGATGCTGTTCCGCAAAGTGCCGAAGGGGACCAACTGGTTCTACACGCTCGGCTCGGCGACCCTGTTCGCCTTCATCGTGCAGGCGGTGACCGGCGTCTTCCTGGCGATGTTCTACACGCCGTCCGCCACCCAGGCCTACGCCTCGATCTCCCACATCAACAACGAGGTGCCGCTCGGGGCGCTCGTGCACGGGATGCACAAATGGGGCTCCAGCGTGATGGTGATCCTGATCTTCCTCCACATGGGCCGCACCTTCTTCTTCGGCGCCTACAAGTACCCGCGCGAGCTGAACTGGGTGATCGGCGTCGTGCTCCTGATCCTGACGATGACGATGGCCTTCACCGGTTACCTGCTGCCGTTCGACCAGCGCTCCTTCTGGGCCTCGATCGTCGGCATCAACATCAACGGCACCGGCCCTGTGGTCGGCCCCTACCTGAGCGACTTCCTGCGCGCCGGACCCGAGCTGGGGGCGACGACCCTGTCGCGCTTCTACGCGATCCACATGCTGCTGGTGCCCGGAGCGATCATCGCCCTGATCGGCGCCCACATGTACCTGGTGGTGAAGCTTGGGACGACCGCGCCGCCCTGGGTCAAGGCCAAGAAGCTGAAGTCGGCGACCCCGGTCTCCAAGCTCGACGCCGGCGCCGATGACGACGACCGCGGCAACGGAGCGTCGGCATGAAGCCGAAGGACAAGCAGAAGTACCTCGAGGAATACGAGCTGCTGAAGAAGAAGGGGAAGCCCTTCTTCCCCTACGCCGTGCTCAAGGACTCGGCGATGGCGGTCGTTGTGGTCGGCGTGATCATCGCGATGTCGGTCATCCTTGGCGCCGAGCAGGGCCCGAAGGCGGACCCGACCTCGACCACCTACGTGCCGCGGCCCGAGTGGTACTTCTTCTTCCTCTTCGAGCTCCTGCGCGTGATCAAACCCCCGGAGCTGGTCCCGATCGCGACGATCGGGATCCCGACCATCTGCATGATCCTGCTCCTGCTGCTGCCGTTCTACGACCGCGGACCGGAGCGCAACCCGCTGCGCCGGCCGATCGCCACCACCGCCGGCTGCCTGACGATCGTCGCGATGGGTTACCTGACCTACCTCGGCGCGATCGGCGGCTCGCCGACCGAGATCGAGCTGGAGGTGGCGCCGCAGTACGAGGCCGGCAAGGAGGTCGTCGCCGGCGCCGGCTGCCTCGCCTGCCACAAGATCGGCGAGAACGGCAACGACGGCCCCGGCCCGGAGCTGACCCACATCGCGCGGCAGATCCCGCGAGCGGCGATCCTGCGCTCGGTCCAGATCGGACCGGGCATCATGCCCTCCTTCCGCGATCTGCCGCCGAAGAAGCTGGAAGAGATGGCTGATTTCCTCGCCTCGCTCGACTAAACCCAGGCGGGACTCTGCCCAGTTCGCCGGGCAGGTGAACCGCATGTTCGACCGCGTCGCGGCCAGGTACGACCTGCTCAACTCGGTGATGACGGCCGGGCTCCACCACCGCTGGCGGCAGCGGGCCGCGGACCGGGCCGAGCTGGCGCCCGGCGACGCCGCGCTGGACATCTGCTGCGGCACCGGCGACCTGGCGCTCGAGCTGGCCGGGCGGGTCAGCCCCGGCGGCCGTGTCGTCGGCTGCGACTTCTCCGAGCCGATGCTCGACCTGGCCCGCGAGAAGACCGCCGAGCGGGGTGCCGAGGCGGTCCGGTTCGAGTGGGCCGACGCGCTCGAGCTGCCCTACGACGGCGAGCGCTTCGACGCCGTCACGGTCGGTTTCGGTGTCCGCAACCTGGCCGACCTCGACCGCGGCCTGCGCGAGATGGCGCGCGTCCTCAAGCCCGGCGGCAGGTGCGTGATCCTCGAGATCACCCAACCGACCCGGCCGCCGCTCTCGACCTTCTTCTCGCTCTGGTTCGACCGGATCGTGCCGCTGCTCGGGGCCGTCTCGGACGAGCCCGAGGCCTACGAGTACCTGCCGGAGTCGGTCCGCAGCTTCCCCGCCCCGCACGGGCTGGCGGAGAAGCTGGACCGGGCCGGGTTCGAGCGGATCCGGTACACCGTTCTCGCCGGTGGGATCATCGCGATCCACAGCGGCGTCAAGGGCGCCACCGCAGGGTGAACCGGCGCTCCGCCGTCCCGCCGCCGGTCACTGCGGTCCTGGACGCGTCGAGCCGCTGGCTGCCGCAGCAAATGGCCGAGGTCGAGGCCCGCCTGCGGGGGGCGGTCGGCGAGCACGGCGAGACGCTCGGCGCCGACGCCGGCGCGACGCTGGAGGCGGGCGGCAAGCGGTTGCGGCCGATGCTGGTGCTGCTCTGCGCCGGGGAGAGCGCGGGCGAGGCCGAGGTCCGAGCGGCGGCGGCAATCGAGCTGGTCCACATGGCGACCCTGGTCCACGACGACGTCCTCGACGCGGCGCCGCTGCGGCGCGGCCTGCCGACCGTTGCCGCGACCTCGGGACGGGACCGCGCCGTGGCCACCGGGGATCTGCTGCTCTCCCGCGCCTTCGCGCTGCTTGCCGAGGCTGGCGACGTCCGCTCGATGCGGCTGCTGGCCGACGCCTCGGTGGCGCTGGCCCGCGGCGAGCTGGCCCAGCGCCAGGACGCTTTCGACCTCGGGCTGGACGAAGAGCGCTACCTGGCCCGCTGCAGGCTGAAGACGGCGACGCTGTTCGAGTGCGCCTGTCTGCTCGGCCACGACGACGAGCAGCTGCGCCGCTTCGGCGCCGAGGTCGGGCTCGCCTTCCAGCTGCTCGACGACGTGCTCGACGTCAGCGGCCCGCCGGAGCGGACCGGCAAGGCGCGCGGCACCGACCTGCTCGACGGCACCGTGACCCTGCCGCTGATCGAGGCGGCGAAGGCCGAGCCGGGGATCCGCGACGTCGACCTGAGAGCCCTCGACGAGCCCGCCGCCGCGAAGCTCTGCGACCGGATCGCCGCGACCGGCGCCCTCGACCGGGTGCGGGAGCGGGCGCTGGCGATGGTCGCGACCGGGAAGCGCGCCCTCGAGACGGCCGGGTTCGAGCCCGAACAACGCCGCCTGCTCGCCCTGGTCGCCGACGGCGTCGTCCAGCGCTACAGCTGAATCGGCCCCGGGGCGCTGACAGTCCCCGGAGCTCGGTTCAGCTTCGACTGGACCCCCCTACCCGAAGTCGTCGGCGGTGATCAGGTCGGCGGCGAGGCCGGCGGCGAACGCCTCGGCCATGTCCGACATGTTGGAGTGCTCGAGCGCCCGCAGCTCGTCGGCCAGCGCGTGGGCGCCGATGTCGAGCTGCTCGTCGAAGGCGTCGATCTCATGCTCGCCGTGGACCCCCTGACAGACCCACTCGCACTCGGGACAGCGGCGCCAGACCTTCCAGTGGGCGCGATCGCCGGCCCGCTCCCAGCAGGTCGGCTGCACCAGGTCCGAGCCGCACCGCGGGCAGATGTGCAGCTCGGTCCGCTGCTTCGTCTCTCTGTGTCCCAAGTCCCTCATCCCGTAACTCCTCAACCCTCCTGTATTGGAGTTGATCCGCACAAGACCGAAAGATGCGCGAGAAAACCCCACTACCGAGTACTCAATTGGGGCTTTCGCCATCTGCTCGGAGAGTCTTCCAGCCCGGTACCATGAATTCATGCCCGGAAACATCGGTCCCTTGGAGATCGCCATAGTCGTGATCATCGCCCTGCTCGTCTTCGGCCCGAAACGACTGCCTGAGCTCGGCCGGTCGCTGGGCCGCGGGATCCGCGAGTTCAAAGGCTCGATCGGCGGCGAGGACCACGACGACGACGACGAGGACCCGAAGGCTCTCGGAAGTGCCCAGTCGCCCCCGCCGGCGGAGCCCGTCGGCAAGGGCGCGCACGACAAGAGCAGCTGAGGTCGAGCCGGGATGCCGCGCCGCGCCAGGGCGGTCTCCCACGAGGATCGCCTCACCCTCGTCGAGCACCTCGACGAGCTGCGCACGCGGCTGATCGTCTGCATCGCCGTCTTCGTCGTGGCGCTCGGGTTCTGCCTCTGGCAGAACCACCTGTTGCTCGACATCGCCGCCGGGCCACTGCCCGACAACCGCAAGGAACTGATCACCTTCGGCGTCACCGAGCCGTTCACGACGACGCTCACGGTCGCGGTCTACGGGGCGCTGACGCTGGCCCTGCCGGTCCTCATCTACCAGCTCTACGCGTTCGTGCTGCCCGCCTTCAGCACCGCCGAGCGCCGCGTCGTGCTGCCGATCCTGCTGCTCTTCCCCTTCCTCTTCCTCGCCGGCCTCGCCTTTTCCTACTTCGTCGTGATGCCGGCCGCGGTCAGCTTCCTGCTCGAGTTCAACGACAGCCAGTTCAACATCCAGGTCAGGGCCCGCGACTACTACAGCTTCTTCTCGACCACGGTGATCGCCGGCGGCCTGCTGTTCCAACTGCCGCTGGCGATCCTCGCCGTCACCCGGCTCGGGATCGTCCGGGTCGACCAGCTGACGGCGAACCGCCGCTACGCCTATCTGGCGATCGCGATCCTGGCCGCCGCTCTGCCCGGGGTCGACCCGATCTCGATGCTGATCGAGATGGTGCCGCTCCTTGTTCTGTTTGAGTTGAGTATCTTGCTCGCGCGGGCATTTGGCCGGCCACCGCAGCCGGCGGGGATCGGGGAGCCCTCGCCCCAGGAGTAGACGAGAGAGACGATGGCCCAAGGCGATAAAGAGCGCAAGATGCTGTTCGACGTCCGCGGCAGGCGGCGGAACGTGATCAAAGTCGTCTACGCGGTCCTCGCACTTTTGATGGGCCTCAGCCTGATCCTGCTGGCGGGGCCCGGGATCGGCGGCCTGGGCGGCGGGGGCGGCGGCAACGCCGCCGAGGCCTCCGAAGAACGAGCCGAGCGAATCGAAGCGAGGCTGGCAAAAGAACCGGAGAACCCCGACCTGCTCGCCAGCCTGACCCGGACCCAGGTCGCGATCGCCAACGCGCTCTCGGAAACCAACCCGGCGACCGGGGAAGCCAACCTCACCGTCGCCGCGCGCCAGGAGCTGGAGAGGGCGAGCTCGACCTGGTCGGAATACCTGGAGGCGGCGGACCAGCCGGCCCCCGGAGTCGCACAGCTGATGTCGCCGGCGCTGTTCAGCCTGGCGGAAACCTCGCGGACCAGCCCCGAAGCGCTGCGCAACATCAGAGCCGCTGCAGGTGCGCAGCGGGTCCTGGCCGAACGACGGCCCAGCCTCGGCACCCTCAGCACGCTGGCCTTCTACACCGCCTACACCGGGGACTTCAGTGCCGCCGAAGCGGCCCTCGCCGAAGCGAAGAAGTACGCCAACACCAAGTTCGAACGGCAGCAGTTGCAGAACCAGTTCAACGAAATCGAGGAACGGGCCCGCAGCTTCGCCAAACAGGTGCGCGAAGCGGAAGAACGCTCCACCGAAGGCGCCCCTGCCGGGGGCGGCGAAGGCGGCGGCGAAGGCCTCGAAAACCCGTTCAGCCTCGGCGGCGGAGCGACCGGCGGCGGATAGCGCCACCGCGGGCTCCCGATGGGCCGTGAAGGGCTCGAACCTTCGACCTTGAGATTAAGAGTCTCCTGCTCTACCAACTGAGCTAACGGCCCGGGATCGGCAAGTATAGGAAGCCGGGTCGCTCGGCGGCCCGCCCGACTAACGGGCGCGACAGAACTTTTCTATCGCCCCGTCGACCACCGTCCCGTCGGCGAAGGAGAAGCGGCCACGGGTGCGGAGGATCCCGTCCGAGCAGCGGGCCGAGATGTAGCTGCGGCGCTTGCCGTCCGCTCGGTAGCGGCGCTCGATGCGGGCCTTGATCAGGGTGATCGCGCCCAGCCCGCCGGCGATCGGCGGCACCTCCAGGGTGGCGCGGTACCGGAACTCACCGCGCCGCTTGGCGATCGGGACGACGATCGCGTAGGTCTGGACGGCCGGGACGGTGGTGCGGGCATGGAGGACGACGGTGGGCCGCCTTCCCTGCCGTGGGCCGTTGAAGATGGTCAGCGCCGACCGGGCCTGGACCGGCCCGCCGGGGAGCGCGATCGTCGCCTCGACCCGACCGCGGCCGACGATCGCCCCCCGACAGCGCCGCCGTGCCGCGCCGGGCCCCAGCGCCGCCACCCTTCGCGCCGCGCAGGTCGGCAGGCCGGCGACGCCGAGCCGGCCGTCCCGGTCGAACTCGACCACGGCCCGCCGCAGCGCGGGCGGCGCGCCGTCGCTTCTCGACTCGAGCGAGATCTGTCCCCCGAACCCGATTGGCGCGAAGCGGTGGCGGGGCAGGTGCCGAGGCTGGAAACCGCCATCGGCGCGGAGCACGAGGTCGCCGACTTCGACCAGGGCGCCACCCCGGGCGCCACCGGCCACCAGGAGGGTCAGCAGCCCGGCCAGCAGGACCGCCCGCTTCAACGCCGCCGCCGGCAGGTCGAGGCGAGCGTGGCGGGGAAGAAGTCCCCGTTGCGGAAGCTGGCGGTGCCGTAGACCTGGAGCCGCCCTCCCGCGCAGCGGGCCCTGATGTAGCCGAAGCTGGGACTGCGAACGCTGCCGCTGCGGCCGAGGCTGGCCTTGGCCAGCGTGGCGACGCCGTAGCCGTCGGCGATCTCCGGCAGCTCGACCTCGACCCGGTAGCCGTAGCGCCCCCGTTTCACCCGTTCGACCTCGATCGGGACGAGATGGGTCTCGCGGTCGGGCAGGCGCTCGAAGGCGTGGGCGATCAGGGTCGGCCGGCCGCCTTGCCGCGGTCCGTTGAAGAAGGAGAGCGGCGAGGAGACCCGGACCGGCGCCGCGCCCGGCAGCTCGACCAGGGCCGCGACGCGGCCGGTCCCGACCAGCGCTCCCCGGCAGCGCCGCCGGGCCACCGCCGGGGTCGTTCCCTCCAGCCTGGCGACCGTGCAGACCGGCACGCCGCGGGCGCGGATCGAGCCGTTCCGGTCGAAGAGGAAGCGCAGCTTGCCGAGCGAGGGCGGCGTCGAGCCGTCCTTGGTCCAGACCCGGGTGACGCTGGTCAGCCTGACCGGGCCGCCCTTCGGCGGCAGCACCCGCGGCCTCACGTCGGCGGTGGCGCTGACCACGACCGGGCCGACTTCGGCCCGCAGCGCGTAGGCGCTGGCGCAGCTGAGCAGCCCGAGCAGAGCCGCGGCGACCGTCGCTCTGAGCAGCGCTCCTCCCCTCATCCCTCTCCCCTAACCGCTCCGAGCGCCGCCCGGAGCGGTCCTCAGCGCCTCACCCGGCAGCGCTGGAGGAAGGTCCCCTGCAGCCGGTTGCCGTCGTCGAAGTCGAACCGGCCCCTCGCCTGCAGCCGCCCGTCGGGGCAGCTGGCGTTGGCGTAGCTGAGCTTCTTTCCCTTGAACCGCCATTTGCGCCCGATCTTCAACCGGCCGTAGATCGGGACCCCGGAGCCGCCGGCGATCCGCGGGATCTTCGCCACCGTCTTGAAGCCGTACCGGCCCTTGCGGACCCGCTGGATCTCGATCGGGACGATGAAGGTGGTCGGCGCCGGCACCCCGAGGTAGGCGTGGGCGAGCACGGTCGGGTTGCCGTTCTTCTTGCGCCCGTTGAAGATCGTGAGCGGCGAGGAGGCGATGAACGGCGGCTGGTCGGGAAAGTCGATCAGCGCCTTGCCGAAGCCCTTGCCGACGATCGCCCCCCTGCAGTTCCGCCGCGCCGTCTTGGTGGTGGTCGCGGCGAGCTTGCCCGGGGTGCAGACCGGCAGGCCGCGGGTCTCGACCTCGCCGTGCTTGTCGAAGAAGAGGGTGATCTTCTTCAGCACCGGCGGCGTGGTGCCGTCGACGGTGGAGATCTTGCCGTAGCCGCGCAGCTCGATCGGCGCGAACCGGTTCTTCGGCAGCTTGGTCGGCCTGACGCCGCCGTCGGTGACGACGACGATGTTCCCGGCCTGCAGCCGCAGCGCCAGCGCCGTGCCGGCAAGCGCCAAGAGCGCGACGAAAACCACCACCGCGCCTCTTAACAAACTCTTCCGCATAATCAAGCCCCTCCCTTTCCCCTGATCGCCAAACTACCACGGGTGGGACTGAGGAGCAGCAGGGGACGAGCGAGGCTCGGACGCTCCGGCGGCCGTCGGCCGCTGACCCTGCGCCACCCGCGCGCGGCGCTGGCGCTGGCCGTCCTCGCCCTCGTCGCGCTCGGGGCGATCGGCACCGGGGTCGAGGAGCGGCTCGAGCCGACCACGCTCAATATCCCCGGCACCGCCTCCTCGGAGGCGAACCAGCTGCTGCGGGACAACTTCGGCCCCTCGATGCCGTTCGCGATCCTGCTCCAGGGTCCGCGGGGGGCGATCGACCGCCAGGGGCCGGAGCTGGTCCGCGCCCTGCGCGAGCAGCCCGGGGTGACGACGATCTCGCCCTGGGACCGCGGCGCGGTGGTGCCGCTGCGGCCGAGCCCACGGCGGGCGCTGATCCTCGCCGACTTCCACGTCGAGATCAAGGAGGCGGTCAACGAGACCGTGCCGGCGTTGGATCAAACGCTGGAAGAGCAGATCCACCCCCCGGTGCGCGCCACCCAGACCGGGTTCGCCTCGATCTCGCGGGCGCTGCAGGAGCGCTCGATCGAGGCCAGCGAGCGCGGCGAGCTGATCGCCCTGCCCTTCCTGCTGATCGTCCTGCTGCTGGTCTTCCGCTCGCCGATCGCGGCGGCGATCCCGCTCGCCTTCGGCGCGATCACCGTGCTCTCCTCGCGCGGCATCCTCTACTTCGCCTCCGACTGGCTGGCGATCGACGCCTTCGCCCTCACCGTCTGCTCGATGATGGGCCTCGCCCTCGGCGTCGACTACGCGCTGCTGATGGTCTCCCGGTTCCGCGAGGAGCTGGCCGGTGGCGCCGACCCCTTCGAGGCGGCGCGGGTGACCCGCCGCACCGCCGGTCGCACCACGGTCTTCGCCGGCAGCACGCTGCTGCTCTCGATGCTGGTCGCGATGTTCGTCCTGCCCGGCTCGCTGCTCGCCTCGCTGGCCGGGACGCTGGCGATGGTCGTCGTCCTCACCGTCGCGATCGCCACCCTGCTCGCCCCGCCGGCCCTCGCCCTGCTCGGCCCCAACGTCGACCGCTGGCGGATCGGGCCGGCCCCCGGCGGCCGCTCGCGGTTGATGGTCCTGGTCGGCGCCGCGCTGCGTCGCCCGGTCCTGGCCTCGGCGCTGATCGGCGGCGTCGTCCTTGTCCTGGCGGCGCCGGCGGTGGCCCTGCGGACCGGCCCGCCCAGCCCCGAACAGCTTCCCGACGACGACCCGGCCCGGGCCGACGCGGAACTGATCGCGCGCGAAACGGCGCCCGGCTACGAAGCCCCGTTCGCGGTTGTCGCGGCCACCGAAGAGGGCCCGATCACCGACCCCAAGAACCTCGCCGCGCTCGAGAGCTTCCAGCGCCAAGCGGCGGAGCTGCCGGGGGTCACCGCGGTGGTCGGGCCGGCCGGGGTCGCGGAGCGGGTCGAGCCGCTGCAGGAAATCGGCAACGCGGCGCTGTCCTCGGAAGGCGACATCGGGCCGGTCAAGCAGCTGCGGCGACTGGGGCGCAACCTCGACGCCGCGGCCGGCGGGGTGGCCCAGCTGCGGTCCGGGATCGCCGAAGCCGGCAACGGCGCCGGCCTGCTGGCGCTGGGCGCGGACCGGGCGGCCGAGGGGGCGCGGCTGATCGCCACCGGGCTGGCGCAGGCAAGCGGTGGCAGCGAGCAGGCGATCGAGGCGCTGGACCAGTTCGCCAGCGGCGCCAGGCGGCTTGCCGACGCGCAGGAAACCGCAGCCGTCGCCTCGCTGCAGCTGCTGTTCGGGATCCGCGACGCGCGGTTCGGCCTAAAGGCCAACGGCCTTCCCCGCTCGCGCAAGCTGCGCAAGGAACTGAATGAAGAGGCGAAACGGAGGCTGCCCAAGCTGCTCGCGCCAGCGGAGGCGGGCGAATCCCAACTGCGCCAGGCACTGGATCTGCTGGAGGGGATGACCGTCGGCAAGACCGACCCGGAGTACGCGGCGACGCTGGCGGCGGTGCAGCAGGCGCTGGCCGCGGTCAGCGGCACCGACCCGGTCACCGGCGCCCCCTACGAAGAGGGGTACGCGGGGCTGCCGCCCGAATTGGCGGCGCTGCAGGAACGGCTGCTCGCCGATTTCGACGAAGCAAAGGAAGTGACGAACTGGATTGTCACCGAGCTGGGATACCTGGCGAGACTCACCGCCGCCGCCAAGAAGCTGAACGAAGGGCTGGTCCAGATCCAGAAGGCGGGGGAGCAGCTGGCCGACGGCGCCGAACAGCTGGCCGGCTCGGCGCAGGAACTGGGCGAGGGCCTGAACCAGCTGAGCGGCGGGGCGGTCGAGCTGGTCGACGGGATCGACCGGCTCGGCGGCGGCGCCGAAGCGCTCGAAGAGAACCTGCTGGCCGGCGCCGAGCAGACCGCGCCGCTGCGGAGCGGGCTGCAGGAAGCGAGCGTCCAGGTGCTCGAGGGGCGGGCGCGGATCCGCCGCCAGGCGAGGCGGGTCGCGGAGGCCTCGCCGAACCTCTTCAACTCCGGGTATTTCGTGCTCTCGGCGCTGGACGGGGCGCCGCCGCGGACCCGCGAGGCGGTCGCCGAAACGATCGACCTCGAGCACGGCGGCCAGGCGGCGACGATGCTGGTGATCTCCGAGTTCCCCTTCAACTCGGAGGGCTCGATCGAGCTCAACCGGGAGCTGGACGAAGACGCGGCGGCGCTGGCCGCCGACACCGGCCTGATCACCGGCGTCGCCGGCGGCGCCGCCCAGCTCAACGACTACAGTCGGGTGACCCGGGACACGATCCCGATCGTGGTCGTCGCGATCACCCTCGCCACCTTCCTCGTCCTCGTCCTGGTGCTGCGGGCGCTGCCGCTGGCGGCGCTGGCGGTCGGGCTCAACCTGGTCACGGTCGGGGTCGCCTTCGGGATCCTGACGCTGCTCTCCGAGCTGCCCGCCGACTGGCCGCTCGGCGGCAACGAATACATCGACGCGGTCGGGGCGACGATGATCTTCGGGATCGTCTTCGGGCTCTCGATCGACTACGCGGTCTTCCTGCTGGTGCGGATGCGGGAGCACTACGACCGCGAGGGCGACAACGCGGCGGCGATCGAGTTCGGCCTGGCGAAGACGGCGCGGGTGATCACCGGCGCGGCGGCGATCATGATGGCGGTCTTCATCGCCTTCGCCGGCTCCTCGCTGGCCACGGTCAGCCAGCTCGGAATCGGGCTCACGGTCGCGGTCATCCTCGACGCCACCGTGGTGCGGATCGTGCTGCTGCCGGCGCTGATGCTGCTGATCGGCGACCGGGTCTGGTGGCTGCCGGCGCCGCTGGCGCGGCTGCTGCCGAAGCTGGCGGTCTGAGGGCGCCCCGGGCGGCGCCCTCGGACCGCCGCCCGCTACCGGTGGCGGCAGCGCTGCCTGTAGACGGGCTTGGTCACCTGGCCGTCGAGGAATTTGAACACCGAGCGGGTCTTCAGCCGCTTGTTCTTCGGGCACTTGGCGTAGATGTAGCTGCGCCGCTTGCCCTTGAACCTGTACTTCTTGTCGATCTTGACGTTGAAATAGGTGAGCGCCCCGGCGCCGCCGGCGATCAGCGGCACTTCGACGTCGAGCCGTGGGCCGAAGCCCTGCTTGTAGTAGTTGCGCACGGTGCCGACCAGGACCAGCGCGGTCTGGATCGGTTCCGTGCCGTAGGTGTGGAGCAGGACGACCGGCTTACGCCCTTTCGGCCTGCCGTTGAAGGCGGTGACCCGCTGCTTGACCACGAACACCTGCTGGCCGACCGGCAGCAGCGCCCGCGCCGTGCCCTTGCCGATCCTGGCGCGCCCGCATTTCTGCAGCGCCACCTCGGTCGAGGCGTTCTGCAGCTTCGCGGCGTCGCACCTCGGCACGCCCTTGGTGAAGATTCTCGTGCTGCGGTCGAAGTCGACCCGCACGTCGGTGGTCGGGACCGGAACGCCGTTGGCGGCGACCGGGTTGGACAGCCGGGTGGTGACTTCCAGCGCCGCCGGCGTCATCCGCTTCTTCGAAAGCTTCTGCGGCAGCACCCTCGACCCGATCGCCTGCGAGTTGCCGTCGGCCGAGGAGACGGGCTTTCCGGTCGGCCCGGCCACCGCGACCGACGAGACGAGGGCGGCGAGGAGAGCGACGGCCAGCCCCACGGCGGTTGAACGTTTGCGCATTGGGCTCCTCCGTTCGTTGTGGAGGCGCCTCCCCATCTCCTAAAACCGTTCCCCCGGCCCAGAGTAGCGCGTTGATTTCCAGTTAAGTACCGCCTTGGTCGTCTCTTGGCAGGGACACGCTCGGATACGATTCGGCCGCTCGATCCTCTGGGTCGGAGGGGCCGGGGGACGACCTAGCGACTACACGTGGCTGCGAAACCGTTAGGCGAGGAGGGAAGCTCGGCTGCGAGCCGTGGGGTCACCCCAGCCCGCATCGCCGCGATCGCCGTCCTCGCGGTGGCTGTGATCGCCCTGGCGATCGTCCTCTTCGGCGGCAACGGCGGCCACCGCTACACGCTGGTCTTCCAGAACGCCGGCCAGCTGGTCCCCGACAACCAGGTGCTGATCGGCGGTTCCCCGGTCGGCTCGGTCGAGAGCATCGAGCTCAGCGACGAGAACCTGGCGGTGATCGAGGTCCAGCTCGACCAGCAGCTGCACGAGGGCTCGACCGCGGTGATCCGCGCCACCTCGCTTTCCGGCGTCGCCAACCACTACGTCTCGGTCAGCCCGGGACCGAACAGCAACCCGGCCCTCGAGGACGGGGCGGAGCTGGGGCTGGCCTCGACCACCACCCCGGTCGACCTCGACCAGTTCTTCAACACCTTCCCGCCCTCGGTGCGCGAGGGGCTGGGCAACTTCATCAAGGGCACCGCGACCTCCTACGCCGGCCGCGGCGAGGACGCCAACGAGTCGTTCAAGTACTTCGGCACCGCGCTCAACCGGGCCGGCGCCTTCGCCTCCGAACTGAACGCCGACCAGCGTCTGCTCGAGCAGTTCGTGGTCAGCTCGGCGCGGCTCAGCGGCGCGATCGCCGGCCGCGGCGAGCAGCTGACCAGCGCGATCTCCAACGCCGATACCGCTTTCGGCGCGATCGCCGCCCAGAACGTCGCCCTCGACGAGACGCTGCGCGAATTCGCGCCGGTGATGCGGCAGGCGAACACCACCTTCGTCAACCTGCGCGCCGCGCTCGACGACGTCGAACCGTTTGTCGACGCGGCGAAGCCGGCGACCAAGGACCTCGCCCCGTTCCTGGCCGAACTGCGGCCGGTCTTCTCGAAACTGGTCCCCTTCACCCGCGACCTGCGGCTGGTCGTCGCCCGGCCGGGCAGCGGCAACGACGCCGCCGAACTGCTCGGCGACCTGCCGACCGTGCTCGAACGGGCTTCGCGGACCTTCCCCCACGCCGAAAAGGCGATCGCCGACTTCCAGCCCAACCTCGACTTCTTCCGCGGCTACACGCCGGACCTCTTCAACGCGGTCGGCAAGATCGGCGCCGTTGCCGGGTACTACGACGGCAACGGGCACTACGTGCGGGCCTCGCCCTCGGCGCTCAACCTGTTTGAGCAGGAAGGCGAAGCGCTGAACCCGATCGCCAAGAGCGAACAGTTCGACGCCTTCGGCGAAGAAGCGGCTGCGAGGCGGCGCTGCCCCGGTGGCGCCGCGCAGCCGCCAGCCGACGGCTCCGCCCCCTTCGTCGATCCGCCCCGTTCCGGGAGCAGCGTCAGCCCCTCGGAATGCGACCCCGAAGACGCGCCCCCGGGACCATGAGGCGCTCCCGGCTGATAGCCGCAACGGCGCTGCTGGTCGCCGCGGTCGTGGCCGTCGTCCTGCTGCTGGCCGGCGGCGACAACGACGGCTACCGGGTGCGGGCGATCTTCGACAGCGGCGGCTTCCTGGTCAAAGGCGAGGAGGTGCGGGTGGCCGGCGCCAACGTCGGCACGATCGAGTCGGTCGACGTCACCCTGCCCGGCGAGACGGTCGCCTACGAGGACGGCGAGCCGGTCTCGGTGCCCGGCAAGGCGGTGATCGTGCTCGACATCGCCAACCCCAGCTTCCAGGACTTCCGCCGCGACGGGACCTGCCAGATCCGGCCCCAGTCGCTGATCGGCGAGAAGTTCGTCGACTGTCGCCCGACCCTGCCGCGGGCGCCGGGCAGCGAGCCGCCGCCGCCCCTGCGCCAGGTCCCCGACGGAGAGCGCGGCGAGGGCGAGTACCTGCTGCCGCTGGGCAACAACGGGACCAGCGTCGACCCCGACCTGATCAACAACATCCAGACCCTGCCCTACGCGCAGCGCTTCCGGCTGATCTTCAACGAACTCGGGGCCGGCCTGGCGGGGCGGGGCAAGGACATCGAGGAGCTGGTCAAGCGCGCCAACCCGGTGCTGCGCGACGCCGACCGCCTGTTCGGCATCCTCACCCGGCAACGCAAGCAGCTGGCCCAGCTGGCGGCCGACTCGGACGAGATCCTCGGGCCGCTGGCGCGGGAGCGGGCCTCGGTCGCCGGCTTCCTCACCAACGCCGGCGCCGCCGCCGAAGCAAGCGCCGAACGCGGCTCCGAGGTCGAAGCCTCGTTCCGCAAGCTGCCCGCCTTCCTGGCCGAGTTCCGGCAGACGATGCGCAGCCTGCAGGGCTTCGCCGAGGCCGGCACGCCGGTCTTCGAAGACCTCGGCGAGGCGGCGCCCTCGCTGACCGCGACCACCCGCACCCTGCCCGCCTTCAACGAGGCGCTGACCGTCTCGCTGAAGAGCCTCGGCAGCGCCGGCGAAGCGGCCGGGCCGGTCCTGGTCGAAGCCGACCCGATCGTCCGCCAGACGACCGAACTGGCGAAGACCGGCGTCTCGCCGACCGGGGAACTGGCGAAGCTGACGACCAACATCAAGCAGACGGGGGGTTGGGACAGCCTGGTGAGGCTGATCTACAACACCTCGGCGGCGCTCAACGGCTTCGACCAGTACGGGCACTTCGGGCGGACGCGGATCGCCCTTACCAACTGTTCCGACTACAGCTCGATCACCGAAGGCGAATCTGGCTGCTCGGCTCGGTTCAACGGCGAAAACTCCGCCGAGGCCAGTCTCAGCACCCTCGACATCATCCAGCTGCTCGAAGACCGCCTCGCCGAGGAAAGCGGCGGCACCGCAGCCCCAGTCGAGGGCGCCAGCGGCCCGACGACCGACCTGAGGCCGGCCGACGAAGCCGAGCCGGAGGCCGGGGTCGAAGGCGCCGAGGAGACCGAGGGGACCGCCCCGTTGATCGACTACCTGCTGGGGCCGTGAAATGAGGAACCGGAGCGGCATTCAGGGAGTAGCGAGCAGCCCGATCCTGGTCGGGGCGGTGACCGTGCTGGTTGTGATCGTCGCCGTCTTCCTCGCCTACAACGCCAACAACGGGCTGCCCTTCGTCTCCACCTACAACCTGAAGGCGGTTGTGCCGAACGCCGACGCCCTGGTCGAAGGCAACGAGGTCCGGGTCGGCGGGGTTCGGGTCGGCATCGTCAAGGAGGTGGTCCCGATCGAGGCCGAGGACGGCGAGGTGGCGGCCGAACTGACGCTCAGCCTCGACAAGAGCGTCGAACCGCTGCCCGTCGACTCGACGATCACGGTGCGGCCGAAGTCGGCGCTGGGGCTGAAGTTCCTCCAGGTGACGCCGGGCGAGTCCGAGCGGAGCTTTGCCGCCGGCGAAACGATCCCGGTCACCGCGGCAACCCCGGAACCGGTCGACATCGACGAGTTCTTCGACATGTTCGACCGGCCGACCCGGGAGGCGATCCGCCAGACCCAGGCCGGGTTCGGCAACGCGCTTGCCGGTCGCGGCCCGCAGCTCAACGAAGGCTTCGGGGCGCTGCGGCGGCTGGCCGAAAACGGGCAGCCGGTGCTGCGCACGATCGTCGCCCCGAGCAACGACTTCGCCGGCTTCTGGCGAGCGCTGCAGGCGCTGGCGGCAACCGTCGCCCCGGTCGCCCAGACCCAGGCCAGCCTCTTCGTCGCCCTCGACACCACCTTCGGCGCCTTCGCCAACGTCTCCCGCCCCTACATCCAGGAAACGATCGTCAAGAGCCCGCCGACGCTGGACACGGCGATCGCCGACCTGCCGGTCGTGCGCCCCTTCCTGCGCAACTCCGAACGGTTCTTCACGGCGCTGCGGCCGGGGGCGAGGGCGCTGGCCCGGACCTCGCCGATCCTCTCCGAAGCGGTCCGGGCGGGGGCGCCGGTGCTGCGCCGCACCCCGGTGCTCAACGCCCAGCTCGAGCCGACCGCGGAGGCGCTGGTCGCCTTCCAGGAAGCGCCGGGTGTGGTCGGCGGCCTCGACCTCCTGATCGACACCAACCGTCTGCTCAAGCCGTCGCTGCGCTTCGTCGCGCCGGCCCAGACCACCTGCAACTACATCACCCTGGCGTTTGAAAACCTCGCCGCCTCCAACGAGCAGGGCAACAGCAAGGGCCACTGGCTCAACTTCATCAGCTACGAGCCGCCAGAAGGCGAAAACGCCGAGTCCGGGCCGTCGTCGGCGCCAGCGAATGGCCCTGAGCCGGCGAACCACGTCCACTTCAACCCGTTCCCGCGCACCGCGGCGCCGGGGCAGGACGGGGTCTGCGAAGCCGGCAACGAGAAGTACGTCACCGGCAGGACGATCATCGGCAACTCGCCCAAGCTGTGGGGCACGACGACGCGCGGGCAGGTCGACGAATGAGCCGGCTGCCGGAGCGCGACACCAGGGAGGGCGCGACCAGGCGGCGGCGCTTCGGTTGGAGCCCCAGCAACGCGACGATCGCGATCGTCTTCATCCTGATCTTCACCCTCGGCCCCTACCTGGCCTTCACCAAACACGTCCCCTTCACCGGGTACGGGTACGAGCTCAACGCGACCTTCGCCAACTCGGCCAACATCGCCAAAAACTCGCCGGTCCGGATCGCCGGTGTGGAGGTCGGGAAAGTGATCCGGTCCGAGCGCGACGGCAACGCGACCACCATCACCTTCACCGTCGCCGACACCGGCCGGCCGATCCACGACGACTCGTTCGCGGCGATCCGGCCGCGGATCTTCCTCGAGGGCAACTTCTTCGTCGACCTCGACCCGGGCAGCCCCAGCGCCGCCGAGCTGGAGAGCGGCGGCACGATCCCGGTCAGCCGCACCTCGACCGCGGTGCAGCTGGACGAGATCCTCACCGCCCTGCAGGCGCCGGTCCGGGCCGACCTCAGCCGGCTGCTGGAGAGCTACGGGACGGCGCTGACCTTCGAGCCGAGCGCCGCCGAAGACGAGACCCAGGAGCCGAGCGCCAGAGGAAAGACCGCGGGGGAGGCGCTCAACGACGTCTTCAAGTACGGCGGCGACGCCGGCCGCTACGGCTCCCAGGTCGCCGATGCGCTCCTCGGTACCGAGCCGCGCGACCTCGCCCGCCTGGTCGCCGGCGCCGGCCGCAGTTTCGGCGCCTTCGCCCGCCGCGAGCGCGACCTGCAGGGGCTGATCGACAACTTCAACGTCTTCACCGGCGCCCTCGCGGCGCAGTCGGCGAACCTGACCGCGACGGTGCGGCTGGCGGCGCCGACCCTGCGCACCGCCCGCTCCTCGCTGGTCAGCCTCAACCGGACCCTGCCGCCGCTGCGCACCTTCGCGATCGTCTCGACCCCGGCGGTGGAAGCGCTGCCCGGCCTGATCGAGGCCTCGAAACCGTGGCTGGCCCAGGTGCGGCCGCTGCTCTCCGGCCGCGAGGCGGGCGGCACGGCGCGGCTGCTGAGCGAAACGATTCCGGGCCTCGCCGATGCGGCGCGGGCCGGTAAGAGCGTCGCCCTGCCGCAGCTCAACCGGCTCAGCCTCTGCAACTCCAAGGTCCTGGTCCCGACCGGGGACCAGGTGATCGAAGACCGGTTCAGCACCGGCGGGCCGAACTACCGCGAGTTCCTCTACACGCTCTCCAACTTCGCCGGCGCCGGCCAGAACTACGATGGCAACGGCCCTTACATCCGGGCGCAGGCGGGCGGCGGACCGGTCCTGGTCGGCGAACCGAACCCGGACACCGAAGCTGCAACGTTGAGCGAAGGCATCAACTACGGTCACACGATCGCCGAGCCGATCGGCAACCAGCCGCAGCTCGGTGGGCTGCCGCCGTTCGAACCGAACACCCGCTGCTTCACCAACCCGGTGCCGGACCTGAACGGCAAGCTGGGCCAGGTCGGCTCGGCGACCCCGTCGACCGCCGGGGTGAATCCATGACCGGGCCGGAAAAGGGCACCAGCCGCCTGACCCACTTCCGCGCCTGGCTCGACCGGCAGGCGCGGGGGCGGCGCAAGGACACGATCGCGATCGTCGTGCTGGCGATCGCCGGCCTCGCGATGATGCTGGGGATCTTCATCCAGCAGAAAGCCTCGCTGCCGGCCTGGCTGCCGGTGGTGGGCGAAGAGTACGACCAGATCACCGCCGAGTTCGCGACCGCGCAGGCGGTCACGCCGGGCCAGGGCCAGGCGGTCGACGTCGCCGGGATCCAGATCGGCAAAGTCACCTCGGTCGACCTCGAGCAAGGCCACGCGGTGGTCGGGATGGACATCGAGCCGCAGTACATGCAGCTGATCCACCCCGACGCCGAATTCCAGCTGCGGCCGAAAACCAACCTCAACGACATGATCGTCGAGATCGACCCCGGCGAAGCCGACGGCCAGGTCGAGGACGGCGCCCACTTCACCCTCGCCCAGACCGAACCGAACACCAACCTCGACGCCTTCCTCGCCACGCTCGACGCCGACACCCAGCAGTATCTGCAGCTGCTGGTGGCCGGAGGGGCCCAGGGGATCGGCGGCCGCGGCAAGCAGTTCGGCAACGCGCTGCGCCGCTTCGAACCGTTCGTCCGCTACAACGCGAAACTGAACCGGGCGGTTGCGCAGCGACGCCGCGCCCTGGCCCGGGTGATCCACAGCTTCCAGCAGCTGACCACCGAGCTGAGCCGCCGCGACACCGAGATCGAACGCTTCGTCACCGCTTCCGACGCGGCGCTCGGCAACTTCGCCAACCAGCAGCAGGCGATCCAGGACGCGCTGGTCGAGTTCCCGCCGGCGCTGGCCGCGGCGCGCGACGGCTTCGCCGCCTCCGACCGCTTCTCGCGCGCCGCCCTGCCGGCCCTGACCGGGCTGATCCCGCAGGCGCAGGCCTCGCCGGCGGCGTTCCGGGCGACCGAGAAGATGTTCGGCCAGACGCTGGCCCCGATCCGCGACCAGATCCGTCCCTTCACCCGCGAAGTGCGGCCGGTGCTGAACCACGCGGCCGAAGGGGCCGAGCCGTTCGGCAAGACGGTGCGCAACTTCGGCAACGGGCTCGGCGGCTTCAACGCCTTCCTCAACGAGCTCGCCTTCAAGCCCAAGGACTCGCGGGAGAGCTTCCTCTTCTACCTGCCCTGGCTGAACCACAACTTCAACGCCAGCTTCAATCTGCAGGATGCCGGTGGGCCGCTGCTGCGCGGGCTCGTTCTCGCCAGCTGCACCGGGCTCGATTTCGGCTACGGAGCAATCGCGCCGCGCAAACCGTTCATCAAGACCCTGCTGCAGGCGGCAAACATTCCTCGACCCGACGAAGTACCGGTCTCCTACACGGATACCGGTACGTGTCGGACGACGTTGGCTGGCGGATGAGCAAGCAAGCACCCAGCGCAACGCAACTCCTCGTCATCGTCGGCTTCGCGCTGTCGTGCTTCGCGATCCTGCTCTTCCTCTGGGTCACCTTCGGCGGCTCGACCCCGTTCCGGGCCCAGCCCTACCAGGTCCGGGTCCCGTTCAAGGAGGCGACCCAGCTGGCCGAACAGTCCGACGTGCGGATCTCCGGCGTCAACGTCGGCAAAGTGCAGAGCATCGAGCTGGCGCCGAACGGCAGCCAGGCGCTGGCCACGCTGGACATCGACAACAAGTACGGGCCGCTGCCCGAGTCGACCCGGGCGATCCTCCGCACCAAGACCCTGCTCGGCGAGACCTACATCGAACTCACCCCCGGCTCCGAGGACGGCCCGCGGCTGGCCGACGGTGGCACCCTGGGGGAGGCCAACGTCGCCGAGTCGGTGCAGCTGGACGAGATCTTCCGCACCTTCGACCCGGAGACCCGGGCCGCCTTCCAGACCTGGATGCAGGAAGCGGCGGTGGCGATCCAGGGCCAGGGCCAGAACCTCTCCTACGCGCTGGGTCAGTTCGAACCGACCTTCACCGAGTTCGCCGACCTGTTCCGGGTGCTCGACACGCAGCGGCTGGCCCTGGGCCAGGTCTTCCGCGACGGCGCCAAATCGTTCACGGCGCTCCGCGGCCGCGAAGGCCAGCTCGCCGACCTGATCCAGAGCTCCAACGCGGTCTTCCAGACCACGGCGCGCCGCAACGCCGACATCGAAGCGCTGTTCCGCGCCTTCCCCACCTTCCTCGACGAGTCGCGTCTGACCCTGGAGCGGCTGAAGACCTTCTCGGTCGACGCCAACCCGTTGATGAAGCAACTGGTGCCGGCGGCGGAAGAGCTCTCGCCGACCCTGATCGCGCTCTCGAAGCTGGCGCCGGAAGCGAAGGGCCTCTTCGACGGCCTCGGCCCGGTGATCGACCGGGCGCCGAGCGGCTCGCAGGCGGCCCGCATCCTCTTCCGCGACGAATTCCCGCCGCTGTTGCGGGCGGTCGACCCGTTCGCCCGCAACCTCAACCCGCTGCTGACCGGGCTGAAGCTCTACCGGCGGGAGTTCGCGGCGCTGTTCGCGAATATCGCCGCCGCCACGAACGGGAAGCTGACCGAAGAACTGAAGGGCGGCGGCAAGCCCTTCTTCCTGCGGGCGATGGGCCCGCTCAACCCGGAATCGGTCGCGTCCTATCCGAGCAGCCGCCTCACCACCAACCGCAACAGCGCCTACAGCCAACCGCGGTGGGCCGAAGACCTGCTCGAAGGTCTTCCCGGCTTCGAAACCCGCCAGTGCACGGCGGGGATCAGCGCCACCCTCGACCCGAGCACGCCTGAAGCCGAAGCCTTCGAATCCCGCGTGCGCGAGACCCAGTCCAAAACTCAGCGCGAGGAAGCCGAAGACTTCTTCGAACGGATCAAGCAGTACGCCTTCGCCGGCGGCTCCAGCACCGGCGCCGTGCCGGCCCCGGGCTGCACCCAGCAGAACCCGTTCAACCCGATCTACGGCAGCGGCGCGACCACCTACCAGCAGACCAACGAACAGCCAAGCCCATAGCTACTGGGGCTTCGGCTTCGGTGGCGGCCGTTCGAAGAAGGTGGTGAAGACGGTGGCGTGGACCGGCTCGCCGCCGCCCGCGGCGCTCATCCGCTCGGCGCTGGCGGCCTGGATGTCGAGGACGCGCTGCAGGTGCTCGGCGTGGAGCGCCCGCAGTTCCTCCCAGCCCTCCTCGTCGACCAGCATCGGGACCCGGGTCACGTGCTGGTCGGGGCGGCGGCAGAATGTGCCCTCGTCGATCGCCCTCGAGATGTCGGCGAAGGCGAGCTGACAGGCGTAGACGTCGAAGTCGAGCCGTTCTGAGACCTCCATCGCCGCCACCTCCTCGTCGGAGAGGACGGGGCGCTCGATCGCCCGGTAGAAGTGCTCGACCGCGCCGCGGACCTGGCGGGTCTCGACCAGCTCGATCACGCCCAGGTCCAGCAGCCGCTTGACGTGGTACGCGGCGTCGCCGAGCGGGACGCCGAGGATGCCCTTCAGTTCGTTTGGGCTGGCGGTGCGTTCGGCCAGCACCGTCAGGCAGCGGGTGCGCAGGGGATGGGTGACGACGGGGGCGAGCCGGGACTCAGCCCTTCGCGATTGCTTGGGCGTCTCCATTACTTCCTCCCTCTCCAAGTGGATGCGCAGATCGTAGTGCAGATCGGCTCAATCGAAGCCGCTAAATGCAGGACTGAGTTCTATTGCTGGAATCGCCTCAAGCAATCGAACGGGTCTCACCAACACGGTCCAAGCGCAACGAAAGGGGGTGGGACACGTGCGACTCGAGTCAGCCAAGTCGAGCGTTCCGATGATCTCCATCTCGAAGACGGCCTGAGGCCGTCTTCGCCGGGCCCGGCTGCTGGACCGGGCCCGGCTCAGCCGCGCGGCGCCGGCACGCGGCCGGCCATCTGGGCGTAGCCGGCGGCGCTGGGGTGGATGCCGGTGTCACCGCTGATCACCCAGGGCGGCCCGGACGGCGGCCCCGAGCAGAAGGAGAGCGGGTGGAGGACCGCCAGCTCGTCCTGGGTCGGGGTCGACTGGACGCTTCGCCCGTCGACCTTGTACCCGAAGCGGGAGCAGCTGAAGGTCGAGGGGTAGGCCGGCGAGATGTCGATGCCGACGCCGAAGTGGGGCGGCGTCACCACCCGAAGCTGGCTCGAACCGACTCCGGCTGCGACCGAGGCGATTTCCCGGTTCAGCAGGTTGCCCATCGTCGCGATCTGGGTGGCGCTGTAGGCAAGGGCCGAGGAGGGGACGGAGAGGTGGTACCGCATCAGGAAGATCGTCGCCTCGGTGCGTTTGACCAGGCGCGAGTACAGCGCCTTCAGCCGCCCCCGCAGGTCGACCCCGGCAAAGGCTTCTTCGATGCACTTCGTGTATTCGCCGAGGATGTCGGCCCAGATCGCGCAGCCCATCTTGTCGACCCCGAACAGCATTTCGGAGAGCAGCGGGTTGGCTCCCATCGTCATCAGGATGTAGTCCGGGTCTTCGGACTCGACCTGCTTCAGGGTCGCGTAGAGCTGGCCGCCGGGCAGCCAGTTCGATGGTTCGGAGCCGGTCACGGCGAGGTTCTTGTAGTCGGAGATCCCGTGCTCGTTCGCCCACTGGGCGGCCCAGGAGACGTTGTTGGCGAGGCCGTAGTCGGGCGCGTATTCGACCTTCTTGCCCGTGTTGCTGCGGCTCGCCGAGTTCGAGGAGCAGGCGTCGTTGTAGAACGTTTCCGCCGGCTTGCAGTTGAGCAGCTGGGTGAACGGCATCGTCTTGCCGTTGTCGTAGTAGCCGAAGCCGGCGGTCACCGAGTCGCCGATCGCCCGCACCCTGGTTCGCTGCGCCGTCCCGACCTTGATCTCGACCGTGCGGGGCACCTGGCGCCGCTTCGCGGAAACCCGCGTCCCGGGGCGGAGGCCCGCGGCGATCCTGATCTCGACGCTGCCGCGGTAGCGCTTCGGCGGCCAGTAGAGGAGGCGGCCGCCGCGGATCCGGACGCGGCCCCGCAGCTCTCGCGAGAGGTTGGTCCAGCGCAGCCTGCCGCCACAGCGGGGGAGGTCTACCGCGAGCCGCCGGCCCGGGCGGGCGTGCAGCCGCGGCAGCGTCTCGCACTGAAAGCGGCCGGCCCGGGCCGGGACCCGGCGCAGCACCCGGTCGCGCGAGCGAAGCTCGAAGCGGCCGTTGCCGTCAGCGTCGACCCTCGCCCAGGCGAGGACCGAGACCCGCGGCGCCTGCCGCCGCGCCAGGCGGGTCAGCCGCTTGCCGAGCTCGATCGCGTGGACGAAGGAGAACCGCTGCCGCCGCTCGGGGCTGCGGGCCGCCCCGGCGCCGACCCGGGTGCGCAGCCTGAAGGTTCGCGTCACCCCGCCGCGCAGCTCGACCCGGACGTTGGTCCAGGCGACTCGGCCGGCGAGCTGGATCGGGTAGCGAACCGGGACCAGCAGCGCCGCCCGTCCGTCGACCGGCTTCGCCAGCCGCACCTTGCCGATCCCGACCTCGGCCGGCGCCGCCGAGGCGGTCGCGGGCGCGAGCAGGGCGAGCAGCAGGCAGGCGAGGGCGGCACGCTTCAGCACGCAGGAAGCATAGGCGCAGCGGCGGGCGTCCGGACACCCGTTCGACCTGAGCCTGACGAACGATTTCCCGCAGTCTCCGTACCATGGAGGGCTCAAAACGAGCGAATGGAGACACCGATCCAGATGAGTGCAAGCACCGCAACCCAGGAGGACTACAAGGTCGCCGACATCGGCCTGGCCGAGTTCGGGCGCAAGGAGATCGCCCTGGCCGAGGTCGAGATGCCGGGCCTGATGCAGACGCGCGAGGAGTTCGGCGACAAACAGCCGCTGAAGGGCGCCCGCATCACCGGCTCGCTCCACATGACGGTTCAGACCGCGGTGCTGATCGAGACCCTGACTGCGCTTGGGGCCGAGGTCCGCTGGGCGAGCTGCAACATCTTCTCGACCCAGGACCACGCCGCCGCCGCGATCGCCGCCACCGGCGTCCCCGTCTTCGCCTGGAAGGGCGAGACGCTGGAGGAGTACTGGTGGTGCACCGAACAGGCGCTGCTGTGGCCCGACGGCGGCCCCAACATGATCCTCGACGACGGCGGCGACGCCACCCTGCTCGTCCACAAAGGCGACGAGTACGAGAGGGCCGGCGCGGTTCCCGACCCGGCTTCCGCCGACTCCGAGGAGTTCCGGATCGTGCTTGAGCTGCTGCAGCGCTCGCTGGCCGAGGACCCGGAGCGCTGGACCAAGGTCGCAGCCGGGATCCGGGGCGTCACCGAGGAGACCACCACCGGCGTCCACCGGCTCTACCAGCTGGCCGAGGCCGGCCACCTGCTGTTCCCGGCGATCAACGTCAACGACTCGGTCACCAAGTCGAAGTTCGACAACCTCTACGGCTGTCGCCACTCGCTGATCGACGGCATCAACCGCGGCACCGACGTGATGATCGGCGGCAAGGTCGCCGTCGTCTGCGGCTACGGCGACGTCGGCAAGGGCTGCGCCGACAGCCTCCGCGGCCAGGGCGCCCGGGTGATCGTCACCGAGATCGACCCGATCTGCGCGCTGCAGGCGGCGATGGAGGGCTACGAGGTGAAAACCCTCGAGGACGTGATCGAGACGGCTGACATCTTCGTCACCGCCACCGGTAACAAGGACATCATCACCGTCGACCACATGCGGCGGATGAAGAACAACGCGATCGTCGGCAACATCGGCCACTTCGACAACGAGATCGAGATCGCGGTGCTGGAAGAGTCGGAGGCCGAGCGGGTCAACATCAAGCCCCAGGTCGACGAGTGGCGCTTCCCCGACGAGCACTCGGTGATCGTCCTCTCCGAAGGGCGGCTGCTCAACCTCGGCAACGCGACCGGGCACCCGAGCTTCGTGATGTCGAACTCGTTCACCAACCAGGTGATCGCTCAGATCGAGCTGTTCAGCCAGCCCGAGGGGATGACCCCGAAGTCGGTGACGGTGCTGCCCAAGCACCTCGACGAGAAAGTCGCCCGCCTCCACCTGGAGGCGCTCGGCGTCAAGCTCACCGAGCTGACCGCGGACCAGTCGGACTACCTGGGGATCCCGGTCGAGGGCCCCTACAAGCCGGAGCACTACCGGTACTAGGAGGGGCGGCGAACGGCGCTTGCGACATTGACCATGCTCAGGCGTGGTCAATGTCGCGAGCGCTGCTTGGCCCGGCGCTCGCGGGGAGGTCCTGGTCGAGGAGTGAGGTCTCCCCAGGTTCAAGCCGCCCCGCTCCGGGTATCGGTGCGAACGGCAGGAGCCAAGTTGCGAGAGGAGAGGGTATGAGCAACGGAACCGAGAGAGGCGGCGCCGGCGGGATCTCGCTGGGCGGCGTGATCGTGATCGTCGGGATCGTGTTGATGATCTTCTGGAGCTTCTGGGTCGGCCTCGTCGTCGCCCTCCTGGGCCTGATCGCCTTCGGCGGCTTCGCCCGCGGCCGCTGGTACTAGCGCTAGACGAACTCTCCCAATCGCGTGGTTCCTTATTCGCGCTCAGGGCGAATAAGGAACCACGCGATTGGTTTGGGGTGCGCGGTAGGCTGGCCGCAAACGCATAAGTCCCGGGGGGTCCCTTCGCGAGGGGCTGAGATGGCGCTTCCTAGCGCCACCACCCGTCAAACCTGATCTGGTTCATACCAGCGAAGGGAGGAGCCCAGATGCCACAGCGCAGCACGTTCCCGTCCGACGCCGAGTGCCGCACCCAGATGTCCCTCGCCCGCCGGGGCGAGGTCTCGCCGGAGATGCGGCGGGTCGCCGAGCGCGAGCAGCTCGACCCCGAGGCGGTCCGCGAGGAGGTCGCCGCCGGCCGGATGATCATCCCCGCCAACGTCCACCACCGCGGCCTCGACCCGATGGCGATCGGCAGCGCCGCGACGGTGAAGATCAACGCCAACATCGGCAGCTCGCCGACCACGTCCTCGGTCGAGGAGGAGACCGAGAAGCTGCACCTGGCGCAGCGCTGGGGGGCCGACACGGCGATGGACCTCTCGACCGGGAAGCGGATCGGCGAAACCCGCGAGGCGGTGATCGCGGCGGCGACGGTGCCGATCGGGACGGTGCCGATCTACGAGGCGGTGGAGCGGGTGAAGAGTCCCGAGGAGCTGAGCGCCGAGCTGCTGCTGGAGGTGATCGAGCAGCAGGCGCGGCAGGGGGTCGACTACATGACGATCCACGCCGGGGTGCGGCTCCAACACCTGCCCTACTGCCAGCACCGGGTGACCGGGATCGTCTCCCGCGGAGGCGGGCTGCTGGCCCGGTGGATGGTCCACCACGAGCGCGAGAACCCGCTGTACGAGCGCTTCGACGAGGTGCTGGAGATCTGCCGCCGCCACGACGTCTCGATCTCGCTTGGCGACGGGCTGCGGCCGGGCTCGATCGCCGACGCCTCCGACACCGCCCAGTTCGCCGAGCTGCGCACCCTCGGCGAGCTGACCGAGCGCGCCTGGGCGCGAGACGTGCAGGTGATGGTCGAGGGGCCGGGCCACGTCCCGATCGACCAGCTGGAGGAGAACGTCCGCCGCCAGCAGCGGGTCTGCCACGGCGCACCCTTCTACACGCTCGGCCCGCTGGTCACCGACGTGGCGCCGGGCTACGACCACATCACCAGCGCGATCGGGGCGGCGATCGTCGGCTGGCACGGCACCGCGATGCTCTGTTACGTGACCCCGAAGGAGCACCTCGGGCTGCCCGACGCCGAGGACGTCAAGCAGGGCCTCGTCGCCTACCGGATCGCCGCCCACGCGGCCGACCTGGCGCGTGGCAACGCCCGCGCCGCCGCCTGGGACCGGGAGCTCTCCGAGGCCCGGTTCGGCTTCGACTGGAACCGTCAGTTCGAGCTTGCGATCGACCCCGAGACGGCGCGCTCGATGCACGACGCCACCCTTGCCGACGACTACTTCAAGACCGCCGAGTTCTGCTCGATGTGCGGCCCGAAGTTCTGCCCGATGCACAATTTCCGGGACGTCGACTGGGACAAGGTGAAGCTCGCCGCGGAGCGGGTCGGGGGAGCGGCGCCGGCCTAACCGACACCGAGCGTCCGGTCAGGATGCTGACGGCGACGGTTTGGTCCCTCGCCCAGGGGGCACCCGTCCCGGAAGGCAAAGCGACGGAAGGGACCCATCATGCTTGCAGTGACCGAGAGCGCCGCGACGGCGATCGGCGGCATCATCTCCTCACGCGACCTCCCCGATGGGGCGGGCGTTCGCCTGGCCCGGGACATGGCGGGCGCCGACGGCGAGGCCGGCGACGGCGGCATCCGGCTTGATCTGGTGACCGCGCCGGAGAGCGGCGACGAGGTGCTGGACGAGGCGCAGGTCTTCATCGAGCCCGAGACCGCCCGCCTGCTCGACGACAAGCTGCTCGACGCCGAGGTTGCCGGCGACCAGGTCCGGTTCGCGGTGAAGGAGCAGGGCGAGGGCGATTAGCCGGTGGAGGCGCGGCTGACTCCGCCCGGCCGTCCCCGGGCCACCCAGGCGCGCCACAGGTAGAGGGCGACGAGGCCGGAGCCGAGCAGGGCGACCGCGGAGTCGAGCCTGGTCAGGTTGAGGCCGAGGACGAGGGCGACCAGCGCTGCCCCGAGCAGGTTGGCGGCGGCCGCCCGCCGTCGCCCGTCCCGCAGGCTGAGCCGGGCGCAGGCGAGGGTCGCGGCGAGGAAGCTGGCAAAGACCGAGACGGCGTAGAACTTGACCAGCGCCTGCTCGCGGCCACCGGCGGCGAGGATCATCGCGGCGGCGATCAGGAAGACGACCAGCACGCCCCAGTGGGAGACCGCGAACCGGTTCTCGCGGTGCAGCCGCTCCGGCAGCAGGCCGACCGTGCCGTCGAGCCCGACCCCCGAGAGCGCCTTCAGCACGCCGGACCCGGCCAGGTAGGAGGAGGCGGCGGCGGCCAGCAGCAGCAGGGCGCTGAACAGCTGGAAGGCGGCAAAGGCGCCACCGTCGCCGACCGCCGCTCGGGCGATCTCGGCCAGCAGGGTGCTGTCGCCGTCGGGAAGCGCCACCTCGAGGTGCACCGCAAGCGCTGAGAAGCAGAGGGTCAGCCCGCCGACCACGCCGACCATCGCCCACAGGGTGCCGCGGCCGAAGCGCCGCCGGCCGCGGTCGTCGAGGTGCGGCAGCTCGGCGATCGCGTTGGAAGGGGCCTCGATCCCGGTCGCCAGCGCCATCCCGAGCGGCAGCGCCAACAGCACCGCCGCGAAGCCGGCGTTGGCGAGCAGCGGGCCGCCCGCCTCGACCGCCGCCCCGGTTGCCGCCTCGGCCGGCCCGCCGACGGCGCCGGCGACGATGACCACGGCGGCGGCGAGCAGGAAGGCCTGGGTGGCGATCGCGAAGGCGACCCGCCCGCGGTGGCCGGCGAGAACGCCGAGCGCGACGAGGCCGGCGATCGCCAGCGCGATCGGCAGCCGGGCTCCGGCGATGCCCGGCGCGTAGGCGACGAGGGCGGCGGCCCCGGCGGCGCAGCTGACCGCGACGGTGAGCGTGAAGTCGACCAGCAGCGCGCCCAGCGGCAGGAAGGCCCAGCCCTCGCCGAAGGCGGTGGCGACCGCCTCCGGCCCGCCGCCGCCCTCCGGGAAGCGGCCGATCAGCTGGTGGTAGGTGATCGCGATCACCAGCACGACGCCGACCACGACCGCCATCGTCACGAAGAGGCTGGCCGGGTCGCCGTCGAGCGCCCGCTGCGCCGCCTCGATCGCGTAGGCGACCGAGGAGACGGGGTCGGCCATCACCGTGAAGGCGAAGGCGATGAAGAGGTGAATGCGGCCGAGCCTCACGCCCCATCCATACACTTTCTGCGAAATCAAGCGATCGGAGGGCGGGCATGATCGAGTTGCTCACGGGTTTGCCGGACGGCGTCGTCGGCCTCGAAGCGAAGGGCGAGGTGACGGGCGAGGACTACGACCAGGTGCTGATCCCGGCGGTCGAGGAGGCCCACCGCAGCCACGACAAGATCCGCCTCTTCTACGTCCTCGGGGACGAGTTCGACGGCTACTCCGCCGCGGCGCTCTGGGACGACGCCAAGGTCGGGATGTCCCACTACTTCTCCTGGGACCGGATGGCCCTGGTCACCGACCACGACGCCTACCGCCGCCTCGTCAAGGGCTTCGGCTTCATGCTCCCAGCCAAGGTCCGCGTCTTCGACCTCGCCGAGATCGAAGCGGCCAAGGCCTGGATCGCGGAAGCGAACTAGCGGCGCCCGAGCCTTCGCGACGCTGGCCGACCAAATCGGTGCGCCTTATCCGCGTATGGCATGGAGAAGGCGCACCGATCCGCCGTTGGACGCCTCCGGCGCCGGCACTGCAACCCAGGCCGGCGCTTCTTTCGACGCTGGTTCGAAAGAGACCGATTGAGTGGAGCTAGGCGGATTCGAACCATGCGCGAGGCCAAGCGATCAGGAGCCTGTGGCCCGACGACCGATGAACGGGGTCCGGTCACCTGCACGCGGGCTGGAGTCGCCGGGGAGGCGGGTAACCGGGCGCGAGAATCGCGCAAGCTGCAGTCCGAGTCGACGCAGCGGCATCGATTCGGCAGCGCACCGAACAGATGCGGGGGCGTCTAGACTCCTCGGAGTACTCGCGGCTTGGATTCGAAGGTCTTGCCGTCTGAGAAAGACGCGCTCGCGACGATGGGTTTGGTCAGGTCGAGGCGCTTCAGGACCGCCAGTCCCACCGAGATCGACCGGGAGTCGTGTGGCGGGATCAGGTGCGGCAGCGGGTCACCGAAGGGGAAGGTCTTCGAGAAGACCCACCGATCCCCGTCGCCCTGCTGCTGCCAGGCGCCGAACGTCCAACGCATCGCATAGTCGGAATGGTTGATCACCGTCATGGTCAGCACATCGGTGATCGGTTCGGCCCCGTGCTGATGGATTTCGCCGATGTAGGTGCTGACCTCGATCTTGGTCCGGCGTTGTTGGATGCCTGAGTAGATCTGCCAGCCGCCGACGACGGTGGAGGCGACCGCCGCGTAGATGGCGACGATCAGCGCTGCATCCACGGCGGCGAAGGGGAGCGAAGCCGAGAGCATCACGTCGAAGTTCTCCATTGGCCGGAATCCTCTCGATCCACCCGGATGGCAGTCGATCCCGGGATGCGCTGGGCACACACTTTTCCATTTGGGTGACTAGCTGCTTAGGGCTTTTTCAGCATTAAGACACCGGCAACTGCGAAGGCAACCGCCATCACAAGCCAGGGCAATCCGACCGCGAGATAGGTGCCGGTCGAGCTGTCCTGGTAATCGGCCCAGAGATTTGACAGCGCGCCAAAGCTCAATAGAGCCATCGCGCCGGATGCAAGAAGGGAAATCCCTCCGACGAGCCTGCGCATGCGGCAAATCCTAAAGCCGTGGCATTGATGGCGAGGGAATGACGGTATTTGAATCATGAGAGGGTCCGGTGTCTCCACGGAGCCCGTTACCGGAGCCGGCACAATGTGTAGGTGTTCCGTAGATGGGACTGCATCTGCTTGCAACGACGCAGAGCGACTACGGGACCCCTTGGTGGCCGCTGTGGTTGGCATGGCTGCTCGCGGCCGTCGGACTGATCTTTGTCGGGCGGCCAACCGCGACGCGGCGAGTCTCGGGGGTTGCCCTGCTTGGTATGGGGCTGTTCTTCTACGGTTGGGCGGTCTATGGCAGCAACGGCTGCATCGAGGGCTACGCCGACTGGACCTCATGCAACGTCTCATGGGTATTGATCTTGCTAGGACTCGCCCTGTTTGCGGGCAGCGCACTGACGGTCCTCTGGCGCCTTCTACGGCCGTTGAGACGTCGCTGATCCAGACGGGCTGGGGCCTTTGGCCGGGCAACCGTCGAGGAATAGGTTTTCTGCACCGGAAGCTGTTGGGATCCGGCTGCCTGCTGCGGCGCGTACAGTAGGCGGGTGCCACTCGACGTGGAAGTTGCGTTGATTGCGGATCCAGCAGCACCGTTCGAGCCCGGTCCCATCGACAGCTCTTGCTACGAGCTGCCATTTGACCAGCGGACAAGAGTGAGCCTCGAAGTCGAAGAGAGCGACTCGCTTGCCTCGACGCTTGAGCGAGCCGCTGCCAAGATGGGTCTGGAGCCACCTGAGGACTACTGGCTGCGTGGCCATTTCGATGCGTCACATCGAAAGATCCTGTTTCGCAAGTCAGACGACGAATGCGGTCCGATTCGAAGGTCGAGGGGGCGCTTGCGCTTCGGAGAACTGACGCTCGTCGACCGAGAAGGTAAGGCAATCTTCGGTGTCCATGACCTGACGACCGTGCGGTTCTCAGACCTGCTGCGGTCCGCCGACGCAGGGACGATCGAGGGCGATCCGCTGCATCCCTACCTGATTCTTGACGATGGATGGGGGGACGCTCCCCCTCTCGACTGGGCGGCCATGCAGTTTGGGCTAGAAATAGCCTGGGAAGCCGCGAAAGCGCTTGCGGTAGCAGCCGGAGCTACTACCGGGGTCATGCAGGCGCGGAGGTTGATGCTTCAGCGATTGGACCGTGGGCAGGCGGCGCTTCGCGCCAACCCAGAGTGGGCGCAGCGAGGCTACCGACCGGATCAGTTCGAATCTCTGCTCACGTCGCGTGTGTGGGATGCGGATCACGCTGCCCGGCTGCTCGGCTGCAGTGCAGACCAAGCCGAAGGCACGCTGCTGGTCTTGGGATACGTGCTGGACCCAACCGACCGAATGTGGCGATTCGAGGGTGATGAGGCGGGTGTCATGCTGTCGAACATCGTCGCGGCCATCAACTCCTTCGCCCATCGTGGTGGTGACTGGCAGTCCGGATTTCGCCGCTGGATGGAGCGATATCTCGAAGCCGGAGTCCCACCCTCAATGGAGACGTTCGAATCTGAGCAAAGGGCGCCACCGGAATCCCCATACGTGCCGACGATCGGAGAGCGGATCGACCGATTGCTCGCCCGAATCCGCGGCTGGCGATTTCGGCCGTAACCGGTGGATCGCGTTATCACGGACGGGGAACTGCGAGTCGGAATAACCGTGTGCGCGATCACACGTGGGCGACATGGGTAGGCGGCATCGGTTTCATCGAGTGCGAGTCATCGGCGCCCCCGCCTCATAGCGACATAGCTACGCGGCCGGTCCTTGACCCGCCGCACCTTGCGCTCCCCTGCCAACCGCGCCAGGCAGTTGGAGACCGCCCCGGCCGATCTGCCGCCGAGGCCCTTGGCGATGGCCGGGGCGGTCAGCGCCCCGTCTCCTTGGTGCTTGCACAGGTAGGAGAGCACCAGGCCGTCCAACTCGCCGGCCCGAAGGCGCCTTGGCTTCTTCGCGGCGCTCATTGCCCGGTCTCCGGGTGGTCGAGCAGGAGCAGCAGACCCTTGCAGGTCTCTGCCGCATAGAGGTAGCGCTGGCGCGCTGCTTCCTCGACCTCGCGGTTCTCGCGATCTTCGGCTGACTCTGAAAGCCCGCCTTCTGCATCGCGCTGCAGGCGATGCAGAACCGGCGCGAGGTCGGTTAGCCCCATGGTCAAGGTCGCCTCCTCGCGCCATCTCTTGTCCCAGCCGAGGTCTCCCATCAACCGCAGGTCTCCCTGGAACTGGATGCCCAGCTTTGCAGCGGTGGCGTAGTCCTCTTGGCGTAGCGCCAAGGCGAGGTCGCCGATGCTGCTGAGGTGATCGACCACCAACTCATAGAGAACCTGCCGCTGGCCGCCGCTGATCGTGATCGTGGGTTGCATCTGTGCCCCTTTCGCTCAGGGCACCGAAGAAGCCGCCGTCACGACTCGCCGAAGTACTTCGGCGAGTAGCGTTTCTTCCGCATCGAAGGCCTGACCTTCGGTGCCGGCCCCGGGGCGTTAGAGCGCCGCCGGGGCGTTTATTGAATTGGTCGCGCGACAGTAGCTCCGCTGCGCAGACAAAGCGAGTCGGAATCCACGGGAATCGGCGTCAATCCGCCGCCAAACGCCGCCCGTTCGGGCACTCGTGCCCAATGAAACCGCCATTCGCCGCCGGCTCCCGCACCGGTCGAGGACGCAAAACCAGGCCACGTGCAGGAGCTTCTGAAAATGGAGCTAGGCGGATTCGAACCGCCGACCTCCTGGGTGCGATCCAGGCGCTCTGCCAGCTGAGCTATAGCCCCGAGAGGGTTTGGCGTGGGAAGTTGTTCCCAACGCCTCGCACGAGGAAGGATAACCGCATAGTCTTTGGCAGCCTGCCCCCGGGAGCGGCGACATGAGCATTCTCGACGACGCAATTCGCGAGCATCTGGAACTGAAGCGCGCCCATGGCGCGGATGAGGTCGAGCTGAAACGGCTCGAGGACGAGGCCTTCGGTCCTCCGCAGCGACCCGACGAGCCGGGCCCGTTCGAGGAGGCGCCGACTGAGTTCCTCACTGCGCCCGAGGGGGAGGAGCCGCCGCCCGAGGACACCGTCGAGGGCCGCCGCGGCGCCAACGTCGCCGACCTCCAGGAGCCGCCGCCCCCGCCGCAGGAGCTGGTGCCCGAGCCGGCCGCCGAGCCAGCTGGCGAGGAGCGCCCCGAGCCCGAGCCCCCCGCAGAGGAGGAGCAGCCGGCCGCCGAACACGAGGCTGTCCCCGCGCCTCCCGCCGACGAGGGGCCGGCCGCCCCCGAGGAGCCGGTCGAGGAGCCGTCCCACACGACCGAAGAGCGGCAGGCGATCTCCGAGCAGCCGACCCAGTTCTTCGACGTCGAGGCGGAGATCGGCGAGGCCGGGGGCGACCAGATCGAGGTCGAGGAGACGGGCGCCGCCGAGGCGCCGCCCGCCGACGACGAGGAGGACTTCTTCAGCGAGCAGCGCCTCTCCGAGGAGCTCGACCAGGCGCTGGAAGCGCCGCTGCCGGGCGAGGAGCCCCCGGCGCCGCGGAGCGAGGAGCCGATCCCGCCCGGCCCCCCCACCGAGGAAGCGGAGGCCCACTACGCCGAGCGCGAGCGCGAGGAGGAAGAGGAGGGGGACGAGGACCCGGTCACCCCCGACTACGAGCCCGAGTCCGCCGACCACGACGACGTGCTCGAAGACACGCCCGACTTCCTCGAGGACGCGCCGGAGGCCGACGACGCCTGGTTCGAGCAGCGGCCGCCGAAGGATTTCGATTTCGACGATTAGTCGAGCGCGCCGCCGCCCGCGGCCGCCGACCACTCGGTAGGTTTGCCGGCATGGCCGGTGACCTCGCGATCGAGGCAGAGGGTCTGCGGAAGTCCTACGGCAGCGTGCGGGCGCTCGACGGGGTCGATCTGCGAGCGCCCAGCGGAAGCGTGCTGGGGCTGCTCGGCCCCAACGGCGCCGGCAAGACGACCGCGGTCCGCATCCTCACGACCCTGCTACCGCCCGACGGCGGCAGCGCCCGGGTCGTCGGCCTCGACGTGGTCGAGGACGCGGCCAGGCTGCGGACCCGGATCGGCCTCGCCGGCCAGTACGCCGCGGTCGACGAGAACCTGACCGGGGCCGAGAACCTGGAGATGGTCGGCCGTCTCTACCACCTGCCGCGCGGCGAGCCGAAGGCGCGGGCCGCCGAGCTGTTGGACCGCTTCGACCTCGCCGACGCGGCGGGTCGCCTGGTCCGCACCTACTCGGGCGGGATGCGCCGCCGGCTCGACCTCGCCGCGGCTCTGGTCGCCCGCCCACCGGTGCTGTTCCTCGACGAGCCGACCACCGGGCTCGACCCGCGCAGCCGGCTCGGGCTCTGGGAGACGATCGAGGGCCGGGTCGCCGACGGCACCACGGTGCTGCTCACCACCCAGTATCTCGACGAGGCCGACCGGCTGGCCGACCGGATCGCGGTGATCGACCACGGCCGGGTGATCGCCTCCGGCAGCTCCGACGAGCTGAAGGACGAGGTCGGCGGCGAGCGGCTCGACGTGACGCTGGAATCGCAGGCCGACACCGAGGCGGCGATCGCCGCCCTCGGACCGCTCTCCAGCGAGAGCCCGATCGTGGTCGACGGGATGCTCTGCGTGCCGATCGCAGGCCGCCGCGGGACGATCGCCGCGGCGGTGCGGCGTCTCGACCAGGCCGGGATCGGGATCGATGACGTGGCGATTCGCCGCCCCACCCTCGACGACGTCTTCCTCGCCCTGACCGGCCACGCGGCCGAGCCCGCTCCCGAGGCAAGCGAGGGCAACGAGGCCAGCGAGGCGGAGGTGGCGCCGTGACGGGGCTGCGCAACAGCGTCTCCGACACCCTCGTCCTCGCCCGGCGCAGCTTCATGCGGATCCCCCGCGCCCCCGACCTGCTGCTCTCCTACACCGTGCAGCCGATCATGTTCGTGCTGCTCTTCGTCTACGTCTTCGGCGGCGCGATCAGCACCCCCGGCTACGACTACGTCGACTTCCTGATGCCGGGGATCATCGTCCAGACGATGGCCTTCGGCGGCTTCGTTACGGCGCTCGGCCTCGCCGAGGACCTGAAGAAGGGACTGGTCGACCGCTTCCGCTCGCTGCCGATGTCCCGCGCCGCGGTGCTCTCCGGCCGCACCCTCTCCGACATCGCCCTCAACTCGCTCTCGATCGCGATCATGATCGGGGTCGGCCTGATTGCCGGCTTCTCCTTCGACGCCCCGGTCGCCAAGATCGCCGCCGGCGTGCTGCTGCTGCTGCTCTGGGGCTACGCCTTCTCCTGGGTCTTCGCCTTCATCGGCCTCTCGGCCTCGTCGCCCGAGTCCTCGCAGGCCTTCGGGTTCATCATCATCTTCCCGCTCACCTTCGTCTCCTCCGCCTTCGTCCCGATCGAATCGATGCCGATGGCGCTCGAGACCTTCGCCGAAATCAACCCGTTCACGACCGTGGTCGACGCGATGCGCGCCCTCTTCCTCGGCGCCCCGGCCGGCAACGACGTCTGGGGGGCCGTCGCCTGGTCGCTGGCGATCGCCGCCGTCTTCGCCTTCCTCTCGGTCCGCCGCTACAAGCGGGCCGTGGTCAGGTAGCGGTGCGCCGCCGGCCGCGGCAGCCTAGACTTCACCCAGAGGGGCCATAGCTCAGCTGGCAGAGCGCCTGCTTTGCAAGCAGGAGGTCGCCGGTTCGATCCCGGCTGGCTCCACTGCCGTCCCGCCGCGCCCCCCTCTCTACCCCTCCAGCCCGATCATCAGCTGCGAGTGGTCGCTCGGGTCGACCCTTACCGGGACCTGGGCGCCGGGCTGCAACTGGCCGATGACCGCCGGCGAGACGACCTGGGTGTGGGTGACCTCGGACTGGTTGCCGTTGACGTCGACCGTGAGCTGGAACTGGAGCTCCGGCTGCATGTTGACCTGCTTGCCGGTGGCGACCATCTGGACGATCGTCGCGGTGCCGTCGACCCCGTCGTTGGCGAGCTTCTCGGCCAGCTCCTGGTCGGCCTGCACCTGCTGCACCGCCTGGTTCGCCTGGGCGAGGCCGTCCTTCATCATCTTGAAGCTGCCGCCCTGTTCCTTCTTCGCCTTCTTGCCGGCCTTGCTCAGATCTCTCATGTCCTTGAACATGCCCATCGGTCCGCTCTCCTCAGTAGTGGTCCGGGCCTTCCCTCGGCCTCTGCGCCGACCCTAACGCCCCGCCGCGGCACCGGGTTAAATTCGACGGGTGTTCGTGACCGGCGTCCTGATGATCGCCCTCGCCGTGGCGATGGTCGTGGCGGGTGTCGCCGCCCCGGTCGATGAGGCGCGCCTCGGGCTGATTGGCGGCGCGGCTGGGGTCGGGCTCGGCGGCCTCATCCTCGCCTACCTCGATGCCCCGAGCCGAAGGCGGGCGACTCCGCCGGGCGCGCTGCGGGCGAAGGCGACGATCCTCGACGCGGTCGGCCTGCCCGGCTCCGTCGCCGGCTACCAGATGGTCGAGCTGACGCTCGAGGTGCGGCCGAAGGACGGCGTCCCCTTCCAGGTCAAGCGCAGGTTCTCGGCCGGTCGGCTGGGCCGGATCGAGCCGGGCCACCGCATCGACGTCTTCTACGACCCGGCCGACCCGGAGAAGCTGGAGCTCGCCTGAGTCAGGCGACCAGCTGCTCGGCCCGGTGGCTCTCGGGCAGGTTCTGGTCGGCGTGGTAGCTGGAGCGGACCAGCGGCCCGCAGGCAACCGACTCGAAGCCGAGCTCGTAGGCCGCCTTCTCCAGCGCCTCGAACTCCTCGGGGTGCCAGTAGCGGACCACCGGCAGGTGGTTCTCGGTCGGCCGCAGGTACTGGCCGACGGTCAGCACCTGCACCTTGTGCTCGCGCAGCAGGCCGAAGGTCTCGACCATCTCCTCGAAGCTCTCGCCGAGCCCGACCATCAGGCCCGACTTGGTGACCACGTCGTGCCCGCCCATCTCCTTGGCCATCTTCAGGACCCGGGCCGAGCGCGCGAACTTGGAGCCGCGGCGGGCGACCGGGTAGAGCCGCGGCACCGTCTCGACGTTGTGGTTGAAGACGTCGGGACGCTCGGCGATCACCTTGGCCAGCGGCATCTCCTGGCCGCGGAAGTCCGGGGTGAGGATCTCGACCTTGCACTCGGGCGCCAGCATCCGGATCGAGCGCACCACGCCGACGAAGGCCGAGGCGCCGTAGTCGGGCAGGTCATCGCGATCGACCGAGGTGATGACCGCGTGGCGCAGCCCCATCGCCTTCACCTGGTTGGCGACTTTGAGCGGCTCCAGAGGATCGTTGAAGGAGGGCTTGCCGGTCTGCACGTTGCAGAAGCCGCAGCGCCGGGTGCAGACGTCGCCGAGGATCATGAAGGTCGCCGTGCCGCGCTCCCAGCACTCGCCGACGTTTGGGCAGTTGGCCTCCTCGCAGACCGTGTGCAGGCCCTCGGAGCCGATCTTCTCCTTCAGCCGCCGGTAGTTGGGGCCGCCCGGGGCGGGGACCTTCAGCCAGGGCGGCTTGCGGGCCCGCTTGAAGGGCACGGTGCCCTCGGTGGCGGGCGCGGTGCCGCCGGGGTTGGCGCGGGAGCGGGTGACGTGGATGCGCTCCCCGGGGGCGGGAGTCTGGGGGGAGGTGGCGCTCATAGCGGGGCACCCAGCCTACCGGCGGGGAGGTCCAGGCCCAGCTCGGTGGGATCGGCCGTCGCGGGCTCGCGCTCGAAGACCTCGCCGAAGCGGGCGACTACGGTGTCGGCGAAGGCGTCGACGCCCTGCTCGGCGCCCAGCTCGCGGGCCAGTGAGGTGACCGCGCAGCCCTCGATCCCGCACGGCACCACCCACTCGAACGGCTGCAGGTCGTTGTCGACGTTGACCGCCAGCCCGTGCGTCGTCACCCCGCGGCTGACGTGCACCCCGATCGACCCGATCTTCCGCTCGCCCACCCAGACGCCGGTCTGGCCCTCGATCAGCCCGGCCTCGACGCCGTGGTCGGCCAGCGCGGAGATCATCACCCGCTCCAGTCCCCGCACGTAGGCGTGGACGTCGTCGCCGTAGGGGGCGAGCGAGACGATCGGGTAGACGACCAGCTGGCCGGGGCCGTGGTAGGTGACGCGACCGCCGCGATCGGTGTCGAGGACTTCGATCCCCTGCGCCTCGTACCACTCGGTCCCCATCGGCAGCTCGTCGGCGGTGGCGCGCCGCCCGCGGGTGTAGACGGGAGGGTGCTCCAGCGCCAGCAGCAGGTCCGGGATCTCGTCCGCCTGGCGCCGGCCCTCGAGCTGCCGCTGCGCCTCGCGGGCCCGCTCGTAGGGCACGGTTCCGCAGCGCAAGACGAGGATCGGGCGGCTCATCGAGACCAATTGTCGCAGGGGCGCACCGTATTCTTGGCGCTTCCGCCCTTGGTCCAGTCAAAGGTTCTCCGACCAGATTGGCTCCCGGCCGTGGCGCTCAGCTCGGCGCTGGCCGCGCTGATGCTGCTCTGGAGCCCGCCGGTCGGCGACCTCGCCGCCCAGGTCTTCCGCACCGAGCTGTTCGAGCGGGGCGGGCTGGCGATCTGGAACGGCAGCTGGTACGGCGGCCACTACACCCTCACCTACAGCGTCCTCTTCCCGCCGCTGGCGGCGCTGCTCGGCCCCCAGGTGGTCGGGATGCTGGCCTGCGTCTCCTCTGCCTACCTGTTCGACCGCCTGGTCCGCGACCGCTGGGGGGCGGAGGCGCGCTGGGCGACGCTCTGGTTCGCGGCCGGGGTCGTCACCCTGCTCGCCGACGGCCAGCTCACCTTCGCGCTCGGGGTCGCCTTCGCGCTCGGGGCCCTGCGCTGCCTGCAGCTCGGCCGCGGCGCCCTGGCGCTCGTCGCGGCAGCGGGCTGCGCGCTGGCCAGCCCGGTGGCCGCCGTCTTCCTGTTCGGGGTGGTGATCGCCGGCGAGCTCGAACCGGGACGGCGGGCCAGCCGCGCCGCGCTCGGGGCCGCCGCCCTCGCCCTCGCCCTTGTCCTCGTCCCCAACGTCGCCTTCCCGGGCGCCGGCGAGTTTCCCTTCGTCCTCTCCTCCTACGTCGCGATTCCGCTCTGGTCGGCCGCCGCCCTCTACGTCACCCGCGGCCTCCCCGAGGAGCGGCAGCTGCGCCGCGTGATCGTCGCCTACCTCGCGGCCGCGACGGCGATCTGGCTCGTCCCCAACGCGCTCGGCGGCAACGCGGTGCGGCTGGGAGCGCTGTTCGGCGGCCCGGTGCTGGCCGCGGTGGTGCTCTCGCGCCGCCCCCGGGTCGCTCCCTGGCTGCTGGCGCTGGTCTTCGCCGGCAGCCTCTACTGGCAGCTGACCGCCAGCGTCAGCCAGATCGCCCGCAGCGTCGGCGACCCCTCGACCCGGCAGGAGTACTTCGCCCCCGCCGCCAACTGGCTGCGGGCCCAGGGCGGCGAGGCGGCTCGGATCGAGGTGCCCCCGACCGCCAACCACTGGGAGTCGACCTACCTGGCGCCGAGCTTCGAGCTGGCCCGCGGCTGGTTGCGGCAGCTCGACACCACCCGCGACGACATCTTCTACGCCGATGGCAGGCTGACCGAGCGCGCCTACGGCGCCTGGCTGCGCCGCAACGCGATCTCCTACGTCGCCCTCCCCGACGCGCCGCTCGACTACTCCTCGGTCGCCGAGCGGGAGCTGATCCTCCGCGACCCGCCGTACCTGCGGCTCGGCTTCACCAGCGAGCACTGGCGGATCTACGAGGTCCTCGACCCGAAGCCACTGGTCGCCCCGCTGGCTGGCGCCGCGGCGGAGACGCTCCGGATCGGCCACGACGGCTTCGCGCTCGACGTGCGGCGGCCCGGCGACTTCCTCGTCCGCGTCAACTTCACCCCCTACTGGTCGATCGCCCGCGGCGAGGGCTGCATCATCCGCCGCGGCGACTGGACCCTCGCCCGCGCCTCCCGCCCCGGCGTCTTCCGCGTCAAGGCCGACTTCTCCCTGCCCCGAGCCTGGAACGCCGTAACCGGCGCCCACAAAACCTGCTGAGGCCATCCCCGAAACTGCCCTTCTCCCCGCATAGCGGAGAGAACTTCAGTCTCAACTTCGCGGCGGAGAGAAGTCCAGCTTCAGAGGGCGAGCGCCACGGGCTCTTCGAGTAGCTGGCGCACACGGGCCAGGAACTCAGCCCCCTCGGCACCGTAGAGGATGCGGTGATCGCAGGAGATCGTCGCCTTCATCAAATGGGCGGGGACCAGCTCCCCGCCCTTGAACAGGGGCCGCTCCTGAATTGCGCCGACGGCGAGGATCGCCGCCTGGGGCAGGTTGATCACCGCCTCAAAGTCGGCGATCCCATACATCCCCAGGTTGGAGACGGTGAAGGTGGCGCCACTGAGCTCGGGCGGGGTGATCTTGCCCTCGCGCACCTTGCCGGCCAGAGCCCTCGCGTCGGTGGCGATCTGGCGCAGGCCCTTGCGGTCGGCGTCGAAGACGGTGGGCACGACCAGGGCGCCCGGGGCGGCGACGGCAACGCCGACGTTGACGCGGGAGTACAGCTCGAACTTGCCGTCCCTATAGGCCGAGTTGGCTTTCGGGAACTCCTTCAGGGCAAGTGCCGAGGCCTTGATCACCATGTCGTTGAAGGAGGGAACGACCTCGCCCTCCTTGGCCGAGGCTTTCAATGCCTTGCGTGCCTCCACCGCCCGGGTCATATCGATCTCGGTGGAGAGGTAGAAGTGAGGAGCAGTCGCCTTGGCCTCGCTCATACGACGGGCAACGACCTGCTGGAGCTTGTTGGGCTCCTGGACCTCAACGGCGCCCTTGACGCCCTCTCCCTCGCCGGAGCTCGCCTGGACCGGGGGACTTGCAACCTCTACTTGCCGGGTGGAGGTTGCAAGTCCCCCGGTCCCAGCACCAGCCCCTTCAACATCAGCCTTGACGATCCGCCCACCCGGCCCACTACCCGAGAGACCGGAAAGCTCAATCCCAAGCTCCTTGGCCAACCGGCGAGCCACCGGAGAGGCTTTCACCCTCGGTCCTTCGGCGCTGGACTCAGCGGCCTCTGCCGCGGGTGGCGCCGTAGGGGGGACCACCCCCTCGCGGGGTGGTGGGTCCCCTACGGCGACAGGACCCGCGGCCCGACCGCCCTCGTCCCTAGCCGAATCGCCACCACCGCCATTGCCACTGCGCTCGCCAATCACCGCGATCGTCGCCCCGATCGGCAGCGTCTCGCCCTCGGCAGCAACGATCTCGGTCAGGGTGCCGGCGACGTCTGCCTCGTAGGCCATGTTGGCCTTGTCGGTCTCGATCTCGACCAGCTCTTCGCCGAGGGCGACCTCATCGCCCTCCCTTTTCAGCCAGGAGAGGATCGTGCCCTCCTCCATCGAGTCAGAGAGGCGGGGCATGACTACGTCGGGCATCAGGTCGCCCCCTTCAGCGTCGCCAGCGCGGCACTCACCACGTGCTCGGTGTGCGGGATCGCCGCCTGCTCCAGGCGCTTCGAGTAGGGCATGTGGACGTCGGCGCCGGTCACCCGTTGCACCGGCGCGTCGAGGTGGTCGAAGGCCTGCTCGGTGATCAGGGTCGAGAGGTTGGCGCCGACCCCGCCGTGCGGCCAGCCCTCCTCGACGATCACCGCCCGGTTGGTCTTGCGCACCGAGTCGAGGATCGTGTCGAGGTCGAGCGGTCGCAGGGTGCGCGGGTCGATCACCTCGGCCTCGACCCCGTGCCGCTCGGCCAGCTGCTCGGCCGCCTGCTCGGCGACCTGGGCCATCTTCAGCACGCCGACGATCGTCACGTCGCTGCCCTCGCGCCGCACCGCCGCTTCGCCGAAGCGCAGCGGCTCTCCCTCCTCCTCTGGCACCTCGCCGCGCCTCCCATAGAGGCTCTCGTGCTCGATGAAGACGACCGGGTTGTCGTCGCGGATCGCAGCCTTCAGCAGCGCCTTGCCGTCGGCCGGGGTCGAGGGGCAGGCAACCAGCAGCCCCGGCACCTGCAGGTAGAGCGCCTCGAAGCTGTGCGAGTGGGTCGGGCCGAGCTGGTGGCCGCCGCCGCCCGGCATCCGGATCACCATCGGCACCCTCGCCTCGCCGTTGAACATGTAGGGGATCGCGGCGGCGTGGTTGACGATTTGATCCAGCGCCAGCAGCGAGAAGTTGACGGTCATCAGCTCGACAATCGGCCGCAGCCCGCCCATCGCCGCCCCGACCCCGGCGCCGACGATCGTGTTCTCGGAGATCGGCGTGTCGCGGACCCGGCGCTCGCCGAACTCGTCCAGCAGCCCCTCGGTCACCTTGAAGGCGCCCTGGAAGACACCGACGTCCTCGCCCATCACCAGCACCGCCTCGTCGCGGCGCATCTCCTCGGCGATCGCGTCGCGCAGCGCCTCGCGCATCCGCAGCGCCGCCATCAGCTCGCCGCCTCCTCGTCGGCATTGACCGCGCGCCCGTCGGCCTCCTCGGGCTCGCCGTCCGCCTCGCCAGCTTCGGAGACGCGGCTGTCGCGCCCGTCGCGGGCGTCGCCGGAGACCGCCGGGTTGGGCCGCCCCTCCTCCGGCTCGCGACCGGCGTAGGCGGCGCCCGCCTCGGCCAGCTCGCGCGCGGCAGCGGGCATCTCCGCCTCCTGCTCGCCACGGTGCGGCTCCGGGCTGCGCTCGTCGACGGCGTACCAGCCGCCCGGATCGGTGTGGGCGTAAAGGCTCTCGTACATCGTGTCCAGCGGCGGCTCCGGCGAGGCGTCGGCGAACTCGACCGCCTCCCCGACCGTCCGCTCCGCCGCCTCCCGCGCCTGGCGCACCTCGCGTTCGCCCAGCACCCCGGCCTCGACGCAGCGCGCCGCGAATGTCTCGATCGGGTCCCGCTGCCGCCACTCCTCGACCTCCTCGGCCTCGCGGTAGACCTCGGGATCGGCGGCGGAGTGGCCGCGGAAGCGGTAGGTGAAGGCCTCGAGCAGGGTCGGCTTGCTCTCCTCGCGGGCCAGCCGCACCCCCTCGGCAACCGCGTCGCGCACCGCAATCACGTCCATCCCGTCGATCCGCCTCCCGGGCACCCCGTAGCCCTCGGCCTTCTTCGAGAGGTCGGTCTGGGCCGAGTGGCGCTCGACCGCCGTCCCCATCCCGTAGAGGTTGTTCTCGACCAGGAAGAGGACCGGCAGCTCCCAGAGCGCCGCCAGGTTCATCGTCTCGCCGAAGTTGCCGGTGTTGGAGCCGCCGTCGCCGAACATGCAGACGGTGACCGCGTCTTCGCCCTTGTACTGGGAGGCGAGCCCGAGGCCGGCGGCGATCGGCAGGTTGCCGCCGACGATCCCGTAGCCGCCCATGAACCGGTTCTCGGCATCGAAGATGTGCATCGAGCCGCCGCGGCCACCGCTGGTCCCGTCGACCCGGCCGAACAGCTCCGCCATCACCCGCCGTGGCTCGGTGCCGCGGGCGATCGCGTGGCCGTGGGTGCGGTAGGTCCCGATCAGGAAGTCTTCGTCGCGCATCGCCGCCGCGGTGCCGACGATCGTTGCCTCCTCGCCGATCGCCAGGTGCAGGAAGCCACCCGCCTTGGCCCGCTGGTACTGGCGCCCCGCCTCCTCCTCGAAGCGCCGGATCAGCGCCATCCGGGCCAGCAGCTCGTAACAGGTGGCGGCGTCCGGGAGCTCGGCCATCGAACCCACCTTAGCCAGTCGCGCCGGCCGCCTCGACCGCCTCCTCCAGCCGGTCGTCCCCCCAGAAGACGCGCTCGCCGACCGTCACCGCCGGCACCCCCTCGACTCCGCGGGCCGCCGCCCGCTCGGTCGCCTCGCGCAGCGCGTCCTTGACGATCCCGGTCTCGATCGCCTTCAGCAGCGCCCGCGGGTGCAGCTCGCAGGCGGCGCCGGCGATCGCCAGGTTGTCGAGGTCGCCGAGGTCGCGCCCGGCCGCGAACTGCTGGCGGAAGGCGGCGAGGGAGAAGGAGACGGTGCGGCCGGTCTGCTTGGCGAAGGTCGCCGCCCGCATCGGTGCCAGCATGTTGCCCGGCCATGGCTCGGGCCAGGCGATCGGCGGCAGGCCGTAGGAGGAGGCGCGGCGCTGGCACTCCGCCATCCCCTCGTCCCGTCCCGGCCCGTCGCCCCACGAGGCACGGCCGAAGGCCTTGAACAGCCCGCCGAGCAGGACCGGCTGCCACTCCGGCTGCTCCAGCCCGGCTTCGGTGAACAGGCCGCTGATCCGCTCCGCCGCCAGGTAGGCGTAAGGCGACCCGAGGTCGTAGTAGAAGGTCGCGCGATTCATCCAGGCGCCGATCTTAGGGCGCGAAAACCAAGCAGGCGGGGGGACGCAGGGAAGAGAGGTGAAGGGAGCGCACTACCGTGCGTGACCCGAACCGAACGACCGGGGACCCCCGGATGCGCCGGTTTGCAGCGCCCTAAGCGTGGATCGCCCAGCCGTCGACGGCGCGGGCCGCGTCCAGCACAGCCTCGGAGACCGTCGGGTGCGGATGCACGATCCGCGAAAGCTCCTGGTAGCCGCCCTCCAGCGCCATCGAGGCGACCAGCTCGGCGATCATGTCGCAGGCCCGGTTGCCGACGATGTGGGCGCCCAGTACCTCGCCGTACTTGGCGTCGACGACCAGCTTGACGAGCCCGTCTTTGTCGTCGTAGACGGTGCCCGCGCCCTCGCCGGCGATCTTCTGCTTGCCGACCTTGACCTCGTGGCCCGCCTCCTTGGCGGCCGCCTCGGTGAGCCCGATGCTGGCGACCTGGGGGGCGCAGAAGGTGGCGCCGACGATCTGGTCCTGGTCGACCGGGTGGGTCTCGACCCCGGCGGCGTGCTCGACCGCGACCACGCCCTCCTCGGAGGCCTTGTGGGCGAGCGCCTTGGCGTTGACCAGGTCGCCGATCGCGTAGACCTTGGAGTTGGAGGTGCGCTGGTAGGGGTCGACCTTGATCTTGCCGTTCTCGGCGACCTCGATCCCGGCCTCCTTCAGCCCCAGGGCCTCGGTGTCGGGGGCGCGGCCGCCGGCGATCGCCAGGTAGTCGACCTCGGTGGTGGTCTCGCCGTAGGTCAGCTTGACCGACTTCTTGCCGGCTTCGACGTTGGTGACCGGGGTGCCGGTGGAGATCTCGATCCCCTGCTTCTTGAAGGCTCGTTCGACCACCTTGGCGATGTCGGAGTCCTCGGCGGGGAGGATCTGGTCGACCATCTCGATCAGGATCACCTCGGTGCCGAAGCGGGCGTAGGCGGAGGCGATCTCCGAGCCGGAGGCGCCGGCGCCGACCACCGCGAGGCGCTTCGGCTGCTCGGGCAGCGACCAGGCGCCCCAGGTGTCGAGCACCCGCTCGCCGAACTCGACGCCGGGGATCGACATCGGGACCGAGCCGGTGGCGAGGACGACGGAGCCGGCCTCGTAGACCTGCTCACCGACCCTGACGTTGCCCTCCGGGGTCAGGGAAGCCTCGCCCTGGATGAACTCGATCTTGTTCTTCTTCCAGAGCATTTCGACGCCGCCGGTGAGCGAGTCGGAGACCGAGCCGCGGCGCTTCTGCAGGGCGTCCCAGTCGACCGAGACGTCCTTGGCGACGACGCCGAGCTCGGCGCTGGAGCCGGCCTCGTGGAAGATCTCGGCGCTGCGCAGGACCGTCTTCGCCGGGATGCAGGCGTAGTTGAGGCAGCGGCCGCCGGCCTTGTCCTTCTCGACCACGGCGGTTTTCTTGCCCAGCTGGGCGGCGCGGATCGCGGCCACGTAGCCGCCGGGGCCACCGCCGATGACGATCGTGTCGAAGGAGTCGGGCACGGGGCGAGCAGCCTATAGAACGATCGCAGCGGGGTTCGCGATTCACGCGCTTCGTGGCCTGTGAACCACCCAATCGGGTGGTGGGGCGGTTGGCGGCGACTCAGTCGGGGGGCAGGCGGTGCGGCATCTGGATCCGCGCCATCGCCTTGACCATGAAGACGAAGAAGGTGCCGGAAACGGCCAGTAGCCCGGTCGTCGCGGCGAACTGGGCGACCGTCGAGGCCTGTACCGCCAGCCCGAACACGGCGCTGAAGATCAGGAAGACGAGGATCAGCTGGAAGCCGAGCACGGCCCAGTAGCGGGCCCGCCACATCCCCCAGGACATCACGCCCATGATCAGCGCCGGCGCCGCCGCCTGGGCGAAGCGCGGTTTCTCGCCGTCGACCTCGGCCCCGAACCCGTAGGCGAGCACGATCGAGAGCGCGATCAGGCCGGAGACGACGGCGCCGACGGTGACCACGGTCGGCCGCTCCCCCTCGGCCAGCGGCTCCAGCGCCTCGCGCGCTTCGCGGTTGCGCTCCTCCGCCTTCGCGTAGCCGCGCGCCATCGGGTCGGCGCCGCGGCGCTTGCGCTTCTGCGGCTGCTCAGCCACCGGGGGCGACGCCCCTCCAGGGGGCGGGCCGGTCGAGCAGCGCGTCCTGGCTGTTGGCGGCGCCGTCGGCGACCGCGAAGGCGGCGCGCAGCGCTTCCCCCGCCGCGGTCGGGTCGTCAGCGTCGCGGATCGCGCGCACCACGACGAGCCGCCGCGCCCCGGCCCGCACCACCTGCTCGGCGTTGGTGGGGTCGATCCCGCCGATCCCGAAGAAGGGGTGGACGCAGTGCTCGGCGGCGTGGGCGATCGGCTCCAGCCCGATCGCCGGGCGGCCCGGTTTGGTCGGCGTCTCCCAGACCGGCCCGACCGCGATGTAGTCGACCGGCAGCCGGTTGGCGGCGTCGACTTCCTCCTCGGAGTGGGTCGAGAGGCCGACGATCGCGTCGGGGCCGAGCAGCTCGCGCGCCGCCTCGACCTCGGCGTGGCTGCCGACGTGGACCCCGTCGGCGTCGCAGCTGCGTGCCAGGTCGGGATCGTCGTTGACGATGAAGAGGGTGCTGTAGGTGTCGCAGAGGCGGCGGTAGGTCTCGGCGGCGCGCTCGATCTCGCCCCGGCCCAGCTCCTTCTCGCGCAGCTGCACCAGGTCGACGCCGCCGTTCAGCGCCGCCCGCAGCAGCGCTTCGGGGTCGCGGTCGTGCGGCCGCGCCTCGCAGCAGAGGTAGAGCCGCGCGGTGCGCAGCCGCTCGCGGCGCAGCGCGCCGTGGGACTCGGGCGGGGACATGCTCACCCCCCGATTATGACCCGCGGAGCGGGCTGGCCGGGAGGCGACGGGCCACTTGTGGCGACTGCGTAACATGGACCCCAGTCTGCGAACGGGAGCCCGCGAGGGCTGAGAGGGTGGCACCGAGGTCACCGACCGTCTCGACCTGATCCGGGTAATGCCGGCGGAGGCATGGACTTGAGCGAAGAGCGAAGTTACGACGCGGTATTCGTCGGCGGCGGCGCGATCGGCCTTGCCTGCGCCTGGCGTGCCGCCGAGCGTGGCGCCCGGGTGGCGGTGCTGGAGCGGGCCGAGCCGCCGGCCGGGGCGACCGACGTCGCCGCCGGGATGCTGGCCCCGGTCGGCGAGCTGGCCTTCGGCGAGCGGGCGCTGCTGGAGCTGACCCTGGCCGCGGCGCGCCTCTACCCGCGGTTCGTCGCCGAGCTCGAGGCGGCAAGCGGGATGACGGTCGGCTTCCGCCGCGAGGGCGCCCTGCACGTCGCGCTCGACCGCGACGAGGCGGCGCAGCTGCGCCGCGTCCACGACCTGCAGCGCTCGCTCGGGCTCGAGGCCGAGTGGCTGGCGCCGCGCCGCTGCCGCGAGCTGGAGCCGGGGCTGACGCCCTCCTTCCACGGTGGCGTCTTCGCGGCCGGCGAGGCCTCGGTCGACCCGCGGGCGCTGGCCCGGGCGCTGGCGGCGGCGCTGGCCGCGGCCGGCGGCGAGCTGCGCACCGGGTGCGAGGTGGTCGGCGGCGTCTTCGACGGCGAGCGGCTGGCCGGGGTGCGGACGGCGAGCGGCGAGGAGCTGCGGGCCGGCGCGGTGGTGCTCTCGGCCGGCGCCTGGTCGGGCTCGGTCGGGTGGCTGCCGGAGCAGGCGCGGCCGCCGGTGCGGCCGGTCAAGGGCGAGGTGGTGGAGCTGCGCGGCCGCGACGGCGTGGCGCCCTGCGAGCGGATCGTCTGCAGCGAGCGCGTCTACCTGGTGCCGCGCGGCGACGGCCGGCTGATCGTCGGGGCGACGGTCGAGGAGCGCGGCTTCGACACCGCGGTGACCGCGGGCGGAGTCCATGAGCTGCTGCGCGAGGCCTACCGGGTGCTGCCCGAGGTGGCTGAGCTGGAGCTGCTTGGCGCGGTCGCCGGCCTGCGCCCCGGCACCCCGGACAACCTGCCGCGGGTCGGCCCCGGCGCGATCGAGGGACTGCTGCTGGCCACCGGCCACTACCGCAACGGCATCCTGCTCGCCCCGCTGGCCGCCGAGACCCTGGTCACGCACCTGGCGGGCGCCGAGGTGGCACTGTGAGGATCGAGCTGAACGGTGAAGTGCGGGAGCTGGCCGGGGCCCCGACCGTGGCCGACGCGGCCCTGGCGTCCGGCGCCGACACCGAGGGTCGCGGCGTCGCCGTCGCCGTCGACGGCGAGGTCGTGCCGCGGGCCGAGTGGGAGGCGACGCCGCTGCGCGAGGGGCAGAGCGTCGAGGTGCTGGCGGCGATCCAGGGCGGCGCCGAAACCTGGGAGCTGGGCGGTCGCCAGTGGTCCTCGCGGCTGATCGCCGGCACCGGCGGCTTCCGCTCGCTGGAGCAGATGGAGGCGGCGCTGCGAGCCGCTGGGACCGAGATCGTCACCGTTGCCCTGCGCCGCGTCGACCCGGCGGCCGAGGGGTCGGTGCTCGACGTGATCGACCGGCTCGGCCTCTTCACGCTGCCCAACACGGCCGGTTGCTACACGGCCCGCGACGCGGTCCGCACCGCGAAGCTGGCCCGCGAGGCGTTCGGCACCGAGTGGATCAAGCTCGAGGTGATTGGCGACGACCGCACCCTGTTCCCGGACGCGGTCGAGCTGCTCGACGCCGCCGAGCAGCTGGTCGCGGACGGCTTCACCGTCCTCCCCTACACCAACGACGACCCGATCCTCGCCCGCCGCCTCGAGGAGGCCGGCTGCGCCGCGGTGATGCCGCTCGGCTCGCCGATCGGTTCCGGCGCCGGGATCCGCAACCCCTACAACATCGCGATCATCGCCGACCGCGCCGAGGTCCCGGTCATCCTCGACGCCGGGATCGGCACCGCCTCCGACGCCGCCCTGGCCCTGGAGCTGGGATGCGACGCGATCCTCGCCGCCAGCGCGATCTTCGGCGCCGAGGAGCCGGAGCAGATGGCCCGCGCCCTGCGCACCGGGGTCGAGGCCGGCCACGCCGCCCGCCGCGCCGGCCGCATCCCCCAGCGCACCCACGCCCAGGCCTCGACCGCCTACGAGGGCCTCCCCGACCTCTCCTGACCCAGCGTGGCAGAGGTTAGTAGCGCCATAGTGCCCATAACCTCTGCCACGGAGACGCCGTGGCACTCAGTGCCCCTCTACCATGGGCGACGCGCCCCTGTAGCTCAGTTGGTTAGAGCGGCGGCCTTTTAAGCCGCGCGGCGCGGGTTCGAATCCCGCCGGGGGCACTGACCTTCACGGTGGTCGAACCGCGGGCGAACAGGAGGACGCGCAGGTCTCCGCGCACCCCACCTCACCGCGAGCTCGGTCAGGCGCGGCCCAGCAACCTCCCGGCCGTCCTGCCCAGGCCTCCGAGTGCCCCCCGGGCGACGCCGAGAGACGCCGATGGCAGCCGGTCCGGGAGCGCCAGGCGGCAGATTTTCCGCACGACGCTGCCGAACTGGCGGTGCAGTGGGCCGACGTTGTAGGGGATGCCGTAGCGCTCGCATGCCTCCTGGACGTCGACCGAGATCTCCGCGTAGCGGTTGGCCGGCAGGTCGGGGAAGAGGTGGTGCTCGATCTGGAAGCTGAGGTTGCCCGCGAGGATGTGGAAGAGCGGCCCGCCGCTCAGGTTCGCCGAGCCGAGCACCTGGCGGTGGTACCACTGGCCCCGCGTCTCGTTCTCGGTCTCCTCCTCGCTGAACTCCTGCGTCCCTTCGGGGAAGTGCCCGCAGAAGATGATCGTGAAGGCCCAGAGGTTGCGGACCACGTTGGCGGTCGCGTTGCCCGCCAGGGGGAAGGCGAAGAACGGCCCGGAGAGGGCCGGGAAGAGGACGTAGTCCTTGAGGGCCTGGCGGCGCACCTTCTGCCAGATCCCCTCGATCAGCCCCCGCTTCTCGGCCAGCTCGACCTCGCCGCTCTGCAGCCGCTCGACTTCGAGGTCGTGCAGGGCGACTCCGTACTCGAAGAAGGTCGCCAGCAGCGTCGCCCAGACCGGGTTGCCGAGGTAGTACGGACTCCAGGGCTGCTCCTCGGACATGCGCAGGATGCCGTAGCCGATGTCGCGGTCCTTGCCGACGATGTTGGTGTGGGTGTGGTGCATGTAGTTGTGCGAGTGGCGCCACTGGTCGGCGGGGCAGGCGGTGTCCCACTCGAACGCCTTCCCGGACAGCTTCGGGTCGTTCATCCAGTCGTACTGGCCGTGCATCACGTTGTGGCCGATCTCCATGTTGTCGAGGATCTTGGAGAGCGACAGCGCCGCGGTTCCGGCCAGCCAGGCGGGCGGCAGGACGCCGGCCCAGAGCAGGGCGCGACCGCCCACCTCGAGCCCGCGCTGGACCCGGATCAGGCGGCGGATGTAGTCGGCGTCGTGCTGGCCGCGCTCGGCCAGCAGGCGCTGGCGGATCGCGTCCATCTCCGCGCCGAAGCTCTCGGTCCAGTCGGGCGCCGTCTCGGCGGGGGTGGGAGTGGGTGGAGACAAGGTGGTCGTCATCGGGTTCCTTTCAAGTCAGGGTCAGAGGGCGACGGTGAGGTCGCCGAGCGCGGCGGAGACGCAGAGCTGGATCTCCTCGTCCGCCGTCGAGGAGACCTCGCCGGTGACCAGGTTCCGGTGGGTGCCGGCGACCTTGCGGCAGGTGCAGGTGTGGCAGATCCCCATCCGGCAGCCGTATTCGGCCGCGATGCCGGCTTCCTCGGCCTGCACCAGCAGCGGGGCGCCGCTGTCGGCGACCTCGATCTCGGACTCGGCGAACCGGATCGCGCCCTCGCCGGGCTCGCCGCTAGGCAGGAGCTCGGGCGGCACGAAGCTCTCGACCCGGAGCCGGTGCTCGAGCCCGTTCGCCCACATGCCCCGCACCGCGTCGAGCAGGGCCGGCGGCCCGCAGGCGAAGGTCTCGGCGGTGGAGAAGCAGGGCTCGGCCTGGGGAAGGTGGGTGGGGCTGAAGTGGCCGTCGAGGTCGCCCGCCCCCGGCGCCCGCGTGTAGGAGCGCAGCAGCCTGAAGTTGGGCCGCGACCGCGCCAGGCTCTCCAGCTCCGCGCGGTAGATCGCCCGCTCCGGGTCCGGCGCGTAATGGAGTAGCGCCACCGGCCGCTCCCGGTCGGCGGCGAGGACGGTGCGGAGGATCGACATCAGCGGCGTGATCCCGCTGCCGCCGCCGATCAGGAGGATCGAGTCCGGCCAGGGTCGAGGCAGGCCGAACTCGCCTTCGCCCTGACCGAGCCCCAGCACCATCCCGGGCCGTGCGTGGTCGGCCAGGAAGTTGGAGACGCGCCCGCCGGGGTGGCGCTTGACCGTGATCTCCAGCTCCGCCCCCGGCTCCTCCGTCTCGGCGGAGGCGGGGGAGTAGCAGCGCCGCTGGCGCACCCCGTCGATCTCGACCTCCACCTGGACGAACTGGCCGGCCCGGAAGCCCTTCCAGGCACGGTTCGGTCGCAGCGTCAGGGTGACGCTCTCCTCGGTCCCGTGCTCGACCGCGACCACCTCGGCCCGGCACTCGCCGGTGACCAGGAGCGGGTCGACCTGCTCCAGGAAGCCGTCGACCCCATGCGGACCCGCGAACGCGTCGAGCAGACGGAGGCTTGCGGGCTTGGAACTCATACCGCTGAACAACGTAACACCAAATGACGTCACGTCAAGTGTCGACTCGGCGTCCCCTGGTAGCTTTGCCGCGGTGGCGGACCGGGAGAACGACCTGACGATCGAAGAGCTGGCCGCTCAGACCGGGATGACGGTGCGCAACATCCGCTCGCACCGGGCGCGCGGCCTGCTGCCGGCCCCTGAGGTGCGCGACCGGGTCGGCTACTACGGCCCGCGGCACCTGGCGCGGCTGCGGACGATCCAGGAGCTGCAGGCCGACGGCTTCAACCTGAGGGGAATCGAGCGCCTGCTCGACCAGGACGGCGCGGCGGAGCAGTTCCTCTCGCTGCGCCGCGTCGCCGACGAGTTCGACGGCGAGGAACCGCGGACGTTCACCGGCGACGAGTTGGCGGAGCGGTTCGGCTCGGACCTCAATGACGCGCTGAAGCGGGCGGTCGAGGCGGGGGCGCTGGTGCCGGTCGAGGAGGACCGCTTCGAGGCCCCGTTCCCCTCGCTGCTCGACGCCGCCGAGGGCGTCGTCGCGGCCGGCGTCTCCCTCGACCACGCGCTGACCGCGATCGACAAGGTGCGCGGCCGCTGCCGCTCGATCTCCCACGAGTTCGTGAAGCTCTTCCTCGAGGACGTCTGGAAGCCGTTCGAAGCCGAGGGCTACCCGGAGGAGCGCTGGCCCGAGGTGCGCGAGGCCCTCGACCAGCTCCGCCCCCTCTCACTGCAGGCCCTCGTCGCGGTCTACCGGATGACGATGTCCGACGAAGTCGAAAAGGCGCTCGGCAAGCAGCTGGAGCGGATGGCCAACCGCAAGGGCTGAGCTGAAGCTTGGGAGAAGGCCGCGACGAGGAGCTGCTGCGCCTGCCCGGCGACGTCGACGCCGAGGACGCGATGCGGCTGGGCCGGATCGACGCGGAGATCGCCGCCGCCTTCGAGGCGCTCCGCGACGTCGAGGACGGGGTCTCGATCTTCGGCTCCTCGCGGATCGAGGAGGGGCACCGGTGGTATGAGCTCTGCCAGGAGACCGGGGCGGAGCTGGCGCGGGGCGGCTTCACGGTGATCACCGGCGGCGGTCCGGGGCTGATGGAGGCCGCCAACCGCGGCGCCGCCGAGGCGGGCGGCCTCTCGGTCGGCCTCAACATCGAGCTGCCGCACGAGCAGGCGACCAACCCCTACGTCAACCGGCTGCTCCACTTCCACTACTTCTTCGCCCGCAAGCTGATGTTCGTCCGCTACGCCCGTGCCTTCGTCATCTTCCCCGGCGGCTTCGGCACCCTCGACGAGCTGTTCGAGTCCCTGACCTTGATCCAGACCCGCCGCATCCGCAACTTCCCCACCATCCTGGTCGACTCCGAGCACTGGGGCCAGCTGCTCGACTGGCTGGCAAACGACGTAGCGGCCGACGACCTGATCGCCGCCCGCGACGCCGAGCTGCTGCTGCTCGCCGACAGCGTCGAGGGGGTCTGCGAGCACGTCCGCGCGGCAAGCGAGCGGCAGCGGGCGCCGGACTGAGCACCACCGTTCCCGCGCGTTGACTGCGCAGCAGGGCTGCCGTAGGTTGGCACCGTGGCGGGAGAGGGTGCGCAGGCGGAGATCACCGCCGCGGTGATGGCTGCGGAAGAGGAATTCGAATTCTTCCGCGCGACCGACGATTTCACCCTGCTGCGACGGCGGAGACAGGACCATGTCCTGGCGAGGATGAGCGAGGGACGCTGGATCAACCAGCTGTGGGCCAGGAAGCTGCCCAGCGCGAGCTGGGAGAGAGTGCAGGACACGCGCCTCCGCTGGCATGTGCGGCGGTACATGGTCGCCGGCCTCGACAGCCAGGCAATCAAATGGCACAAGGACTTCTTCGGCTGGTTGCGCCGGCTCGCCGTCGTCCGCTTCATCGTCCCGCCCCTCAAGGGAGGTGCAGTGGCGCGGGGCTTTGTCGGTGAGGCGAAGCTCTCTAGGAGGGCGTTCGCGGAGATGCTTGCCGAGGCGGACCCCGACCTCCTGCCCGAGCTACGCGACGAGGCGCTGCTTGGCTATGAACACCAGCGTGAACGGATCGCGGCCGCCGAGCAGCGAGCCACGTTCTTTTTGGGCGCGGCCGGCCTCACCACGTCGCTGGTCCTCGCCAACGCCGGGCTGTTGCTCGGTGACGAGTCGCTGGAAAGTCCCTGGCGGTGGCTCGCGATGGCGGCACTCGGTGTCGCCAGCCTCCTGGTGATCGCCGCTGGCTTGCGAGCCCTCCAGGCGACGATGAACACCTTTGTTCGCACCCCGCCCGGCGGCGTACCTCGGGTGATGGAGCGACGCAAGGGCACTGAGAGCGAACTGCTCTGTGCATATATAGCCGCCCTGCTGGTCGGCCAGCACCGGCTCTCAGTCATCGGAGAGTGGAAGATCAAGCGGATGAAGTCGGCCCGCCGCTGGTTCGTAGGCGCGATCGTCGCGATCGTGGCGCTGACCGGGTTTGTGCTTGCCGACATCGGCGAGGAGCAGACCGACCAGGGACAGGAGCAGCAGGCCTCGGCAGCGGGAAGCTAGTGCCGAAAGTGCCGGTGCTTGGTGAAGACCATCGCCACGTCGGCGGCGTCGCAGGCCGCGATCACCTCGGCATCGCGCTTCGAGCCGCCCGGCTGGATCACCGTGGTGGCGCCGGCTTCGAGGGCCAGCTCGGGGCCGTCGGCGAAGGGGAAGAAGGCGTCTGAGGCGAGGGCAGAGCCGGCCAGCAGCTCGGCCGCCTCGTCGCCGCGGGCGTCGCGGCACTTCTCGACCGCGAGCCGGACCGAGTCGACCCGGCTCATCTGGCCGGCGCCGATGCCCAGCGTCGCGCCGTCCTTGGCGAGCACGATCGCGTTGGAGCGGACCCGGCGGCAGACGGTCCAGGCGAAGAGCATGTCGTTCCACTGCCGCTCGCCGGGCTGGGTGTCGGTCACCACCTCCATCAGCTGGCGCGGCTCGGGGTCGCCGTCGCGGTCCTGGATCAGGAGGCCGCCGAGCACCTTCTTGACGTCGCGGTCGGCGCCGTCGGACTCGCGGCGCTCCTCGACGTCGAGGATCCGGATCGACTCCTTCTGGGTCAGCACCTCCAGCGCCCCGTCCTCGTAGGTCGGCGCGCTCAGCACCTCGACGAAGTTCTCGTGCAGCTTCTCGGCCAGCGCCCGGTCGACCGGGCGGTTGAGCGCGATCACGCCGCCGTAGGCGGAGACCGGGTCGCAGGCCAGCGCCTTCAGGTAGGCGGAAAGGGCGTCCTCGCCGATCGCCACCCCGCACGGGTTGTTGTGCTTGACGATCACGCAGGCCGGTTGCTCGAAGTCATCGACCAGGGCGCGGGCCGAGTCGAAGTCGAGCACGTTGTTGAAGGACAGCGCCCGGCCGTGCAGCTTCGAGACGCGGGAGAGGATGTGCCGCCGCACCCCCGCCTCCGAGTAGAGCGCCGCCCGCTGGTGCGGGTTCTCGCCGTAGGAGAGGTCCAGCACCTTCTCGTAAGCGATCGCCAGGTGTTCGGGGAAGTCCTCGTACTCCTCCGAGAACCAGCGGCTGATCGCGGCGTCGTAGCGGGCGGTCTGGGCGAACGCCTCGTTGGCCAGCCAGTGCCGGGTCGAGGCGGAGATCTCGCCGCCGGACTCCTCGAGCTCGGCGCTGACCGCGTCGTAGGCCTCGGGCTTGACCACGACCGCGACCCCCTCGTGGTTCTTGGCCGCGGCGCGGATCATCGTCGGGCCGCCGATGTCGATGTTCTCGATCGCCACCTCCGGCGCCACCTCGTGGCTGGCGACGGTCTGCTCGAACGGGTAGAGGTTGACGCAGACGACGTCGATCGGCTCGATCCCCTCGCGCTCCAGGGTCGCCATGTGCTCGGGATCCGAGCGCCGCGCCAGCAACGCCGCGTGCAACCGCGGGTGCAGCGTCTTCACCCGGCCGCCGAGGATCTCTTCCTGGCCGGTGAACTCGGAGACGTCGGTCACCTCGATCCCGGCCTCGCGCAGCGCGGTCGCGGTGCCGCCGGTGGAGAGGATCTCGACCCCGAGCGCCGCCAGGCTCCTCGCGAAGTCGGCGACCCCGGTCTTGTCGGAGACCGAGATCAGCGCCCGGCGCACCCGGATCGCGCCGTCGGCGACGGTTTCGGCCCCGTTGTCTGTCTCCACATCAGTCATCGATCGCAACCGCACCCGGGCGGTCGGGGTCGATCCTAGAGCCCCGAGCGAGAGGAGCGCGTGCTCGGGGAGGTCGGTGACCAAGCGGGACGGCTCCGACACGTGTCCCGCGTGGCGGCGCCACGCGGGACACCGGGGCGGGGACGTATCCGCGCCGTGTCATCCGGCCTCACCCGAGCCGTGCTCCTCGAGTGAGGGGCTCTCAACCCGGCCCTCCGCGATCATGCGGATCGCCTCCGGGTAGAGCCGGTGCTCGACCGCGTGGATCGCTGCCTCCAGCTCGGCCCGGTCGCGGCTGGCGGGGACCGGGACCTCGCGCTGCAGCAGCGCCGGCCCGGTGTCCACCCCCTCGTCGACGAAGTGGACGGTGACCCCGGTCCGCTCCACCCCGGCGGCCAGCGCCTGGCCGATCGCGTCGAGCCCCGGGAACTCGGGCAGCAGCGCTGGGTGGACGTTGACTACGCGGTTGCGAAAGCGGGCGACGAAGCCGGGGGAGAGCAGCTGCATGTAGCCGGCGAGGACGACCAGGTCGGCGCCCCGGGCCTCGGCCCAGTCGGCGATTGCGGCGTCGCGCGCCGCCCGGTCGGGGTGCGCGGAGGCGGGGAAGACGGCGGTCTCGACGCCCGCCGCCGCGGCCCGCTCCAGGGCGCGCGCCGCCGGCTTGTCCGACCCGACCCCGACCACCTCGATCCCGTCGCGCCCGTGCACCTGGTCGAGGATCGCCTGCAGGTTGGTGCCGCTGCCCGAGGCGAGGACGACGATCCGGAATCCACTCACCGCCGCATCTTCTCAGTCGAGGTCGCAGTTGTCCCCGTATACCGGGCAAAACTGCGACCTCGCGCCGGCTGCCCGCGGCGCCTGCGCCTACTTGTAGTAGTCGGCGTTGATCTGGACGTACTTGGCCCACTTCGCCGGCACCTGGTCCTCGGGGGTGATCGCGTCGACCGGGCAGGCCTCGACGCAGGCGTCGCAGTCGATGCACTCGGCCGGGTCGATGTAGAGCTGGTCGTGCTGGTCGAAGCCCTCCTCGTCGGGGGCGGGGTGGATGCAGTCCACCGGGCAGACCTCGACGCAGGAGGCGTCCTTGGCGCCGATGCAGGGCTCGTTGATCACGTAGGCCATCGGTCCTCCTCAAGTCTTTTTCACATAAGGAGTGGGAAAATTAGCATGAACCCAACGATTTTCACAGCGCTCCTGTGTAAAATCGCGCAGCGAGGATGGACCTCCCGACTTCGAGCGGGGATGCGCTGGCGCAACCGACCCGGTCGCGCCTCTTCGCGCTGCTGGTCGAGCTGCGACGCCCCGCCGACACCGCCGAGCTCGCCGCTCGCCTCGAGTTGCACCCGAACGGGGTCCGCCGCCACCTCGAGCGGCTGCACGAGGCCGGCCTGGTCGAGCGCGAGCGGGAGGGTGGGGGCGAGCGGGGCCGGCCGGCCGACCGTTGGCGGGTGGCGCCCACCGCCCACCCCGGCGGCGAGCATCCGCAGGGCTACCGCGACCTCGCGGTCTGGCTGGCGGCCGCCGCCGCGACCAGCGGCCGCGGCCTGCGGGAGCTGGAGCGGGCCGGGCGGGAGATCGGCCGGCAGCTCGCGCCGCCCGACGCGGGGCAGCCGGGCCCCGCCTTCGAGGCGACGCTGGCGGCGCTCGGGTTCGAGCCAGAGCTTTCGGCCGGCGCCGACGGCCGGCTCTGCTGCCGGCTCGGCAACTGCCCCTACCGCGAGGCGGTGGAGCGCAACCCTGAGGCGGTCTGCGGCATGCACCGGGGAATCACCGCCGGCCTCCTCGAGGCGCTCGACCCGGCGGCGCGGCTCGCCGCCTTCGAGCCCCGGGAGCCCGACCGGGCCGGCTGCCTGGTCGAGGTCGACGGCGGCTGGGAGGTCGCTACGCTCGCGCAATGACCGAGTCGGATCTCTGGCAGGGAGTCCTCTACCTGCACCTGCTCGCGGTCGCTTTCTTCCTCGGCGGCCAGCTGGTTTTTGCGCTCACGGTCGTGCCGGTGCTGCGCGGCGAGGGCGACCGTGAGCGGATGCGGGCGGTCGCCCGCCGCTTCGGCTACGGCTCGCTGGCGGCGCTCGGCGTCCTCCTCCTCACCGGCTGGGCGATGGCCACCCACTACGACCTGTTCGGCGACTCGACCCTGCAGTGGAAGCTGGGCCTGGTCGGCCTGGTCATCGCCCTCACCCTGCTTCACCTGCGCTGGGCGAAAGCGCACTTCCTCCACGCCGCGATCCTGGTGACGACTCTGGCGATCGCCTGGCTCGGTCTGGATCTGGCGAGTTAGTCGCCGCCGGCCGCGACGGTCTCCAGCGCGAACTTGCCGTTCGCGTCGTCCGGGTCGCCGAGCGGGTAGTTGCCGCTGAAGCAGGCGTCGCAGTGGTCGTCGGGGCTGCCGCCGATCGCCTCGTAGAGCCCTTCCAGCGAGAGGTAGGCGAGGCTGTCGGCGTCGAGCTCGTCGGCGATCTCCTGGATGGCGCGGCCGTGGGCGATCATCTCCTCCCGGGTCGACATGTCGATCCCGTAGTGGCAGGGGTTGCGGATCGGCGGCGCCGAGATCCGCAGGTGGACCTCGCGGGCGCCGGCGCCGCGCAGCATGCCGACGATCTGGCGGGTCGTGTTGCCGCGCACCACCGAGTCGTCGACGACGACGATCCGTTGCCCGGCGACGATCTCCGGCAGCGGGTTGAACTTCATCCGCAGGCCGTGTTTGCGCAGCTCCTGGCCGGGCTGGATGAAGGTCCGCGCCACGTACCGGTTCTTGATCAGGCCGTCGTCGCGGGGCAGCCCCGAGGCGCGCGCGAACCCGGCCGCCGCCGGGTTGCCGGAATCCGGCACCGCGATCACCAGGTCGGCCTCGACCGGCGCCTCGCGCCAGAGGATCTCGCCCATCCGGCCGCGCGTCTGCTGCAGCACGTTGCCCTCCAGCCGGCTGTCGGGCCGCGAGAAGTAGATGTGCTCGAAGACGCAGGTGGCGCGGCGGTCACTCTTCACCACCTGCCGCGTCTCCAGCCCACGCTCGCTCAGCGAGACCAGCTCGCCGGGGTGGACCTCGCGCATCAGCTTGGCGCCGATGATGTCGAAGGCGCAGCTCTCGGAGGAGACGACGAAACGGCCGTCGAGCTTGCCGAGGCTGAGCGGGCGGATCCCGTGCGGGTCGCGGAAGGCGACGATCGCCCGCTTGGTCATCACCACGGTCGAGTAGGCCCCCTGCAGCCGCGGCATCACGTCGGCGACCGCGTCCTCGATCAGCCGGCCCTCGTGCGAGGAGAGCAGCGCCGCGATGATCTCCGAGTCGGAGGTGCCGCGGAAGTCGATCCCGCGCTCCTTCAGCTCGCCCCACAACTCGACCGCGTTGGTCAGGTTGCCGTTGTGGGCGAGAGCCACCTCGCGCCCGTCGTCGCGCCAGACCGGCTGCGCGTTCTCCCAGGAGCCGCCGCCGGTGGTCGAGTAGCGGACGTGGCCGATCGCCATGTCGCCCTGCAGCGCCTGCAGCTTCTCCTCGTCGAAGACCTGGGAGACCAGCCCCGAGTCGCGCAGCGTCGTGATGTGGCCGCCCTCGCAGGTCGCGATCCCAGCCGACTCCTGGCCGCGGTGCTGGAGCGCGTAGAGCCCGAAGTAGGCGAGCCGGGCGACGTCGTGCCCCGGTCCATATACGCCGAACACGCCGCACTCGTCGTGCGGCCCCTCGCGGTCGCTGATCAGCCGCTGCTCGGGCATAGAGGCGCGTGATCCTCGCTGTTGGATGGACGGACGCGCAGGCGGTCTGCCTACCCCCGCAGGTTACCAGCGCCCCCCGATCGCCGAGCCGGCGGTTTTCCCCGTATATCGGGGTGTTTCCGCCAACTCAGCGGGGGTGGTCGGCGAAGGCGGGTAGACCGTCGATGCTGACCGCGTTCTTCTCCGCCCGGTAACGCTCCAGCGCGTCCGGGCCTTCGGCGCGCAGCCGCTTGCGGGAGCTCAGCTCGAGGTGCTGGCGCTCCTCCTCGTAGCTCATCAGCGGCACCCCGTAGCCGCAGGAGTCGGCGACCCGCTCGACCTCGACCACGATCACCGCCCGCCGCGCCTCCTCCACCGGGGAGCCCTCGAACTCGGCGCGCTCGATCAGGTCCGCGAACTCCGGGTCGTGAGAGGGGACGACCCGGCCGCTGCCGTGCAGGCGGAGGATCCGCGGCGGCCCCTCGAAGGCGCAGAGCATCACCACGATGCGGCCGTTCTCGCGCAGGTGGGCGACCGTCTCGGCCCCGCTGCCGTGCAGGTCGAGGTAGGCGACGGTGCGCTCGTCGAGCACTCGCAACGTCCCGATCGGCCCCTTCGGCGAGACGTTGACGTGTCCCTCGCCGGAGAGCGGCGCGGTGGCGACGAAATACATCCGCTGCCGCCCGATCCACTCCCGCAGTCGCTGGTCTATCGCCGCGAAGACCTTGGCCATGCAGCCAAGGTAGCGGCCTGGAGGCAATTGATGGGCTCAGGCGAGCAACTCGGCGAGCGAGCGCCAGGCGCCGGCGGCGGTGGCGAGGCCGACCACCAGGCTGCGATCGCCGGCGGCGAGCTCGATCGTGGTGCCGCCGACCTCGCCGAGCGGGACCGCGCCGAGCGATTCGAGGGTGGCGAGGTCGCCGCTGAGCAGGAAGCCGCCGCCACCCTCGCCGAACAATGCCTCCTCGGGGCTGCAGCCGCGGTCGCGCAGCGGCTGCAGGTCGACCCGGCAGCCGCGGCCGGCGGCGATCGCCGACTCGGCCACCGCGCAGGCGAGGCCGCCGTCGCTGACGTCGTGGGCGGAGGAGACGAGACCGGCCCGGACCGCCTCGCGGACCTTGGCGCAGGCGGCGGCGACCGCGGCGACGTCCGGCTGCGGCAGTCCCATCGCCAGCTCGCCGCGCTGCTTGGCCAGCTCCGAGCCGGCCAGGGCCGGGGCGAAGGGGCCGAGCAGTGCGATCGCGTCGCCCTCGGCGCCGAACCCGATCCCGGCCACCTGGCGCGGGTCGGGCAGCTCGCCGACCATCGCCACCACCGGGGTCGGGTAGATCGGCCCGTCCGGCCCCTCGTTGTAGAGGGAGACGTTGCCGCCGACCACCGGCACCGCGAGCGCCTCGCAGGCGTCGGCCAGCCCGCTCACCGCCCGGTCGAGCTGCCAGGCCGTGGTCGGCTTCTCGGGGTTGCCGAAGTTGAGGCAGTTGGTGAGGCCGAGCGGCTCGGCGCCGACGCAGGCGAGGTTCTGGGCGCACTCGAGCACCGCCTCGACCGTTCCCGCGTAGGGGTCGCAGGCGACCCGCCGCCCGTTGCCGTCGATCGAGACCGCGATCGCGTTCTCGGCCTCGGGCAGCTGCAGCACCGCGGCGTCGGCGCTCTCCGGGCGGCGCACCGTGCGCGAGCCGACGATCGCGTCGTACTGCTCGAAGACCCACCGCTTGGAAGCGATGCTGGGCGCCGCCAGCAGGGCCAGCAGCTCATCCTCGGGGCTCGCGCCGACGTCCAGCATCGCCCGGTTGCCGTAGATCCAGCCCTCCGGCGCCGCCGGCGCCAGGTCGTAGAGCGGGCAGCCGTCGACCAGCGCCTCGACCGGCATCTCGCCGACCACCGCGTCGTCCTTCAGCACCCGGATCTGGCCGCTGCCGGTGACGACCCCGATCTCAGCCGACCCGGTCTGCCATTTCTCGCAGATCGCCCGCACCTCCTCGACCCGGTCCGGCTCGACCACCGCCAGCATCCGCTCCTGGGACTCGGAAACCATGATCTCGAACGGCTCCATGTCGGCCTCGCGCAGCGGCACCCGGGCGACGTCGAGGTCGATCCCGACCCCGCCGGCCGAGGCCATCTCACCGGCCGAGGAGGTGAGCCCGGCGGCGCCCAGGTCCTGCAGCGAGACCAGCAGCCCCTTGCCGAGCAGCTCCAGGCAGCACTCCAGCAGCTTCGACTCCTCGAACGGGTCGCCGATCTGGACCGTCGGCCGCTTCGCCTCGTCGCCCTCGCCGAGCTCGGCCGAGGCCAGCACCGAGGCGCCGCCGATCCCGTCGCGTCCGGTCGAGGCGCCCATCAGCACCACCGCGTTGCCGACCCCGGCGGCCGCCGCCCGCACCATCTCGGAGGTCCGCGCCAGCCCGATGCACATCGCGTTGACCAGGCAGTTGTGCTCGTAGGGCTCCTCGAAGTAGACCTCGCCGCCCACCGTCGGCACCCCGATCGAGTTGCCGTAGTGGCCGATCCCGCGCACCGCGCCGTCGAGCAGGTGGCGCGAGCGGGCCGAGTCGAGCTCGCCGAAGCGGAGGCTGTCGAGGATCGCGATCGGCCGCGCCCCGATCGCGAAGACGTCGCGGAGGATGCCGCCGACCCCGGTTGCCGCCCCCTCGAACGGTTCGACCGCGCTGGGGTGGTTGTGGGACTCGACCTTGAAGGCGACCGCGAACCCCCCGCCGACGTCGACCGCGCCGGCGTTCTCGCCCGGCCCCATCAGCACCCGCTCGCCCTCGGTCGGCAGCCGCCGCAACAGCTTGCGCGAGTGCTTGTAGGCGCAGTGCTCGGACCAGAGCAGGCTGAACATCGCCAGCTCGACATCGTTCGGCTCCCGCCCCAGCTTCTCGCAGATCAGCGCGAACTCGGCGTCGGTCAGGCCGAGCTCGCGGTGCTTGGCCACCCCGGCACTCACGCCAGCACCCCCGCCAGCCGCTGGAACACCCGCAGCCCGTCGGTCGAGCCGGTCAGCGGGTCGACGGCGTGCTCGGGGTGGGGCATCAGGCCGACCACGTTGCCCGCCTCGTTGCGCACCCCGGCGATGTCGCGAGCCGAGCCGTTCGGGTTCTGGCCGGGCGCGTAGCGGTAGGCGACCTGCCCGCTCCTCTCCAGCGCGTCAAGAGTCTCCTCCGGCGCCCAGTACCGGCCTTCGCCGTGCTTGGCCGGGATCGAGAGGCGCTCGGCACATTCTCCTCGCTCTGGCGGGGACGATGTGCCGAGCGGCGACTCGACCAGCTCCAGCTGGCGGCAGACGAACCGCATGCCCTCGTTGCGCAGCAGCGCCCCCGGCAGCAACCCGGCCTCGCAGAGCACCTGGAACCCGTTGCAGATCCCCAGCACCGGCTTGCCCGCCGCGGCGTGCTCGGCGACCGCTTCCATCGCCGGCGAGAAGCGGGCGATCGCCCCGGCGCGGAGGTAGTCCCCGTAGGAGAAGCCGCCCGGCACCACCACCGCGTCGATCCCGCTCAGGTCGCGCTCTTCGTGCCAGACCAGGCGCGCCTCGCCGCCGGCCAGCGAGCAGGCGTGCAGCGCGTCACGCTCGTCGCAGGAACCTGGGAATTGCAGCACGCCCCAGATCAAAGGGACTGGATCTCGTAGTCCTCGATCAGCGGGTTGGCGAGCAGTTTCTCGCAGAGCTCCGCCAGCCGCTCGGGGTCCTCGGCCTCCAGCTCGACCATGCGGCCGACCCGGACGTGCCCAACCCCCTCGAAGCCGAGCGCCGGCAGCGCCCGCTCCACCGCCTTGCCCTGCGGGTCGAGGATCCCCTCCTTGGGCCGGATCAGAACCCGGGCCTTCAGAACGAGGTCTCCGTGATCCGCTCGAACGCCTCGACGTATTTGCCGCGCGTCTGCTCGACCACGTCGGGCGGCAGCTGCGGCGCCGGCGGCTTCTTGTCCCAGCCCTGCGCGCTCGCCCAGTCGCGGACGAACTGCTTGTCGAAGGAGGGGGGAGTGCGGCCGGGCTCGTAGCTGTCGGCAGGCCAGAAGCGTGAGGAGTCCGGGGTCAGCACCTCGTCGCCGAGCACGATCTCGGCGCCGGCGTGGCGGCCGAACTCGAACTTGGTGTCGGCGAGGACGATCCCCCGCTCGGCAGCGTGCTCGGCGCCGCGCCGGTAGACCTCGATCGAGATCCGCCGCAGCTCCTCCATCAGCGCCCGGTCGCCGACGATCTCCGCCGCCCGCTCGAAGTCGACGTTCTCGTCGTGGTCGCCGATCTCGGCCTTGGTGGCCGGGGTGAAGATCGGCTCCGGCAGCCTGTCGGACTCGACCAGGCCGGGCGGCAGCCCGATCCCGCAGACCGCGCCGCTCTCGCGGTATTCCTTCCAGCCCGAGCCGGAGAGGTAGCCACGGACCACGCACTCGACCGGGTACATCTCCAGCCGCCGCACCCGCATCGCCCGTTCGGCGACCTCCTCCGGCACGTCCTCGGAGATGAAGTGGTTGGGGACGATGTCCTCGGTCAACCCGAACCAGAAGACCGACATCCGGTTCAGCACCTTGCCCTTGTCGGGGATCGGCGTCGGCATCACGACGTCGTAGGTCGAGACCCGGTCGGAGGCGACCATCAGCAGGTCGTCCTCCCACTCGTAGATCTCACGGACCTTCCCCGAGGAGTGGAGCCGGAGGTCGGTCAGGGCGGGCATTAAGCCGATGCTAACCGTCCCGGCAGCGGACCCACCCGCCGCCTGTGCTCTGCGATCCTTGTGCGGTGACGCTGCCGCCGGAACCGAAGGCCAGCTCGCTGGTCCAGACCCTGCGATGGGCGTTCCGGCCGCTGCCCTTCATGGACGAGTGCCGGCGTCGCCACGGCGACTCGTTCAGCGTCCGCTTCCTCGGCTTCGAGCGGCCGATGGTGATGATCTCCGACCCGGCCGCGGTCAAGGCCCTCTACACGGAGCGAGCCCACGGCCTGCCGCCGGGACGCAACATCATCCTCGAGCCGATCATGGGCTCGCACTCGATCCTCGTCGTGGAGGGGTCCGAGCACCTGGCCCGCCGCAAGCTGATGCTGCCGCCCTTCCACGGCGAGCGGATGCGCTCCTACCAGCCGGTGGTCGAGGAGATCGTCGCCGCCGAAATCGACTCCTGGCCGCTGCAGGCCGAGTTCCCGGTCCACGCCCGGATGCAGGCGGTGACCCTGGAGGTGATCCTGCGGGTCGTCTTCGGCGTCTCCGAGGGAGCGCGGCTGGAGCGGCTGCGGGGGATGCTGGCCTCGGTGCTGGAGGAGACCGCCTCGCCGCGGGCGCAGCTGGTCGGGCTGGCGACCCGCCGCTTCGGCGGCCGCGGCCCCTGGGCGAAGTTCGAGCAGCAGCTGCGGGCGGTCGACGAGCTGCTCTACGCCGAGATCGCCGAGCACCGCCGGCGCCCCGACCTGGAGGAGCGCGACGACATCCTCTCGATGCTGATGGTCGCCCACTTCGAGGACGGCTCGCAGATGGACGACACCGACCTGCGCGACCAGCTGATGACCCTGCTGCTCGCCGGCCACGAGACGACGGCGACGGCGCTCGCCTGGACCTTCGACCTGGTCCTCCGCCACCCCGGGGTGCTGGAGCGGCTGCGCGAGACGCTGGCCGCCGGCGAGGACGACTACCTGCGGGCGACGATCGCCGAGTCGCTGCGGCTGCGCCCGGTGATCCCGCTGGCCGGCCGCCGCCTCGCCACCGAGCTGGTTGCCGACGGCCTCACCCTGCCGGCCGGCACTGACGTCACCCCGGCGATCTGGCTCACCCACACCCGAGCCGACGTCTACCCGGAGCCGTTCGCGTTCCGCCCCGAGCGCTTCCTGGACGAGGGCCCGGACACCTACGCCTGGATCCCCTTCGGCGGCGGCATCCGCCGCTGCCTCGGCGCCTCCTTCGCCGAGTTCGAGATGCGGATCGTGCTGCGCGAGGTGCTGACCCGGTGCGACCTGCGCAAGGCCAGCCCGCTGCCCGAGAAGACCGGCCGCCGCAACATCACCCTCTCGCCCCGCGACGGCACCCCGGTCGTCGTCACCGCCCGCCGCCCGGCCCGCGCCGCCGAGCCCGTAGCGGTTTAGTCACACAGCTGGCGCTGAAGAATTACTTTCTGCGCGCCACTTTGCGAAACCTTCTGTCTACGGTTTTGCCATCATGGAGATAGCGATGATGCAGGCAAGGGAAGAGGACAGGCTGGGACGGCTGGAGCACCGGATCGATGCTCGGTTTGAACAGCTCGATGAGACTCTGAGCGCGATCAACGGCACGCTTCAGCGTTTCGACGAGCGGTTCGCCCGTATGGACGAACGGTTCGAACGCATCGAAACGGCGGACCGCGAGTTCAGGAAGGAAGTCAACTGCCGTTTCGACCGGGTCGAAACCCAGATCTCGAACCTCGACGACAAGTTCTTCAGGTTGAACCTCAACCTGCTTGTCGGTCTCGGCAGCTTCATGGGCGTGGCTGTGCTCGCCTTCTCAGGCCTGATCGCCACCCAAATCTGAGCGCGGCGCCGCTGGGGCTCAGGCGGCGTCGCCGGCCTGGGCCCGCGAGTGCGGGTGCTCCTGCGCCCAGCGCGCGATCGCGCCCGAGCCGGAGATCACCTCGCCGTCGTCGAGGACGAGGATCGGCACCTCGTTGCTGCCGCTCAGCTCGCGCACCTCGGTCCGGTCCTCGTCGCGGCTGCCCCAGGTCCAGAAGGCCATCCGGTAGCCGCCGACCGTCTTCAGCTCGTACTCGTACCCGGCCTCGTCGAGCGCCTTGCCGGCCTTCGCGCAGGGATGCAGCGCGGCCGGGCCGGTCTTCTTCTGGGCGCAGGTGTAGAGGACCATGGAGAGGAGAGTAGCCGGCCGCCGGCCGACCGTTGCGCTACGCAGTGCTACATTCGTAGCATGTACCTGGAGGTCCCATCCCGCCAGCTGAGGAACGAGACCGGGGCGCTGCTTCGCCGGGTCGAGGCCGGCGCGACGGTGGTGATCACGCGGCGGGGCAGGCCGGTCGCCGACCTGGTGCCGCACCGCGGCGAGGGGCAGCGGTGGTTCTCCCCGGACGAGGTGATCGACCTGGTCGAGTCGCGGGCTGCGGACCCGGGCCTGAGGGCCGACCTGGAGGGAACCGCGGACGAGCTGGGCCCGATCCGGTGATCTCCAGCCCGCCGCGCCGTGGCCTGCTCGACACGACCGTGCTGATCGCCACCGAGAGCGGCCGCCGGCTGCGGAGGGAGCGGCTGCCCGAGGAGATGGCGATCTCGGTCGTCACCAAGGGCGAGCTCCGCGCCGGGGTGCTGGCTGCGCCTGACGTTGAGACGCGCGACCGGCGCCTCGCCACGCTGGAAGCCGTCTCGCGGATCACCGTCCTCCCGGTCTGGGAGGGCGTCGACCGCGCCTGGGCCGGGATGCGCGCCTACCTCGCCGCCGCAGAGCGGCGCTTCAACGCCAACGACCTCTGGATCGCGGCGACCGCGGCTGCCTACGAGATCCCGGTGGTCACCCAAGACGGCGACTTCGACGTCCTCTCCGGCGTCGCCGGGCTCACCGTGGTCCAGGTCTGAGGCAGGCTCCGGGCCGCTCTCAGTCGCGCAGCGCTTCCAGCCGGGCGAAGACCTCGGGCAGGTGCGAGAGGTAGGCGCTGTGGTCGAAGACCGCGTCGAGGTCGAGCGCCGGAGCGGCCTCGGCCAGTAGCCCCCGGAACTCGGTGCGGGTATCCCAGGCGCGCTGCGCGTTCTCCTGGACCACGCGGTAGGCGTCGTCGCGGGTCATCCCCGAGTCGACCAGCGCGGTCAGGGCGCGCTGGCTGAACAGGGCGCCGTGGGTCAGCTCCAGGTTCTCGCGCATCCGCTCGGCGTCGATCCGCATCCCGGTCGCGATCCCGGTCGCCAGGCTCTGCATGTAGTCGAGCAGGATCGTCGCGTCGGGCAGCGTCACCCGCTCGGCGCCGGAGTGGGAGATGTCGCGCTCATGCCAGAGGGCGACGTTCTCGATCCCGGCCTGGGAGTAGCCGCGCAGCACCCGGGCGAGGCCGGTGATCCGCTCGGCGCGGATCGGGTTGCGCTTGTGCGGCATCGCCGAGGAGCCCTTCTGGCCGGCCCTGAACGGCTCCTCGACCTCGCGCACCTCGGTCCGCTGCAGGTTGCGGACCTCGGTCGCGAAGCGCTCCAGGCTGGCCCCGGCCAGCGCGATCGCCGAGGTCAGCGCCGCGTGGCGGTCGCGCGGGATCACCTGGGTGGCCACGTCCTCGCGCCCCAGCCCGAGCCGCTCCATCACCCGCGCCTCGACCGCCGGCGGCACCGAGGCGTAGGTGCCGACCGCGCCGGAGAGCTTGCCGACCGCGAGCTGGGCGAAGGCGTCCTCGAGCCGGCGCAGGTTGCGGTCCGCCTCGAAGGCGAACCCGGCCAGCCGCAGGCCGAAGGTGGTCGGCTCGGCGTGGACGCCGTGGGTGCGGCCGACGCAGAGGGTGTCGCGCTGCTCCAGCGCCCGCTCGACCAGCGCGTCGCGGTACTCGCGGGCGCCGGCGAGGACGATCTCGCCGGCCCGGCGCAGCTGCACCGCCAGCGCCGTGTCGAGCACGTCGGAGGAGGTGAGCCCGTAGTGGATCCAGCGCCCGTGCTCGCCGACCGAGGCGGCGACCACGTCGACGAAGGCGGCGACGTCGTGGTCGGTGACCCGCTCGCGCTCCTCGACCGCCTCGACCGTGAAGGCGGCGTTGGCCCGAGCCGCCTCGGCGGCCTCCCGCGGCACGACCCCCTCCTCGGCCCAGGCCTCGGTGGCCGCCAGCTCCACCTCCAGCCAGCTCGCGAACTTCGCCTCCGGCGTCCACACCGCCCCCATCTCAGGGCGCGTGTAGCGGGGAATCATCGTGAGGCTCCTCGGGCGGGTGGCAGGGGGATCTGGGGTCCTCGCCCGCAGCTTGCGAGGACGAGGACCCCATCCCCCTGACAGGACCCGCCCGCCGGAGAGCCCCTCATGCGTTGATGATCCTCGCTGCGAGGACGCCCGCGTTCTTGGCGCCGTCGATCGCCACGCAGGCGACCGGGATCCCGGGCGGCATCTGCACCGCCGAGAGCAGCGCATCGAGCCCGCCGAGCGACTTGCCGAGGATCGGCACCCCGATCACCGGCAGGTCGGTGTGGGCGGCGGCGACGCCGGGCAGCGCCGCCGACATCCCGGCCCCGGCGATGATCACCTTCAGGCCGCGCATCCGCGCGTTGAGGCAGTACTCGCGGACCGCCTCGGGGTCGCGGTGGGCGCTCATCACCCGCACCTCGTACCGGATCCCCGCATCGTGCAGGGCGGCTCCGGCCGGCTGCATCTTCTCCTTGTCGTTCTTGGAGCCCATGATGATCCCGACCAGCGGCGAGGCGACGTCGATCTCCTCGAAGGCCTCCTCGACCGCGGGCATCCCGGTCGGTGCGGGGGTGGGCGAACCGGGCGGCTGCGGCTCTGAAATCTCGGTCATCGTTCCTTCCTGGGTTAGCTGGGGACGCGCTCGACGGCGCGGGCGGCGATGTCGGTGCGGACCTGCATTCCCTCGAACGAGATCCGGCTGGCGGCATCGTATGCGCGATCGCGGGCCTCGGCCGGGCTGGCGCCGAGCCCGGTGACGTTCAGCACCCGGCCCCCCGCGGTGACGATCTCGCCGTCGCGGACGGCGGTGCCGGCGTGGGTGACCTCGGCGACCTCCGCCGCTGCGGCGAGACCGCGGATCGGGTCGCCCTTCGAGGAGGACTCCGGGTACCCGGCCGAGGCGAGGACGACCGTGACCGCCCACTCGGCCGCGAACTCGGCGCTGGCACCGGCCAGCCCGCCCGGCTCGCGGGCGGCGCGGAAGAGGTCGACCAGGTCGGAGCGCAGTCGCGGCAGCACCGCCTGCGTCTCGGGGTCGCCGAACCGGGTGTTGAACTCGAGCACCCTGGGGCCGTCGGCGCTCAGCATCAGGCCGGCGTAGAGGACCCCGTGGAACGGGGTCCCGCGCTCCGCCATCGCCGCGACGACCGGGCGGTGGACGCTGTCGACGATCTCCTCGACCTGCTCGGGGTCGATCCCCGGCACCGGCGAGTAGCTGCCCATGCCGCCGGTGTTGGGGCCCTGGTCGCCGTCGAAGATCCGCTTGTAGTCCTGGGCGGGGGCGAGCGGCACCACGTTCTCGCCGTCGCAGAGGGCGAGCATCGAGAGCTCCTCGCCTTCCAGGAACTCCTCCAGGACCACCGTGGTCTCGCCGAAGCGGCGCTCGGTGAAGAAGACGTCGATCGCCGCCCGCGCCTCGGCCTCGGTCGGGCAGATGATCACGCCCTTGCCGGCCGCCAGGCCGTCGGCCTTGAGCACGGTCGGGTAGGCGGTCTCGGCGAGCCGCGCGATCGCCTCCTCGCGGTCGCGCAGGATCGCGTGGCCGGCGGTTGGGACCCCGGCTTCGCGCATCAGCTCCTTGGCGAACGCCTTCGAGCCCTCCAGCTCGGCCGCCGCCCGGCTCGGGCCGAAGGCTGGGACCCCGGCCTCCTCCAGCGCGTCGACCGCGCCGGCGACCAGCGCCGCCTCCGGCCCGATCGCGACCAGGTCGACGCGGCGCTCGGTGGCGGCGGCGACGATCGCGCCGACGTCGTCGGCGCCGACCCCCGGCAGGCACTCGGCGTCGGCGGCGATCCCGGCGTTGCCGGGGGCGCAGAGCACCTCGGGGGCGTGCGCGGAGCGCCGCAGCGCTCGCACGATCGCGTGCTCGCGCCCCCCTCCGCCGACGACCAGCGCCTTCAAGCGGCTACAGCGAGGACGCCAGCTCCTCGGCTGGCATCGCGGTCAGGGTCTGCGAGGTCATCGTCCCGCGCGAGCCGAGCTCGATCGAGACCTTGGCCATCGTCCGCTCGTCGGGCGCCTCGACCACGGTGACGAAGTCGTACTGGCCGAGCGTCGCGTACTGGGCGACCACCCGGGCCCCGATCTGTTCGACCTCCTTGTTCACTTCGGCAACCCGCGCCGGGTTGTTCTTGAGGGTTCGCACGCCCTCGGCGGTCAGGTTGGTGAGCATCAGGTAAGTGGGCATCTCCCGCTCCTCTCGAGTCGACACCCAGAGACTAGATCAACCTCCGCCGCTTGGTTAGAAGCCGGCGGGGTGGCGGACCACGTAGCCGTCCGGGTAGGGCGGCGTGTCCTTCCAGCGCGGGCCGCTGACGCCCTCCGGGTTGCCGGCGGTGTCGAAGCGCAGGCCGGCGACCATCATGTAGGTGTGCTCGGCGTTGGCGTAGATCGTGATCCAGCGGCCGGGGCCGGGCTCGCCGTAGGAGGCGAGGTCGCCGGAGACCAGCGGCGTGTTGAGCAGGCCGCCGCCGTAGAGGGCGAAGCTGAGCGCCCCCGAGCAGTCGTAGCCGTAGGAGTACCAGGAGCCGTGGCCGCCGCCCCAGAGGTAGGGCGTGTCGGAGATCGAGTTGGCGGCGGCAATCACCGCCTTGACCGCGGCCGGGGCCGAGCTGGGGGCGCTGGCCAGGTTGCCGTCGAGGACCGCGACGGGGCCGTCGACTTCCTGCCCGGCGCCGAGCGGCGCCAGCGCCCACTCGTCGTAGCGCACCTTGCATTTGCCTTCGAAGCGGTCGGCCTGGTTGAGAACCGCCCGCACGTACCACTCGGCCTGGTTGTGGGTGAACAGCCCGGCCTGCAGGTTGCCGCGCGACCAGATCAGCCGCGCCAGGGTCGCCGCCGAGTCGACCGGGTCGTGGCGGCGGATCTTGCCGTCGCCGTCGCCGTCGACCGCGTAGGCGGACCACTCGGGCCCGTCGATCCCCAACGGCCCGATCTTTTGCATCTGCTCCTTGCTCATCCCGCGACCGAAGTCGGACTCGAGGTGGGCGACCGCGGCCAGCGCCCAGACCCCGCGCTTGCCCAGCTCGTAGCGGGCGGCGGCGTCCTCGAAGGCGCGCAGGTAGGTGTGGGGGATGCGCTCGCGCCAGGGCTCGGCGGGGGTGCACTTGAAGACCTGGATCCGGGGGACCGAGAGGCTCACCCCGGGAGCGCCGACTTCGTGGGCGTAGCAACCGGCGGCGGCGAGCACGTCTTCGACGTACCAGTCGGCGTGGTTGTAGGCGAAGATCGCCTCGTAGGTGTTGCCGGGCATCCCGGCCGCGGCGAGGTAGCCGGCGGCGGCGAAGATCGCGTCCTCGGGGTTGTTGGGGTCCTTGACCCCGTCGCCGTTGGCGTCTACCCCGTAGGTCTCCCAGGTCGCCGGCATGAACTGCATCCACCCGACCGCGCCGGCCGAGGAGGGGCCGAGGTTGGTCCCGAAAGCGGTCTCGATCTGGTTGATCGCGGCGAGGATCGCCGGGCCCTGCGGCCCCAGCTCGTGCTCTGCCGCGGCGCGGCGGTAGATCGGGATCAGGATCGGCGGCACGCCGGTGGCGGCGCAGCTGGAGGTCGGCAGCGAGGGCGCCGCGAACAGCTCCGCCGGGCTCGGCTCGCGGCTGACCACGCCGCCGTCGGCTTTCGCTCCGTCGTCGTCGGCCCCGTCCTCCTTCGGCTCCGCCTCGTCCTTCGCGGCGACGCCGCCGTCGACCTCTGGACTGGGCTGGCTCGCCTCGGGCTGCTCGAGCGTCGCCCCCTGCTCGAACGGGGCGGGCTCGGCGGTGTCTTTCGCCGGCGCTTCGAGCGGGGCGCCCGGCGCCGGGTTGGACTCGGTCTCGGCCCTGGCGACGGCGACCGGGACCGCCAGCGCGACGGTGGCCGCGGCAGCCGCGGCGCCGGCGCGCAGTCTTGCCGCTCGGGACGCCATCAGCCGAGCACGTTGGTGACCCGCCAACGCTTCCCTTTCCGCACTTCCAACTCGAGCCGCAGCTCGCTGGTCACCCCGATCCGCAGCAACGAGACGCTGACCGGGTAGATGCCGTCGTGCGAGGGCGCGGCGACGACGTTGAGGACCTTCGCCTTCGGCACCTTGGCGTTGGCCGGCAGCCGCGGCGGCCGGCGCAGCAACGACCGGGTCAGCTCCCGGGTCGCCGAGGAGCCGAAGGCCTTCCGCACCTTGGCGTCGGTGCCGCCCGTCTCATAGACGACGAAGGCATCGGCGAACTCCTCGGCGACGGCGAGCGCCTCGGCTCCGGCCGGACGGCCCGCTTCGTCCTCCTCGTCCTCGGCTTTGCCCTCGGCGGCAGAGGAGCTGGCGGCCGCCGGGGAGGAGGAGATCGTGTCGGTCGCCGCCGAGCCGGTGGATGCGGGCTCGGTGCCGGGCGCCGCCGGCGTCTGCTCCGCCGCGCTCTTCTTCTCCGTCCGCTTCGGGCCGGCGCTCTCCGGCTTCAGCACCGGCGCGGCGCCCTCCAGTGTGGGCGGCTCGGGCTGCTTCTCGGTCTTCAGGGGGGCGGCCAAGACCAGCGGCTCGGTCGTTGCCGCCTGCGGCGGGGCGGGGTCGCCGGGCGAGTTCCCGGACCCCGCGAGGCCGACCCCGATCGCGACCAGGCAGACGGCGATCACGGCGCTTGCGACCAGGGCGACCGCGCGCTCCGGCCCGCCCAGCTGGGAGAACCGATCCTGCAGCGGCCAGACGACTCCTCGCCGGGTAGCCCAGGCAAGCCGCTCGAACGGCCACCGGACCGCCTCCAGCCTCCCGTTCCTGCCGTTGATCGGGTTTTCTCGGTCGTCCATGCTCGAAGTTAGAGAAGGATGATCCTCAGCCTTGCCTGAGTTATTAGCTGGCAAGCCTAAAGAACACCTATGGATGATTTGTTTCGGCAGCTGGGATGGGAAAGATGAGCCCTGAGCGTGGCTACGCGGCGGCAGCGGCGGGCTCGCCGCTGCGCGTGAAGGCAAGCTCGCCGTCGGCGGCGTCGATCCGCACCGTGTCGCCCTCGCCGAACTCGCCCTCCAGCAGCTTCAGCGCCAGCTTGTCGACCAGCTGCTTCTGGATCACCCGCTTCAGCGGCCGGGCGCCGTAGGTCGGGTCGTAGCCGAGGTTGCCGAGCAGGGTGCGGGCGTCCGCGGAGAGCTCGACCTCGATCCCCCGCTCCCGTACCCGGCCGACCAGCAGCTCGACCTGGAGGTCGACGATGCGGCCGATGTCCTGCTTGGAGAGGCGGTGGAAGATCACCGTGTCGTCGATCCGGTTGAGGAACTCCGGCTTGAAGGTGGTCGCCAGCACCTCTTCGATCTGCTCGCGGATCTTCTCGTCCACCGACTCGCCGACGATCCGGTCCGAGCCGACGTTGGAGGTCATGATCAGCACCGTGTTGGTGAAGCTGACGGTGCGGCCCTGGCCGTCGGTGAGGCGGCCGTCGTCCATGATCTGCAGCAGCGTGTTGAAGACGTCGGGGTGGGCCTTCTCGATCTCATCGAGCAGCACAACCGCGTAGGGGCGCCGCCGCACCGCCTCGGTCAGCTGCCCGCCCTCCTCGTAGCCGACGTAGCCGGGGGGCGCGCCGATCAGCCGCGCCACCGTGTGCTTCTCCATGTACTCGGACATGTCGAGCCGGACGATCGCCTGCTCGGTGTCGAACATGAACTCGGCCAGCGCCTTGGCCAGCTCGGTCTTGCCGACCCCGGTCGGGCCGAGGAAGAGGAAGGACCCGATCGGCCGGTCGGGGTCGGAGAGGCCGGCCCGGGAGCGGCGCAGCGCGTTGGAGACGGCGGCGGCCGCTTCCTCCTGGCCGATCACCCGGTCGTGGAGGCGGTCCTCCATCTGGATCAGCTTCTCGACCTCGCCCTCCATCAGGCGGCTGACCGGGATCCCGGTCCACTTGGCGACCACCTCGGCGACGTCCTCCTCGGTCACCTCCTCGGTCAGCATCGTGCCGCCGGAGGCGTGCAGCTCGGCCAGCCGCGACTCCTCGTCGGCGACCACCTTCTCCAGCTCGGGGATCTCGCCGTAGCGCAGCTTCGCCGCCTGCTCGAGGTCGGCGCCGCGCTCGGCCCGCTCGGCCTCGCGGCCGGCCTCCTCGAGCCGCGCCTTCGCCGCCTTGATCGCCTCGATCGCCTCCTTCTCGTTCTGCCAGCGCGCCTTCATCTCGCCGGAGCGCTCGCGCAGCTCGGCGAGCTCCGCCTCCAGCGCCTCCAGCCGCGCCTTCGAGGCCTCGTCGGTCTCCTTCTTCATCGCCTCGCGCTCGATCTCCAGCTGCTGGACCCGCCGCTCGACCTCGTCGATCTCGGTCGGCATCGAGTCGATCTCGATCTTCAGCCGCGAGGCCGCCTCGTCGATCAGGTCGATCGCCTTGTCGGGCAGGAAGCGGTCGGCGATGTAGCGCTCCGAGAGGGTGGCGGCGGCGACGATCGCCGCGTCGGCGATGCGGACGCCGTGGTGGACCTCGTAGCGCTCCTTCAGCCCGCGCAGGATCGCGATCGTGTCGTTGATGTCGGGCTCGCCGACGAGCACCGGCTGGAAGCGCCGCTCCAGCGCCGCGTCCTTCTCGATGTGCTTGCGGTACTCGTCCAGGGTGGTGGCGCCGACCGCCCGCAGCTCGCCGCGGGCCAGCATCGGCTTCAGCAGGTTGGCGGCGTCGACCGCGCCCTCGGCGGCGCCGGCGCCGACGATCGTGTGCAGCTCGTCGAGGAAGAGGACGATCTGGCCCTCCGCCTCCTGCACCTCGGAGAGCACCGCTTTCAACCGCTCCTCGAACTCGCCGCGGTATTTCGAGCCGGCCAGCAGCGAGCCGATGTCGAGCGCGATCACCCGCCGGTCGCGCAGGCTCTCCGGCACGTCGCCGTTGACGATCCGCTGCGCCAGCCCCTCGGCGATCGCCGTCTTGCCGACCCCGGGCTCGCCGATCAGCACCGGGTTGTTCTTGGTCCGCCGCGAGAGCACCTGGACGACCCGGCGGATCTCCTCGTCGCGCCCGATCACCGGGTCGACCTTGCCGGCCGCCGCTTCGGCGGTCAGGTCGCGGCCGAATTTCTCCAGCGCCTGCACGTTGTCCTCGGCGTTGGGCGAGTTGGCCGGGGTCGGTCCCTGCACCTCCGCCACCGCCTGCTCGACCGCCTCGCGGTCGGGGAGCAGCTCGGCGACGCCCGAGCCGGGGTCGGCCAGCGCCGCCAGCAGGTGGCCGACCGTGATGTAGGAGGCGCCGGCCTTTGCCATCTCCTGCTCGGCGCCCTGCAGCACCCTGCCGAGGTTCGAGGACATCCGCGGCTCCTCGCCGCCGTCGCCCAGGGTTGGCAGCGCGGCGATCGCCTCGCGCGCTTTCGTGGCGGTCGTCGCCGGGTCGGCGCCGAGCTTCTGCAGCACCGGCACCGCCATCCCCTCGCTCTGCTCCAAGAGGGCGAGGAGGAGGTGGGCCGGGGCGATCTCGGGGTTGTGCCCCTGGCGCGCCAGCTGCTGCGCCGTCGCCACCGCTTCCTGGGATTTGACCGTGAACCTGTCCGCCTGCATCAGCTTCGCTCCCCCTTGTCCGTCGGCTTGCCCTCCAGGCCCTCGATCCGCTTTTCGGCTCGCTCCAGGGCCGCCCGCAGCTTCGTGACCCGCTCTTCCAGTCCCAGCACCGTCTCCACCCCGGCCAGGTTGAGCCCTTCCGAGGTCATCCGCTGGATCCGCTGCAGCCGCTCGACGTCGCGCTGCGAGTAGAGCCGGGTGTTCTTCGGCGAGCGCTTCGGCGCGATCAGCCCCCGCGACTCGTACATGCGCAGCGTCTGCGGGTGCATCTCCGCCAGCTCGGCGGCGATCGAGATCATGAAGACGCCCCGCTCCTCGTCGACGCTGGCCGTCACCCGTCGCCGGTAGGTCGCCATCAGGAGCCCGCCTTCCGCAGCAGCTCAGCCCGCGGGTCGTCGCCGTTGAGCGTCTCCGCCAGTTTCTCGAGCGCCTCGCTCTGCTCCTCGCTGAGCTCGCTCGGCACCTCGATCTCGAGCCGGTAACGGATGTCGCCCCGGCCCTTGCCCTTCGGCTTCGGCGGGCCCTCGCCGCGCAGCCGCTGGACCGAGCCGTGCTTCGTGCCGGGCGCCACCTTGATCCGCTTCGTCCCCTCCAGGGTCGGGACCTCGATCGTGCCGCCGCGCACCGCCTCGGGGATCGAGATCGGCACCGTCACCTCGAGGTTGCCGCCATCGAGCCGTTTGAAGACGGGCGAGGCCGCGACCCGGGTGGTCACGTAGAGATCGCCGGGCGGGCCGCCGCGGGGACCGGCCTCGCCCTTGCCGGCGAGCCGGATCCGGGTCCCGTTCTTGACCCCGGCCGGGACGTTGACCTTGTAGCGCTTGGTCTGCTGGGTGAGGCCGGAGCCGCCGCAGGTCGGGCAGGGGTCCTCGATCGTCTGGCCGGCGCCGCCGCACTGCGGGCAGGGCTGGCTGATCGAGAAGAAGCCCTGGCTCTGGGCGTCGACGCCGCGCCCTTCGCAGCGCGGGCAGGTGGTCGGGCTGGTGCCGGGCTTGGCGCCGGAGCCGTGGCAGGTCGGGCAACGCCCGGACTTCGGCACGGTGACGCTGACCCGGGCGCCGTTCACCGCCTGGTCGAAGCTGAGCGGGATCTCGGTCTCAAGGTCGCGGCCGCGGACCTGCTGGGTCTGGCCGCGCCCGCCACCGCCGCCGCGGCTGAAGATCGAGGAGAAGATGTCGCCGAAGTCGCCGAACCCGCCGGCCTGGGCACCGCCCGGGGCGAACGGGCCCTGGCCGCCGCCGCCGAAGCCCCCGAACCCGCCCGCGTCGTACTGCTTGCGCTTCTCGGGATCGGCGAGGACGTCGTGGGCGGCGGAGACCTCCTTGAACTTTTCCTCCGCCTCGGCGTCGCCCGGGTTGCGGTCCGGGTGGTACTTGCGCGCCAGCTTGCGGTAGGCCTTCTTGATCTCCTCCTCGGAGGCCTTCTTGTCTACCCCAAGCGTCTTGTAGAGCTCGTCCGCCACGTTCCCCCTATGCGCTGACGACCACCCGGGCCGGCCGGATCACCTGTTCGCCCAGCCGGTAGCCCTTCTGCAGGACCTCGACCACGTGGCCCGACTCGACCCCATCCGTGGGAGCGGTCGAGAGCGCCTCGTGCTGGTTGGGGTCGAACTTCTCCCCCTCCGGGTCGACCGGCTCGATGCCGTTGCGCGAGAGCGCTTCCCGCATCCCGCGCAGCACCATCTCGACCCCGTCGGCAAGCCCATCCGGGCTCTCCGCGGCCGTCTCCAGCGCTCGCTCCAGGTTGTCGACCGCGTCGATCAGCTCGCGCGCCATCTCGGTCCGGCCGCGGGCCGAGGCCGCCTCGACCTCGGCCGACATCCGCCGCCGGTAGTTCTCGAAATCGGCTTTCGTCCGCTTCGCCAGGTCCAGGTACTCGTCCCGCTCCTGCTCGGCCTTCTCCAGCAGATCGCCGAGGTCGTGCTCGACCTCGGCAGCCCGCTCATCGTCAGCCGCACCTCCGGCCGGTGGCCCCGGGGCAGCACCCGCCGGCCGGCGCTCGTCGGCGCTCACTTGCCGTCCTCGTCAACCACCTCGGCGTCCACGACCTCCTCGTCGTCCTCGGTGGACTCGCCGGAGGCGCCGTCGGCGCTGGCGTTCTCCTCGGCCGCCGCCGCGTAGATCTGCTCGGAGGCCTTGGTCATCGCCGCGTTCAGGGCCTCGGCCTTGCCGTTGATCTCCTCGGCGCTGCCCGAGTCGAGCACCTCGCGCACGCCCTTGATCGCCGCCTCGGCCTCCTCCTTGGTCGCGTCGTCGACTTTGCCGTCGGCCTCGGCCAGCGCTTTCTCAGCCTGGTAGGCGGAGTTCTCGGCCAGGTTTCGCGCCTCGGCCAGCTCGCGCTGCTTGCGGTCCTCCTCGGCGTGGGACTCGGCGTCGTCGACCATGCTCTTGATCTCCTCGTCGGAGAGGCCGGACCCGGATTTGATCTCGATCTTCTGCTCTTTGCCGGTTCCCTGGTCTTTGGCGGTGACGTGGATGATGCCGTTGGCGTCGATGTCGAAGGTGACCTCGATCTGTGGCATCCCGCGCGGCGCCGGGGGGATCCCGGTGAGCTGGAATTTGCCCAGGCTCTTGTTGCCGCTCGCCATATCGCGCTCGCCCTGCAGGACGTGGATCTCGACCGAGGGCTGGTTGTCGTCGGCGGTCGAGAAGACCTCCGACTTCTTGGTCGGGATCGTCGTGTTGCGCTCGATCAGCTTCGTCATCACGCCGCCTTTGGTCTCGATCCCCAGAGTCAGCGGGGTGACGTCGAGCAGCAGCACGTCCTTGACGTCGCCGGCCAGCACGCCGGCCTGGATCCCGGCGCCGACTGCGACCACCTCGTCGGGGTTGACGCCCTGGTGCGGCTCCTTGCCGGTCAGCTCTTCGACCCGGTTGCGGACCGCCGGGGCGCGGGTCATGCCGCCGACCAGGACGACGTGGTCGATCGTCGCGTCGGCGTCGGCCAGCGCCTGCTTGACCGGCCCGTCGATCCGCTGCAGCAGGTCGTCGGTCAGCTCGTTCAGCTTCGACCGGGTCAGCTTCAGGTCGAGATGCTTTGGCTGCCCCTCGACCGCGGTGATGAAGGGCAGGTTGATCTGCGTCTCCTGGGTCGAGGAGAGCTCGATCTTCGCCTTCTCCGCCGCCTCGTAGAGGCGCTGCAGCGAGTTCTTGTCCTGGGAGAGGTCGACGCCCTGGTCGCGCTTGAACTCGGCGACCAGCCACTCGACGATCGCCTTGTCCCAGTTGTCGCCGCCGAGATGGTTGTCGCCGGCCGTCGACTTCACCTCGAAGACGCCGTCCCCGATTTCCAGCACCGAGACGTCGAAGGTGCCGCCGCCGAGGTCGAAGACGAGGATCGTCTGGTCGGTCTTCTCCTTGTCCAGCCCGTAGGCGAGCGAGGCGGCGGTCGGCTCGTTGATGATCCGCTTCACCTCGAGGCCGGCGATCTTGCCGGCGTCGGTGGTCGCCTGCCGCTGGTCGTCGTTGAAGTAGGCGGGGACGGTGATCACGGCGCTGTCGACCGTCTCGCCCAGCTTCGCTTCGGCGTCGGTCTTCAGCTTCTGGAGGATCATCGCGCTGATCTCCGGCGGGCTGTACTGCTTGCCGCGCGCGTCGACCCGGACGTCGCCGTTGGGGCCGGCCTCGACCTCGTAGGGGACGATCGTCTCCTCCTCTTTGACCTCCGCCTCCTTGCGGCCCATGAAGCGCTTGATCGAGAAGATCGTGTTCTCGGGGTTCATCACCGCCTGCCGTTTGGCGACGGTGCCGACCAGGCGCTCGCCGCCCTCGGTGAAGGCGACCACCGACGGCGTCGTGCGCCCGCCCTCCGCGTTCTCCAGGACGGTCGGCTCGCCGCCCTCCATCACTGCCACGCACGAGTTGGTCGTGCCGAGGTCGATCCCGATCGTCTTGCCCACTTTTTCGCGTACCTCCAGGGTTTCGTTATCCAAGCCTAAGAAATCTAAGCGCGAGTATGGCAGGTCTGAGGGAGATTGCAACCCCTCCGCAAGCGCCCCCGGCCGCCCGAACCATCCCGTGGTTCCTTATTGACGATATGCGTCAATAAGGAACCACGGGATGACCTCGCGGCTGTCTGGACGTCGATTGAGCTGCGACGGAGCGCGGTCCTGCCGGCCGCGCTGCGGCGGGATCAGCCCTCGCCGGCGGTGGCCGCCACGAAGGCGGCGACTTCCTCGGCCTGGGTCTCGTTGAGGATGCCGCCCGGCATCCGGCCCGAGGTGGTCGAGCTGTCGGCCCCGTTTTCGATCGCGAGGAGGACGAGGCCCTCGACCCGTTCGACTTCGTCCTCGGACACCGGGCCGGCCGGGGCCAGCAGGTCATCGAGGTCGGGGCCGTAGTTGCCGTCGGTGCCGGCCGCGTAGAGCGTGTGGCAGTTGCCGCAGTTGATCTGGAACAGCTCCTGGCCGCTCTCCAGGCTGGCCGGCACCTCCTCGGGGCCGGACGAGGCGTCTCCCTTGGAGCGGAAGGCGAGCCAGGGGATCAGCACGGCGAGGACGAGAACCAGGACGGCGAAGGAGATGAAGGTGCGCTTGGTCATTTTGCGGCGCGGATACTACCTTTGCCTCCGCCGGCCGTGGCTCTCCCTTCCCGGTAGAAGTGGCACATCCGCTTCAGCCCGCACTCCGCGCAGCGCGGTTTGGGCCGGCAGAGGGCGCGCCCGTGGCGGATCAGGTTCATGTGCAGCTCGTAGGCATCGGCCGGGCCGACGATCGCCAGCATCTCGTCGTGCGCCCGCTCGAACGGCGCCTTCGGCGGGAAAAGGCCGAGCCGGCCGCCGACCCGGTGGATGTGGACGTCGACCGGGATCTCGGGGATGCCCCAGGTGAAGATCAGCACGCAGGCCGCGGTTTTGCGGCCGACGCCGGGCAGCGAGAGCAGGAACTCCAGCGACTCCTGGCGCGGCGCCGTCTCGGTCCAGTCGAGGTCCGGGGGGTCTCCCAGCCGCTCCAGGATCGCCTGGATCCGCGGCGCCTTCTGCCGCGCCAGCCCGCCCGGCCGGATCGCCTCCTCGAGCTCGGCGAGCGGCGCGTCGCGGACCTCCTCCCAGCTCGGGAAGCGCTCCCGCAGCGCCGCGAAGGCGCGGTCGCGGTTGCGGTCGTTGGTGTGCTGGGAGAGCACCGTCTTGACCAGCTCGGCGATCGGGTGGCCGTGCGGCTCGCCCAGCGGCTGCCCGTACATCTCCCGCAGGCGGTCGCGGATCGCCCGCACCCGGCGTTTCTGCGGTCGCTTCCAGCTCACGCGGCGGGACCCTATTGCCCCGGCAGGAGCGGCCTGGATCGCCGCGAAACTGGATTGAGCTCGTTAACCGCCGAGTTACAATTTCCGGTTCCGTGTCTCGCGCCTTCGCCGCCATCTCCGCCAGGCTTCCCAAGGGCTGGGGGGACTTCGGGCGCCAGATCGCGATCCTGGTCAGCGTCGATCTCGCCTATACCCTGGTTCGCGGCCTCGCCGACGGCCAGCGCTGGGTGGCGATCGCCAACGGCCGCCAGATCATCGAGTTCGAGCAGTCGATCGGGGCCTTCTTCGAGCCCGGCCTGCAGGCGCTCTTCCTCTCCTCGCAGGCGGTCATCGACGTCGCCAACCAGATCTACCTCAACGCCCAGTTCTCGGTGGCGCTCGGCTTCCTGCTCTGGCTCTACCTCTTCCGCAACGAGCACTACTACTTCGTCCGCAACATGTTCGTCGTCGCGATGGGCCTGGCCCTGGTCGGCTACACCCTGTTCCCGACCGCGCCGCCGCGGATGTTCCCCGGCCTCGGCTTCGTCGACACGATCAACGACTTCTCCAACGTCAACCATGATTCCTCGCTGGCCAAGGTCTTCATCAACCCCTACGCCGCGGTGCCGAGCATGCACTGCGCCTTCGCGATGATGATCGGCTCCAGCGGCTTCATGATCTGCCGCCACTGGCTCTCGAAAGCGCTCTGGCTGACCTGGCCGTTCCTGGTCGCCTGGGTGACGGTCGTCACCGCCAACCACTACTGGGTCGACGCGGTGCTGGGCTGGCTGGTCGCCCTGACCGCGGCTGTTGTCGCGCACCGGCTGCTGGCCCGGGTCCGGCCCGAGGCCTGGTCCTGGCGCACCGCGACGCCGCAGGAGGCCGAGGCCTGACCGCCGCGACCGGCGTCCCGTCCTCGCCTGGGCGGTAGCCTGACGGCCGATGGAACCCTCGGCGCCCCCAAGGGCACCCGGTCCCCGCCGCGGCCGCGCGGCCAGGAGCAACGGCAGGCAGGAGCTGCGGACCTACGCCCGCGAGCGGCTGATCGAGTCGCGGCTGACCCCGAACGCGATCTCGATGGTCGGCCTGTTCGGCAACCTGGTCGCCGCGGTGCTGGTCACCCAGCGCCTCTTCTTCCTCGCCGGCGTCGCCTTCATCCTCGGCTCGGTGATGGACACGCTCGACGGCCGCTACTCGCGGATGTCGGGCAAGGGGACGCTGTTCGGCGCCTTCCTCGACTCGACCCTGGACCGGATCGAGGAGGGGATCGTGCTGGCCGCGGTCGCCGGCTACTTCGCCGCCACCGGCCAGGACTTCGCCGCCGCGATGTGCGTGGTTGCGGTGCTCGGCTCGCTGATGGTCTCCTACACCCGCGCCCGGGCGGAGGCGCTCGGGGTCGAGTGCAAGGTCGGGATCGCCACGCGACCCGTCCGGGTGGTCATACTGTCGGCGGGGCTGGTCTTCGCCAAGGGTGCCGGCATCGCCGATTTCGAGCTGCTGGCGCCGGCGGTCTACGTGATCGCGGCGCTGACCATCTTCACGACTTTCCAGCGTGTATGGCATGTGCGAAACGAGCTGTCCGGCGAGGGTCCGGCTGGCGCCCCGGGGGGCGGCGGCGAGGGCGACGCGGCGGATGACCTGTAACCACCAAGGCCGCCGGGTGTCTTCACCGACCTAGCGCGATCCAGGAGGACTTCTTAATTCATGAGTGAGAGCAACGGAGCAAACGGCAGCGCCAACGGGGTCGGTCGCACCGACGACAAGGTCCGGGTGGCGATCGTCGGGGTCGGCAACTGCGCCAACTCCTTCATCCAGGGCATCCAGTACTACAAGGACGCCGACCCGGCCGAGGAAGTGCCGGGCCTGATGCACGTCGACCTCGGCGGCTACCACGTCCGCGACGTCGAGTTCGTCGCCGCCTTCGACATCGACGCCGAGAAGGTCGGCAAGGATCTCTCGGAGGCGATGTGGTCGGGGCAGAACGACACCTACAAGTTCGCCGAGGTGCCGGAGCTGGGGGTCAAGGTCGAGCGCGGGATGACCCACGACGGCCTCGGCAAGTACCTGAAAGAGAAAATCACCAAGGCGCCGGGCGAAACCGCCGACATCGTCGGCATCCTCAAGGAGAGCCGCGCCGACGTCCTGGTCTGCTACCTGCCGGTCGGCTCCGAGCAGGCGGTCAAGTGGTACGTCGAGCAGGCGCTCAAGGCCGGGGTCGGGTTTGTCAACTGCCTGCCGGTCTTCATCGCCCGCGAGGACTACTGGGACAGCCGCTTCGAGGAAGCCGGCCTGCCGATCATCGGCGACGACATCAAGTCCCAGGTCGGGGCGACGATCGTCCACCGCCAGCTGGCCCGCCTCTTCCACGACCGCGGGGTGCGGATGGAGCGCACCAGCCAGCTCAACGTCGGCGGCAACATGGACTTCTACAACATGCTCGAGCGCGAGCGGCTCGCCTCCAAGAAGGAGTCGAAGACCAATGCCGTGACCTCGATCATGGGCCACGAGCTGCCCGCCGAGGACGTCCACGTCGGTCCCTCCGACTACGTCGCCTGGCTGACCGACCGCAAGTGGGCCCACATCCGGCTCGAGGGCAAGGCGTTCGGCGACGTGCCGCTCAACGTCGAACTGAAGCTCGAGGTCTGGGACTCGCCGAACTCGGCCGGCGTCGTGATCGACGCGGTGCGGATCATCAAGCTGGCGCTCAACAACGGGATCTCCGGCCAGCTCGACGGCCCCTCCAGCTACCTGATGAAGTCGCCGCACACGCAGCGGCCCGACGACGAGGCGCGCGAGAAGACGGAGGAGTTCATCGCCGCCAACGCCCGGGCCAAGGCGAAGGCGCCCGCCGAGGCTTAAGGCCCGGGGCCGATCCCGGTAGGGGTTTCGCTTAACTTTTTCGTCGGCGCGCGCTGGCCGTCCGAGGTCGAGCGCCGCCGAAAAAGTACAAGACGCTTCACCCCTACCGGTATCGGCCTCCCCGCGTCTGCGGACAACCGCCGGGCAAGGCTCCTTATTCTGCTGGCTTGTGAGTGACGCTCCGCTCTCCATCGCCCAGGTCGCGCCGCGGCGCCGCGGCGTCGAGAGCCCGGTCACCCGCTTCGTCGCCAGCCTCTCCGAGGCGCTGGAGCGGCGCGGCCACGAGGTGCTGCGGATCACGACCGGGGACCGGCGGGTCAAGTCGGTGCTCGCCTCGGCCTCGCTCGACGTCGTCCACGTCCACGAGCCGTTTGCGCCGAGCATCTCCTCGGCGGCGCTGCGCCACTCCTATGCGCTCAACGTCGCCACCTTCCACGCCCCGCAGGAGCGGGTGCTCTCGACCCAGGTGGCGCGGCCGCTGGTCGAGGTCTTCTTCGGCCGGATCGATGCCCGCACGGTGACCAGCGCCGCCACCGCGGAGCTGTTGGACAGCTACTTCCCGGCCAGCTACGAGCTGGTCGAGCCGGGTGGGGAGGAGCGCGATTGGTCGGCGGTGGCGGCCGAGTTCGAGGCGATCTACCGCCGGCTGCTGGCCCGCCGCCACCCGGAGGACGGCGACGCCGAGCTGCGGGCCCGGATCGTCGAGCGGCCGCTGATCGAGGTCGACCTGCACATGCACACCGACCACTCCGGCGACTGCGCGACCCCGGTCGAGGTGCTGCTGCAGACCGCCCGCGACCGCGACCTCGGGGCGATCGCGGTCACCGACCACAACGAGGTCTCCGGGGCGCTGGAGGCGCGGCGGATCGCCGCCGAGATCGGCGGCCCGAAGGTGATCGTCGGCGAGGAGGTTAAGACCGCCGAGCAGGGCGAGGTGATCGGCCTCTTCCTCGAGGAGAAGATCCCGAAGGGGATGACGATGGCGGAGACGATCGCCGCGATCCGCGGGCAGGGCGGCCTGGTCTACGTCCCCCACCCGTTCGACCGCTTCCACTCGGTGCCCGACTACGAGCACCTGCTGGACATCGTCGAGGAGATCGACATCCTCGAGGTCTTCAACCCCCGGGTGGCGCTGACCGCCTTCAACGAGGAGGCGGTGCGGTTCGCCCGCAAGTACCGGATCGTGCCGGGGGCGGGGTCGGACTCCCACGTCGCCCAGGGGCTGGGCAGCGTGCGGCAGCGGATCCACGATTTCGAGGGCCCGGCCGAGTTCCTGGAGGCGATGCGCGACGCCGACATCACCCGCAAGCACAAGAACCTGGTCTACGTGCAGACCCTGAAGTTCCTGCAGACGACGGGAAGGCCGAAGGCGCCGAAGCGGAGCGTCCCCGGCGCCAAGCCGGTGCGGGGCGGGCGGCCGCGGAAACGTCGTCCGGCGAGCAAGAGCTGATGCACGCGGAGGCGTCGAAAGGAGCCGCGTCGGGGCCGTCAAAGAAGTCTCGCCAGATGCCCAGCCTCGACGACGAGATCCGCGAGAAGTACCTGGAGCGCGCGATCCGCGAGCTCAACCAGCTGAGCCGCGAGATCCAGGACTGCCCCCACTGCCCGCGCGGCAAGCTGATGCCGGTGCTCGGCTCCGGCCATCCCCAGGCCGATGTCCTGATGCTCAAGCAGGCGCCGATGGCGGCGGAGATCGAGGAGGGGGTCGCCTTCTACGGCCGCTCCGGCAACGCGCTGATGAAAAGCTTCAAGCGGCTCGGCATCGACCCGCTCGCCGTCTACGGCACGCTCTGCGTCAAATGCCCGATCGCCGAGCCCGACCTGGCCCCGCAGCAGTGCGTCGCCCGGGTTGCCGAGGAGCTGGCGATCGTGCAGCCGAAGATCGTCGTCGTGATGGGCGAGCCGGCGCTGCGCGTCCTCAACGGCCTCCAGGTTCCGCTCTCCCGCCCGGTCGAGCAGCGCGAGGGCGAGATCCAGGCCTTCACCCCGACCGTCGACGCGCTCTACGTCCCCGACATCGACGACTCGCTGGACGAGGAGGGCGCCAAGCAGCGTTTCTGGCGCGCCTTCCGCATGCTCGGCACCTGGTACGAGGACCTGCCCCCGTACTGAGCCCCAAATCAACCTGCGGTTCCTTTTTGACGATATGCGTAAAAAAGGAACCACGGGATGACTTGGCGTGGATTGGCTGGTAGGTTCGGGGCGATTGGCGTGACGGCCTGTAGTCACATCCGGTTGAAGGCGGCGGCGGTCGCTCTGTGCGCGGCGATGGTCGCTGCTCTGGCGCTTGGCGCCGGTGACGTCGGGGCGGCGAAGAAGCGCAAGCCGCCGGTCGCAGGCAAGTACGCCGGCAAGGTCGGCACCTTCGCGCGGATCATCTTCAAGGTTCGCGGCCGGGTCGTCTTCCGGTTCAACGCCGGCGTCAAAACCAACTGCCAGCGCGCCTCCGACGGCTTCATCACCGAAACCAAGAACCTGGCGACGGGCCCCCGCGAACAGGAACCGGTGGCGAAGCTGCGAATGCGCAAGCGCAAGGGGCGCTGGGTCTTCAACGGCAAGGCCCAGGACAAAGAGGGCGTCGAATGGAAGGTCTGGGGCCGCTTCGTCTCCCGCACCAAGGCCAGGGGCAAGTTCGAAGCCAGCAAGTTCGAGTCGCTCTACAACCCCCTGCAGCCCTTCGGTATCGACAGCCAGCTCTGCTCGGGCAGCGGCGGCTGGGTCGCGAAGCTGAAGCGGTAGCGCTCGGGACATTGACCCCACTCCAGTGGGGTCAATGTCCCGAACGGCGTCGTTACGGGCGGGGGGCGGCGGACTCGGCGAGGGCGGTCATCGCCTCGGTCGTGGCGCTGGCCAGGCCGCGGACGACGACGGTGTCGAGGGCGGTGTAGGCGGCGAGCGCCTTCTGGGCGGTGTCCGCGTCGGGGGCGGCGACGCCGACCGTGCCCTCGGGCTCGGCGAGGCGGTCGAAGTGGTTGCGGTAGCCGGCGTGCAGGTCGCGGTAGAAGGACTCCTCCTTGGCGAGGCGCCGGGGGGCGTCCTCGCCGACCGCGGTGCGGACGTAGCCGAAGACCGGCGGCGTCTCACGCCCCGCCTCGGTGGCGCCGGCCTCGACCCTGGTGCGGGCGGCGGCGGCGAACTCCGGGGTCATCCAGTTGAAGAAGGCGCCGTCGTAGGAGGAGCCCGCCAGCGCGCACATCTTCGGTCCCATCGCGGCCAGCACGAGGCGGACCTCCGGCAGCCGCTCGCGCAGCTCACCGAGTTGCTCGCGCATCGCGGTCAGCGGCTTCTCCGAGAAGCCGGCGCCGACCCCGAGCCAGAGCTTGGCCGGGTCGATGCCGAACCGCTCGACGTCGGCGGCGATCTGGGCCGGCGGGGTGCGGTCGAGCGCGATCACCGCGACGCCCAGCTCGATCTCCGGCGCCGCCGCGGCGAACTCGGCCAGCGTCTCCAGTCCCTTGGCGCCGGGGTGGTCGTTGGACCAAAGCGAGGCGTAGCCCAGCTCCGCGCAGCGGGCGGCGAGCGGCCGCGCCACCTCTGGATCAAGCCCGGCGGCGACTCCGAAGCCGCGCATCACCGCACCCATTTCCCGGTTCCGATCACCCGCGGCAGCCTACCGTCAGGCGACGCTTCCCCGGGGAACGATCCAGCGCGCGTCCTGCCCAGTTAGCTCGGCGATCCGGTCGAAGTCGGCGTCGTAGTGCAGGACGATCAGCCCCGCGCTCTCCGCGCAGGCAGCTATCAGCAGGTCCGGCAATGGAACCGCCCGGTGCTGGGAGCGCTCGGCAAGCATCGCCTGGACCTGAAGCGCCCGATCGACGCTGGAATTCTCGATCGGGACCCGCGGCATGCCCCGCAACGCCTCCGCCAGGGCTCGGTAGGTGTCGCGGCTGCTGGCGCTGAACAGCAGCTCCAGATCCACGATGCCGCAGGTGGCGATCTCGCCGGCCACGAGCAGGGGCTCGAGCACCGCCCGCACCTTGGGGCGGGTGTCGCTCCTGGTCAGGGCGCTCTTGTCGGCGAGGAAGGTGGCCACCCGACGCTCAGCGCCAGGCGCCGGACATCACGTTGGGATCGTCGAGCTCCAGCGCGCCGGGCCTGAACAGGAGCTCGACCAGCGTCTTGCGTTGCCTCACCTTGACCACCTCGGCGAGCGCGGCATCGACGGTCTCGGTCAGCGTTTTCGTGCCGAGGAGCTCCCTGGCGGCGTCGACCTTCTCAGGGTCGATCTCAAATGAGGTCTTGCGCCTGGGGGTCGCAGCCATGAATGAAGGATAGCGACTACCTGGAAAGTAGATAGCAAACTAGGCGGATTGCGCTCTCTCGAACAGCGCCACGCACTCGATGTGCGGGGTCTGGGGGAACATGTCGACCGGCCTCACCCGGCTCAGGCCATAGCCGGCCTCGACCAACTGGGCGGCGTTGGGGGCGAGCGTGGTCGGGTTGCAGGAGACGTAGACGATCCGCTGCGCCTCGCACTCCAGCACCCGGCGCACCACTTTCTGCGAGAGCCCGGCGCGGGGTGGGTCGATCACGACGACGTCGGGCCGGCCCGCCTCCTCGATCAGCGGCCGCATCCCGGTGCGGGCATTGGCGGCGAGGAAGCGGGCGTTCTCGATCCCGTTGCGCTCCGCGTTGGCGGCGGCGTCGGAGATCGCCTCGGGGACGATCTCCAGCCCCCAGACCTCGCCGGCCTCGGCGGCCAGGGTGAGCCCGATCGTGCCGATCCCGCAGTAGAGGTCGAAGACCCGCTCGCGGCCGCTCAGCCCCGCGTACTCGGCCGCCACCCCGTACAGCTGCTCGGCCATCTCGGTGTTGGTCTGGAAGAAGGCGCCGTGCGACATCTCCAGCCGCAGGCCGCAGAGCTCCTCGCGCAGTCGCTCCTCGCCGAGCGCCCCGGTCGGGCCGTCGGTGCCGCCGCTGTCGCCCTCGATCTGGGTGTGGAGATCGACCGGCGGCCGCGGGAAGCGGGCCGGGGAGGTGACGAGGCGGGTCTGGATCTGGCCGGTGCGCCGCCCCTCGCGGACCGCGAGGTTGCGCAGCACCCCGCGCCGCGCCCGCCCGTCGTAGGGCTGCACCGCCTCCAGCCGCGCCCATTCGCGCACCTCGTTGCGGGCCGCGTTGCCGGCCTCGGAGGCGAGCATGCAGTCGTCGACGTCGACGATCAGGTCCCAGCGCCCGCGGGCATGGAACCCGAGCGCCGTTTCGCCCTCGACCTCGCCGAAGGAGTACTCCAGCTTGTTGCGGTACCGCCACGGCTCGACCGCCGGCACGATCGGCTCCAGCTCGAACCCGTCGAGCTCGCCGATTCGCCGCAGCGCCTCCTCCACCTGGCCGCTCTTCTCGGCCAGCTGGCGCTCGTAGGGGAGGCCCTGCCAGGACGCGCCGGGGCAGGGCTCGCCGCCGTGCAGGCAGCGGTCCGGGACGCGGTCGGCCCCGGGCCGCAGCAACTCGACCGCCCGCGCCTCGGCGAACCGCTTCTTGCCCCTTGTGATCTCGGCGCGGACCCGGTCCCCGGGCAGGCCGCCGGCGACGAAGACAACGAAGCCGTCGGCACGGGCGACCCCGCGTCCGCCAAAGGCGAGCGACTCGACCTCCAGCTCGAGCAGGTCGCCGCGGCGTGGGCCGCGGGCCGCCGCCCCGGTGCCGGAGGCCGACTCCACGCTAGCCGAGTTTTTTCCGCGCCCGCCGGGCCGCCTGGGTCGCCTGTTTGCGGACCGGTTTGGAGCGGCCGGTCACCTCTTTGCGAGCCTGTTTGACTAGCCGTTCCAGCTCTTTGAGCAGCGAGTCGGTCTGTTTGCGCCCTTTTTTGACCAGGGTGTTCAGCATTTTCTCGGCATCGCCGCGGGTCATCCGGCCGCGCTTCACCGCGTCGTCGACGACCTCCTGGATCCGGTCGCGGCTGAGGGTGACGCTCTCCTCGAGGCTCTCCCGGAACTGCGCGACGCTCTTGTCGAGCCCGGCGGTGGCGCCACTCGACGCTTTCTTCGAGCCGCCTTTTTTGGCCCCGCCTTTTTTCGCGGCCGGCTTTTTCTTCGCTTTCGCGCCGCTCGCTTTTTTCGGTTTCGGCTTGGCTTTCGCTTTCGGTTTCGCGGCCGCTTTTTTGGGTTTCGCTTTCGCTTTGCTTTTGGCTTTCGCTTTTTTCGATTTCCCAGTCGCTTTTTTCTCAGCCATGAAGTTGCCCTCCAGATCGGTGGTAACCCGGTTCGTGCGGCTACGACTATCTCAACTCGGCAGGCTGTGTGGCTCCGGGGCGACGAATCTCGCCTCGACCGGGGCGTGATCGGAGAGCCGCAGGGCGCGTCCGTCGAGCGGCAGCTCGCGCCGCTGCGGCGGCCAGGCGGTCGGCGGCGAGGCCACCTCGATGCCGCGGACCAGCAGGTGGTCGATCGCCTCGGGGACCAGCGGCCCGGCCAGCCCGAAGTCCTCGCGCAGCCGCTCGAACGGCTCCGGGTGCTCGGCCGGGCGCAGGTTGAGATCGCCGCCGAACAGCAGCGGCGCCCCGCCCGCCCACTCGGTCGCGGCGCGGGCCGCCCGCAGCACGTCCTCCGTGGCCAGCGCCGGGCGGTCGTTGGTGGCGTGCAGGTTGGCGACGCAGACGCCCGACGCGGTGCGGGTGAAGGCCATCGTCCGCCGCTCCGGGGCGCCGCTGTGGATCTCCAGCTGGCGCCGCTCGGCGATCCCCCCGAGCCGGCCCGGCACCCGGACCAGGGTCACGTTCGAGCCGCCCTCGGCGGAGGCCATCAGGTCGGGGTTCTGTCGGGCCAGCAGGCCCCGCAGCGCCCCCACCGAGTTGCGCGAGGTCAGCGCCCGGTGCCAGTCCGCGGCGCAGGCGCGGGCCAGCGGCTCGGCGAACCGGGGCGGGCACTCCTGCAGCAGCGCCACGTCCCAGGCGGCGCCGGCGAGCAGCGTCGCGAACTCGGCGCTGAGGTCGCGGTTGACCTGGACGTGGGTCTCGTTGCGCTCGTCGAAGCGGAGCAGGCGCGAGCGCCAGGTCCGCAGGGACCGGTCCGGGGGAAAGTCCCGGCCGTGGAAGAGGTTCCAGGCGATCGCCGCGAACTGCACGGTCCGTAGTATCCGCGGCTTGGCAAAGGACTTCATAACCGGCGAGGAGCTCGGCGCGTTCGAGCTGGGTCGGCTGCTCGATCGGGCGGCCGAGCTGAAAGCTGGCCGCGGCAAGCGGCTCGGCGCCGAGGCGCTCGCGGGGCGCAGCATCGCCCTGGTCTTCGAGAAGCCCTCGACCCGGACCCGGATCTCCTTCGAGGTCGGGGTCGCCGAGCTGGGCGCGACGCCGATCGTCCTGCGCGGCGACGAGATGCAGCTCTCGCGCGGCGAGTCGGTCGGCGACACGGCACGGGTCCTCTCCCGCTACGTCGACGCGATCGCGATCCGCTCCGGCTCCGATGAGGCGGTCGCCGAGCTGGCGGCGGCGGCCGAGGTGCCGGTGGTCAACGCGCTGACCCCGCTCCACCACCCCTGCCAGGCGCTGGCCGACCTGCTGACCATGCGCGAGCGGTTCGGCGATCTCGACGGCCGCCGCCTCGCCTACGTCGGCGACGGCAACAACGTCGCCCGCTCGCTGGCGGTGCTGGGCGAGCTGGCCGGAGTCGAGGTCGTCGTGGCGTCGCCGCCCGGCTACCAGCTCGAGGAGGGCCACGGGGCGAAGCTGACCGACGACCCGCGCGCCGCCGCGTCCGGCGCCGACGCCCTCTACACCGACGTCTGGGTCAGCATGGGCGACGAGGAGGAGGCGGAGCGCCGCCGCGCCGACCTCGCCCCGTTCCGGCTCGACGCCGACCTGCTCGCTGCCGCCAACGACGGCGCGATCGCCCTCCACTGCCTGCCCGCCCACCCGGGCGAGGAGATCGCCGCCGACGTCCTCTACTCGGACGCCTCCGCGGTCTGGGACCAGGCGGAGAACCGGCTGCACGCGCAGAAGGCACTGCTGGAGGCGCTGCTCTCCCCGTAGGCTTCCCGCTGCATGTACCCGGAGATCGAGATCGGCCCGGTCACCCTGCAGACCTTTGGCCTGATGTTCGCGCTCGGCTTCCTTGCCGCCGGGGCGCTGGTCTGGAAGCGGCTGAAGGAGATCGGCAAGCCGCCCGACTGGGCCTACGAGATGGGCTTCGCGGCGCTGATCGGCGGCGTCGTCGGCTCCCGCCTCTATTTCATCGTCCAGAACTACGACGAGGTCAGCGACGACCTGCTCGGCAACCTCTTCTCCGGCGGCGGACTGGTCTGGTACGGCGGCGCGATCGGCGGCGCCCTCGCGGTCCTCGCCTGGGCCTGGTGGCGCGGCTTCCTCGGCCTGGCGCTGCTCGACCTGGCGGCGGCGCCGCTGGCGCTCGGCTACGCGATCGGGCGGATCGGGTGCCAGCTCTCCGGCGACGGCGATTACGGCAAGGCCTGGGACGGGCCGTGGGCGATGGCCTACCCCGACGGCACCGTGCCGACCGAGGAGACGGTCCACCCGACCCCGATCTACGAGACCCTGGCGATGGGACTGTGCGCCTGGCTGCTCTGGCAGCTGCGCGACCGGGTGCGGGCGGGGATGCTGTTCGCGATCTACCTCGTCTACGCCGGGGCTGAGCGGTTCCTGGTCGAGTTCGTGCGCCTCAACGAAAAGGGGCCGCTGGGCCTGACCACGGCGCAGTTCGAGAGCATCGGGATGATCGCCGTCGGCCTGGCCTGGATCGGTATCGTGGTCCGCCGGCACGGAGGCATCTGGCGCGAGGCGCCGAACGGTGCCGTACGGGCTGGCGCCTGACCGAGCCATAGGCGGAATCGGTGTTAGCCTTGCACAGGAAATTTCGAGCGATTGCAACCGGGAGGCCGGCCTGCTGATGGCAGCCATCGACGTCCAGAGTCATGAGGGAGATCCCGCCCGCACCGTCGGCGCGGTGCTCGACGAGGCGGCCGAGCGGATCGCCGCCGCCGGGGTCGACGGCGCCCGGGCAGATGCCGAAGTCCTGGTCGCCGACGCGCTTGGCGTCAAGCCGACCGAGCTCGCCACCGACGGCGCCGGCGAGGTCCCGGCCGCCCTTGCGGCGGAGATCGAGGCCCGGGTGGCGCGCCGGGTCGACCGCGAGCCGATGGCCTACATCCTCGGCCGCGCCCCCTTCCGCGGGCTCGAGATCGCGGTCGACGAGCGGGTGCTGTGGCCGCGCCGCGAGACCGAGCTGCTGGTCGAGGTCGGGGCCGAGCTGCCCGAGGGCGCGCGCGTGCACGAGGTCGGCACCGGCTCCGGCGCGATCTCCCTCGCCCTGCTGGCCGAGCGCCCCGACCTGCGGGTCACCGCCTCCGACCTCTCGGCGGAGGCGGTCGAAGCGGCGCGCGAGAACGCCGAGCGGCTGGGGATCGAGTTCGACGTCTCGGTCGCGGTCGGGTTGCCCGCGGGGCTGGAGGGCGTCGACCTGGTGATCGCCAACCTGCCCTACGTCACCGACGAGACGATCGACGAGCGCTCGCCGGAGATCCGCAAGGAGCCGCGGGTCGCGGTGACCGGCGATTGCGGCGCCGACGGCCTCGGTGTGATCCGCGGCCTGATCTCGGAAACGCCGTCCGGCTGGCGGATGGCGATGGAGCACGACACTCACCACGGCGAGTCGATGCGCAGTCTGCTGCGCGACGCGACTACCCTTCCGGACTATGAAGGTGACGACCGGGTGACTGTCGGCTTCGCTCCATGACGGAGACGCAGACCGGCTCCACCGAGGAGCAGCGCCGGGCGAAGGTCGAGCGCCTCCGCGAGGAGGGCGTCGATCCCTACCCGCACGCCTTCGAAGGCCGCACCCAGGTCGAGGAGATCGAGGCGGCGCACGACCCGGCCGAGCTGGGGGAGGGCGAGCACGCGCAGTTCTCCTACCGGGTGATGGGCCGGGTGACCGGCAAGCGCGGCCACGGCAAGACCGCCTTCCTCGACGTCCGCGACGTGACCGGGACGATCCAGGCCTACGCGCGGCGCGACGAGCTCGGCGAGGAGGCCTTCGAGCGGATCGAGGACCTCGATGTCGGCGACCTGGTCGGGGTGGTTGGGGTCGTCCACGTCACCAAGCGGGGACAGCTGGCGATCGGGGTGCGCGAGTGCGTGCTGCTGGCCAAGGCGCTGCGCGACCCGCCTGACCTCTTCCACGGCATCTCCGACCCGGAGACGCGGTACCGGCAGCGCGAGCTCGACCTGATGGCGAACGCCGAGTCGCGCGACGTCTTCCGGAAGCGCTCGACGCTGCTCTGGGAGGTCCGCAACCACATGAACTCGCGCGGCTGGGTCGAGCTGGAAACGCCGGTCCTGCAGCGGCTGACCGGCGGCGCCGCGGCGCGGCCCTTCGTCACCCACCACCACGCACTCGACCGCGAGCTGTTCCTGCGCACCGCGACCGAGCTCTACCTGAAGCGGGCGATCGTCGGCGGCTTCGAGGACGTCTACGAGTTCGGCAAGTTCTTCCGCAATGAGGGGATGTCGCCGCAGCACAACCCCGAGTTCACGATGCTGGAGATGTTCGTCGGCGGGGCCGACTACAACGGCGTGATGGAGTTCATCGAGGTGCTCGTCTCCAGTGTGGTGGAGAAGGTGATGGGGACGACCGTGGTCGAGCGCGACGGGGTCGAGATCGACTTCGCGGCGCCCTGGCCGCGGGTGACGCTGCGCGACGAGCTGCTGCGGGAGGCGGGGATCGACATCTACGAGGCGACCCGCGACGAGCTGGCCGAGGTGGCGGGGGCCGACGCCGACCCCAACGACGACTGGGCCGGCCTGGTCGACACCCTGCAGGGCAAGCTGGTCGAGCCGAAGCTGATCCAGCCCACCTACATCATCGACCTGCCGATCGACATCTGGCCGCTGGTCAAGGTGCACCCCGACGACCCGAAGATCTGCGAGGCGTTCGACGGGATCGTGGCGGGGATGGAGATCGTCGGCGGCGGCACCGACCTCAACGACCCGGTCGAGCAGCGCGAGCGGTTCATCAAGCAGCGCGAGCGGCAGGAATCCGGCGCTGAGGACGATCCCCATCCCCACGACGAAGAGTTCGTGCGGGCGCTCGAGTACGGGATGCCGCCGGCCAGCGGCTGCGGCCTTGGGATCGACCGGCTGCTGATGATCATGACCGGGGCGAAGACCTTGCGGGACGTGATCATTTACCCCGCAATGCGGGAGGCCGGGGCGGAGTAGCGCGGTTGCGTTGCGGGGGGCGGCGCGGTTAGGGTCTCCCCATGGCCGTGAAGCTGCACCGGTGCTCGTTGACTTGGTTCAAGCTGGACCTCCACCCCTGCGCGCGGGTCGAGAAGGCTCTGGACGAGCAGGGGATCGAGTACGAGCGGGTGACCGGGCCGCTGCGGCCGGGTAAGCGCGAGGAGCTGAAGGAGCTCTCCGGGCAGGACAAATACCCGACGATCGAGTTCGAGGACGGCCGGATCTACCGGGCCGAATCCGCCGACATGGCGGCCCGGATACGGGCCGGCAAGCTCTTTTCCTGACTGCCGGCGCGCTCGCGAAATTGACCATGCCTGAGCCTCGTCAATGTCGCGAACGCCGCTTGCGCTTCTTGCTAGGTGGAGCGAAGCAACCCGCCGTCGAGTGGGATGACGGTGCCGGTCAGGTAGGCGGCGCGCTCTGAGCAGATGAAGGCGACCAGGTCGCCGTACTCCTCCGGGGTGCCGAGCCGGCCGGCGGGGACCTCCTCGCGGGCCTGCGCCTCGACCGCCTCGATCGAGCCGAACAGCTCGGCCATCCGGTCGGTGCGGAAGCGGCCGGTGGCGACCGTGTTGACGGTGATCCCGTCGCCGGCGACCTCGCGGGCGAGCGTCTTCAGGAAGCCGACCGTCGCCATTCGGTGTGCGTTGGAGAGGCCGAGCGCCGGGTTGGGCTCGATCGTCGTGGTCGAGCCGACGTTGACGATCCGGCCCCAGCCGCGGGCCTGCATGCTCGGCACCACCGCGCCGGCGAGGATGCGCGGGGCGAGGACCAGGGAGCGGTAGGCCTCGTCCCATTCCTCGGCGCCGTGGTCGAGCGCGCCGCCGAGCGGCGGGCCGCCCGTGTTGGCGACGAGGATGTCGACCGGGGCGCCCAGCTCGGCGGTGACCTCGATCGGCAGCCGCGCCAGCCGCTCGCTGTCGCCGGCGTCGGCGACGAACGGCACCACCTCGCCCTCGATCTCGGCGGCGGCCGCCTCGACCCGCTCCTCCGAGCGGCTGGCAATGGCGACCCGCGCCCCTTCCCGCGCCAGGGCCGCCGCGACCCCCCGGCCAAGGCCGGCACTGGCGCCCATCACCAGTGCCACCCGACCCTCCAGTCCAAGATCCATGGCCGCCACCCTAACCACAGCCGCAACGCTCAAATTCAGTTGCGCGGCTATGGTTCCGGTCGAGCGCCCGTAGCTCAGTGGTCAACGGGTCCTTTCGGGGGCCCAAAGAGCGTCGGTCTTTCAAGCCGAAGGTCGCGGGTTCGACTCCCGTCGGGCGCATTCCTCGGGGTTCCGGGGAGTGCCGGGTTTGGCCTGTTGTGGAGCCAGATCGTCGGTCTCTCGGGCGAGCAGCGTTCCGTCGGACGCCGGGCGATTCCGTGGCGTGCCGGGCGCGCGGTGTCTCACTTCTGCCTCATTTGGCCTGCAAAATCGCCTTGCAGACCGGTCTTATTCGGCCGCGGGCAGGGCAGTGGCAAGTAGTACCGCGACGTCGTGGCGCGAGTCGTCGGACAATGCCCCAGGCGCATTGAGGCGCTTCGACAGCTTCCGGGGAGAGAACAGAGGGAGGCCATTGATGTTGAGCGTGCCGATGAGTGGCAGGCCGCTGCCGCCGGCCTGGCCAGCGGGGTTGAGGAAGCAGAAGCAAGCGTGGACCGGCATCTCGGGGATCGTTTCGTCTAGGGCGGCACGAACTGCGTCGCGCTGTCGAATCAGACCTTCGACCAGCTTCGCCTTGTTGCGGCCGGCGATGAAGAGGCCGGGATCGCCGAGGAATGGCTTGCGGACTTCGATCTTGCCCTTGTAGCGCTTGGCGTCGATCACGAAGACGCCGGAGGGGGCGACGGCGATGTGGTCGATGTTCGTGCGGCGGCCGGGGATGCGGCGGTCGTGAAGGACGGGGGCGTCGGGGCAGGTCTTCGTCAGGTGAGCGGCGAGTGCCTCCTCGCCAGCGGCGCCGGTGTCCCAAGCGGTCTCGCTGGCCGGCGCCGACTGAACTCGGAGCAGCAGATTGCCGAGGCGAGGGTGGCGTTCACGCGTGGCCGCCTCGCGCTTCGCCCGGCGCCGGCCGTGCTCTCGCCTCGCACTCCCTCCCGGGGTGCCCAGATCGATCTCCCGCCCCTCGGCCATCCGCGCCTTTGATCGGCAGGGGGCGAGGTCAACTTGACTTGGCCGCCCCATTCGGCCGGTGGCCGCGAAGCGCAGCGAGCCGGCGGGCGACCACAGTGAAGCCTGCGGCGTCCCCGGTCATGTCCAAAGAGCGCTGATCGGGACCGCCCAGAGGCGGTCGCCGAGCGGGACGGTCTGGGCGCCGGCGTGAATCAAGAACCCGGCGCGGAAGTCCTCGCCGCGAGCATCGCGGATCTTCGCCATCGGCCTCCAGTCTCGTTCGCGGACCGTCGCCGCCGCCTTGACCTCAATGCAGGCGATCGCTCCGGAGCGATCCTCGAGGACGAGGTCAATCTCATCGTTGCCGGTTCGGTAATGGAAGAGACCTGCGTCGGTGCTCGCCCATTCGAGGTGCTTCATCACCTCCATCGCGACGAAGTTCTCGAGCGCCATTCCGGTAACTCGCTCGTCCTCGCCGAGGCGTTTCGGGTCGGCTCCGAGCAAATGGGCGAGGAGGCCGCTGTCGACGATGTAAACCTTGCGCGTCGTCGACTCGCGAGCTCCGATCGACGGCCTCCATGCGGGGAGGGTCTTGACCAGGAAGACGGTCTCCAAGAGGGTCGTGTAGCTGCGGACGGTCTTGTGCTCCAGCTGCAGTCGCTTGCCCACCTCGGAGGAGTTCAGGAGGTTCGCGGCGCGACCCGCCAGCAGCTTCAGCAGCCGCGGCATCTCACCCAGTTTCTGCGCATCGCTGATGTCGCGCAGGTCGCGGTCGAGCGTCGTTCTCAGATAGTTCTCGAACCAGTTGGCCCGGCGTGAGCTGCTGCGCTTCAGCACCTCGGGGTATCCGCCGGCCGCGAGTCGATCGGCGAAGGCCCCGCGGCCGACCGGGGCATCGCTGATCTGCGGTGGAGCCGCGGCGAAGAGGGAGTCGACGATATTGCCGGTCGATCCCTCGATCTCGCTCTGGGACAGCGGCCACAGGGTGATGATCTCGATTCGCCCGGTGAGCGCATCCTGGACCTTGCGGTTGGTGAGGACGTTGGCCGAGCCGGTCAGCAGAAACTGGCCCGGCGTCTGGTCGGCGTCGACGGCCCCCTTGATCGCGAGCAGCAGATCGGGACCGGCTCGCTGGATCTCGTCGAGCAGGACCGGGCGCGAGAGGCCGGCCACGAATCCCTCGGGGTCGCTGCTCGCCGCATCCCTCGCCGCTCGGTTGTCGAGGCTGAGCACGTCGGCGAGGTGCTCGCTCGTCGCGATCTCTCCCGTCAGGGTGCTCTTGCCCACCTGCCTGGCGCCCATCACGTAGACGACGCGGGTATCGGCCAGTGCTTCCAGGATCGGTGCGCGACTGTGCCTTATGAAGTTGGACGGCATCGTTGTGAGGGTAGTGCAAATTGGGAAAGCTAGCTATGTAATTTGGGAAAGTAAGCTGGGGAATATGGGAAAGAGCTAGGAGATCAATGGGAAGCAGATGGCGAGGCCAGGGATCGGATAGCGACCGCGTCATTGTCCCAGCGTCCCCTCGTCCTTCAATCTGAAGGACTTTGGCTCCGTGGAACGGCGGCGGCTAAATTGGTCCGCGTTCTAGGAGCTGCCGGATGAATCTCTCCAGGTAGGCCGAGTCGTCGCGATGACCCTCGATTGCGACTCCTGCGAACTGAAGGTCGGGGGTGACTTCTTCGACCAGGGTTCGCGCTTCGCTGGAGAGCATGTAGGTGCTGAGCGCCCCGTGGGCCGGATCGACCAGCCAGCGAAGAGTCTTGCGGTAGGCGGCAAAGACCTGGATCCAGTCCTCGTGGTGGGGAAGGTCATCGAGCGTGAGGAAGCGCGACCAGCGATCCCGCGGGGCGGAAAAGCGTTGCTCGTTGCCGACTTCAAAGGCATCCAAAGCGCCGGCGGCGCTGAGGGAGCTGATGGCCTCTTGGATGTTGCGCTTCGCGTAGGCAGTGGATGCAGCGACCACCTGGACGTTGGTTCGCGGTGCGTCGATGGTGAGGAGTACTCGCATGGCTTCGGCGCGGGCACCGATTCCCATTAGCAGGCGAAGGCGGAATCCAAAGTTGATCGGGAGCAAGACATGGGGAGTCTGGGACTTGCCGGCGGGCTCGAACCTCGGTTTGAGGAGTCCCTGGGCGAGGAAAGCCGGGTCGGGCTCGTCGGTCGGTAGTTGCGAGTTGCGAAAGAAAGGCTCTGCGTCAGCCGATCCGTCTGCCATTGGCCGTGCCTCCAGGCGCGCTCGCCGCCGCCGTTCGCCCAGCCAACCCACCACGGCCTCGATCAGCGCACGATCCTCGTCGTCACGAGCGAGGTTGCGCAGGCGCTGGATGCTGACCAGTCGCTCGTTCCTCACCAGCCAATCCAGTACCTCATTGAGGAGACGGGGCTCTTCGCGTCCGACCTCGAAGGTCAGCAGGAGGAGCGCCTCGGGGTCCGCCGCCCAGCGGTCTTCGCGGTTGGTGGTCGCGAGAACCCCCATCTGCGCCCACTGGCTCCAGAGGAAGGCGGAAAGGTGACTCTGTACGTCCTGCCTAAGCTCCAAGATCGACATCGTCGACTCCCAGGTGAATGAGAACATCGCGGAGCATCCGGGCGTACCCCTTCGAGGGATCGTGTGAGGTGCTCCATCGAGCCGCCGCCAGGAGCTCCTCTTCGGTGGGCGAGAGCGCCCGGAGGTCGCGCTCGTGCTTTCCAGGTCCCTGGTCGACCAGCGCGTAGAGCTTGAAATGGATCTGGTCGTAGCGGGAGGCGAAGTAGACAGTGAGGCCATCGCCGTAGTCGCGGCGCTCGAGGCGGTCGATGAACCCCGCTGGCAGGCCGAAGTCGAGCAGATCGGTCGGGCCGGGATTGAGCCAGTCGGACGGGACGGAGAAGTCACGGGCCACGCGGTCGCGGGCGGTCGCCAAGCTTGCCGGCAGGGGATGGGCGCTGCCGAGCTCGTCACCGGATCGCAGGGCGACGAGGTCCACATCACGGGTCGCTCGCTCAATGAGGCCAAGGGCGAGCAGACCCGAACCGCCGATTACGACCAACTCGTAGCGCTCTCCGGCGGCAGCGAGCTGCTCACCGAGGGCTGCGAGAAGCTGATCGGCAGTGTCTTTGTTTGCAATGTCTGACATCTCGAAACAAGATGATAAACATCACGACTCGTCGGCGTGCAAGACAGCTTGCGTCAGATCGGTAGCGTGGAAGCCGTCAATTCAGTAGCGCGGGCAGGCGCGAGTCTCATTTCGGTCACATGGCCTCGGCGATCCCGCCCGTAAGGCCGTCGCCCTCCGCCCTTCCAAGCCGAAGGTCGCGGGTTCGACTCCCGTCGGGCGCATTCCTCGGGGTTCCGGATGGTGCCGGGTTTGGCCTGTTGTGGAGCCAAATCCTCGGTCTCGCCTCGTCTTGGCGTTCCGCAAGCGTCCGGCCAGTTCCGCGTGGTTCCGGAGTCAAGCCGCGCGTTGTGGTGCAAGGGACTCGCCGGCGCTTCTCTCATCGCTCCAGGGTCGCCACCTCGCTTCCGCGTTCATCGGTCTGGTCCTCGGGGACCAGACCGGTCGACCCCCGGGAGAGGTAGCCGTGGGTGAGCAGCCACTCGTCTCTCGCTCGATCAGGATGGATCCCACGACCAGACGCCTCGGGTGACCCCCCGATCTCATCTCGCCGCGGGGTCAAGGCGCCTTGTTTCACCTCTGGTTCAAGAAAGCGCCTTGGTTGGAGCCTTGGTGCGCTGCCTGGCAGCCGCTACCCTGACCCGGTGACGGACGCGCTGAAAGCGGGTGCCGTGGCCCCCGCCAACGAGGAGGCGGTGCGGGCCTGGGACACGGTCCTCTACGAACGGTGGAAGCAGAACCGGAAGGTGTTCGTCGGCGCGCTGGACGAGGTGACCGAGGACCTCCTTGCGAGCCACCCGCCGCCGGTTGGCGGGCGCTGCATCGACATCGGCTGCGGGTTCGGGGAGACGACGCAGCGGATGGCGGCGCTGGTCGGGCCGGAGGGGTTCGTGCTCGGCACCGATTCGTCGCCTCACTTTGTGGAGGACGCGCGGGCCGAGGCGATTGAGGCCGGGGTCGAGAACGTCGGCTTCGAGCTGTCCGACGCCCAGACCGCGACCTGGGAGCCGGTCCACGACTACGCCTTCTCGCGGATGGGCACGCAGTTCTTCGCCGCCCCGGTGCCGGCGATGCGGGCGATCCGCGGCGCCCTGAAACCGGGCGGCGGGCTGCGCAAGATCTGCTGGCGGCGCAAGGACGAGAGCCCCTTCTGGGCGGAGACCGAGCAGGTGGTGGGGCGCTTTCTGTCCCGCCCCGAGGAGTACGAGGCCGACACCTGCGGCCCCGGGCCGTTCTCGCTCGGCAACCCGGAAACGCTGACCGGCATTCTGGAGGCGGCTGGGTTCGAGGAGGTTGAGCTGCGCCAGCGCGACTTCGACTACTACATGGGCCGCGACATGGAGGAGGCGCTCGACTCGCTGCTGGCGATCGGACCCGGCGCCGAGCTGATCCGCCTCAACGGCGAGCACGGCGAGAGCCTGCGCCCCCAGATCGCCGAGGCGCTCGCCGAGCACTACGCGAAGTGGCAGCGCCCCGACGGCTCGATCGTCGGCCGCGGCTCGGTCTGGCTGGCCGCCGCCACCAACCCGGGCTGAGACCCGCACCAAGGCTCTAGCATCCGCTCGGTGCTGATCGAGGGCGACAGGCTGGCGGCGCCGGGGCCGCCGCTGCACGACCTGCTGCGGGCCGGGCTGGACGCCGACCCCGACGCGGTGGCGATGGTCTCGGCGCTGAGCCGCGTCACCTGGGCCGAGCTGGAGGAGCGCAGCCGCCGCCTCGCCGGCGGCTACCTGCGGCTGGGCCTGGAGCCGGGCGACCGGGTCGCATCGCTGATGCCGAACCGGATCGGGCTGGCGACCCACTACCTGGCCTGCTTCAGGGCCGGCCTGGTGGCGACGCCGCTCAACTACCGCTACACCTTCCGCGAGATCGACCACGCGCTGGAGGTGAGCGGCGCGGCGGCCCTGCTCGCCCACGCCGAGCGCGGCGAGGACCTGGCGGCGAGCCGGCTGGTCGGCGGGCTGGCGCGGGGGACGATCTCCTACGGCGCCGAGCCGGGCTCCGGCGAGCCTCGCTTCGAGCAGCTGCTGGAGGCTGAGCCGGCCGCCCCGCCGCCCCCCGCGCCGTCGAGCCCGGCCGCGATCTTCTTCACCTCCGGCAGCACCGGCCCGGCCAAGGGCGTCACCCACACCCACGAGACGCTGGGCTGGATGATCGCCAGCGCCGACCATGCCTTCGGGCTCGGCCCGGCCGACGTCTTCCTGCCCGGCTCCTCGATGTCCCACCTCGGCTCCTTCCTCTGGACCCTGGCGACGCTGGCCGCCGGGGGGCGCGTCGTCGTCGCCCGCAGCTACGACGCCCACGAGCTGATCCCGCTGCTGCGCGAGCACCGGCCCACCGTGCTGGCGATGATCCCCGCCGCCCTCTCGGCCCTGGTCAACGACCACGACCTCACCCCGGAGGACTTCGCCTCGCTGCGGATTTGCCGGGCCGGCGCCGACAAGGTCTCGACCGAGCTGCTCGCCGAGTTCGCCGAGCTGGCCGGGTTCCCGATCGACGAGGGCTACGGGATGACCGAGGTCGGCCTGACCACCCTCAACCCGCCGGCCGGCCCGATCAAACAGGGCTCGATCGGCCCACCCACCCCCGGCTACGACGTCTCGCTGCGGCCCGACGGCGGCGAGGGGGAGCTGAGGCCGGGCGTCGTCGGCCGGATCTGGATCCGCACCCGCAGCCGGATGGCCGGCTACTGGGAGGCGCCGGAGGCAACGGCCGAGATCCTCGAGGACGAGTGGCTCGACTCGGGCGACCTGGCCCGCGCCGACGAGGACGGCTACCTCTGGTTCTTCGGCCGCAAGAAGCAGGTGATCGTCCACGACGGCTCCAACATCAGCCCCTTCGAGGTCGAGGGGGCGCTGGTCGACCACCCGGCGGTGGCGCTGGCCGGCGTGGTTGGAGTCGAGGACGGCGTCCACGGCGAGAACGTCCGCGCCTACGTGACGATCGCCGAGGGGGCCGAGCGGCCGAGCAGCGCCGACCTGATCGTCCACTGCCGCGACCGGATCGGCTACAAGGCGCCCGAGGAGGTCGTCGTCCTCGAGCAGATGCCGCTCAACCCGACCGGCAAGATCGACCGCGTCAAGCTGAAGCGGCTCGCCGAAGACCACCTCCACCCGCACGGGCTGGACTGAGCGGCGTCAGCGGGTCTGCTCGGCGGGGCGGCGGTCGCGCAGCAGCCACCAGTCGACCGCGTAGCCGCCGAAGGGGACGACCGCTCCGAGCAGGACGAGGCCGGTCACCGTCCAGCTCCAGCCGGTCTCCTCGCGCAGGCGCAGCGCGACGACGACGTAGGCGATGAACAGCAGGCCGTGGATCGGGCCGAGGATCTGCACCCCGAGCTCGCCGCCGTCGGTCCTTTTCACGTAGGAGGCGACGAGCAGGGCGAGGAAGCTGGTCGCCTCGGCGAAGGCGATGTAGCGCATGGCCTTGATGGCGCCAACCCTAGAGGCAGCTGGCCGCTACCGGCGACGGAAGCTCGCCACTGTGACGGACGCACGGTCCTCGTGGCCGCTGGCCAGCGGCGCCAGGTCCGGTTGGTGGCGGGCGTTGGGACCCATCAGGACGAGGCGGCGCGCGTCCTCGGGCCCGAGCCGCAACTCGAACTCGACCGCCTCCACCTCGGCCGGCTCGAACCAGGGGTCGAGGCGCTCGGTCAGCCGCGCCAGCTTGTCGGCGCCGACCTCGATCAGCTCCAGCCGGGCGCGCAGCCGCTCCAGGTGGCGCGGGCCGGCAAGCGCGGCGACCAGGGCGCCGCCGGGGCGGGCGATCCGGCCCAGCTCGGCCGCCGGGCGCGGCGCGAAGACCGAGAGGCAGAGGCCGGCGCTCGCGTCGCACAGCGGGATCGCCGCTTCGGCGTCGGCGACCAGGAAGCGCAGCTCGGGGTGGAGCTTCGCGGCGCGCTCCGCCGCGGCCTTGGAGAGGTCGACGCCGAAGGCGCAGGCGGGGTGGCGGCCGCGCTCGGCAAGCGCCGCGACGACCGCCGCCAGGTAGTGGCCGGTCCCCGAGCCGACCTCCGCCACCGCCCCGTCGCCCTCCGGCGCGGCGGCTGCCGCGGCCTCGGCGACCGCGGCGGCGAGCGGCTCGTAGTGGCCGGCGGCGAGGAACTCGGCCCGCGCCGCGACCATCGCCGCGTCGTCCCCGACCCGACCCGGACCGTCGCCGCCGATGGTCAGGTTGAGGTAGCCGGAGCGGGCGAAGTCGAAGCTGTGGCCGGCTGCGCAGCGGGCGCTGGCGCCCTGGTCGGCAAGTGCCTCGCCGCAGACCGGGCAGGCGATCCTCCGGGTGCAGGGGTGCGGATTTCTCACGCGGGCCAGGCGGGCGACGATACTTATGCGGAGGATGGAAGCAACCACCCACTACGCCGACTCCGGTGGGGTCAGCATCGCCTACCAGGTGCACGGGTCCGGTCCGCTCGACCTTGTCTTCGTTCCCGGCTTCGTCTCCCACGTCGAGCTGCTCTGGGAGGAGCCGGCGATCGCCCGCTTCTTCCGCCGCCTCGCCTCCTTCTCCCGCCTCATCCTCTTCGACAAGCGCGAGCAGGGCCTCTCCGACCGGCTCGGCCGACCGCCCACCCTGGAGGAGTCGATGGACGACCTCGGCGCGGTGATGGACGCAGCCGGCTGCGAGCGGCCGGCGATCTTCGGCATCTCCGAGGGCGGCCCGATGTCGATCCTCTTCGCCGCCACCCACCCCGGCCGGGTCGCGTCGCTGATCCTCTACGGGACCTACGCGCGGATGCTGAAGGCGCCCGATTTCCCCTACGGGATCCGCGCCGAGGCGCTCGACAGCTGGGCGGAGTCGGTGCGGCGCGAATGGGGCGGGCCGGTCACGGTCGACCTCTGGGCGCCGAGCGCCGCCGGCGACCCCGCCTTCGAAGGCTGGTGGGGGCGGCTGCTGCGCCAGGGCACCAGCCCGGCCGGGGCGACCGCGCTGATGGAGCTCTACCGCGACCTCGACGTCCGCGCCGCGCTGCCGGCGATCGACGTGCCGACCCTGGTCATGCACCGCAGCGGGGACCGCCTCGTCCCGTCAGGGGCGCTACCTGGCCGAGCAGATCGCCGGCGCTCGCTACGCCGAGCTGGACGGCGTCGACCATCTGCCCAACGTCGGCGACCAGGACGCGCTGCTCGACGAGATCGAGGAGTTCCTGGTCGGCAGCCGCGCCGCCCAGTCCGAACGGGCGCTGGCGACGATCCTCTTCACCGACATCGTCGGCTCGACCGACCTGGCGGCCCGCCTCGGCGACCGCGACTGGCGGGCGCTGCTCGAGCGCCACGACGCCCTGGTGCGGCGCCAGCTCGACCTCTACCGCGGCCACGAGGTGAAGACGATGGGCGACGGCTTCCTCGCCACCTTCGACGGCCCGGCCCGGGCGATCCGGTGCGCCTGCGCGCTGCGCGACGAGGTCGGGGGGCTCGGCCTGCAGATGCGCTCCGGCATCCACACCGGCGAGGTCGAGCTGATCGGCGCCGACGTCGGCGGGATGGCGGTCAACATCGGCGCCCGGATCGGCGACCTCGCCGGCGCCGGCGAGGTGCTCGTCTCCAGCACGGTGCGCGAGCTGGTGGTCGGCTCGGGCCTCGAGTTCGCCGACCGCGGGGCGCGGGCGCTGAAGGGCGCGCCCGGCGAGTGGCGCCTGTTCGCGGTCGGCGAGGCGCCAGCCTGAGCCGGGGCCGATCCTCGAAGCGTCCGGACTGCACAGTTACGCGCGGAAGGATTTTCAGAGTTGGCGCTTTTTTGTCTTGTCTCGTGCGGACAGAAGATTACGATCTGCGATCATGGAAACGATGACGCGGGAGAGCTGGACCGACGAGCGTCTGGACGACCTCAACGTGCGGGTCAGCGAGGGGTTCGCGCGGCTCGATTCACGGATAGACGAGGGCCTGCGGGAAGTCCGCGTCGAGATGCGCGAGATGCGCGCCGAAACCAACGAACGGTTCGAGGGGATGGAAAGGCGCTTCGAGCAGATCGACAAACGCTTCGCGCACATGGACGACCGCCTCAATACCAGCTTCGGCCGAATCGACGAGCGGCTCGACTCGATGGCAAGGGCGATCACGATCGGCTCGTTCACGATGTCCGCGGCGCTGGTTGGCGGCATCGTCGCGGTCCTGACCGCGGTGTAGTCGGACCGGGCGCTCAGGCCGTCGCGGCAGCCGCGTCGAGCTCCGCCACCAGCTCGGCGACGCGACGCTCGATCTCGTCGCGGGTCCGCCGCACCTCCTCGAGCGGCCGGCCCTTCGGGTCGGGCAGGTCCCAGTCGACGTACCGCTTGCCGGGGATGTAGGGGCACTTGTCGCCGCATCCCATCGTCACCACGACGTCGGCCCATTCCGTGTCCTCGCGGCTGAGCCGGTGGGGTGTGCGGTCGGAGAGGTCGATCTCCAGCTCGGCCATCGCCTCGACCACCTCGAGGTGGACGCGGTCGCCCGGGGTCGTCCCCGCCGAGCGCCCCTCGTGCCGCCCAGCGGCGGCGCGGCTGAACAGCGCCTCGCTCATCTGCGAGCGGCCGGCGTTGTGGAGGCAGACGAACAGTGCCCTCATGTGGGTGACGGTATTCGGCCGTCGCCGGGCTGGTGTTTCCATCCTGTGTCTTTTCCGCGGGCCCGGCGGCCGATAATGGCGCCGGCATGGGACTGACTCGGCACCCGGGGCGCAAGCTGGCGGCGATCTACGCCGGCGGCGTGCTCGGCGCGCTGATCCGGGTCGGGCTGGCGGAGGCCTTCCCACCCGCCGCCGGCGCCTGGCCGTGGCCGACCTTCGCGGTCAACATGGCGGGGGCGCTGCTGCTCGGCTACTTCTTCGCGCTGCTCCGCGACCACCCGGAGGAGAGCCTCGCCCACCCCTTCCTCGGCACCGGGATCTGCGGCACTCTGACCACCTTCTCGACCCTGCAGTTGGAGCTCTACGAGCTGGTCGACCAGGGCCACCTGGCGCTGGCCTCGACCTACTGCGCGGTGACCGTCGCCGCCGGCTACCTCTGCCTGCGGATCGGCATCAACATCGAGGAGGAAAGGCCGCGGTGGCTGCGGTGAGCCCGCTCGGCTGGATCGCGGTCGGCCTGCTCGGCGGCGTCGCCGCCGGCGCCCGCTTCGCGATCGACTACGAGTTCGTCACCCGCTCCCGTGGCCGCTTCCCGGGCGGGATCCTCTTCGTCAACCTCTCCGGCGCCCTGGCACTGGGCCTGGTCGCCGGCGCCGCGCTCGACGGCGAGGCGCTGGCGATCGTCGCCGGCGGCGGGATCGGCTCCTTCACCACCTTCTCGACCTGGATCCTCGACTCCCACCGGCTCGGCGCCGACGGCGCCGCCCGGCTGGCGGCGCTCAACATCGCCGTCTCGGTCCTCGCCGGCTTCGCAGCCGTCGCCCTCGGCCACTGGCTCGGCGCCACCCTCTAACCATCGCGCGGTTCCTTTCGGACGCATACCGTCAATAAGGAACCGCGCGATGACCTGCGGCGCCCTCAACTAAACGCGCGGTTCCTTTTTGACGCCATGGGCGAATAAGGAACCACGCGATGGGTTGGCGGTTGTGGCTGGGGCGGCTGGCCTCGGTTGGATAGCCTGGCCGCGTGCCGGCGAGCCGTGAGCAGCGACCCCGCAGCGGCGCCGGGACCGGCGCCCCGGCCGGCGGCTACGCGCAGCCGCCGGAGCGACTGGTCCATGCCAAGGGCAGCGCCGCCCACGGCTTCCTCGAGGTCACCGAGGACGTCTCCCAGCTGACCCGCGCCGGGCTCTTCCAACCGGGCGCGCGGACGCCGCTGTTCGCCCGCTTCTCGACCGCCGGCGGCGAGCCGGGCTCGCCCGACACGGTCCGCGACCCGCGCGGCTTCGCGGTCAAGCTCTACACCGAGCAGGGCAACTACGACCTGGTCGGCAGCAACGCCCCCGTCTTCTACATCCGCGACGCGGCAAGGTTCGGCGACCTCCTTCACGCGCAGGGCCGCCTTCCCGACACCGGCCTGCGCTCCAACGACATGCTCTGGGACTTCTGGACCCTCTCGCCGGAGAGCTCCCACCTGGTGACGATGTTGATGTCCGGCCGCGGCACGCCGCGCAGCTACCGGCACATGAACGGGTACGGCGGCCACACCTTCGCCTGGCTCAACGCGGCCGGGGAGAAGTTCTGGGTCAAGTACCACTTCAAGACCGAGCAGGGGATCGAGAACCACACCGAAGCGGAGGCGCAGCGAGTGGCGGCCGAGGACCCCGACGCCCACCGCCGCGACCTGCGGGCGGCGATCGAGGCCGGCGAGGCCCCGGAATGGCGGCTCCAGGTGCAGGTGATGCCGGCCGCCGAGGCCGCCACCTACCGCTTCGACCCCTTCGACGTGACCAAGGTCTGGCCGCACGCCGACTACCCGCCGATCGAGGTCGGCCGGATGGTCCTCGACCGCAACCCCGAGCACTTCCAGGCCGAGGTCGAGCAGTCCGGCTTCTCGCCCTCCAACCTGGTGCCGGGGATCGGGCTCAGCCCCGACGCGATGCTGCTGGGACGGATCTTCTCCTACCACGAGCCGCACACACAGCGGCTCGGCGCCGATTACGAGCGGCTGCCGATCAACTCCGCGCGCGGCGTAGCCGGCGACCCCGAGCCGGGCGCCGACCTCGGCTGGTCGGTCGACGCCGAGGAGCTGCGCCGCTACGCCGAGGCGACCCACGCCGAGGACGACGACTTCGGCCAGGCCGGCGCCCTCTACCGCGACGCGATGGACGGGGCCGAGCGCGAGGAGCTGGTCGCCAACGTCGTCGCCCACGCCGGGGCCGAGGTCAGCGCCGAGGTCCAGGACCGCGTCGTCGACTACTGGACCCAGGTCGACGCCCAGCTCGGTGCCCGCGTCGCCGCCGGCCTCGCGGCCGGCTGAGCGCTCGACGCCCGCCGTCCGCCCCCGTCTCTACCGTGGTTGGCGATGGCCGAGCAGACGCAGATCGAGGCGTTCTCCGCGGCACCGGCGGCTGACCAGACGCCCGGCGAAGAGCTCGGCGAGGGACCGTCAGGCCGGGCCCCGCTCGGCGAGCTGCGCGACGGCCAGACGGTCAGCGGCGCCTACGCGGTTCGGGAGCGGCAGCTGCGGCGCAAGCGCAACGGCGAGCCCTGGCTGCGTCTCGTGGTCGGCGACGCCAGCGGCAGCGCCGAGGCGGTCTCCTGGGCCGACGCCGAGGAGCTCTACGCGATCTGCCAGCCCGGGTCCGTCGTCCACCTCGCCGGCGTCTTCGAGCAGAGCGAGCGCTGGGGGGCGAAGATCAAGCTGACCGCGCTGCGCGCCGCCGAGCCCGAGGAGTACGACACCGACCAGCTCGCCGCCGCCTCCGAGGTCGACTTCGACCGGCTCGAGGGGGAGCTGCGCGAGCTGCTCGACGGGGCGATCGAGGACACCCAGCTGCGCCAGCTGCTCGACTACTTCTTCGGCGAGCTCTCACCGACCTGGCACCGGTTCCGCGACGCCCCGGCCGCCAAGGTCTACCACCAGGCCTACCGCCACGGCCTGCTCGAGCACTCGCTCAGCGTCGCCCAGGCGGTTGCCGCCGCCGCCCCCTGCTTCCCCGGCATCGACCGCGAAGTCGCCGTTGCCGGCGCCCTCTTGCACGACATCGGCAAGACGGTCGCCTACAACGACGACCCGCTGGCGATCGACCTCACCGACGCCGGCCGGCTGGAAGGCGAGATCCCGCTCGGCTACTACACCGTGCGCCGCCAGATCGAGGAGATCCCCGAGTTCGACCCGGCGCTCGCCCAAGGCGTCCTCCACATCATCCTCAGCCATCACGGTTCGCTCGAACACGGTTCGCCGGTGGCCCCCGCCACCCGCGAGGCCGTCCTCGTCCACATGATGGACAACCTGGGCGGGCGGCTCGGCAGCTTCGACCGGCTGGAGCGCGAGCTGCCGGCCGGCGAGTCATGGTCCGGCTTCGACCGGGCGCTCTCCGGTTCCGCATATTTCGGCCAAAGAGCAGCCTGAAGGCCACCTGAAGCGCTGAGAACCGCGCCCGCGGACTATTCTGCGAGGCGTGGCGAAGGACACCGAGAAGCTGATTCGCCAGCTCTCGCTGATCTCGTTCCTGATGGCCCAGGGGAGGCCGGTTTCGGCGCTCGAGATCAAGCGCGAGGTGGAGGGCTACAGCGACATGAACGACGACGCCTTCGCGCGCCGCTTCTACGCCGACCGCGCGGAGCTGGAAAGCCTCGGGATCCAGCTCGGGGTCGAGAAGCCCGGCGAGGGCTTCTTCGAGGCGGAGCTCTACTCGCTGCCGCCGGAGAACTTCTACCTCGACCCGATCGAGTTCTCCGACGACGAGCTGGCGGCGCTGAGCACGGCGCTGATGCTGCTCACCGACGGCGGCTTCGCCTACGCCGAGCCGCTGCGCCTCGCCCTGCAGCAGGTCGCCTGGGGTCACCCCAACCCGCTGGCCGAGGGCGAGCGGGCGCCGGTCGAGATGGCGATGACCGCCTCCGCCGGGGGGCGGGAGCTTTCGCAACGGCTCTCCAAGATCGAGACCGCGATCTCCCGCCGCAAGACGATCGAGTTCACCTACTACACGATGGAGCGGGGCGAGAGCGAGAAGCGCAAGGTCGACCCCTACCACCTCGTCTTCCGCGGCGGCCAGTTCTACCTGATCGGCCAATCGCACGAGCGCGACGCAGTGCGGGTCTTCCGGCTCTCCCGGATCCAGGGCAAGGTCGGGTACGCCTCCAAGGCCGAGCACGACTTCACGCCGCCCGAGGACTTCGACCGCCGCGACTACGGCAGCCGCGCCGACTGGCAGCTGGGGGAGACCAAGGGCACGGCGAAGATCTTCGTCCGCGAGCGGATCGCCTGGCTGATCGAGCGCGACTTCGGCGGTTACGGGACGCTGCGGGCGGCGAAGAAGTCCGACGGCGCTCCCGGCAAGGGCCGCATCTTCGAGACCAGCTACGCCTCGGTCCGCGAGCTGATCGCCTGGGTCCTGCGCTGGCGCGCCAACGCCGCCGTGCTCGCCCCCGACGACCTGCGCGAGGAGGCCGAGAAGCGGCGGGCGCTGCTGCGCGACCGCCACCAGAACGGGTTCGAGCCGGCCGAGATCGTCGACCGGCCGCTGCACGAGGCCCCGAAGCGGACTCGCTCCAACGGTCGCGGCGAGGCGGCGATCCGGCCCGAGCGCTTCGCCCGCCTCGTCACCCTCGCCGGCCTCCTGATCGAAGCCGCCAAACGCAGCGAGCGGCTGCAGATCGCCGAGCTGCGCCAGCGGCTGGAGCTGACCGACGAGGAGCTGCGCGAGGACGTCGAGCTGCTCAACGTCGTCAACTTCGGCGGCGGCACCTACGTCCTCTACGCGGAATTCCTCGGCGAGGAGATCGAGGTCGACTCCGAGCCCTACGGCGACAACTTCGCCCGCCCCGCCCGGCTGCTGCCGCTGGAGGCGAAGGCGTTGGTCGCGGCGATCGACCTCTTCGGCGACCACCTGCCGCAAAGCGACCTGCAGTCGGCGCGGCGCAAGATCGTCGCGGCGCTCGGTCACGATCCCTCCGAGGAGGGGCTGGAGATCGCCTCCGCCGGTGGCGGCGACGCCGCGGTGGCGCGGCTGGTCAACGACGCGATCGCCTCGCGCCGGGTGTTGGAGCTGAGCTACTACAAGGAGAACGAGGACCAGTTCACCGACCGCCGGGTCGAGCCCTACCGGCTGGAGAACGGCCGCGAGGGCTGGTACGTCGAGTGCTACGACCTGACCAAAGAGGGGGTCCGCCACTTCAAGCTCGACCGGATCAAGGAGGCGAGCCTGGGCAAGGAGAACTACGAGCCGCGCCCCGAGGTCGAGGAGCTGGCCGGGGTCGAGGGCTGGATGACCCACGGTGAGGTGCCGACCGCCGAGGTCGCCCGGGTCTGGGTCTCGCCGGAGCGCGCCCGCTGGCTGCGCGAGGAGCGGACCGTGGTCGAGGAGCTGGCCGACGGCGCCGTCGTGGTCGAGCTGCCCTACGCCGGCAAGCCCTGGCTGGTGCGGGAGATCCTCCGCGGCGCCGGCGACCTGGTCGTGCTCGAGCCACCCGACGCCCGCGCCGCGATCGCCAAGGAGATCGCAGACTGAGGCCGAGTGGAGGGTTCTGCATCCATAGGGTGCAAAATCCTCCACTCGATGTCGGAAGCCGCCCCCGGGCACCCCGAGGTACTGAAGATCGTCGCCCCCAACCCGGGGCCGATGACCCTGGAAGGGACCAACACCTACCTGCACGGCGCCGACCCCTGCGTGGTGATCGACCCCGGCGACGACGACCCCGGCCACCTGGCGGCGATCCGCGCCGCGGCGGCAGAGCGGGGCGGGGTCGGCCTCGTCCTGCTCACCCACTCCCACCGCGACCACAGCGAGGGCGCCGATCAGCTCGGCGCCGAGGTGGTGCTGCCCGGCCACGGCGAGGAGCACCACGGGCTGCGGGTCCTTGCCACGCCCGGCCACGCCGCCGACCACGTCAGCTTCGTCTCGGCCGAGGGCGTCTGTTTCGCCGGCGACCTGGTGCTGGGGCTCGGCTCGACCATCGTCCCGCCCGGCGGCGGCTCGATGGCCGCCTACATGGACTCGCTGGCGCTGCTGCAGGAGGAGGCGACCGAGCTGATCGCTCCCGGCCATGGCCCCTGGATCACCGACCCGGCCGTGAAGCTGGCCGAGTACGTCGAGCACCGCGTCTCGCGCGAGCGCCGCCTGCTGGCGGCGCTGGAGTCCGGCGAGCGCTCCCGCGCGCAGCTGCTCGCCACCGTCTGGGACGACGTCCCGGTCGAGTTGCTGCCGATGGCGGCGATGGCGATGGAGGCGCACCTGGAGAAGCTCGAGGAAGAGGACCGCCTGCCGGCGCTCACCGAGTAGGCCGCGGGGCGCTTTTCGCGACCATGGGTAAGGGAAAGCGCCCCGTTCAGGGGAGGAGGAAGCGGCGCACGGGGGGAAGGCGCTCGGCGGCGACCGCGATCGCGGCCGCGTAGCCGCCCGGGACGTCGAGAGAGGCGACCGCGACCGTTGCGTCGCCGGGGGCCTCGTCGAAGACCCCGAGGCCGAGGCACTTCTGCCGGGCCTCGAAGCGAGCCCAGTGCTCGGCGAAGACCGCCGGCCGCCCCGCCTCGGTCGCGGCCCGCACCGCCGCGCCGGACTCTGTGCCGAGCCGGCGTTCGGCGATCGCCAGGTGGCGCCGCCCGGGGTCAACGGTCTGCACGTCGACTCCAATCTCGACCGTGGAGACGCCGACAAGCGCCAGGCCCCCCGAGTGGCTGAGGTTGAAGCACAGCCGCTCCCGCCGCTTCGCGAGCCGCGGCTTGCCGCCTGCCGGCCTGGCGATCTCGACGGCGGCCGGATCCTCGCCGAGGTAGCGGCCGAGCACCGAGCGCAGCGCCCGCTCCGAGGTCCACAAGCCCTCACCCAACGCGGCCAGCCAGAGGTGCGCCTCGGCGCCGGGGCGATCCGGTCGCGCCGGCCCGGGAGCCCATTCCTTCGGTACGGCCCGATGCGCCATCGAGCCAGCTTAATCGCGGCTCTTTGGCTGGCTGGCCAAACGTGATACACCATTCCTTATGGCTCGTTTGAGCAAAAGCGGAGTTGCGAAGGCGGGTCTGCTGGCGGGGGCGGCGGGGACCGGGCTGGCGGCGGCCAGCACCGCGGCGCTCTGGCACTGGCTGGCGCGGCGGCCGCTGCCGAAGACGAAGGGCACGATTGAGCTGGAGGGACTGCGGGGGACGGTGCGGGTGCGCCGCGACCGCTGGGGCGTGCCCCACATCGAGGCCGCCGAGCGTGACGACCTCCACTTCGCCCAGGGCTTCTGCCACGGCCAGGACCGGCTCTGGCAGATGGACTTCTACCGCCGCGTGGTCAGCGGACGGGTCGCGGAGATGGCCGGGGCGGAGGCGCTCCCGGTCGACCGCCTCGTCCGGACCCTCGGGATCCGCCGCATCGCCGAGCGCGAGGAGGCGGCGCTCGGCCCGGGCCTGCGCGCCGACCTCGAGCGCTTCTGCGCCGGCGTCAACGCGGCGGCGGAGAGCGCCAAGGCGCCCCCCTTCGAGCTGCGGGTGTTGCGCGCCGGCTTCGCCCCCTGGCGCCCGGTCGACATCCTCAGCCTCGGCAAGCTGCTCGCCTTCGGCCTCTCGACCAACTGGGAGCGGGAGCTGCTGCGGGCCGACATGCTGCGCGAGCTGGGCCCGGAGCTGACCGCCCGCCTCGACCCCGCCTACCCGGCCGACAACCCGGTCGTCAACCAGGAAGCCTGGAGCGGCGACGGGCTGGCGATCGTCGAGCAGATCGACGCGGTGCGCGCCGCGATCGGCCTTGCCGCCGAGGCCAGCGGCTCCAACAACTGGGCGGTCAGCGGCGACCTCAGCGCCACCGGCACGCCGCTGATCGCCGGCGACCCGCACCTACCGCCGAGCATGCCGGGCATCTGGTACCAGGTCGGCCTGCGCCACGGCGACCGCTTCGTCCGCGGCGCCTCGATGCCGGGGATGCCCGGCGTCTACATGGGTCAGAACAACGACGTCTGCTGGACCTTCACCAACGTGATGGCCGACGTCCAGGACCTCTTCGTCGAGCGGGTCGAGGGCGACCGCTACCTGTTCGAGGACGAGTGGCGGCCGCTCGACCTGGTCCGCGAGCAGATCCGGGTCAAGGGGCGCGACGAGCCGGTCGAGCTCACGGTCCGCTCCACCCACCACGGCCCGATCGTCAACGACGTGTTGGGCGCCGATGCCGGCGAGCCGCTCGCCCTGGCCTGGCAGACGCTGCGCGAACCGACCAGCTTCGCCGGCATGTTCGAGCTGCTCGAGATCGAGTCCGGCCCCGACCTGGTGCGTCGGCTCGAGGGCCACACCTCGCCCGCCTCGAACCTGATCTGGGCCGACCGCCACGGTTCGATCGGGTACAAGCTGATCGGCCGCCTGCCGCGCCGCCGCGGCGGTTGCCCCGACCTGCCGAAGCCCGGCTGGGGCGGCGAGTTCGAGTGGGAGGGGACGGTGCCCTACGACGAGCTGCCGGAGGTGACCGACCCCGAGAGCGGCTACCTGGTCACCGCCAACAACCGGATCGTCGGCGACGAGTACCCGCACCACATCACCAGCGAATGGCTCGACGGCTTCCGCGCCCGGCGGATCGAGCAGCTGCTCGGCGAGAGCCGCGAGCACACGGTTGAGGGCTTCGAGGCGATGCAGTCCGACAACCTCTCGTTGCCGGGGCTGGAGGCGGCGCGGCGGCTCTCGCGGCTGCGCCCGCTCGGCCAGCGGGAGCGCTCGGCCCTGGAGCGGTTGCGCAGCTGGGACGGGTACCTCGCCCCCGACACCGTCGCCGGCACGATCTACCAGGCCTTCCTGCTGCGGCTGGCCCGCGAGGTGGCGCGGGCGGCAATCGGCGACCGCGACCTCTGCGAGCGCTGGCTCGACCGCGCCGACAATGGGTTCACCCCGCACATCACCTCGCCCTGGCGCTGGCACTCGCACCTGATGGGGCTCTGGGCGGAAGCCGACGAGGGGCTGATCGGCCGCTCCTGGGACGAGCTGGCGCTGGAGGCGCTGGCCGGGGCGCTCGACGACCTCGAGGAGCGCTTCGGCGCCGACCCCGAGGCCTGGCGCTGGGGCAGGGTCCACGAGATGAAGTTCCCGCACCCGCTCGGCGACGCCAACCCGCTGTTCGACCGGCTGCTCAACCGGCGCCTGCGGGCCGGCGGCGCCCAGGAGACGGTGAGCCAGATCGCCTACGACCCCAACGACCCCTACAGCGCGGTCTGGGCACCGAGCTGGCGGATGGTCGCCGACCCGGTCGCCCCCGAGCGCTCGCGCTGGCAGATGTTCACCGGCCAGTCCGGCCATCCCGCCAGCCCCCACTACGACGACCTGCAGGCGGACTGGCTGGAGGGTCGCACCCAGCCGATGGCCGGCGAGGGACCCTGGCGGGAGCTGGATTTGACGCCGGCTGGGTAAGGCGGTTGGCGGCTGGTGTTGCACCGTGCTACACTTGAGCGGTGCCGACGACCAAACCCCGACACATGATCACCGAGACCGAGCCCGTCCGCCGGGTATTGGACGAGTTGCGCGCCCTGCAGGGGGGAGAACCGGTCCGGTTTCCGGACTTGGTCATTCGTGGCGCCGAAGAGAAGATCCGGGAGCTCAGGGCAGAAAGCGGTTCGGCTCGCCGGGCACGGGAGGAGATCGCCGAGTGGATTCGCACCGGCAGCGGGCCCGAGGTCGAGGTCGAGGCGGCGGAAGAGGTCAAGCGCCTCGGCCTTCTTGCCGGACCCGACGCGTAACGTGCTGCTGCTCGACAACTCCGCCTGGGCGCGCCTGCTGAGCGGCGCGATCCCCGAGGAGCGCGCCGAGCAGGTGATCGCCTGGATCGAGGAGCGCCGCCTCGCCACCTGCCTTCCCTTCCTGCTGGAGGCCGGGTACTCGGCCCGCTCGGGGCGGGACCTGCGGGCGATGACGGCCCGCCTCGACCAGCTCCCCCGGGTCGGCGTCGACGCCGAGGTCGAGCGCCTGGCGCTGGAGGCGCAGCGCGAACTGGCCGACATCGGCCACCACCGCATCCCTCCCAGCGACCTGATCGTCGCCGCCTGCGCCCACCGGGGAGGCAGCGGCGTCCTGCACTACGACCGCGACTACGACCTGATCGCCGAGCACACCCGCCTGATCTTCGACAGCGTCTGGGTCGCCGAGGCCGGTTCGATTTAGGCTGGGTTCTGACTCCCACCACCCTATAGTGTAAGTGAGGTAGTAATTGAATACTTAAGTGTCTTCGCGTTCTGGGAGGAACAGTGAACATTCGGATTCGGGGCTGGGTGCAAGTGCTGTCCGTGTCCATTGCGGTGTGTACTGGGGGCGCTACTTGGGCTGTCGAGGCAAGCGCCGCGCCCGCGAGTTCCACGTCGCCGTTCCCGGTTGCAGAAGCTGGCGCCAGCGCCCTCGAGGCAACGGCTTCGGCCAACCGTGACGACCCGTCCGCGATCAGCTTCGATGAGTTCTCACTGGGCACGACGATCACCGACCAGTACAGCGGCAACGGGGTCATCTTCACCAGTGATGTATTTCTCACCACCGATACCGCCAATCCGACCTCGCCGGTGCTCTCCGGGACGCCCAGGTTTTTCGGGGACATAAGCGGCTACTTCACGGTGCCCGGAACCGCCACCCCGGCCACCGTCGACGGGTTCTCGCTCGACGTGGGCTACATCAACGACCGCAACTCGGTCGAGATCACCTATTACGACGCCTTCGGCAACCAGGTCGGAGCAACTCGGGCGCAGTCCTACGGCATCAACGAAATCTCCATCACCTATCGCGGTGTTGCCAGCTTCAAGATCAGCGCGATCGAATACGAGGCCGCTGGCTTTGCGATCGACAACCTGGTCGTCCAGAGCGGCGCCAGGGGCATCCACCCGACCCGGATGGCCGAGCTCGGCGACTCCTACAGCTCGGGCGAGGGCTTGCTGCCCGGACGTGGGCTGGAATACGACTGCGGCACCGACCTGCAGGAGGGCCGATATGTCGAGGGGACGAACGTTCCGGCGGGATTCCCGATCTGGACTCGCGGCTCGTGTCGCACCCCGGGCGGTTCGAGAAAGCAACCAAAGGACTTTTGGCGCCGCGACGATCGTAAGTACAAGAACCTTTGCCACCGCCATGCTCGCGCCTACCCGAACAGGATCCGGGAAAAGCTGGGCATCCGGTCCAAGCAGGCGATCCTCGTCGCCTGCAGCGGCGCCAAGACGAAGCACGTCCTGGCCGAGGGCCAGTACCCCGATTCGCCTTACGGGGTGCACGGCGGCGAGCCGCAGCTGACCAGCGTCAGGAACTTCGCCGAACGGCGAGGCGAACCGGATTTCATCACGGTCGGCATCGGCGGCAACGACGCCGGATTCAGCGGAATCATCATCCATTGCATCTTCCTGGACTGCGCCAACACCGGCTACGGCAGCGGCGTGATCTCGCGGGTCAACGGTTCGATGTACGACGAGGTGAAGAGCACCTTCGTCGCGTTGGCCATTGCCTTCCCGAACGCAACGATTGCCGCCTTCGGATACCCGAGTGTGATCGACGACCCTGACCGCACCTGCGCGGCGGGGATCAAAGCGAACGAGATGGCATGGCTCAAATACGGGCTGCTGCCGGCGGTCAACGAGGCGGTCAAGGACGCCGCGAGAGCGGCCGGAATCGCCTATGTCGATATCTCTTCCGCCACCGCTGGTCACGGCATCTGTAGTGAGCACCCGTGGATCAATGGCTTCCGGGGTGGCGACGACCGGTTGATCTGGAACGTCCCCAAAGGCGTCGCCAACGAGTCATTTCACCCCAACCAGAGAGCCCACGTCGAGATCGCGAAGTTCTTCCTCGACCACTACACCGACGGCAACGGCAGCCTCCTCTTCACCAACCCGCCTCGGGAGGAGCCAATCAGGGTGTTGAGTGGGCCTGAGGTCCGGGTCGGCGAGCTCGAGGCTGGGGCGCTTCAGGGTTGCGGCAAAGGCTGCAGGCAGCCGGTGCCCTGTCTCCAGGGCTGCCCGATCCACATCCAGGGGTCGAACTTCGAGCCCGGCGCGACGCTGAACGTCACCCTGAGATCGGATCCTGTAGCGCTCGGACAGATTGTCGCCGACGCCAATGGAGAGGTGACCGCCCGGTTCAAGGCGCCGCGTGGGCTGAAACCGGGGTTGCACTCGGTCAGCCTCGAGGGAGTCGGACCAAGCGGCGCAGTCCAGGACGGGGTTGCCGCCTTCCAGGTCTTCGGGCGGGCGCGACCGCGGCTGAGGACGTGGCTGCAACGGCGGCGCGGCCGCGCCGTGGTGCGGGCGCTGACCGTGAAGAGGGCAGCGCCGGGCACCAGGGTGGACATCGTCTGCGTGCGGACCGCGAGGCGGTCGGCCGACCGGGGTCTGGTCGGAGCCCGCGTCGCCCGGGGCCGGGGCTGCCCGTTCGTCCACCGCCGCTTCAGGCTGGGCAAGCGGAAGCGGGGTAAGGCGGGCAAGCACGGTAGCTCGAGGCGAAATTTTGCGCGCCTCTTCAAGACGCCGCTGGCACCCCGCACGACGCTGCGGGTTGTCGTCAGCTCGTCGAGCCGACCGGGACGCTCGCTCGAGGCGCGCATCCGCCGCAAGGGCAAGGTGAAGCTGGTGCGCCGCTGCACCCGGCCGGGCCAGCGCGCGCCGGTTCGTTGCTGAGGGGTGGCTTCGGCCGGGTGCCTCTACTCGGCCTGGGCGGCGACGCTGCGGACCAGCTCGACGATCTCCGCTGGCGCCTTCTTGGGTGAGCCGGAGTCGAAGGGCGGGTCGGGGTCGTACTCGATCCCGAGCTGGATCGCCTGGGCGACCTCCGGGCCGACCTCGGTGGCGACCAGGTGGATCGCCATGTCGATCCCGGCGGTGACGCCGGCGGCGGTGACGACCTTGCCGTCGGTGACGAAGCGGCCGCCGACCGGGTCGGCGCCGAGCTCGCGCAGCGTCTCCAGCTCCAGCCAGTTGGTCGTCGCCCGCTTGCCGTCGAGCAGGCCGGCGGCGCCGAGCAGCAGCGAGCCGGTGCAGACCGAGGTCGTCCACTTCGTCGTCGCGTCGATCGCGCGCAGCCAGCCGAGCAGGCGCTCGTCGCGCATCAGCGGCCGGCACCCGAGCCCGCCGGGGACAAGCACCACGTCGGTCTCCTCGACCTCCTCCAGGGCGCGGTCGGCGACCATCCCGAGGCCCCCTTCGGCTCGCACCTCGCCCCGCTCCAGGCCGGCGAAGCCGACCTCCCAGCCCGGCACGTTGCGCAGCACTTCGTAGGGGCCGACCGCGTCCAGCGCCGCCAGCTGCTCGTAGATCGGGATCGTGATCTTCATGGGGAGATGGTCGCCTCTGGTGGCCAGTCCCGCCAGTGGCAGGAAAGACAGTGTTCGCTAGATTTCTGCCATGACACGGCACCGGGTAGCCGCTCTCTGCCTCGACGGCCTGGTCGCCTTCGACCTGACCGCGCCGGTCCAGGCCTTCTCCCTGGCCTCGAAGCCGAGCGGCGAGCCGCTGTACGAGGTGATGACCTGCTCGCCCGACGGAGGCCCGGTGCGGACCACCACCGGCTTCGCGGTGGACCCGGGTGCCGGCCTCGAGGCGCTGGACCGCGCCGACACGGTCGTCGTCCCCGGCTACGCGGCGATCCTCGATCCGCCCCCGGTCGCCGCGCTGCAGGCGCTCCGCGCCGCCGCCGGCCGCGGCGCCCGCGTCCTCTCGGTTTGCACCGGCGCCTTCGCGCTCGCCCACGCCGGCCTGCTCGACGGCCGGCGCGCCACCACCCACTGGGGCTGGGCCGGCCTGCTCGCCGAGCGCTTCCCCAGCGTCGCGGTCGACCCGGCGGCGCTCTTCGTCGACGAAGGGGAGGTGCTGACCTCGGCCGGGCTGAGCGCCGGCATCGACCTCAGCCTGCATGTGATCCGCGCCGACTTCGGCGCCGCGGCCGGGGAGCGGGTCGCCCGCCACATGGTCGCCCCGCCCCACCGCGAGGGCGGCCAGGCCCAGTTCATCGCCCGCCCGGCGGCGGGCGCCTCCGGCGGCCATCTGGAGGCGACCCGGCGATGGGCCGCGGAGCGCCTCTCCGAGCCGCTCGACGTCGCGGCGCTGGCCGGGCACGCCGGGGTCAGCCCCCGCACCTTCGCCCGCCGCTTCCGCGCCGAGACCGGGACGACGCCGCTTCGCTGGCTGCTCGGTCGCCGGATCGGCGAGGCGCGGCGGCTGCTGGAGGAGTCCGAGCTGCCGGTCGAGGAGGTGGCCGACCGCGCTGGCTTCGGCAGCGCCGCCTCGTTGCGCGAGCACTTCCGCCGCGCCACCGCGACCACCCCGACCGCCTACCGCCGCGCCTTCCGAGGGGCTACCGTGGCGGGGGGATGAGCAGGCGGGACCAGATCCGGCTCAGCGCCGCCGAGCTGAGCGAGCTGCTGGACGAGGCGCGGGTCGCCGTCGTGACCAGCAACGGGCCGCGCGGCTGGCCGCACGCGGCGCCGCTCTGGTTCGTCGTCCGCGAGGGCGAGATCTGGGCCTGGACCTACGCCAAGTCCCAGAAGGTCCGCAACCTGGAGCGCGACCCGCGGGCCACCGTCCTGGTCGAGACCGGCGAGGAGTACTCGCAGCTGCGCGGGGCGATGATCGAGGCCGAGGCGACGATCCACCGCGAGTTCGAGACGGTGCTCGGCTTCGCCGAAGAGCTGGCGCCGCGCTACGCCGGCGGCGGGCCGCTGAGCGAGGAGGGGCGGGCGGCGCTGGCGGCGCAGGCGCCGAAGCGGGTGGCCCTGCAGCTCCGGCCCCTCCGCACCGCCAGCTGGGACCACCGCAAGCTTGGCGGTTCCTACTGATCGCGACGACGACCCCGCTACCTCCGCGCTTTCCCGGTGTTCGAGGGTGACGCGACCGCTACCGTTCCCATCTCGATGAAGCGCACGATCCTCGCAGTAGCCCTGCTCTCCGCCCTGCTGGCCACGCTTGCGATCGGCGCCGGTCCCGGCTCCGCGAAGGGGGTCAAGGCGCCCAGGGGCTTCTTCGGGATCGCCCCGCAGGCCGATCTGACCGCGACGGACGCCGCCTACATGAAGGCGGGCGGGATCGAAAGCGTCCGCTGGCCGGTCTCCTGGGCAGCGGTGCAGCCGACCGCGAGCGGCGGCTACGACTGGTCCGGGCTCGACCGGGCGGTCGGGGTCGCGGCGCGGGCCGGGCTCTCGGTGCTGCCGGCGATCACCGGGTCGCCGTCCTGGCTGGCGCCGAGGGAAACCAAGCTGCCGGTCGGCAACGGCAGGCAGCGCTCCGCCTGGAAGCGGTTCCTGCGCGCTGCGGTCCAGCGCTACGGGCCGGGCGGCGACTTCTGGGCCGAGCGCCGGCCGGGGGTCGCAAGCGGCGACGACGTGATCGCAAAGCCGATGCCGATCCGCACCTGGCAGATCTGGAACGAGCCCAACTTCTTCTACTTCGCCTTCCCCGTCTCGCCGGCCAGGTACGCGAAGCTGGTGACGATCTCCAGTCAGGCGATCAAATCGGTCCACCGCGGCGCCAAGGTGATGCTTGCCGGCTTCTTCGGGCAGCCGACCGCTCGGGGCAAGCGGGGCATGCCGGCCGCCACCTTCCTCAAGCGCCTCTATCGCCACCCGGGGATCAAGCGTCGCTTCGATGCCGTCTCCCTGCACCCCTACGCGACCGACAGCAGGATGCTGAGGCGACTGGTCGAGCAGTTCCACGGCGTCCTGGTCAAGCAGCGCGACCGGCCCGACCTCTACGTCACCGAGATCGGCTGGGGCTCGGAGAACAACTTCCAGAAGGTCGCTTTCGAGCAGGGCCCCCGGGGCCAGGTCAGGCAGATGCGCGGCTCCTACCGGTACCTGCTGCGGGAGCAGCGCCGGCTGAAGCTAAGGGGGGTCTACTGGTTCTCCTGGAAAGACCTGAAGGGCAGCTGCGACTTCTGCGACTCCGTGGGCCTCTTCCGGGAAGGCGAGCGGTTCAGGCCGAAGCCCGCCTGGCGCGCCTTCGTCCGCATCGCTGGCGGCCGCGTCCGACCCTAGAATCTCCGCATGAGGCTGGTGCTGGGGACCAACCACCTCGGGCTGGGCGGGAGCGAGTCCTACCTGCTGACCGTTGCCGAGCAGCTCGACCGGCTCGGCCATGAGCCGATCGTCTACAGGCCCGAGCCGGGCAAGGGCGATGCGGTCGCGGCCGAACGCGGCATCGCCGTGGCCGGCGGGGACCGGTTGCCGGACGATTGCGATGCGGCGCTTGCCCAGGACAGTGGCGCCTCGCTCTGGCTTGCCGATCGGTACCCGGCCGCGCCGCAGCTCTTCGTCGCCCACAGCGAGTCCCTCGACCTGCAGTCCCCGCCGCAGCTGCCGGGGATCGTCGGGGCGGCAGTCGCCCTCAACGACCGGGTCGCGGCGCGGCTGCGCAGCTTCGCGGTGGCGCCGCCGGTGGTGCGGCTGCGCCAGCCGATCGACACCGAGCGCTTCGTGCCCGGCGAGTCGCTGCCGCCGGTCGCGAGCCGCGCACTGGTGCTCAGCAACAACCCGGTCGAGGACCGCTGGCAGGCGCTCCGGTCCGCCTGCGCGGAGGCCGGGATGACCCTGGTGCGGACCGGTGGCGCCTTCGAGCAGGAGACCGACGTCCGTGCCTCGATCGCCGCGGCCGACGTGGTGATCGGCTATGGCCGCGCGATCCTCGAGGCGATGTCGTGCGGCCGCGCCGCCTACGTCTACGACTGGAACGGCGGCGAGGGCTGGGTGACGGAGGAGAGCTACCCGGCGATCGAGGCCGACGGCATCGCCGGTCGCAGCGCCAACCGGATCCTCGGACCCGACCAGCTGGCCGCCGACCTATGCCGCTACGAGGCGGCGATGGGGCCGGTCAACCGCGACCTGGTCATCGCCCACCACCGGGCCAACGTCCACGCGCAGGAGCTGGTCGGGCTGCTCCGCGACCTCGACGCTGCGGAGCGGCCGCGGGCGCCGCTCGACGAGATGTCCCGGTTGGTCCGGCTGGAGTGGCGGGCGCGCGTCGACGCGATCTCGTTGCGGCGCGACAACGAAGCGCTGCGCAGGTCGCTGGGAGAGACGATCGAGGCTGCCGACCAGCGCGTCGTCGCGCAGGGCAAGGCGACCGAAGAGCGGGTCCGGGCGGGCTACGAGGGGAGCCTGAGCTGGCGGCTCACCGCTCCGCTGCGCCGGCTGGCCCGGCTGCTGGGCCGGGGCCGGGGCTGAGCTTCGCGCCGGCCAGGTCGGCGGCGTCGACCGGCCGCAGCACGTCGCGGTAGCGGCGCCACCAGGAGTGCAGCAGGCCGACCCCCTCGATTCCCAGCCGCAGGTCGGGCGAGGGCTCGAAGCCCGGGTCGCGGAGCCCGGCCAGCAGCTCGGGCGAGAGGTGCCGCGCCAGCGGGCCGTCGGAGAGCAGCGAGAGCCGCGCCTCGGCCGCCTCGCCGGCGAGCCAGCGGCGCGGCAGGCGCGGGCCGGTGCGGGGGGTGTCCGAGGTCGAGGGGAGGCGGCCGAGCGCCGGTGCAAGGCGCTCGAAGACCGCCCGGAAGAGGCGGCCATCCTCCTTTTCGGCTTGGCTCGCGCTGAGCGCGGCGCGGACGACCTCGTCGCTTGCCCCGGGGGCGACGACCGAGGCGCCGGCGAGCAGGCCGGTCGGGTAGCGGGCGACGCCGCGCACCGAGCGGGTGGCATAGGTGCAGAGGAGGTTCTGGGAGGGGTGGCCCTCGAAGCGCCGGGTGGCGGCGAGGAACTGCTCGCGGGTCCGGTCGAGTAGCGGCTCCTGCAGCTCCGTGGCCAACGCCAGCTGGGCCTTCCCGTAGCGGCGCAGCGAGTCGAAGAGGGCTTCCCGGGCCTGCCGCGGTCGCTCGCTGTCGAGTGCCTCCGGTGGATTGAAATGCCGCGCCGACTGCAGGAAGATGTCGATCGCGAAGCCGTCGGGGACCGGCAGCTCGTGCCCGGCGAGGCGCTGCGCCAGCGGCACCAGCCAGGCGTGGTCGGCGAACTGGTACTCGACCAGCCGCGCCCGCTCCTCCCAGTCGCGCCCGTAGTCCGCGGCAGCGCCGGCCAGTCGCTCGTGCCGCACCCCGGCCGCCGCCACCACCGCGGCCGCAAGGTCCTCCTCGATCGTTTCGCCCTCGTCGTCGGAGGCGGTCAGCGCCGCGGCGACCCGGCCGTCGGCGGCGAGCACCGAGAACAGCATGCGCGAGTCGCGGCCGCCGCTGAGCGGGCAGAGCAGGCCGCCCGGCAGGGGCCGCAACGCCTCGCGCATCCCCTCGGCGACGCCGTCGGCTGCCGTGTCGAGCCCTCCCTGCGGCTCGACCTGAGCCCACGGCCACCGCTCCTGCCGCGCCCGGCCGCGGCGAAGCCGGCGGCGCAGGGTCGCGGACGGGCCGAGTCGCCTGATCTCGGCGAACGGGGTGCGGTCTCCGAGCGGGTAGCGCAGCGCGATGATCGCCGCCCAGGCGTCCCAGTCGATCTCGAAGGCGGTGGGCGAGGAGCGGACCAGCGGCTCGATCCGCGAGCAGAAGTAGGTGGCACCGCCGTGGTCGAGCCAGTAGAGCGGCGCCATCCCGCTGACCGAGGAGTGCAGGAAGCGCCGCCGCCCCTCGCTCACCAGCCCGCAGGCGCCGCGCCCGGCGGCGTCTTCCCAGCCGCTCACCGGGCCGGGGCGCCAGATCTCGGTTTCGACCCAGCCGAGGCCGCGCGCCTCGCCGGCCCGCCACTCGATCGGGTCGCGGTCCAGCATCAGGATCGAGCGCTGGTCGGCGTGGACCCGGCACGGCACGGTGTCCATCGCCGCCGCGATCCGATCGACCCGGTCGCGCTCGTAGGCGCCGAGCGCGCCGCAGACCATCGGTGCGTGGACCTCCCCGGGCACGCCGAGCAGCCTAGCCCGCCGCTCGGCAACCGACCGGCGGGCTCGCGTATCAGGCAGACTGCGCGGCTTGGCTGCCGTCATCCTCAGCGCCGCGGTCACCTGCTTTGTCGCGCTCTTCCTGGGTCAGGCCGCGTTGCGGATCGCCGGGGCGCGGGAGTGGAGCTGGCTGGCGCCGATGGTCGGGCTCTCGGTCGGGATGCTGCTGGCCGCGCCCACCGCCCACATTCCCGGTCGCGCCACGACGATGGCGATCGTGCTCGGGCTGCTGGCGCTCGCCGCCGCTGCGTGGTGCCTGCGCTCGCCGCGGCACCGCCCGCCGCTCGGCGACCTGCTCGCCGCCCTGCCGGTGGTCCTCCTGGTGCTGGTCCCCTTCCTCGCCGCGGGCCGCGGCGGCATCCTCGGGGTCACGGTCAACAACGACATGACCGTGCACCTGGCGATCGTCGAAGGGTTCCTCAGCTCCGCCGTCGCCGACGTATTCCCGTTGCCCGGGGACTACCCGCTCGGCCCGCACGCGATGGCGGCGCTGCTCAGCCGAGGCCTGGGCATCTCGCCGGACTTCGCCTTCTCCGGCTGGACGATGGCGATCCCAATCCTCACGGCCTGGACCGTGCTCTCGGCCGCCCGCAACGCCGCCTGGTACGGCAAGGCGATCGCCGCCACCGTCGTCGCGATGCCCTACCTGGTCGCCGCCTACTACGGCCAGGGCTCGTTCAAGGAGGTTGCGCAAGCCGGTCTCGTGGTCGCGATCGCGGTTTGCGTCAGCGGAGGCGCCCCGCCCCTCGGGCGCGGGCGCTGGGTCCCGCTGGCGCTGCTGATCGGTGGCGTTGTTTCCGCCTACTCGCCGGCCGGTCTGGTCTGGGTGGTGGCGATCCTCGGCCTCTGGCTCGCCGGCCTGCTGGCGATCGCGGTCTGGCGCCGGCGGCTGCACGAGGTGCCGCGTGCGGTGCGCCGGGAGCTGCCGGCCGTCGCCGTCGCGGCCGCTGCCCTGCTCGTCCTCCTCGCCTCGCAGGCTCACCGGATGTACGTGTTCGTGGTCGGCCGCGACGGCACCGGGATCGCGACCAGCGACATCGGCAACCTGGTTGCCCGGCTCCCCGGCTGGGAGGCGCTTGGGATCTGGGACAAGGCCGACTACCGGTTCATCGGCTCGGCTGCGTACTCGGGCGGCGTCTGGAGCTGGTTCGTCGTCGCCCTGATCGTCTTCGGCACCTACTGGGCGGTCCGCCGCGGTCGCTGGCTGCTGCCGTTGGCCGCGCTCGCCGGGCTGCTGATCTGGAAATACAGCGATCGCACCCAGTCGATCTACGTCGCTGGCAAGGCGCTGATGATTGCCTCGCCGTTGCTGCTCTTGGTCGCGACGCTCCCGTTGCTCGATCGCGGGGAGCGGCCTTGGCCACGACGCCCGCGCCTTGCCTGGTTGCTGGTGCCGCTGTTCAGCCTGGTTCTCTTCGTCCAGGTCCTCGCATCCGACATGCGGTCGCTCACCTTCAGTCCGGTTGGCCCAACCGACCATGCTCGCCAGCTGAAGAGCTTCTACCCCTATATCGCCGACAAGCAGACCCTTTTCTTCGGCGAAGACGAGTTCAACATCTGGGAGCTTGCCGGATCGGCGTTCCGGCCGATCTCGCTGGGCCCGGTGCCGCAGGTCGAGCTCCGACCGGAGAAGGAATGGGATTTCGGGAAAGCGAACGACTTCGACAGCGTGCCGGCCCCGACCCTCAACGAATTCGAATACTTCATCACCACCCGCGACGCCGCCGGCAGCGAACCGCCCCCGCAGATGCGGTTGGTCGAGGAGACCGACTCGTTCCAGCTCTGGCAGCGGACGGGGACGGTCCGCCCGCGCTCGATCCTGGCCGAGGGGGAATGGCCGGGCGCTGTCCTGCGCTGCGGGACCGAGGAGGGACGCGAGATTCTCGAGCGGGGCGGCGTGGCGGCGATCCGACGCGAGCCGATCGTCGTGGACGGGGGCGTGAGTGGGGCTGGCGGGACGATCTCGGTCGAGATGACCCTGCCCGCTGGAACCTGGGAGCTCGAGTCCCCCTATGTCAGCCACCAGCCGGTGGAGGTGACGGCGCCGGGCCTGGAGACCACCCTGCCGGCCAGCCTCGACCGGGCCGGGCCGCGCCTGCCGATCGGACAGGTCACGGTTCCCGAACGCCAGCGCGTGACGGTCTCCTTCGCCGTCGGCGACACTCTGTTGGCGCCGCCGACGGCGACCGCCGTGTTCCCTCGCCTCGTCGCCACTCCGGCCGGTGAGCGCGCCCGGATCGTCCCGATTGCCCAGGCCTGCGGCAAGTACGTCGACTGGTATAGGTCCGAGCGGTGAGCTCCCAGCCAAAGCCCGAGAGGGTGGTCGCGATCGTGCCGACCTTCAACCGCGCCGCCCAGCTTCGGGAGTGCCTGCGCGGCCTCGCCTCGCAAACGCGCCCGGTCGACGCGGCGATCATCGTCGACAACGCCTCCACCGAGCCGGTCCGGGAGGCCCTCGCCCGGGAGGAGTACCCCTTCCCGTTGGGGTATGTCCGGATCGACGCCAACACCGGCTCCGCCGGCGGCTTCGCCGCCGGCGTCGATGCCGCAATCGCCGCCGGAGCCGACTGGGTCTGGCTTCAGGACAACGACGGCGTCGCCCGGCCCGATTGCCTGGAGCGGCTCCTGGAGCAGGCGGCGACCGAGCCGGGCACGGCGCTGGTGGCGCCCCAGGTCTACGACGAAGAGGGCGATGTGCAGGGCCAGCACCGAGGCCGCTACGTCCGCGGCCACACCCTGCCGGCAAAGGAGGAGACCTACGACCGGGCGTCGGTGCAGGTCGACTACGCCTCCTACATCGGCATCCTGGTCGGCGCCGATGCGATCGCCGCCGCCGGCGGTCCCGACCGGCGCCTCTTCCTCTGGGTCGACGATCTCGAGTGGTGCCTGCGGCTCGGCGAGCACGGGAAGCTGCTGCTGGCGCCGGGCGCCGGGATCGTCCACCACGACGGGGTCCTCAACCGCTCCGCCGGCCTCTGGGCGACGCTCAGGACGCACCTCTTCCCGGGACCCAACGCCGCCCTCTGGCGCTACCTCTACGCGTTCCGCAACAGCTCTTGGCTGCGGATGAAAAGGCACGGCCAGGGTCCCCTCGGCTGGGGCGTCAACTACGCGATCCAGGTGGCGCGGGTGCTGTTGGTCGGTCCCAACCGCCGACAGGCGCCGCGCCTGTTCTGGTGGTACGGGATGGCGGGCCGCCACGAAGCCTGGGGGCAGATTCCCCACTCCGTCTGGCAGGAGTGCCTCGGCCCCGGGGGGGACGTCCGCTCCCTGAACCCGGTGACCAGCCCCTATGTCGAGGGGCGGGAGCCGGCCACCGCGGGGCCGGTCGAGTGGATCGGGAAGGCGCCCGCCTGGCGGGCTGGCTAGCTGGCGTCTACGAGCTGCTGTCAGGTGTTGGCTTGCGCGCCACGGCGTGCAGGACATCGCCATCTCCGTGGTGGCGGTCGGCGACGCGGCCTGCCAGGCCCAGGACCGGCATCACCACCATCAGCGCGTAGCCGACCACTCGCGACGATGGCACCGGCCGCTGGGTGAGCTTGTGAAAAACGGTCATCGGCAGGCCATCGGGGCTGCTGGTGGTGCTTGTCGCGATCTGCGTGAAGCCGGAATCGCCAAGCAGCTGCCGCAAGCCCGAAGACGTGAAGTGCGTGCGGTGCCGCGGGACGTCCAGGTGCCTCCAGTCGGCCTGGAATCTGCGTCGCTGCCAGGAGGCGAAGTTCGGTAGGGAGATGATCAGGACGCCTCCTGGGCGCAGCAGCTCCCGGGCGCGGCGGATGTCCTCTCGGGGCACCGCCACATGCTCCAGCGAGTGCTGAAAGAGGATGGCGTCGAAGTGCCCCGGTGGGAAGGGCGCCTCCTCCAGGGTTCCCGCAAACGCGTCGATGTCGCGCTCGCGGGCGGCTATGCAGGCGTCCTCGGAGGGCTCGACACCGCTCACGGTCCAACCACGGGCGACGAAGGCCGAGCCGATGTCGCCGCGTCCGCAACCGACGTCGAGGAGATTGCCCGGCGGCATGGACGCCAAGACGTTCAGCGGAGAGCTGCGGAGCGCCTTATCGCCCCGCCGACGGATCAGCGCGAGCGCGAGCGCCCGCGACGAACGTCTTTCCGGCAGCACGTATGAGTAGTAGCCGTCCGGGTAGAACTGCCCGAGCTCGGAGGCGGGGAGAAGCGGCAGCGTGACTCCCGAGCCGCATTCCGCACATGTCGCAACGGCGAATGTCCCCGGCAGCCCATGCATGTTGTCGCGGCCGACCAGCTGCTCGCCGGCCACACTCAGCGCCCCGCAGGCGGGGCACGCGAAAGTGGATTTGGAGGATCTCAAGGCAGGCGGCCCTTGCCGAGCAGGCGGCGGAGGTCCATCTGGTTGCGCAGCTCCGGCGGAATCATCCCGATCGCCCAGCCTACCGCCAGGAACGTCGCCCCCGAGAGGGTCGCCGCGACGATGTCGGGTAGGCCGGTGAGCAGCGGCAGGCAGGCGGCCGCCGCCGCCACCGCGACCCGGGCGACGAAGCCGACGCCGACGATCACCCGTCCGGTGGCCAGGTGCAGCCGCCAGTAGATGAGCCCGGCCAGAAGGGCGTCGCCGAGCACGCTTGCGGCGGCGCCGCCCTCGGCGCCGAAGGGGGGAACCAGGGCCGCCGCGAAGATCGAGATGCCGACCAGGGCGAGGGCGTTGGCGAGGATCAGGTCACGCTGCCGGCCAAGGGCGATCAGCGCCACCGACCAGATCTGGTAGAGCGCCAAGAACAGCAGCGCCCCGACCTGGATCCGCAGGACGGCTCCCGAGGGGCGGAATTCGGCTCCTCCAATCGCCGCCATCAGCGGTTCGGCGGCCCGGAACATCACCAGCACGACGAGGACGCCGGCGATTACCACTCCCCTGCCCAGGCCCTCAACCGCGTACCGCAGTCGGGCCAGGTCGTCCCGGGCGGCTGCCGCCAGCAGCGGCAGGGCGACAGCGGCGACGATGCCGGGGACGATGATGATCGCTTCCATCGCGCGCAGCGAGCCGCCGAAGTACCCGGTCTCGATCGGGGAGGAGATCAGCGACATCAGGAGGATCACCAGGCGCAGGTAGACCTGACCGAGGGCAAGCGCCGCGGCGATCGGCAGCGCGGTCCGGAGCAGGGTTCGCTGCGGGGCGCGATCGAGCCGCGGCCGCACCAGGCCCCGCCTGCCGACCAGCACGAGGGTCGTGCCGAGGACCGCCACCCCGACCGCGATCTGCACCGCGAAGAAGGGCGTCAGGCTGGCGCCGAGCGCGACCAAGAGCGCCACGCCGGCAAGCGTCACGATCTGGCGCAGGAACTCGACGAAGGCGACCCCGGTGTTGCGCAGCTGCACGGTCAGCGGCACCAGCAGGGCGGTGGCGACGGCGACGATGAAGGTCCCGGCGCCGGCCAGCGCCGTCCCCGCCACCATCGAGGACGGGTACCCCGCGATCACCGCGAAGGCGACGATCGCGACCATCGAGAGGGGGGCGACGATCAGCCGCTGGCCGAGCACGTTGGCGAGCAGCTCGCGCCGCGCCGACGACTCGCGGCGAGCCATTTCGCTGCTGGCGGTGGTGTTCAGCCCCGTGTCGACGACGCTGACCGCGATCCCGACCAGCGACATCACGGTCACGTACCGACCCGATTCGGCGACGCCGAGGTGGCGCAGCAGCAGCGTCGCCGTCACCAGGCCGAGCACGACCCCGGCGAGGTTCGCCGCGACCCGCGTCGCGCTGCCGCGGATCACCTTGCCGCCGGCGCCGGGCGAGGTCAGCGCGTCTTCGGTCGCGTCGAGCATCGCGATCTCAGGCGGCGTCGCGCCAGCTGTGCCAGGCGAGCCAGGCCAGTCCTCGCCGGACCAGCCCCCCTCCCTCCTGGTAGTGCCGGGTCCGGTTGTCGGCGAGCAGCAGGTTGGCCTGCTCGCCGCTGCGGAAGGTGTCGCTGCCGCGCCACCGGTCGGGAGGGTAGGCGCCGTCGCGGCCGACAACCAGGGTCTCGAGGCCGCGCTCGCGCACCTGGCGGGTGAGGCTGCGGCTGCCGCCCTCCAGCATCACGGTCTGCTCGCGGGTCAGGTCCGTGCCCCACTCGAGCTCGAGGATCAGGTCCCGCTCCATCGCGAAGCCGTTGGTCCGCAGGTGCGGGTTGGGGAAGGGCTCGAAGCCGGGGCGCAACCGCCGCAGCGGCCCCGGCCGCACCGAGTTCGGGCTCTCGTGGGAGCCGGTGGCCCCGACCATCCCCACCCCGGGGCGCAGCAGCTCCCGCTCGAGGCGGTCGAGCCAGCCCTCGACCAGGGGTTCGGAGACCGTGTTGAGGAAGCAGTAGCGCTCGGCGGCCACCCGGTCGACGGCGGTGCGGTAGTGGCCGAGGTCCATCCCGGCGCCAACCTCGAGAACCTCGTGAGGCAGCTCCGCGAAGAGCTGCTTCGACGGCAAGCGATCTTCCGGCGGACCGGCCAGGAGCAGCAGCAGCCGGTGCGGGGCGCCGGCCGGGTGGGCGCGGTAGGAATCGAGAAAGCGCCGTGCCGGCCCGAGCCCGTACGGCGTCCACGAGAGGTAGACGAGGCACAGCGGAGGGGTCGTCATCGGTTAGCCGCGCTGCGCCCCTACCTCGTCCTCGGCCTCGCGGGCGCCCGCCGTCTCCCCGCGCTCTCGCTCCAACTCATGCTGCAGGAGCGCCAGCCGCTGGGCGAGGATCTTGTTCTGGTCGGAGAGGCGCGACAGGACAATCGAGAAATGGAGCAGCAGGGCGAGGACGAAGAGGAAGGCGACTGCGAACAGCGCCGCCGGCGGGTAGTAGATCCCAACCGCGCGCGAGAGGCTGGTCAGCAGCCCTTTCCAGGCGGCGAGGACGAGGACCGTCAGTCCCAGGACCAGCCAGAGGATCGCGTAGCGCTCCATCAGGTGCTTGCGGCGGATCAGCTCGAGGATCACCGCGCAGATCACCACCGCGACGAGGATCACCTGGACCCGCTGGCTGGCAATCGCGGCAAGCCCCAGCATTGCGCTGCCGACGGTCACGTCCGCTCGACCGCCGGGACCGCGTCGCGGACCGGCCGCTTGCGGAAGAGGGCGACGAAGACCGCCAGCAGGACCTTGACCATGTAGTAGGCGGACTGCGGCGCGGCGATCGCCGAGCTGCCGGTCAGGCGCGGCTCCATCTTCACCGGGATCTCGCAGCTGCGCAGGCGGTGATGGTGCATCAGCATGATCGCCTCCACCTCGGGGTAGTCCATCGGGTAGTCGGTGGCGAACAGCTCGATCCCCTTGCGGTCGGTCATCCGGAAGCCCGAGGTCGGGTCGGTTACCCGTTGACCGGTGATCGTCGAGAGCACCCGGGCGAAGATCCGGATCCCGACCCGGCGCGCCGCCGAGGACCGGTAGCCCTCCTCGTCGCCGTCGGCGAGGAAGCGCGATCCGGTGACCATGTTCAGCTCCGGGCTCTCGCGCAGGCAGCGCAGCAGGTCCTCGATCTGCCGCGGGTCGTGCTGCCCGTCGCCGTCGACCTGGACCGCGACCTCATAGCCGTTCTCCTTCGCGTAGACGTAGCCGGCCTGCATGCCGCCGCCGATGCCGAGGTTGTAGGGCATCCGCAGCACCCTCGCCCCGGCCGCCCGGGCCAGGGCGGCGGTCTGGTCTGCGGAGCCGTCGTCGACCACCAGCACGTCGAAATCTGGCGCCCAGCGCTGGATCGCGGCGACCGTGGACCCGATTGCCTCTGCCTCGTTGTAGGCCGGAACGATGGCCAGGTTGCGGTTCATGGGCCGAGCGTACGGCACCGGGAGGAGGTTGAGTAGTCTTGAACCCATGCCGCGCCGCGCCCTGATCACCGGGATCACCGGACAGGACGGCAGCTATCTGGCGGAACTGCTCCTCGAGAAGGGGTACGAGGTCCACGGGATGGTTCGCCGCCTCTCCAGTGAGAACCACCATCGGCTGGAGCCGATCCGCGACCGGATCGAGATCCACACCGGCGACCTGCTCGACCAGCGCTCGCTGGGCGACGTGATGCGGGCCTGCGAGCCGCACGAGATCTACAACCTCGCCGCGATGTCGTTTGTCGGCGCCTCCTGGAACCAGCCGACCCTGACCGCCGAGTTCACCGGGGTCGGGGTGACGAGGATGCTGGAGGCGATGCGGGAAGCCAGCCCCGAGGCCCGCTTCTACCAGGCCTCCTCGAGCGAGATGTTCGGCAAAGTTCGGGAAACGCCGCAGAACGAGCTGACCCCGTTCTACCCGCGCAGCCCCTACGGGGTCGCCAAGGTCTACGCCCACTTCATCACCGTCAACTACCGCGAGAGCTACGGCCTCTACGCCTGCTCGGGGATCCTCTTCAACCACGAGAGCCCGCGCCGCAGCCTCGAGTTCGTGACCCGCAAGATCACCCACGGCGCCGCCGCGATCAAGCTCGGCCTGACCAAGGAGCTGACGCTCGGCAACACCGACGCCCGCCGCGACTGGGGCTACGCGCCGGACTTCGTCGACGCGATGTGGCGGATGCTGCAGCAGGACGAGCCCGACGACTACGTGGTCGGCACCGGCATCGACCACTCGGTCCAGGACCTGGTCGAGATCGCCTTTGCCCATGTCGGCCTCGACCCCGCCGAGTACCTGCGCCAGGACCCGCGCTTCATGCGGCCGGCCGAGGTCGACCTGCTGATCGCCGACCCCTCCAAGGCCCGCGAGAAGCTGGGCTGGACGCTGAGCGTCGACTTCGAGCAGCTGGTCAAACTGATGGTCGACGCCGACCTCGCCCTGCTCGAAGAGGGCAGCCCCGTCTCAACCGCCTGAGGCGGCGACTGTTCGATTGACCCCCGTATAGGAGGGCAAATCGACCAGTCGGCGTTGCGCCGCCCACTAGGGCGCGACCGCGACCAGCGCGTACTCGCCGACCTCGGTGCGGTCCTGCTCCCAGTTGCCGCTTCCGGTGGGGGCGAAGACGTCCCCCTCGGCGTAGCCGGCCAGGGCGCAGAGCGCCAGCATCGTCTCCGGGAAGAGCGGGTGGTGGTGGGTGGGGTCGACCCAGAACGCCTTCAGGGCGGCAGCCGAGTGGGGGTTGACGGTCTCGGCGATCAGCAGCCCGCCGGGGCGCAGCCGCGAGCGGCTCAGCTCGAGGAACCGCTGCAGCTGAGCGGGCTCCAGGTGCTCGATCGCCTGGGCGCTGAAGATCGCCCCCAACGAGCCCTCCGGCGCCTGTTCCAGGACCTCGATCAGGTCCCCCTGCTCCACGTTCCCGTGCCCCTTCTCGCGGCAGCGCTCGACCATGCCCGGGTCGAGGTCGACGCCGCGCGCTGCGATCCCGTTATGGGCCAGCAGGTCGAGCAGCTCGCCCCGGCCGCAGCCGGCGTCGAGGACCGGCTCGCGGCCGTCCAGCAGGCTCAGGTAGATGCGCTGCCGGTCGCGGATCATTTGCTCGGAGCCGCGGAAGAGGTCCTCGAACCCGCGGTAGCCGTCGGCCTCGTCGCCGGAGCCGCGAAAACCGATCGTCGCGCCCAGCATCGGGTGGTCGCGGCCGGCCAGCCGGTCGTCGGCCATGAATGGCTCGGCGGCGGCGGCCCGGACCAGCTCGTTGGCCGCTGCCGTCTGGCCGGCCAGCGCCCGCAGCGCCTTCTCCTGGTCGGTTGAGATCCGCACCGTCTCGGCCACCACCTCGCGCAGGTCGTCGACCGACTCGGCGATGCTGACGTTGATCTGCTGCTGGTGGCCCGCGTAGGGGCGCAGCAGCCGCATGTAGGCGCGTTTGACGAAGCGCCGGGCGCGGCCCTTGATCCCGGCGCCGCGCGGCAGCGGGTTGTCGATCAGGTGGGCGAGCTGAGCGCTGCCGTGCATCGCGCCGCCCGCCGCCTCGGCCGGGCTCGGTCCCTGCAGGCGGTCGGCCAGGCCGGCCCGCCGAATCTCGGCGATCCTGGTCTGCAGCACCTCGGCGGCGGCCTCCAGCGAGTGGGTGCGGCGAATGTCCTCGGCCGCCCGCTGCCCCCGCGCCGCCGCCTCGTCGGGGTTCTCGAAGACCTCCCGCATCAGTTCGGCGGCGCGGTCGAGGTCGGGCTCGGCCCAGACCTTGTCGGCCGGGTAGGGCTCGGCTCCCGGGCCGATCTCGGTCAGCTCGTGGGGCACCAGGTAGCTGTTCTCGGCGGTCATGAAGTCGAGGTTCCCCGAGTACGCGGTGGCGATCACCGGTCGCCCGAAGTACATCGCTTCGCCCATCGTCAGGCCGAGGCCCTCGGAGCGGTGCAGGGAGACGTAGCAGTCGCAGCTGGCGATCATCGCGTCTTTCATCTCGCGACTGACCATGTCCTCGACCAGCCTGATGTCCGGGCGATCGGCCACGGCCACGGCCAGCTCCTCGCGCTCCGCCGGGCAGTCCTCGCCGCCGATCGTCTTGATCGTCAGCGACGCGCCCTCGCCCGGCTCGAAGGCCTTGCGGAACGCCTCGACCAGGCCAAGCGGGTTCTTGCGCTTGGAGATGCTGCGGTAGTCGAAGACGAAGAGGAAGCAGAAGTCCTCCGGCATCCCCAGCTCGGCGCGGCTCGCGGCGGCGGGCTCGCCGGGCAGGATCGGCAGCCGGATCGTCCGCACCGGCTTCGGCGAGAGTGGTCGCAGCGCCTCGGCGACGTGCTGGGTCGCGACCCACACCTCGTCGACGTTGTCGAAGGCGTGGCGCTGCTCGGGCGGGAAGTGCGAGATCTCCCAGAACCAGAGCCCCGCCGAGCGGTGGCGTTCGAAGAAGCGCGGGCCCAGCCCCTTCGCGACCAGCGGCAGCATGTCGGCGTTGACGCAGATCAGGTTGAAGTCGTAGGGGTAATCGTCGAAACCGAGCTTGCCCAGCTTGCCGGGGATCTTGCGCTCCTCGGGCGGGGCGTCGACTGTCGCGGTTGGGACCTCGGCGACGCCGAGCGCCGCGACCAGCTGCCGCGCCGCCTCTCCGACCCCGCGCGGGTCGGAGAGGTAGCCGACCACGTTGGCGCCGGCGCGCGGTTGCGGCGCCGGCCGCCGGCCCAGCTCGCCGTGCCCGGCCGCCTTCAGGTAGCCGGCGAAGCGCTTTGCGCCCTGCTCGGTGAAAATCGATTCGCCGCTGCCGCCCGCTTCGATCATCTCGCGGTAGACGCGGCGGGCCGCCTGGTCGAGCTTGATCCCGTTCGGCAGCGTGCTCCAGGTGTAGGGCCACTCGATCGCCTGCTTGTAGCCGTGCTCGATCAGCTGCTCGGCGTACTCGGCGCAGATCCGCCGCAGGGCCGGCTGTTCGGCGACCCTGACCCGGTCCTGGTGCTTGCTCAGCTTCTTTGGGTGGCGCGGGTCGAAGCCGCTGAAGTGGAAGAAGCGCAGCGGCCGCCCGTCGACCCGGTAGCCGCCCTCGCCGTCGTCTTCGAGGTCGCGGGTCGGCAGGTTCCAGTAGGCGATGTTGTAGGTGGGGTCGCGGAGGACGTCGATGTCCGACCAGATCCCCGGCGCCAGGTCGATCCAGCGCTGGTCGACGAACCGCCCGACCGCCGGTTCGTTGAGGCAGTGGTTCTCGAGGCGCTCCGACCACCAGTCCAGCAGCTCATCGGCGGCCTGCCCGGCCCGCAGCGCGATGAAGCCGAGGTTGTAGCTGCCGGCGATCAGGATGTCCTCTTCCGCCGGCTTGTGGCCGTCGCGGGGCAGCGGCTTGTTGAAGTGGGGGGTGAGGACGACGTCGTGGGCGGCGACCCGCCGCTCGATCTCCTCCAGCGGCGCGAAGATGCGGATGTCGGGGTCGAGGTAGACGACGTGGTCGTAGTCGGGCCGTTCGAGCAGGGTCCGCAACAGCCAGGGCTTGACCGCGGTCGAGAGCTCCATCACGTCGTACCAGGCGGCCATCCGCTCCGGGTCGGGCAGCCCGATCTGGTCGATCGTCAGCAGCTCGAAGGGCTCCTCGGCGGGGTCGATGAAGCCGCTCGGGTCGTCGATCACCAGGACCGTGCAGTTGCCGTCGGGGTGGGCTTCCTTGAACGACTCCGCGAGGACTCGCGCGAAGGCGACGTAGTTCCTCGCGATGATCGTGCAGATGTTCAAGTGGACCTCTTCCTCGGGGTTCGCCGGCGGGCGGGCGCCAGTCTAACCACGCTCCGGTCCCTGCCGAGGCTAGTCGGAGACCTGCTCGATCCCGGCCGCCAGCTTGCGGTTGATCGTCTCCTCGGCAAGGCGGGAGGCATCGACGCTGACCCGCGGGACGCGGGCCACGAAGCGCTCGGCGCCCTGGACCAGGACGACCTCGGCGCCGACCCGGCGGACGTAGTCCGCGTCCCAGCCGAAGGGGACCCAGACGAAGTGCGTCTCGCGGAAGGCTTGGGCCATGAACCAGGAGACGCCCTGGTAGTTGGCCGCGCTGAAGCCAAACGAGTCGCCGAAGACGACCGCCACCCGCGGGTCCGGCGCTCGCTCGTTGCGGAACACACGGCGGGTGCCGATGTGCCCGTCGACGGCGGCGATCTCGGCCCGGTTGTCCTCTACGATCTCGGCCTCGTGGAGTGAGCCGGGCTCGGTGACGATGCCGACGATCGGCGGCTCGAACTTCGCCCCGAGGTCGCCGCTGACCGGATAGGAGCGCATCGTCAGGCCGCTCAGGTCGGGTGGGGCGTCGATTCCCAGCGCCGAGGCTACCGAGTCGAAGAGGAGCCGGTTGCCGTGGAAGGTCAGGTGGGTGTCGGTTCGCATGTAGACGTCGTCTCCGTCCGCCGCCGCGGCGCGCAGCTCGGCGACCGGGTAGACGATCGGCAGCTCTCCCTCGGTCAGCAGCCGCTCGACCGGGCGCGGCCCGACCCGTCGCAGCTCCTCCGGGTAGTGCTCCTCGTAGACGGCGAGCTTGTCGGGCACGACCAGCAGGGCCGTGGCGACGCCGAGCTCGGTCGCCTCGGCCGCGCGGCGGCGGGATACCTCCTGCCATCCCGGCAGCCAGTCCCGTTCCATCCGCACCTCGCCCACGTACTGGCCGAGGTTGGCGTTCGTCCCGCCGCAGAGGAAGAGCCAGCCGTCGCGGCCGACGATCGCGACCCCGTCTCCGGACCGGGTTCCGGGCTGCAGCGCCCACTCCGCCAGCTCGGGGTGGTGGACGTTGACGACGACCGGGGTGTGGGCAGCCCTCATCCCGCGCCGCCGCAGTCGCTCGGCGTACTCCTCGGACTCGAGCGCGATCCGCAGCAGCGCGTCGAGGTCCGGCGAGCCGGCCAGCTGGGCCTGGACCTCGTCCTCCCGCGGCTCGCGCTCCAGCACCTGCCGGTAGACGGAGACGACCTGCTCGCGGGTCAGCATTGCCGCAGCCTACGGGGTCGGGTCGGCTGCCGATGCGGGATACTGAGGGGGTGGCTGAGACCGAACTCGCGGGGGAGCTCGGGGCCAGCCTCAAGACCCTTGTCCGGCCGGGGATGACGGTCGCCGACATCGGGGCCGGGGTCGGCGATGTGGCGCTGCCGCTCGCCGAGCTGGTCGGGCCTTCGGGACGGGTGCTGGCGGTCGAACCGGATCAGGACCATGTCGCGGTCCTGCGGGAGCGAGCCGCGCGGGCGGGCTCGGGGGCGGTCGAGGTCGTCGTCACGAGCGCGCTCTGGGAGCGGGGGCCCCACAACCTGGACCGGGTTCTGCCGAAGCGGCTGGACCTGTTGCTGATCGACGCCGACGCCGCCCCGCACGTCTCGCTGCACGGGGCGCGCCAGCTGCTCGACCGCTGTCGGCCCATTGTCCTGGTCGTTTTCCGGCCCCAGCGGCTGCGCGAGACCGGCGCCGACCCGGTCTCGGTCCTCGACGGGTACCGGGCCCTGGGGCTGCAGCCCGTGAGGGCCGGCGACGAACTGCCCGCCGACCCGGGGGAGCTGGTCGTGTCCGTCGACGCGGGCGAGCCGCGAGGCGCGGTCCTACGGCTGGAGCGGGTGGACGCGCCGCCGCCGATCTCCGAGCGGTTGCTGCCGGCGCCGCGCCGCCTCGGCCGCGCCTGGGAGCGGCGCTTCCCCGCTCCGCCCCCGCGCACCCTCGCCTACGACGCCACCCATCGCGCCCTGATCGCCTCGCTGCTCGACAGCGAGCCGTGGCGCGCCGCGTTCGCGCGCGGTCGCAGGCTGCCATCGGGGCTGGGCATCGGCTTCGACGAGCGGGTCGTCGAGTACCCGTGGCTGTTCTCCCGCGGCCTCTCCGGGCGGGTCCTCGACGCTGGCTCGGTGCTGAACCACCGGCACGTCCTCGAGCGCCTGCCGCCGACGGTCGAGGACCTCTCGATCGTCACCCTGGCGCCGGAGCCGACCGCCTTCACCGAGCTCGGGATCTCCTATCTCTACGCCGACCTGCGCGACCTGCCGCTGCGCGACGGGTGGTTTGACGAGGTCGTCTGCCTCTCGACGCTGGAGCACGTCGGCATGGACAACTCCACCTATGGGTCCGATGCGCCGCGAGCCGCCGACCCCGCGGCGGAGGCGGCACGGGCGCTGCGCGAGCTGCTGCGAGTGGTGCGTCCGGGCGGGCGTGTGCACCTCAGCGTCCCCTTCGGCCGCCGCGAAGACCATGGCTGGCTGCGGCAGCTGGATCGCGGCGACGTCGAGGAGCTGCTGAGGGGCGCCGGGGCGGGGCGCCACGAGGAGGCGGTGTTCGGCCACACGGAGCGCGGCTGGCGCCGGATCGAGTCCGGGGACGCGGCCGAGGCGGCCTACAACCCCGCGCCCGACCGCGACGAGGACGGCGCGGTCGCCGCGCGGGCCGTCTGGTGCGCGACGGTCCACGCCGGGTAGGCGCCGCCCGCCGCCGGTCGCCATCATGTCCCAGGTGACCCCGCCGCTGGTGTCGATCGTTGTCGTGACCCACGGCGCCTGGTCCTGGGCCGAGCGCGCGCTTGCCGCCGTGACCGCCCACACCGACGTCCCGCACGAGGTCATCGTGGTCGACAACGCCTCGCCGGACGGCACGGCGGACCGTGTCCGCGAGCTCTTCCCGGGCGTGCGGCTGCTCGAGAACGACGCCAACCTCGGGTTCGGGGCGGCCAACAACCAGGCGGCTCGGGTTGCCCGCGGCTCGGTCCTGGCCCTCGTCAACAGCGATGCGGTCGTTCCTCGCGGCTGGATCGGGCCGCTGCTGGCGGCCCTCGACCGCCCCGGCGTCGGCGCGGTCCAGCCGGCGCTGGTGAACGAGGACGGCACGATGCAGATCGCCGGCGCGCTGGCGGCGCCGGACGGCAGCGTCCTGGCCCTCGGCAACGGCGACCCGGTCGATGACCCGGCCTGGCAGTTCCCGCGGGCCACCGACTTCGGCGCGGCTGCCTGCCTGCTCGTGGGTCGCGAGGACTTTCTCGGAGTGGGCGGATTTCACGCGGCCTACAACCCGGCCTACTTCGAGGACGCCGACCTCTGCCTGACGCTGCTCGAGCGCGGCTTGCGCACGACGTACGTCCCCGACGTCCGCGTCCTCCACGGCGGCTTCGCCTCCGGGGGAGAGGCTGCCGCCGCCGAGCTGTTCGAGCGCAACCGGCCGATATTCGTCGAGCGCTGGGGCGAGAAGCTGGCGGCGACGCATCCGCCCTCGCTCTGGCCGCCGGACCCGGCGACGACCCTGAGGGCGCGCGACGCGCTCGCGACCGGGCGCGCCCTTGTGCTCTGCGAGGCGGTTCCCTCGCCGGTGGGGGAGCTTGGCGCCGCGGTGCGCGAGGCGCTGGCGGCGCTGCCGTGGGCACGGATCACGATCGCCGGGCGGGACGGCGATCCGCGACCGTGGTGGCGGCTGGGCGTCGAGGTGCTGCTGCGCGAGGAGCCGGCGCGGGTGGTGGTGGAGCGGGCCGGCCATTACGACCTCGTCGCCGACGCGGCCACGTTCGTCCGGAGGGGCCCGGCGACCTCGCTGCGGCCGGTTGGCGCCCCCTCCTCGAACTCGCTGCCTAGAGGTCCTCGGCGATCCGCGGCGCCTCGCGCTTGAAGATCCACGCCGCGAAGACGCAGGTGCCGACGAAGATCGCCGCCGCCGGCAGCAGGTAGACGGCGCCCCCGGCCGCCTCGACCGCGGTCGGGGCCTGCGGTTCGGCGAGCACCCAGACGCGCACCTGCTCGAAGATCACGCCCAGCGGGCTGATCATCAGCAGCCGTTCGATGGTCTGGTCCTGGAAGGCGGTGACCGGGTAGAGGATCGGCGTCGCGTAGAACAGCACCTGGGCGACCACCGTCCAGATGATCGCGATGTCGCGGAAGCGCACGTAGAGCACCGAGAGCGCGGTGCTGACGGCGACGGTGAAGGTCGCGAGGAAGAGGAGGGCGACGGGCAGCAGCAGCCAGGTCCAGGTCGGGTCGACGCCGAAGGCGAGGAGGAAGACGAAGACGACGAGGAAGTTGAGACCGAAGTTGAATGCGCAGGTGAGGACGGTGGCGAGTGGGATCACCAGGCGCGGGAACTGGGTCTTGCGGACCACCCCCTCCTGGGTGACGACCGAGCTGACCGATTCGGTCGTCGATTCCTGGAAGAAGGTGTAGAGGACGATCCCCATCAGCAGCATCACCGCGTAGTGCTCGACTTCGGCGCTGCCGATCCGGAGCGCCTTGGTGAAGACGAAGAGCAGGACGCCAAACAGCATCAGCGGTCGCACCAGCGACCAGAGGTAGCCGAGCAGGGTGCCGAAGTAGACCCGCTTGAATTCGGTCGCGGCCATCAGCCAGAGCAGGTCGAAGAAGCGCTGCCGGCCGCCGCCGAGGGCGGAGGGGCCGCTGACCTCTCGCAGGACCGGCGCCTCGCTCACCCCGCCGCCCTCTCCAGCACGGTCGTGCTCGTCTCCTGGGGCAGGCTGACCAGGGCGCGGTCGGCCGGGCCGCCGAAGACGACGAAGTCCGCCGCCCCGGCGACGTCGAGCGCCACTCCGCCTTCGAGCAGACGGTTGATCCCGCAGTGCACGAAGTAGTGGCCGGCGCCGAGCAGGTTCTCGACGACGGTCTCGACCCTGAGCCGTTCGCCGGCCTTGACAGGCGGCGGCGGGTCGCCGCCGATCGGCGCCCGCAGCTGGCAGACGTTGACGCCGTCGCCGTTGACGATCAGGTGACCGAGCGCCAGCGCGGCGAAGTCTTCGCGGGCTTCGATCTCGATCTGGATCCGGATCGCCTCGCCGTGCTCGAAGGAGCTGGCGCGCTCTCCCGCCGCGTTGACCACGGCGGCGTCGAGCATCCGCACCGGCGCGTCGCCGGCGCCCTCGACCGAGGCTCGGCCGACCCCGGCGGCGCCCTCGAAGTTGAGGCGCAGGTAGCGGCGGCCCACGTCCTCCGAGTCGCCGATCTCGGCGATCTTGCCGTCGCTGATCAACATCGCGCGGTCGCAGTACTCCTCGACCGTGGACATCTCGTGGGTGACCAGGACGATCGTCTTGCCCTCCGCCTTCATCTGGCGGAAGGCGTCGGCGCACTTCTGCTGGAAGGCGGCGTCGCCCACCGCCAGCACCTCGTCGATCAGGAAGATGTCGGGGTCGACCTCCATCATCAGCGAGAAGGCGAGCCGGACCAGCATCCCCGACGAGTAGTTCTTCAGCTTCAGGTCGGTGAACTCGCCCAGTTCGGCGAACTCGACGATCGCGTCGAGCCGCTGCCGGGTCTCGCCCGGCGTCAGCCCCATCATCACCCCGTTGAGGACGACGTTTTCACGCGCCGTGAGGTTCGGGTTGAAGCCCACCCCGAGCTCGATGAAGGGCGCCAGCCGCCCGGCCATCCGGATCGTCCCGGAGTCGGCCCGGTAGATGCTGGCGAGCAGCTTCAGCAGCGTGCTCTTGCCGGACCCGTTGCGGCCGACGATCCCGAAGAACTCGCCCTGACCGACCTCGAACGAGATCCCGTCGAGCGCTTTCAGCTCCCGGTACTCGGGTTTGGAGAGTGGCTTCACCACCCGCTCTTTGAGCGAATCGACCCGGTGGGTGGGGATGCGGAACGACTTGTGCAGGTCCTCGACCTGGATCTGCGCCGGTCTGCTCATGGACGGAAAGCTACTGGCCGCCGGGGTCCTGGCGGTGGATACCGTTAGGGTGCTGCCCGGATGGAGCCCCTGAAAGGACTGATCCTCTCCGGCGGCGCCGGTACCCGACTGCGCCCGATCACGCACACCTCGGCGAAGCAGCTGGTGCCGGTGGCCAACAAGCCGGTGCTCTTCTACGGGATCGAGGCCCTGGTCGACGCCGGCGTCGAGGAGATCGGGATCATCATCGCCCCCGAGACCGGGGACGAGATCCGCGAGGCGGCCGGCGACGGCTCCGCCTTCGGCGCGAAGATCACCTACATCGTCCAGGACGAGCCGGCCGGCCTCGCCCACGCCGTGCTCACCGCGGAGGAGTTCATCGGCGGCTCGCCCTTCGTGATGTACCTGGGGGACAACCTCTTGCGCGACGGGTTGCGCAGCCTGGTCAACACCTTCCGGGCCGACGAGCCCGACGCCCTGATCCTGCTCACCCCGGTCGACGAGCCCGAGCACTACGGCGTCGCCGAGCTGGACGGGGAGCGGATCGTGCGCCTGGTCGAGAAGCCCAAGGACCCGCCCTCCAACCTCGCCCTGGTCGGGGTCTACCTCTTCACCGCGGCGATCTTCGAGGCCTCGCGGGCCCTGGAGCCGTCCTGGCGCGGCGAGCTGGAGATCACCGAGGCGATCCAGAGCCTGATCGAGGACGGCCACAAGGTCCAGTCCGAGGTGGTGCGCGGCTGGTGGAAGGACACCGGCCAGCTCGCCGACATGCTGGAGGCCAACCGACTCGTCCTCGAGGAGCTGGTCAGCTCGGTCGAGGGCGAGGTCGACGAGGAGTCGAAGGTCGAGGGGCGAGTGGTGGTCGGACCCGGCGCGAAGCTGGAGCGCTCCGTGGTGCGCGGCCCGGCGGTGATCGGCGCCGGCGCCCACATCGAGGACGCCTTCATCGGCCCCTACACCTCGATCGGCGACGAGGTCCACGTGCGCCGCTCCGAAGTCGAGAACTCGATCGTCCTGGCCCGCTCCGTGGTCGAGGACCTCGGCACCCGGATGGAGGCCAGCCTGCTCGGCCGCGAGGTGAAGCTGACCCGCAGCGAGGGGATGCCGAAGACGCTTCAGCTGCTGGTCGGCGACCGCTCCGAGATCAAGATCATCTGAAGGCCAGCAGCCGGCACTCGACCAGGGTGCGCAGCACCCGCAGCCCGTCGAGCGCGGTCAGCTTCTTGCCCTCGGCCCTGCCGCGAGCGCGATACCGGATCGGCACCTCGTAGATCCGCTCGCCGCGGGCGAGCAGCTTGCCGGTGATCTCGGGCTCGATGTCGAAGCCGCGTGACTTCAGGCTCAGGGAGCGGAAGATCTCGGTCCGCATCACCTTGTGGCAGGTCATGATGTCGCCGAGGTAGCTGTTGAACAGCAGGTTCGCGGCGAGGGTGACGCCCTTGTTGCCGATTACGTACCAGAAGCTGAAGGCCGAGTGGGACTCGAAGCCGCGCGTCCCGTAGACGACCTCGGCCTCGCCGTCGAGGATCGGCTGCAGCAGCGTTGCGATGTCGTCCGGGCTGTACTCCAGGTCGGCATCCATGATCGCTGCGTAGGTGCCGCTTGCCTGCTGCAGCGCCGTCTGCACCGCGGCTCCCTTGCCGGCGTTGACCGGGTGGCTGGCCAGCGTCACGCGCGGGTCCCGGGCCAGCTCGGCGAGCAGCTCCGCCGTGCCGTCGGTTGAGCCGTCGTCGACGATCACCAGCTCCACGTCGTCGACCGGGTAGCTCGTCGCCAGAACTTGCTCGACCGCGTTTCGGACAGTCTCGCGCTCGTTGAACACTGGCATCAGGATTGAGAGGTCTGACATCGGCGGGGTAGCCTAGACGCTTGCCTCGTCCCGTGGTCGCGGAGCCGCTCGGCCACGCCACACCCTAGGATCGCCGCGTGCGTCTCTCGGGCGAGCTGATCGGTGCGCTGGCGGCAGGCGCAATCGTGGTGGCGATCGCCCGTCAGGCTGGCCTCGCGGGTGGTCGCGCCTACGGCGCGGTGGCGATCGTCCCGGTCGTGGTCGCGACCGTTCTGGCGCTGCCACTGCTCGATGCCGGCCGCACCGATCTGGAGGAGCTCCGGGCCGAGAACGCGGGCCTCACCGCGGCCGAAGCCCAGGTCAAATCAGGCGGGGATGCGGGGTTCGCGGTCGGTTTTTTCGGCTGGGCCGCCGAGCAGATAGGCGAGGACGAGACCTTCCACCTCGAGATCGGGCGGGTCCCCGACGAAGTACAGGTCGGCGACGTGGGCGTTCGGCAGGGGGCGATCCTGCAGTGGGGCATGTACCAGCTGGCGCCCCGGCTGGCGGTCGAACAGTCACCCAAAGCCCGCGACGTCGAGCCCGGCGAAGGACGCAATGCCGACTGGCTCGTCTTCTACGAGTACGAGCCGGCGGACTATCCGGGCCCGATCGGCGACGTCCTCGAATACGCGCCCGGATTCGCGATCGCGAGGAGCGAACATGCGCGCTGACCTGGCGCCCTTCGGGGTGGACCTGCTGCTGGCGCTTGCCGGGCTCGGAATCCTGGTCGCGGTCGGGTGCGTGCCGCGGCGACCGTCGGCGCTGCTGGCGGCGCTCGGGCTCGGCTACCTGACCGGCGCCGCGGTGGTCCCCCTGGCGCTGATCGCGATGCTCGTCGTCGGCATCCCCTTCACGCTCGAGACCTTTGCGGCCGTGGTGTTCGCCTGCGTCGGCCTCGGCGCCTGGCGCTGGCGCCAGGCGCCGAGCGATCCGCCCCCTCCGGCGAGGCCCTGGTGGCGCCGGTCGCCGCGATCCTGGCCCGTCGACGCCTGGGTGGCGGTCGCCTTCGCGGCCCTGGTCGCCGCCTTCTTCGCGGTCGGGATGTCCACGGCGCTGACGATGCCGCTGTCCGAATGGGACGCCTGGTCGATCTGGGCGCGCAAGGCCCAGATGCTGACCGGACACGACACGCTGGTCACCGGCTTCTTCGCCTCGGACAGCTACGTCTGGATCCACCAGGACTACCCGCTTCAGGTGCCGATCTGGGAGGCGCTCCACTTCCGCGCCGCCGGCGGCTTCGAGACGCAGGCGCTGCTGCGTCACTTCTGGCTCTTCCTGCCGGCATTCGTCTGGGCAGTCGCCTTCCTGTTGCGGGAGCGGGTGCGGCCGCTCGTCTGGGGGCCGTTGCTCCTGCTGGCGGCTGCCACCCCCGGCATCTGGGAACAGCTTCTCAGCGGCTACGCCGATCTGCCGATGGCGATCTTCGCGATGCTCGGGGCGATCTCGTTGGGGCTCTGGCTGAGCGGCGGCAGCGGCCGGCAGCTGGCGCTGGCCGCGATCATGCTCGCGGCGGCGGCCGGCACCAAGAACGAGGGGCTGATGGCGGCGGTCGCGCTGCTTGCCGTCGCCGCCGCGGTCGCCCGTTCTCGTGGCCTCTCGATCCGGCCACTGGCGCTTGCCGCCGGGGCCGTGGCGGTCGCGATCCTGCCCTGGCGGATCTGGACCGAGGCGCACGGCATCGAAGGGGACCTGCCGGTATTGCGCGGGCTCGACCCGGTCTTCCTGCTCGACCGGCTCGACCGCGTCTGGCCCGCCGTCGAGGCGATCGGCCAGGAGGTCAGCGACCCGGGTCGCTGGGCCTACCTGCTGCCGCTTGCAGTGCTGGCGATCGCTGCTTCTCTCGCCTCCGGGGTAGCGCGCCGGGTCGCGGTCTTCTACCTCGGCTCGCTCGCGGTGGCGGCGGCCGGGCTGGTCTGGAGCTACTGGATCAGCCCCAACCCGATCGATTGGCACCTCGCGACCTCGGCGAACCGGGTGGTCTCGGTCCTGGTGCTGATCGGCCTCGCCGCTCTCGTGCACCTCTCGGGGGCGCTGCTCAACGCCCTCACCCAGCACCGACTAGCCTCCCCCGCTCGTGATGCTTGAAAAGGCTCGAGGCTCGGACCCCCGATGAAGCTGCTCGTCACCGGCGCCGCCGGAATGCTCGGCCGCGACGTGATGCTCGCCGCCGGCAACGCCGGCCATGACGTGGTCGGGTTCGGCCGCGCCGAGCTCGACATCGCGAATGCCGACGCCGTGAAGCGCAAGCTCGACCTGGAGCGACCCGACGTGGTTGTCAACTGCGCCGCCTGGACCGACGTCGACGGGGCCGAGGAGGCCGAGGAGGACGCCTTCGCGGTCAACGGCACCGGCGCCGGCAACGTCGCCGCGGCGACGGCCGAGGCGGGCGCCGCCGTGGTCCACATCTCCACCGACTACGTCTTCGACGGCGCCAAGGCCGCGCCCTACGTGGAGTCCGACCAGCCGGCGCCGCTCTCCGCCTACGGCCGCACCAAGCTGGCCGGCGAGGAGGCGGTGGCGGCCGCCAACAAGCGCCACTTCGTCGTCCGCTCTGCCGGGCTGTTCGGTGTCGGCGGCAACAACTTCATCGAGACGATGCTGCGGCTGGCCGCCGGCCAGAGCGAGGTGCTGGTCGTCCGCGACCAGATCGGCTCGCCGACCTACACCTGGCACCTCGCCTACGGCCTGGTGCGGCTGGTCGACAGCCTCGAGTACGGGATTCACCACATGGCTGCAGCCGGGCAGTGCTCCTGGTACGAATTCGCCCGCGAGATCTTCGAGCAGGCCGAGGTCGAGTGCAAGGTGCTCTCAGTCAGCACCGAGGAATTCGGCCGGCCGGCGGCGCGGCCGCCCTTCTCGGCTCTGACCAGCCAGCGCGAGCACGCGATCCGGCTGCCGTCCTGGCAGGACGGGCTGGCCGCCTACCTGTCCCAACGCAAAGCTGAGAGAGAGGAATGAGCGCATGAAGCTCCTCGTCACCGGGGCCGCCGGATTCATCGGCTCCACCTACGTCCGCCTGGTCGGCGACGAGCACGAGGTCGTCGTGCTCGACAAGCTGACCTACGCCGGCCGGCCCGAGAACCTGCCCGAGGGCGCCGAGCTGATCGAGGGGGCGATCGAGGACCCGAAAGTCGTGCGCGAGGCGATGGAGGGCGCCGACGCGGTCGTCAACTTCGCCGCCGAGTCCCACGTCGACCGCTCGATCGACGACCAGGACGCCTTCGCCCGCACCCACGTGATCGGCACCGGCACCCTGCTCGACGCCGCCCGCGAGCTCGGCGTCGGCCGCTACCTGCAGGTCTCCACCGACGAGGTCTACGGCTCGATCGAGTCGGGCTCGTTCACCGAGACCTCGCCGCTCGATCCCTCCTCGCCCTACTCGGCGACCAAGGCGGCCGGCGACCTGCTGGTCTCCGCCCACGTCCACACCTACGGGATCGAGGCCTCGATCGTCCGCGGCTCCAACAACTACGGCCCGCGCCAGTACCCGGAGAAGCTGATCCCGCTGATGGTCCTCAACGCGATCCACGACGACCCGCTGCCGGTCTACGGCGACGGCCGCCAGGTTCGCAACTGGCTCTACGTGGAGGACTTCTGCCGCGGCATCCACACGGTGCTGATGAACGGCCGACCCGGCGAGGCCTACAACGTCGGCGGCCCCGACGAGTGCGAGAACATCGACGTCGTGAAGCGGGTGATCGAGCTGACCGGCTCCGACGATTCGCTGATCGAGTACGTCGCCGACCGGCCCGGCCACGACCGGCGCTACTCGCTCTCCTCCGAGAAGCTGCGCGACGAGCTCGGCTGGGAGGCCAAGGTCCACTTCGAGGAGGGCCTGAAGCGGACGGTCGAGTGGTACCGCGAGAACGAGGAGTGGTGGGGCCCGATCCGCTCCGGCGAGTACCGCGAGTACTACGAGAAGCAGTACGGGAAGGCGCTGGGCTAGTGGCCGTCCCCGTAACGTTCGCCAGGAAATGACGAGACCCAGGCGTCGCCAGACAAGGACGCAGGGAGGCCGAATAGCAGCGCTATTCGGGCGACTGAGGACGCAGTATGGCGGCGATCTGGGGCCGTCATTTGCGGTGAAACGTTGCGGGGAGGGCCACTAAGTGCCGGAGCGGCTGCCGACCAAGCTCGACGGCGTCGTCCTGCTCGAGCCCGCCGTCCACGGCGACGAGCGCGGCTTCTTCGTCGAGACCTTCAGCCGCGAGGCCTGGGCCGAGCACGGCGTCGACGCCGAGTTCGTCCAGCACAACCACTCCCGTTCCGGCAGGGGGACCCTGCGCGGCCTCCATTTCCAGACCGAGCCGGGCCAGGCGAAGCTGCTGCGCTGCGCCCGCGGCGCGATCCTCGACGTCGCCGTCGACCTGCGCCGCGCTTCGCCGACCTACGGGCAGTGGGAGGCGCACGTGCTCGACGACGAGCGCCACCGCCAGCTCTTCGTCCCGGTCGGGTTCGCCCACGGCTTCGTCGTGCTCAGCGACGTCGCCGACGTCGCCTACCTGGTCTCCAGCTACTACGACGGGGCGACCGAGGCCGGGATCGCCTGGGACGACCCCGAGGTCGGGGTCGACTGGCAGGTGGACGAGCCGCTGCTCTCCGAGCGCGACCGCCGGGCGCCGCGCCTGGCCGAGATCGCCGACTCGCTGCCCTTCCAGTAGGCCGTCAGGCGTAGAAGGTCTGCATCCCGTCCTCGACCTCGCCCTCGATGTAGTCGAGCCAGGGTGGCGCGGCGGCGGTCTTGCGGGCCTGGACGATCGTCGTGTGGCCGGCGCTCCGCCACAGTGCCGCGATCGGTCGGCCCAGGGTCGGGGAAAGCGGGTAGAAGCCGGCGGTCAGGCGCCGCTCGATCTCGAACGCGCCGTCGCGACCGACCAGCTCGCAGAACTCGCCGAAGGCGTAGCCGCGAACGTGCGGGCCGAAGACGCGGATCGAGGTCGGCTGGCGCCCCAGCGCCAGCAGCGCCCGGTTGTGGAGGCTGGCCAGGTTCGGGACCGAGAGGATCGCGTGCCCGCCCGGTCGCAGTACCCGGTGCATCTCGGCCAGCGGCAGCCAGACGTTCTTCAGGTGCTCGAGGACCTGGTTGCAGACGACCACGTCGACGCTCTCGTCGGGCCAGGGGAAGCGCCCGGATTCGAGGTCGGTCCGCGCCACCTCGATCCCGCGGCTCTCGGCGCTCGCCGCCGGGCCCTCGTAGACCTCGACACCCAGCGTCCGGGCCGCGCCCAGGGCCGAGGCGCAGCGCCTGCTGAAGCCGCCGTCCCAGCAGCCGACGTCGAGCAGTGTCAGCTCGCCTCCCGCGGCGGGGATCCCGCGCAGCAGCCGCTCGATCCGGTTGCCGACCTCGACCAGGACCTGCTCGCAGCGCGATTGTGGAGAGCCTCCGCTCATCGCCGTCGCTCGGCCGGGGAACCCTCGTGCTCCGCGCAGCTTGCCGTCAGCAGCTCGCGCATCCGCACCGCGAACCGGTCGCGCGAGAATTCGGCCGCCCGCGACGGAAGCGCGCCGCGGTCCCACTCGGTCGCCGCGACCCGCTCGACCGCGCCGCGCAGCGCGCCCGCGTCCGGCTCGTCGAGCAGGACGCCGTCGAGCCCGTCGCGGACGATGTCCCGCGCCCCGCCGGCGTCGAGGGCGATCACCGGCGCCCCGGCGGCAAGCGCCTCGACCATCGTGATCCCGAAGTCCTCCTCGCCGACGTGGATGAAGCCGGCCGCCCCGCGGTAGAGGTCGATCAGCTGCTCGCGAGAGACCCAGCCGCGCAGCTCGACGTTGGGCGGCAGCATCGCCCGCAGCTCCTCCTCCTGGGGGCCGATCCCGACCATGGTCAGCTGCTGGGGGAGGCCACGGAAGGCCTCGGCGACCTCGAGCGGCCGCTTGTAGGGGACGAGCCGGCCGACCCAGAGGAAGCGCTGCCGCTGCGGCGCGCCGTCGGGGCGCAGCTCGGCGATCTCGACCGGCGGGTGGACGACGTCGGCCTCGCGCCCGTAGAAGCGCTCGATCCGCTCGCGAACCGCGTTCGAGTTGGCGACCAGGCGGTCGGGCCGCTGCGCCGCGGCCCGGTCGACCTTCCGCAGGCGGCCCGAGAAGGCGCGCAGCGCAGCGCCCCGCACCCCGCCCAGCCGGCCCCGCTCGGTGTCGACCAGCCAGGCGTACCGCATCGGGGTGTGGCAGTAGCAGACGCAGGGCGTGCCGGGCGGGGGCGAGGCGTTGATCGCGCAGGCGTGCGAGGAGACCAGCACGGCGGCGTATCCGGAGAGGTCGAGTGAGCGGAAGTAGCGCGGCATGTAGGGGAGCAGGTAGCGCCACCGGCCGGGATCGTGGCCGACCTGGCGCAGCCCCGGCAGCCGCGACGGCCGGGACTCGCGCACGATCCGCTCGGCCAGGGTCGGCGGCAGCAGCTCGCGGGCGGCGTGGAAGGTGAAGATGTCGACCCTGGAGGCCTCGGCGAGGACGTCGTCGGCCAGCACCTCGACCACCCGCTCGGATCCGTGGTAGCCCTGGAACCAGTCGTGGACGATCGCGGCCGGTCGGCCGGCCCAGGGCGGGGGGGCGCTGCTCATGCGCGCCAGGGTAGGCGATGGCGTGCCGCGCGTGCCGCGCACATCTGCCAAGCTCGCGCGCAGCGATGGCTTCCGATCCGCCGCCCGCCGTCTCGGTGCTCATCGGCGCCTACGAGAACGAGCGCACCGTGCCGCGGGCGATCGCCTCGATCCTCGGCCAGAGCGAGCCCGACCTGGAGCTGATCGTGATCGACGACGGCTCGCGCGACGACTCGGCCGGCGCGGCGCGTGAGGCGATCGGCGACGACCGACGCGGCCGGGTGGTGCGCCTGGACCGCAACCTCGGCATCTCCCGCTCGCTGAACGAGGGGCTGCGCCGTGCCGCCGCCCCGGTGGTCGCGATCCAGGACGCCGACGACCACTCCGAGCCGCACCGTCTGGAGCGCCAGCTGGAGGTGCTCCGCGCCGACCTCTCCGCCGCCGTGGTCGGCGCCCGGATGCGCGAGGTCGACCGGGACGGGCGCGAGCTGCGCCCGCGGACGAGCTTCGCCGCGGGCGACGTCGGCCCCGTCCTGATGCGCTTCAACCCGATCCCGAACAGCTGCGCCGCCTTCCGACGCGACGTCGCCCTGGCGCTCGGTGGCTACGACTCCCGCTACCGCTACGCCGCCGAGTACGACCTCTGGCTGCGGATCGCCGAGCGCCACCGCGTGGTCGCGGTCGACGAGGTGCTGAGCACCCGGGTGATGAGCGGCGCCAACGTCGCCGCCCGCGCCGAGCGCGCCCAGACCGCCGAGGTGCTGGCGATCAGGGCGCACGCCCTGCGCCGCCGCCGCACCCTCCGCGGCGCCTCCGGCCTACTCCGTCCGGCCCTCTCCTACGCCGCCCCGATCGCGCTCAAACGCGCCCTCCGCGAGCGCCGCGGCCAGGCTGGCTAGTCGATCGGGACATTGTGGGGGCCCTGGACCCTCGAATATCCCGATCGCCGTCAGCCGGCGAGCGCCGCTTCGTACTGGGCGCGGGTGCCGGCTAGAAAGCGCTCCAGGGAGAATTCGGTCTCGATCCGCTGGCGGGCGGCGGCGCCGATCCGCTCGCGGGCATCCTCGTCGGCGGCGAGGGCGACGAGGCGCTCGGCCATCGTCTCGCGATCCCCGGCGGCGAAGACCAGGCCGGCCTCGCCCACGGTCTCCCGGTTGCCGGGGCCGTCGGCGACGAGCGGCGCGACCCCGTGCGCCATCGCCTCCAGCAGCCCCAACGACATCCCCTCGCGGTGGGAGGGGAGCAGGAAGACGTCGGCGGCGACAAGCAGCCGCTCGATGTCGTCGCGGTGGCCGAGCGCGTGGACGTTCTCGCTGGCCCGGGCGCGGACCTCCGGCTCGAGCGGCCCGGAACCGGCGACCAGCAGCGTCAGCCGGGCCCCGCGCCGGCCCGCCGCCTCGGCGGCGGCGATCGCGCCGAGTGGGTCCTTGCGCGGCTCCAGCTGAGCGGCGAAGAGCACCGCGGTGCGGTCGGGCTCGACCCCCAGCTCGGCGCGCGCCCGCTGCCGCTCGGCTGGGTCGGCGGGGGTCGGCAGGGGGACTCCGTTGGGGACGACGACGAGGCGGTCGTGCAGCGAACCCGGCAGCGCCGCGACCAGGTCCCGGCGCTCGTCGGCGGCGTTGCAGATCGTCCGCGCCGAGGCCGCCACGGCCGCCCCAAGCCGGCGGCGGACGACCCGGCCCGCGACGCCGCCGGAGCGGCGCAGCCGGTGCAGGCCGTGGCTGGTGATCACCAGCCGCCGCCCGCGCAGCGCCGGCGCCGCGATCATCGCCGCCATGTCGCCGTGCAGGTGGATCAGGTCCGTCTCCCGCGCGAGCCGCACCACCTGGCGCCGCCGGGCGAGCACTGAGGAGACGCCGCGAAACCGCGAGCGGGTGACGCTGAGCGCGATCCGCCGGTGGCTGAAGCCCTCCAGCCCTTCGAGCAGGTCGATGTAGGTTTCCGCCCCGCCGCCGGGATGGGGGAGGACGTGCAGGACCCGGCGCTCGCGAGCGCCGGTCACCGTGCAGCCTCTCCCGCGCCCCGCAGCCTCGCCCGCGCGGCCGCCAGCCGCCGGCGCCAGATCGCGGCCAGCAGCGAGAGCTCGATCCCCATCGTCTCGTTGCGCCCGCTGAAGCGGCGCAGCGAGCGCAGGGCCAGCCAAGCGGCCGGTTCGGGCGGTTGCCCCAGCCGCGCCACCCGGCGCACGGTGCGGGCCTTGTCGGGCTCCAGCGTGCCGCCGGCCCGCGCCTCGATCGTCCGCGCCGCCAGCCCGATCCGGCGCACGTTCTCCTCGTAGGAGCGGCGGCCGTGCTCGGAAGCCCGCCTCAGGGTTCCGCCCGGGTCGCGCCAATCGAGCAGCCGGCCGGGGTCCCACTCGCGCATCGCCGCCTCGTGGCCGCGCGCCGCGCCGCCGTGCTGGACGTAGTCGTAGAGCGGCTGGTCGACGTAGGCGATGCGGCCGGTGGCCAGCGCCACCGAGGCGATCCACTGGTCGTGGAAGGGGTCGCCAAGCGGCTCGGGGAAGGGGAGGGCGAGGTCGAGCAGCTGACGCCTGAACAGCGAGGCGGCGCCGGTCACCGTGTTGGCGAGCAGCAAAGAGGCGAGGTTGGTGCAGTTGTTGCGCCGCTCGCGCCAGAAGGTCTCGGAGAGCACCTTCCCCGTTTCGTTGACGACCCGCATGTCGCTGTAGGCGAGCTGCGCCCCGCCGATCGCGTCGAGCAGCCGGGCGAGCTTCTCCGGGCGCCAGCGGTCGTCCTGGTCGGCAAGCGCCACGAACCCGGCCTGCGGCGGGACCGTTTTCAGCACCCGCTCGAAGTTGAGGTAGAACCCGAGCCGGGCGTCGCTCTGGGAAAGGGTGAAGCGGCGGTCGCCCGCCGCCAGCTCCCGCAGCGGCTCGAGCCGCTGCGGCGAGGAGCCGTCGTCGCCGATCAGGCAGACCCAGTCCTCGTGGCTCTGGGCGCGGATCGACTCGATCTGACTCTCCAGCAGCGTCGGGTCGGGTTCGTAGGTGGCCATACAGATCGCCACCAGTGGCTGCTTCGGTGCCATCGCCGCTCAGTAGGCGCCGTCGCCGCGCACCATCGCCCGCGGCGTGCGCAAGAGGATCGCCAGGTCGGTCAGCAGCGAGAGGTTGTCGAGGTAGTCGCGCTCCAGCGCCAGCCGCTCCTCGAAGGTGAGGTCGCTGCGTCCGTAGACCTGCATCGGCCCCGTGATCCCCGGCTTGACCGCGAGCCGGCCCCGCTGGCGTTCGTCGTAGAGGGCGACGACCGCGTCCTCCTCGGGGCGCGGGCCGACCAGCGACATCTCGCCCCGCAGCACGTTGAGGAGCTGGGGTAGCTCGTCGAGGCTGCTGCGCCGCAGCGGCCGTCCGATCCGGGTCACCCGCGGGTCGTCGGGGATCTTGAAGGCCGGCTCGTCGAGGTTCTCCAGGTCGACCAGCTCGGGCAGCCGCTGCTCGGCGTCGGCGACCATGGTCCGGAACTTGACCATCTTGAAGGACCGGCCGCCTTCGCCGGTCCGGCGCTGGCGGAACAGGATCGGCCGGCCCGAGTCGAGCAGGATCGCCACCGCGACCAGGGCCAGCAGCGGCGAGAGCACGAGCAGCAGCAGGGCGGAGATCGTCACGTCCATCGTCCGCTTGATCGCGATCGTCGAGCGCGGCGGGTCGCTGAACCGGAAGTCGAGGACCGGCAGCTCGGCGAGCCGGTTGAGCTCGATACCGCGGCCGAGCAGGCCGTAGTGCTGGGGCAGGAAGGTGAGCGCCAGGCCGGCTGCCTTGCACTCCTCGATCAGGCGCTCGGCGGCTGGCTCGCTCATCTCCTCTTCGGTCACCACCACCCGTTCGATCCCGAGCTCGCGGGCCGCCCGGGAGATCTCGGCGACCGAGCCGAGCCGCGGCAGCTCGGAGGCGGTGGGCTCGGCCTCGGCGGAGAGGTAGCCGACCAGCGCCAGGCGCGTCTCCGGGTGGGTCGCGATGCGGCGGGCGACGATGTCGACCGCCTCCGGCGGGCCGACCACGATCCCGGTCGCGAGCGAGGTCAGCCGGTGCCAGCCGAAGCGCAGCACCCCGCGCAGCACGAAGCTTCCGGCCAGGCTGCCGACCCCGATCGCGATCGCGCTGACGGGCGAGAGCGGGCCGGCCGGGCTGAGCGCCAGCAGGCCGTCGAGGACGAGGATCCCGACCACGGTCGCCGAGACCAGCGACGGCAGCTCGTCCAGCGTGCTGTGGCGGATTCGGCGGTGGTCGTTGTCGTAGAGGCCGTGGAGCTTCACGACCAGGATCCAGATCGGGCTGAACAGCATCGCCCAGAACAGCGTCCCGACATCGGTGCTGGGCGTCGCCGCGGTGACGATCAGCAGGGCGGCGGTCAGCGCGATCCAGTCCGAGAAGGCAAGCAGGCGGCGCAGCAGCGCGCCGCGCTGCCGCGAAGCCCTGGCGCCCCAATTCGGCTGCGGACGCTCCGAGGAGGCGGGCGGCTCGCCCTGCGGCGCCGCGGTTGGCCCGCCCGCCCCGGCGGCTCGGTCCTGCTCGGTGCGGGACGTCCGGCTCATCCGCAGCCTTCGAAGCCGTCCTCGAGGCAGGTTTCCTGGGGGTTGAGTCGCTGCGCCTCGGCGATGTCGGCCTTGGCCGCCGCGACGTTGCCCGCGCTGCTCTCCACCCGGGCGCGCAGGTAGTGGAGGAGCCAGCTCTTCTCTTCCCGGTCGATCGCCTTGTCGAACCACCCGACCGCCGCCGCGTAGTCGCCCTGACGCTCGGCCAGGAGGCCGAGCTGCCGGTAGGGGGAGGTCGCCCAGGGCTCGATTGAGCGCGCCGTCTCGGCGTGTCCGATCGCGTCGGCCAGGTTGCCCTCGGCCACCGCCGCGTTGCTGGCCTTGATCTCGCGGTCGACCAACAGCGGCCCGACCAGCGCCACCGCCGAGATCCAGGCGACCGCGAGGCCGGCGATCGCCAGCCCGTAGCGGCTCTTGCCCGGCTCACCGCCGTCGCCGCGCGGGTCGGCGACCTGGGCGCAGCGGGCGGCGACCAGGACGCCGGTGGCGAGGAAGAAGATCGCGCCCATCGCGGCGATCTGCCAGAACCAGTCGATCGCCGCGCAGACGGCGAAGGCGAGCGAGACCCCGAGCAGCGCTGCGTAGAGGTCGCGCCGCGGCCCGCGCGCCGCCCGCCAGGCGGCGAAGCCGGTCCAGAGCAGCGCCCCGACCATCGCCAGCACGAGCAGGCCGCCGACCACTCCCAGCTCGGCGAAGGCCTGCAGGTAGAGCGAGTGGGCGTCGAGGTTGGAGACCGGCGCGTCGCGCAACAGGTGCCAGGAGAAGCGGTAGGCGCCGGCGCCGTTGCCAAGCACCGGCTCTTCGCCGAAGGCCTCGACCCCGACCCGCCAGAACTCGTCGCGGCCGCTGCCGGAGAGCTGGGCGAGGTGGGACTCGGGATCGCCCGGCGGCAGCACATCGGAGCTGGTGAACTCGTCCCAGGCCCGGCCGCCCACCGCGATCGCGACGGCGATCGCCCCCAGCACCAGTCCCAGCGCCAGCCCGCGCAGGACGCGCGGGCTGCGGGAGATCGCCAGCAGACGGGCGGTCAGCCGCCCCTCGCCCCGCTCCAGCCGGCCCAGCCCGACAGCGATCGCCGCGGCGATCAGGCAGCCGGCGAGCAGGAAGCCAAGCACCTCGAGCCCCTGGGAGGCGAGTGCCGAGTCGTCGAGGTTCTCCGCGACGCTGCGCCGCGCCTGGGCGGCGAGGATCGCCGGCAGCGCCCCGAGCGCTCCGGCCGCCAGCGTCGCCAGCAGCCAGAGTCGGTCGCGGGAGAGGACGATCAGGCAGCCGCCGGCGACCGCCAGCGCCAGCAGGCCGCCGCGCGAGTAGGTGAAGTAGAGGGCGAGCAGGACGGCGGGCAGGGCGGCGATCGCCAGCCAGCGCAGGATGGCGCTCGCCGATCGCCGGTTGAGCCAGAGCGAGAGCGCCGCCGCGATCCCGAAGACGACCCCGTCGCCGTTCCAGTAGCCAAGCGGGTAGCTGAGTCGCGACCCCGCTTCGGTCGCCCTCGCGACCGAGACCAGGTCGGGCAACAGGCGCGAGGCGAGCGCCAACAGGGCGATCCCGATCAGGGCAACCGCGAGGCCTTCACCGAAACGTTCGCGCGCTTGGCTGGTTTGGGCGAGGAGGAAGGTGGCAACGAAGAACCCGAGGTAGACGACCACGCGGTCCGCCTCGATCACAGTGAGCTCGACCGATCCAGACCATGAGGACGAAAATGCCGAAAGCAGCGCCAGAGCGCCGATCAGCCCGACCGCCCAGTAGAACGGCCGGGCCGGCGTCGCCCGGGCACCGACCCCAAAGACCAGCATCGCCGCGATCAGCATCCAGACGGCCAGACCCGCGATGTGACGGTCGCCGAGCGCGAAGCCGCCGCCGGCCAGGGCCAGGCCGCCAATCAGCAGGGGCGCGGCGAGTGCCGCTGCTGATTGCTCTAACCTTCCCGGCCATGCAAGGGAGCCGCCACCGTCCCCGAGCTTCGGCCCGACCCCTTTTCGCGCTTCTTTCAGCATTTTCCCTGCTGGCATTGGCGTGCTTTCCGGCTGTCGTCCAGGCGGAAACGGTCTACGAACCGGAATCGCGGACGATTCCGGGCGAAAAGCCCTCTCATCACGAACCTTCCAACAAGTCGGGCGGCGAAAGTTCCGAAGACCCCGAAGCCACCAAGTCCGGCGGCGGGTACTCGGGCGCCGGCGGCGACGGCGGCGGGTCCGGCGGGACTGCTGCGGACGGAGGCGCTTCCAAGGACACGGATAGCGGCCAGGGTAAAGCAGGTGGCGGCACGCAGGACGCTGAGAAGAAGGCGATGGGCCTCGGCGACAGCAACGCTGTCGCCTCGAGCTCGCAGAGCCCCTCTGCCTCGGTCGTCGCCAGCGGCGACGGCTCCTCCTCGCCGCTGATCCCGATCTTGGTCGCGATCACCGTCGCCGCGGCAGTCGCGATCGCCGCGGTGCTGATCCGGCAGCGCCGGCAGAGCGGTAGTGGCCCCGGCGCCAAGGTCTCGCCGAAGGCGGGTTGACCGTGTCCACAGAGAGGATTCGAATCCCGGTGAGGTCGCGCGGGCCTGCGCTCGCGCTGGTGCTGACGGTGGTCGGCATGCTGGCCCTGGCGGCCCGTGCCGAGGCGCTGCCGGCGAAGTTCTGGGGAGTGGTCCCGCAGTCGACTCTGACCGAAGCCGAGAACGAGCGGCTCGCCCGCGGCGGGGCCGAAAGCGTCCGCATCCCCTTCGAGTGGGCGGAGCTGCAGCCGCGCAGGAACAGCCCGATCGAGTGGGCGGAGATCGACCGCGTGATCGAACGGGCGAACCGCGCCGGCCTCGACGTGCTGCCGACGGTGGCCGGCGCCCCGACCTGGGCGGTGCACCAGCGCCGCGTCCCCGGTGGGCGCGGCGCGATGGCTCCCGCCCGGCTGCCGACCCGGGGGGCGGCCGCGGGGGCATGGCGGCGGTTGCTCCGCCTGGCGGTTCTGCGCTACGGGCCCAGGGGCAGCTTCTGGAAGGAGCACCCCGAGCTGCGCAAGCGCCCGATCCGGTTCTGGCAGATCGGCAACGAGCCCAACTTCAAGTACTTCGTCGCAAGGCCGAATGCGGCCGAATACGGCAAGCTCGTGATGCAGTCCTACGCGAGCATCCACCGCACCGACCGTGGCGCCAGGATCGTCCTCGCCGGGCTGTTCGGCGAACCGGCGGGGTGTCGGCGTGAAAAGCGGCCGCTGAGCCCCTGCGCCGACGACTTCCTCGACCGGATGTACCGCACGACGCCGGGGCTGAAGAAGCGGTTCGTGGGCGTCGCCCTGCACCCCTACAGCCGTTGGTGGCAGCACCTCAGGCCCCAGATCGAATCGGTGCGCGCGGTGCTTGCCAAGCGCCGCGACGCCGGCAAGGGCCTCTGGGTGACCGAGCTCGGCTGGAGCTCGAAGCCGCCGGAACCGAACCGGAACGCCTTCGCCAAGGGCGTCAACGGCCAGCGCAACCAGCTGCGCGGCGCCTTCCGGCTACTGAAGCGGATGCAGAGGAAGTGGCGCGTCAGGCGGGCCTACTGGTTCTCCGTCAACGACCTGGAGGGCAGCTGCAACTTCTGCGACGGCTCCGGCCTCTTCGCCGATGGCTTCAAGCCGAAGAAGTCGTGGTACGCCTACGTCAACCTCGCGGGCGGCAAGCGTTGAGCCTGGACGTCTCGGTGGTGATTCCCGCTCTCAACGAGGGCAGGGCGCTGCCGGGGCTGTTGAAGGAAATCGAGGACGCCTGCGAGGGAGCCGGCAAGAGCTGGGAGGCAATTGTCGTCGACGACGGCTCCACCGACGACAGTCAGGAAGTCGTTGCAGGACTGATCGAGCGCCAGCCGGCGATCAGGCTGGTCGGCCTGCGCCGCAACCTCGGCAAGTCGGCCGCCCTGGCAGTCGGCTTCGAGCGGGCAAGGGGCGATGCGATCGTCACCATCGACGGTGACGGCCAGGACGATCCCGCCGACATCCCGACCCTGCTTGCCGGCCTGGACGGCGCGGACCTCGTCTCGGGCTGGAAGCGGCAGCGACGCGATCCGCTCAGTCGCCGCGCCGCCTCGCGGCTGTTCAACTTCGCGACCGCCCGCCTCACCGGGGTCCAGATGCACGACATGAACTGCGGCTTCAAGGCATACCGGGCCGAGTGCGCCCACTCGCTGGACGTCTACGGGGAGTTGCACCGCTACCTCCCGGTGCTCGCCGACCAGCAGGGCTGGCGGGTCACCGAGGTCCCTGTCAACCACCGCCCCCGCCAGCACGGGCGGTCGCGGTTCGGAGCGGAGCGCTTCCTGCGGGGAGCGCTCGACCTGATGACCGTCGTCTTCATCGGCCGCTACCAGCACCGCCCGCTCCACCTTTTCGGTGGGGTTGGGTTCGCCATCACCCTGGTCGGCCTCTTGATCGGCGCCTACCTGACCGTCCTCAAGCTGGCGGGCGAGTCGATCGGGCAGCGCCCTCTGCTCGTTCTCAGCGTGCTGCTGGTCGTGGTCGGCATCCAGCTGCTCACCTTCGGCCTGCTCGCTCAGATGGTCGTGTTGCTCTCACGCCGCAGGGGGGAGAGCGATGTGCCGGTCTGGGCGGTCGAGCGGACCGCCGGGTTCGAAATCGACTCGGTCAGTCCCGCTTCCGGCAGTGAGCTACCAGCCACGGAAGCGAGCGCCGCACTTGGAGCACCTCTAGATGCGGATCAAGAAACCGAGCGAGGCTCGACGGAGTCCAGTGGTTGACGTGCTCGGGGTGGTCGCCGAGGGTTCGTGCGTATTTCCCCCGCATCAGGCTGCCTAGGCGAAACCAGGGTTCGTCGGGCGTCGAGATGACGAAGTCCCTCCGGCCGACGCGGACCAGGTCTTCAAGGGCCGGCGTGGGATCCTCGATGTGCTCGAGGACCTCGAGGCAGAGCACCAGGTCGAACGAGTCGGCGGCGTAGGGGAGCTCTCCGATCGCTCCCACCTCGACCCTGGCCGAGGGGAGGCGCGAAGCTGCGTACGCCGCTGCTTCGGGGTTGAGGTCGATCGCGGCGACCTCATCGGGGAGGATCCCCTCCAAGCGGGCGATCGTCTCCCCCTCGCCGCAGCCGGCGTCGAGCGCTGACCGGGCGGGGACCGTTCGCACGATCTCCGCCACCTGAGCATAGAAGCGGTCGATCAGCCGTCTCACGACTGGGTTGCCGGTCTGGAACTTCTCGAAGTTCGTGGTGGGGACGGTGGACTGGCTCACGCGGCGGAGTCTTTCACGGTGCCTCCTGGCCAGCGACCTGGACCGCGTCGCGATCGCAATGCAGCACGTAGGACATGACGACCTCTTCGCCGAGCAGGCGGCGGGTGACGTTACCGGCCTGTTCGCAGCCACGGACCGGCACGAGTCCGTTGCGTCGCCAGGCGATCACCCAGACCCCCGGTCGCTCGAGGCTGGCCGACGTGTCGGCGTCCAGCTGCGTGCCGCGCCGGTCTTCGAACGCCTCGAACTGGGAGCCTTGGCATGGTGCCACGGCCACCTTGTGGTCGATGTCGGCGGGTGACACCAGCCCGCCGCACAGCAGCTCCGCCCCGCTGGGGACCCTGGCAATCGCCTCGTCGATGCTGGCGTACCAGTAGTCGGCCTCCCAGCGGCCGTCGATCCCGCCGATCCGGGCGGCCGGGTTGAAGTACGTGTAGTTGTACGGGAAGAGAAGCGTTTGCTGGACGGTCGGCGCGATCAGAGCCAGGCCCAGCACCGCGCCAAGCGCCACCCGCCATCCCCGTGGGCTCCGTTGCGCCCACGACCAGGCTGCGGCGGCGCCGATCCCAGCCAGGATCGCCGCCGCCGGAAGGACGTACAGGTGCTGGCGGAGCCCGTCGTAGAAGGTCGAGCCGCCGAGGGTCGCCGCGATGGGGATTAAGAGGAGCTGGGCCAGCACGAGCGGTAGCCCCAGCTTGCGGTCGGTCCAGAGCGCCTTGCGGCGGGTGAGAAGCCGCCCCGCGCCAGCCAGCGCGATCGCCGCTCCGGCGACCGCGAGTGCGCCGAGCAGGAGAGGCATCGTGCCTCCGATCCAGGCGGGCAGGTACCACAGCGGCGGGTGCTCGGAGAGCGGCTCTCCCGCGGTCAGGGTGATCCCCTCCCAGGGATAGGCGGACGATTGCGAGACCGTTTCCGCGAGGAAGGTGAACGGCGTCCGCGCCGCGTTGGGGTAGATCGCGGCGATCGCGACCAAACCCGCGGCGACCCCCGCCGCCACCGCCAGGTCGGTACCCCAGGGACGGGCGATCCCGCCGAACCGCCACTGGCCCCCTCTGAGGATCAGGTAGCCCAGCAGCGCGGCGAACAGCGCCGGCCAGATCGCGGGGCGGGTTCCGGCCGCCAGGAAGATCCCGAACGCCAAGGTCGATCCGATCGCCAGCCGCCGCTTTCGCGCGGTCTCCCCCGGCCGCTCCCAGAGGGCGAGGACCAGCGCCGCGGTGACGAGCGTGTAGCCGGCCGCCATCGGGATGTCCTTCGGGTTGAAGAAACCGTGGCCCGTCCAGCGCGGCATCGCGACCAGCGCCGCCGCCGCCCAGAGGCCGATGCGTCGCGAGCCGCTGAGGCGATACGTCGCGACGCCGACCGCCCCGACGGCGGTCAGGGCGATCAGGGCGACGACCACGTGGCGCACCGCGTAGGCATTGGCCGTGATCGCGGCCTCTCCGAGCGGCTCGTTGCCGGCGATCACGTTGGCGGCGTGGCCCAGGACCGAGTACGCGGGCCCATAGACGTAGGGGTTCGAGATCTCGTATTCGGGATTTGGCATGCCGCCCGGCAGCAGCCAGGGCTGGAGGTACCAACCGGTGGCGAGCCAGCCCTGGAGCCGGTCGACGTGGATCGGCTCGTCAAACGTGACCCCGACCCCGGTCGCTCCCCAGATCAGCTGCACAGCGCCGCAGGCCAGCACCAGGATGGCGACCGCCGCGATCGGGTCCCAGGTGCGCAGCCGAGCGATTGCTGACGAAGCGGGCCCAGCGCGGTCATCGGGTCGAGCGTCCACTTCCACTCGAAACACTTTCAGAAAACGCAGGCATCTCGGCGCGTGACGGAGGCTGCGTAAGATCGGTGGGTTGACGACCCCGCCGCAGACGAGAGCGAAAGATGACCCGCTGGCCCCGTTCAGCGAGCCGGTGCGGCGCTGGTTCGAGGCCTCCTTCGAGGCCCCGACGCCGGCCCAGGCCGGCGGCTGGGCGGCGATCTCCGGCGGCGCCAACGCGCTGATCTGCGCCCCGACCGGCTCGGGCAAGACCCTGGCCAGCTTCCTCTGGGGGATCGACCGGCTGGCCCGCGAGCCGGAGTCCGGGCGCGGCGTGAGGTTGGTCTACGTCTCGCCGCTGAAGGCGCTCTCCTACGACATCGAGCGCAACCTGCGGGCGCCGCTGCGGGGGATCGGGGCGGAGATCTCGGTCGGGTTGCGGACCGGCGACACCTCGCAGAAAGAGCGGCGGGCGATGGCGAAAACGCCGCCCGACATCCTGATCACCACCCCCGAGTCGCTCTACCTGATGCTCTCCTCGAAAGTGCGCGAGATCCTCGCCACGACCGAGGCGGTGATCGTCGATGAGATCCACGCCGTCGCCCAGACCAAGCGCGGCTCGCACCTGGCGCTGACCCTGGAGCGACTCGACCACCTGGCTGAGAAGCCGGTGCAGCGGATCGGCCTCTCGGCGACCCAGCGGCCGCTGGAGCGGATCGCCAAGTTCCTGGTCGGCCCGAAGCGCCAGTGCGAGGTCGTCGACGCCGGCCAGAAGAAGGAGCTCGACCTGGAGATCGTCGTCCCGGTCGAGGACATGGCCGACCCCGGCGCGCCCGCCTACCCGAGCGAGGACGGCCCGCCGCCGACCGAAGTCGAGCCCAGCGCCCACGCCCGCTCGATCTGGCCGGCGATCTACCCGAGGCTGGTCGAGCTGGTCCAGGAACACACCTCGACCATCGTCTTCGTCAACAACCGCCGTGCCGCCGAGCGGTTGGCAAAGCGGCTGAACGAGCTCGCCAGCGGCGAAGCGGAAGGCGAGCTGCCGGCCACCGAGCATCTGGGCCACGAGGACACCGGCGAGCGCCAGCCCCCGGTCGAGATCGCCCGCGCCCACCACGGGTCGCTGTCGCATGAGGAGCGGACGATCGTCGAGGAGATGCTGAAGTCCGGCCAGCTGCCCTGCCTGGTCGCCACCTCTTCGCTGGAGCTGGGGATCGACATGGGCGCGGTCGACCTGGTGATCCAGGTCGAGTCGCCGAAGTCGGTGACCCGCGGCCTGCAGCGAATCGGCCGCGCCGGCCACGGCCTCGGCGAGGTCTCCAAGGGCCGCATCTTCCCCAAATACCGCGGCGACCTGCTCGAGTGCGCGGTGGTCGCGAGGCGGATGCGCGAGGGCGAGATCGAGGAGACGATCGTCCCGCAGAACCCGCTCGACGTGCTCGCCCAGCACCTGGTCTCGATGGCGGCGCTGGACCGGTGGACGGTCGATGACGCCGAGGCGCTGGTCACCGCGACCGAGCCCTTCCACGAGCTCTCCCGCGAGCAGCTGGAGAACGTGCTCGACATGCTCGACGGCCGCTACCCGTCGGACCGGTTCGCCGAGCTGCGGCCGCGGATCGTCTGGGATCGCACCGCCGGCACCATCCACGGCCGCAAAGGGGCGCGGCAGCTGGTTGTCACCAACGCCGGCACGATCCCCGACCGCGGCCTCTACGGCGTCCACCTCCCGGACGGCCGCCGGGTCGGCGAGCTGGACGAGGAGATGGTCTACGAGGCACGGCCGGGGCAGACCTTCCTGCTCGGCGCCAGCACCTGGCGGATCGAGGAAATCACCCGCGACCGGGTGATCGTCAGCCCCGCCCCCGGCGCCCCCGGCGCCGTCCCCTTCTGGCGCGGCGACGGGATCGGCCGCCCCGCCGAGCTGGGCCGGGCGATCGGCGCCTTCGCCCGCGAGGCGGTGTCCCGCGAGCCGGCCGAGCTGGCCGCCGAGTACGACCTCGACGAGCGCGCCGCCAACAACCTCGTCTCCTACCTGCGCGAGCAGCAGGCGGCGACCCGGGTCGTCCCCTCCGACGAGTCGATCGTGGTCGAGCGCTTCCGCGACGAGATCGGCGACTGGCGGGTCTGCGTGCTCTCGCCCTACGGCGGTCGTGTCCACTCCGCCTGGGGGCTGGCGCTGGCGGCGAAGCTGCGGAACGAGCGCGACCTCGAGTGCGACGCGATCTGGTCCGACGACGGGATCGTCATCCACCTCCCCGACGCCGACGAGGCGCCGCCCGGCGACGTCGTCCTGATCGACCCCGACGAGCTCGAGGAGCTGGTCGTCGCCGAGCTTGCGGGCTCGGCCCTGTTCGGCGCCCGGTTCCGCGAGAACGCCTCCCGCTCGCTGCTGATCCCACGCGCCTATCCCGGCAAGCGGACGCCGCTCTGGCAGCAGCGGCTGAAGTCGCAGAGCCTGCTCGAGGTGGCGCGGGACTTTCCCCGCTTCCCGGTCATCCTCGAGACCTACCGCGAGTGCCTCAAGGACGTGCTCGACCTGCCGGCGCTGGTCGACCTGCTGCGCAAGCTCGGCGCCCGCCAGCTCAGCCTGGTCGAGGTCGAGACCCCGACCGCCTCGCCCTTCGCCTCCTCGCTGCTGTTCGACTACGTCGCCACCTACATGTATGAGGGGGACACGCCGAGCGCCGAGCGCCGGGCGGCGGCGCTGGCCCTCGACCGCGACCTGCTGCGCGAGCTGCTCGGCCAGGAGGAGCTGCGCGAGCTGATCGACCCCGAGGCGCTGGAGGAGGTCGAGGCCCAGCTCCAGCACCGCACCGAGGCGGGCCGGGCCGGCGACCGCGACGCCCTGCAGCAGCTGCTGCGTAACCTCGGCGATCTGACCGCCGGGGAGTGCGGGGAGCGGGTCGCCGAGGGCTACTCGGCGGCATCGATGCTGGAGAAGCTGGCCAAGGAGCGCCGGGTGATCGCGGTCCGGGTCGCCGGCGAGGAGCGCCACGTCGCCGCCGAGGACGCCGGCCTCTACCGCGATGCGCTCGGGGTGCCGCCGCCGGCCGGGTTGCCGGAGACCTTCCTCGAGCAGCACCCCGACGCGATGCGGGCGCTGGTCCGCCGCTACGCCCGCACCCACGGCCCCTTCCCGACCCAGCAGCTGGCCGAGCGCTACGGGGTCGACCCGCTGCCGGCGCTGCGCGAGCTGGAGTCCGAAGGGGCGCTGGTCCGCGGCGAGCTGCTGCCGGGCGGGACCGAGCGCGAGTGGTGCGACGCCGAAGTGCTGCGGCGGGTGCGGCGGGCCAGCCTGGCGCGGCTGCGGCGCGAGGTCGAGGCGGCCGACACGCGCGAGCTGGCCCGCTTCCTGCCGAGCTGGCAGAACGTCGACGCCCACCGGCGGGCCGGCGCCGGCCCCGACCGGCTGCGCGAGGCGCTGGTGCCGCTGCAGGGGGTGGCGCTGACCCCGAAGGTCTGGGAGGCCGACGTGCTGCCGCGCCGGCTCGGCGCCTACTCGCCGAGCTGGCTGGACGAGCTCTGCACCAGCGGCGAGGTGGTCTGGGTCGGGGCCGGGGCGCGGGGCCGCTCCGACGGTCGCGTCGCGCTCTACTTCCGCGAGGACGTGCGGCTGGCCGGGCCGCCGCCGGCCAACGCGAAGCTGGAGCCGCCGAGCGGCGAGGCGCATGAGGCGATCCGCGAGCGGCTCGCCGCCGGACCGTCGTTCTGGCTCGACCTGGTCGCCGACCTCGACCACCCCTCCGAGGAGCTGCACGAGGCGCTCTGGGACCTCGCCTGGGGCGGCGAGGTGACCAACGACGCCTTCGCGCCGCTGCGGGCGCCGCGCCTGCGCGCCGTGCCGAGCGCCGAGCGGGGCGGTCGTCGCTTCGCCCGCCGCCGCGCCAACTCCGGCGCCGCGGTCCAGGGTCGCTGGTCGCTGACCGCGCCGCTGCTCGCCAACGCGCCGGGGCCGGGCGCCCGCCTCCGCGCCCAGGCCGAGCTGATGATGGAGCGCTACGGGATCGTCACCCGCGAGACGGTGCTGGCCGAGGGCGTGCCCGGCGGCTTTTCGACCCTCTACGGGGAGCTCGGCAACCTCGAGCTGCTCGGCACCGCGCGGCGCGGCTACTTCGTCGAGGGGCTAGGCGGCGCCCAGTTCGCGCTGCCCGGCGCGGTCGAGCGGCTGCGCTCGCTGCCCGAAGCCGGCGGCGCCCACCTCGTCCTCGCCGCCACCGACCCGGCCAACCCGTACGGCGCCTCGCTGCCCTGGCCGAAGCTGGAGGGCGGCCGCCGCCCCGGCCGCACCCCCGGCGCCCACCTGCTGCTGCGCGACGGCGAGCCGCGGGTCTTCGTCGAGCGCGGCGGCCGCGGGCTGCTCCGCCTGCAGCCCCTGCAGGGTGCCGAGCTGGAGGAGGCGATGCGCGCCCTGGCCGACGCCGTCGCCCGCGGCCACCTGCCAAAACTCGCGGTCGAGAAGCTCGACGGCGAGCCGGTGATCGGCTCCGGCCACGAGCAGGCGCTGATCGCCGCCGGCTTCGCCCGCGGCCCCCGCAAACTAACCGCCTCCGCCTAACCCCCAAGCCATCCCGTGGTTCCTTTTTGACGCATGGCGTCAAAAAGGAACCACGGGATGGGTCGGGGTGCGATGGCGCGACTGGCCAAACGTTTGCGCCGGCGCGCGGCGTTGCCATAATCGCTGCGTGTCGGAGAGGGAGCAGAGCGCGGTCGAGCTTTTGAAGAGCGTCGCGCTCTTCTCGGACCTGGACGATGCCGAGCTGGAGCGGTTCTCCCACGTCGCGGTGCCGCGCACCTTTCCGGCCGGGACCCGGGTCTTCCACGAGGGCGACAGCTCCGACGCCTGCTACATCGTCAAAGAGGGCAGCTTCCGGGTCACCCGCGAGCACTCGGACGGCCGGGCGATCACGCTGGCGACGCTGGGGCCGGGGGAGATCTTCGGCGAGCTGGCGATGCTCGACGGCGACCGCCGCTCGGCCAGCGCCGAGTCGCTGACCGATGGCGAGCTGCTGGCGCTGCCGGCCAACGACGTGCGCTCGCTGCTGGCCCGCCATCCGGAGATCGCCCTGAAGCTGGTCGCCGGCCTGGTCCGCCGCCTCCGTGCCGCCAACGTCCGCCTCTCCCGCCAGTCGTTCCAGACGGTGCCCAGCCGGGTCGCTGGGATCCTCGCGCAGCTCAGCCGCGAGGCCCAGGACGGCCAGGGCGAGGGCGCCGAGGTGACAATCAAGATGAACCAGACCGACCTCGCCCAGCTCGCCGGCACCTCGCGCGAGAGCGTCAGCCGCTTCCTCGCCGAGCTCGAGCGGGCCGGCGTCGTGCGCTCCGGCCGCGGCCGGGTCACCGTGCTCGACCCACCGAAGCTGCGCAACTACATCTACTGACGACGTGACCGAGTTCGCCGCCCGCCGCGCTCAGATGGTCGAGCGGCAGCTGCGGCGACGGGGGATCGAGGACGAGCGGGTGCTGGCGGCGATGGAGGCGGTGCCGCGCGAGCGGTTCGTGCCGGCCCGGGCCCGCCACCGCGCCTACGCCGACTCGGCGCTCCCGATCGGCGCCGAGCAGACGATCTCCCAGCCCTGGATCGTCGCGGCGATCTGTCAGGCGCTGGAGCTGGGTGGCTCCGAGCGGGTGCTGGAGATCGGCACCGGCTCGGGCTACTCGACCGCTGTCCTGGCGCGGCTGGCCGCTGAGGTGGTCAGCGTCGAGCGCCACGAGGAGCTCGCCCGCGGCGCCCGCGAGGCGCTTGCCGCGCTCGGGATCGCCAACGTCGAGCTGCGGGTCGGGGACGGCAGCCTCGGCGTCCCGGAGCGGGCCCCGTTCGGTGCGATCGCCGTCCACGCCAGCGCCCCCGAGGCGCCGCCGGCGCTGGTCGAGCAGCTCGCCGATGGCGGCCGCCTGGTGGTGCCGATCGCCGCCGACTCGGTCGACGCGCTGACCGTGCTGAGGCGTCGCGGCGACCGGGTCGAGGCCGAGTCGCTCGGGCCCTGCCGGTTCGTGCCGCTGATCGGCGAGGAGGGGTTCTGAACGCCCGGCCGCGGGGCGCGTTCAGCAGCTGCGCGGCTTCGGGTCGCGGCTGTCGCGGACGACTTCGTCGCGGCCGCCGCCACAGAGGATCGCCCGGTCGCGCTCGCCGTCGGCGGCGTCGATGAAGTCGCGGCCGCCCTTGCCGATGAAGGTGTCGGCGCCGACGTGGCCGAAGAAGCTGTTGGCGCCGTTGTCGCCGATCAGGACGTCGGGGCCTTTGGAGCCCTCGAGGCTCTCGTTGTTGCCGAGCACCCGGTCCGGGTTGCCGCATCCCTTCGGCCCGCCCCGGCCGCCGAGGACGACCCGCATCGCCGCGTCGGAGCGACCGTAGGAGACGGTGTCGATGCCGCCGCCGCCGTTGTAGCTGTGGCCCTGGCAGACGGCAACCGAGGAGACCAGCAGGTCCTGTCCCGCTCCCCCGAAGAGGTTGTCGGCGCCGGGGTCGGCGTAGAGCACGTCGTTGCCGCCGCGGCCCACGAGGGTGTCGTTGCCGTGGTCGGGTCCGTTGTAGTTCTCGCCCGCTTCGAGGATGTCGTCGCCGCGGCCGCCCTGAAGCGTGTCGTTGCCGGCGTTGCCGTTGACCCGGACCCGGGTTTGGGCCGGGACGCTGCCGTCGATGACGATCGTGTCATCGCCGGCGCCACCGGTCGCGACCAGCAGGTTGAGCGGGCCGCCGGGGCAGGAGACGACCGTTTCGTCGCCGCCCGGGTTGACACAACCCTCGCCGGCGAAGAGCGGCCCGCTGTTGTTGATCGTCCAGCCGGCGGGGCCGTTCGAGATCACCGTCTGGTCGCTTCCCGGGCCGCCCTGGACCACCAGGCTGGAGCCGTCCAGGCCCTCGTTGAGGATCGCCGTCGCAATTCCGCCCGGCACCCCGGACTCCGGGCCGCAGGAATGGCCGACGGCGAAGCCGACGCAGTGGTCGCTGCCCGGTCCGCCGTAGGCCTCGCCGCCGCCACCGCCGCTGCGCAGGGTGTCGTCGCCGACCCCGCCGTCGAGGCGGTTGGCGCCGCCGTCGCCGACGATCGTGTCAGCCTGCGGCGAGCCGACCACGTCCTCGAATTCGCTCAGCCGGTCATGGCCGTCGCCCTTGGCCCTGTTGGAGGCGAGGCTGACCTCGATGCCGCCGCGGCTGGCGCTGGCGTAGGAGACGATGTCGTGGGCGCCGGGGCCGCCGGAGAGGTTGTCGATCCCGTTGTCGCCGCGAACGACGTCGCCGTCGCCCGGCCCACCGTCGGCCTTGTCGATCCCGGCGCCGCCGAAGACGTGGTCGCGGCCGGGGCCGCCGGCGAGGTGGGAGTCGTCGCCGGCGCCGCCCTCGATCAGGTCGTCGCCCGGCCCGCCCGCGATCCGGTCGTTGCCCTTGTCGCCGAGCAACTGGTCGTCCCCGTTGCCGCCGTCGAGCCTGTCGCTGCCCTGGGCGCCGTCGACGAAGTCGTTGCCGCCGCCGCCCTTCAGCCGGTCGGGGCCCTTGGCGCCGAGCAGCCGGTCGTCGCCTCCACCTCCCTGCAGGCTGTCGGAGCCCTTTTCGCCAAACAGCACGTCGTTCCCCGGCCCGCCGTCGATCCGGTCGGAGCCGGTTTCGCCGTAGAGCCGGTCGTTGCCACCTTCCCCAAAGATCTTGTCGTAGCCGCGCCCGGCCCGGATCTTGTCGTTGCCGGGGCCGCCGCAGATCGTGTCGTTGCCGTTCGGCCCGCCGAGGATGACGTCGTCGCCGCCGCCGCCCCAGATCACGTCGCTGGCCTTCTTGCCGACGATCACGTCGTCGCCCGGGGTGCCCATGATCGTCACCTTCTTGCCGTTGCAGCGCTTCGCCTCGGCCTGGCTGGCGAGGGGGGTGGCCAGCAGCAGGACGGCGCAGCCGGTGAGGAGGAGAAGCGCGCGGGCGCGAATGCTCGTGAGTGCCATCGCCTACCCCATCGGCGGCTGCCGCCGAAACTCCACCCCCGCTCGGACAGACGTCCAGAACAGCCGCCGGCGCGCCGGGCGGGCACCGTCCTATACGCTCGCAGCGCTTATGAGAGGCGGCACCTACGTCCTCAACTTCTACTCCGCGGTCTTCATCGACCAGCTGAAGCGCGGTCGCAAGACCGCGACGATTCGGCTCGGCGACAAGAGCGGCAAGTACGAACGCGGCCAGCTCGTCTGCATCACCGTCGGCTTCCGCCACAGCCCGCGCGAGAAGATCTTCGACGCGGTGATCGACGACGTCGAGGTGAAGCGGCTCGGCGAGCTCTCGCGCCGCGACATCGAGCACGACAACCCCGAGCTCCGCCGCCTCGAGGAGACGATCCGGTTCCTCGAACAGATCTACAGCCGGCCGGTCTCCGAGGACGACACGGTGACCGTGATCCGGTTCTCGCAGATCGTCGAACAGCCGCGCGCGCACGTCGGCAACGGCGAGACGCCGAGCCACAACTAGCGGCTCGAGGCGGCCACCGGCCCGTCTAGGCTTGCGCCCGGATGGCCGACTATGCCTTCCTCACCACCTGGCTGCTCGACGCGCCGCGGGACCCGGTCTGGGAGGCGATCCACGACCAGGCGCGCTGGCCCGAGTGGTGGCGCGGGGTGGAGCAGGCGGTCGAGCTGCGCCCCGGCGACGGCGATGGCGTCGGCACGGTCTCGCGGATGGTCTGGCGCAGTGCCCTCCCCTATCGGGTGCGGTTCGAGGTGACCACGACCCGGGTCTCCTACCCGGACCTGATGGAGGGCAGGGCGGCCGGCGACCTGGAAGGGGTCGGCCGGTGGCGGCTCTACGAGCAGGGCGGGATCACCGCCGTCCTATACGAGTGGAACGTGGAGACGAACAAGGCCTGGATGAACCGGCTGGCGCCGCTCCTGCGCCCCGCCTTCGAGTGGAACCACGACTGGGTGATGGCGCGCGGCGGCGAGGGACTCGCGGCGCTGCTCGGCTGCCGCCTCCTGGCCTCCGACTGACCCCTCAACCCATCGCGTGGTTCCTTTTTGCCGGATGACGGCAAAAAGGAACCACGCGATGAGGACGTGGCTTGACGGACGGGGCGATCTCGCTATCGTTGCCTCTGTTGGCACTCCCCACCTTGGAGTGCCAACCGCCACAAAGGACCGGAAACGGCTCTGCGGTGGCGATTCCTGACTTTTCCACCAGAAACCACTTACCGACTACGGAGGTTCACGGATGAAGCTGAAGCCCCTCGGGGACCGGCTGATCGTCAAGCCGATCGAGGAGGAGGAGACCACTGCCAGCGGCATCGTCCTCCCCGACACGGCGAAAGAGAAGCCACAGAAGGGCGAGGTCGTCGCGGTTGGCGACGGCGCGATCGGCGAGGACGGCACCCGCCGCCCGCTCGACGTCGCGGAGGGGGACCAGGTCCTCTACTCCAAATACGGCGGCACCGAGGTGACCGTGGAGGGCGACGAGCTGCTCGTGCTGCGCGAGTCGGACGTGCTGGCCAAGGTCAGCTAGCCCCTACCCACCGGACTTAGAACCAAGGAGGACTGAATCCAGATGGCTCATAAGGAGCTGAAGTACGCAGAGGAGGCCCGCGGGTCCCTGCAGGCGGGCGTCGACGCGGTCGCCAACGCCGTCAAGGTCACGCTCGGCCCGAAAGGTCGCTACGTCGTGCTCGACAAAAAGTTCGGCGCGCCGACGATCACCAACGACGGCGTCACCATCGCCCGCGAGGTCGAGGTCGAGGACGTCTTCGAGAACCAGGGCGCCCAGCTGGTCCGCGAGGTCGCCACGGCGACCAACGACGTGGCCGGTGACGGCACCACGACGGCGACCCTGCTGGCGCAGATCATCGTCCGCCAGGGCCTCAAGAACGTCGCCGCCGGCGCCAACCCGCTCGCCCTGCGGCGCGGGATCGAGAAGGCGGTCGACGAGGTCGTCGAGAACCTCCGCGAGAAGCAGAGCAAGGAGGTCGCCGGCAAGGACCAGATCGCCCGTGTGGCCGCCATCTCCGCCGCCGATGACGAGATCGGCAACGTGATCGCCGACGCGATCGAGAAGGTCGGCAAGGACGGCGTCGTCAACGTCGAGGAGGGCCAGACCTTCGGGATGGAGCTCGAGTTCACCGAGGGCATGCAGTTCGACAAGGGCTACATCTCGCCCTACATGGTCACCGACCAGGACCGCATGGAGGCGGTGCTGGAGGAGCCCTACATCCTGATCGCCAACCAGAAAATCGGCTCTGTGCGGGACATCCTGCCGGTGCTCGAGCAGGTGATGCAGGGTGGCAAGCCGCTGCTGATCGTCGCCGAGGACGTCGAGGGCGAGTGCCTCGCGACCCTGGTCGTCAACAAGCTGCGGGGCACCTTCACCGGTGTCGCCGTGAAAGCGCCGGGCTTCGGCGACCGCCGCAAGCGGATGCTCGAGGACATCGGGATCCTCACCGGCGGCGAGGTGATCACCGAGGAGATGGGCCTCAAACTGGAGAACACCCAGCTGGCTCAGCTCGGCAAGGCGCGTCGCGTCGTCGTCTCCAAGGACACCACCACGATCATCGACGGTGCCGGCGAGGGCGATGACATCAAGGGCCGGATCAAGCAGATCAAACAGGAGATCGAGAACACCGACTCCGACTTCGATCGCGAGAAGCTCCAGGAGCGTCTCGCCAAGCTGGCCGGCGGCGTCGCCGTGGTCAAGGTCGGCGCTGCCACCGAGACCGAGATGAAGGAGAAAAAGCACCGCGTCGAGGACGCCCTGCAGGCGACCCGCGCCGCGCTCGAGGAGGGTGTTGTGCCGGGTGGCGGCGTCGCCCTGCTCAACGCGCAGTCGGCGCTGGATCCCGAGACGCTGGAGGACCCCGACGAGGTCACCGGCGCCCGGATCATCCACCGCTCGCTCGAGGAGCCGGTCCGCCAGATCGCCGAGAACTCCGGCGAGGAGGGCTCGGTCGTCGTCAACAAGGTCCGTGACCTGAAGGCCGGCGAAGGCCTCAACGCGGCCAACGGCGAGTACGGCGACCTGATCAAGGCCGGCGTCATCGACCCGACCATGGTCACCCGGTCGGCGCTGCAGAACGCCGCCTCGATCGCGAAGAACATCCTCGTGACCGAGGCCGTGATCGCCGAGCCGCCGGAGGAGCCCGGCGCCGGTGGCGGCATGCCCGGCGGCGGCGGTATGCCGGACATGGGCGGCATGATGTAACGACGCGGCCCAGAGCTGCGTTTGGGAAGCCCGGATAGCGCCGCTATCCGGGCTTCCTGCGTTCTGGCCTCGCCCGGCGCGCCAGTCAGCGAATCCTGTGTTTAGTTATCCGTACCAGGGACGGAAAACTAAACACAGACCTTCTTGATCTATGCCCGGACCTACTTCGGCTTCTCCGCCAGCGGCGGGTAGAGCGCTGCGTTGTAGTCGGCGACCGGGAGGAAGCTGGCGCGGCGGATCTTCTTGCGCAGCGTGTTGCGGGTGCGCGGGTAGAGGGTGAGCTCGTAGGGGTTGTCGGTCCCGAAGCCGGTGTAGTAGACGAGCATCCGCACCCGGGGGCGCTTCACGGTCCAGGCGACCAGCCGCTTGATGAAGCGGGGGTCGTCCTCGCCGGCAACCGCGTACTCGGTGACCGCGACCGGTTTGCCCCTCCAGAAGCGGCCCTTGAGGAAGCGGTTGAGGTCTTTCCAGACCGGGAACTCGGAGTAGAAGTCGGTCCCCACCCAGTCGACCCAGCGCGCGCCCGGCCAGTAGTTGCCGGGGAAGTTGCCCCGCACCCGCGGCGAGCCGCCGGGGAGCTGGCTCCAGATCACGCTGACCGGCGCTTCGTAGAGCACCTCGGGCTCTGGGCCTTTGGTCCGGTTCAGCGGCGGCAGCCCGATTTCGGCCAGGGTCGCGTTGATCCCCTCGAGGGTCTGGCCGCCGCGGACGATCGCGACGATCCGGCGGAAGGCCTGCTTGTACCAGCCGGTCGTGTGTTCGCCGCGCCGCTGCTTGCCCTTGCAGTCGACCGCCGACCATGCGTTGAGGCAGCGGTTGCCCTCGCCGAGCGGGCGGATGTAGGCGGGCAGGCCGCGTTTGGCGAAGAAGTCGTTGAGCTGCAGCAGGTAGTCGTCGCCGTAGCCGAGCGCGATCTGGGCCGGGGTGATGATCTCGGCCAGGGTCTGGTCGTCCGCGGTGGAGATGTGGAGGATCGGCCTCACCTCGGTCTCGCGCCACCGTTCGTAGGCGAGATTGAGACTGTTGCCCCAGGGGTGGAAGGTCTCCAGCAGGGCGGGGCGCTTGCCGACCAGGGTCGAGAACTCGAAGAAGTCCTCCGTGGTGCCGCGGTCGCTGACCCCGAGGAAGACGTTGCCCTTCGGCGGCACCAGGGTCATCGCCGCCGGCGCCGGGGTCGCGAGCAGGGCGACCGCGAGGACCGCCAGGGACAAGGTGCGTCTAAGTGCCTTCTTCCAGTACATCGCCCATCCTTCTCGGCTCGACTCCGAGGGCCTGCACGTCCGCGGTCCCCCGTCGGCTGAGCATCGGGACCTCCATCAGCTCAGCCTCCTCCCAGGTAGCGAACACGGCCTCGCCGAAAACGGAGCGGAGGGCGATCAGCCCGCTGCGAACCAGCGGCAACGGCAGGTGGACGAGCGGCCGCGGTCGGCCGGCGATGCGGCTGACCAGGTCAGACATCTGGTCGTAGGTGAGCGTCTCGGGGCCGGCCAGCTCGTAACGGGGGCGAAGCTCGCCCCGGAGCGCTGCGGCGACGCAGCGGGCGACGTCGTCCGCCCAGATCGGCTGGAACGCGGCCTGGCCATCTCCGGAGACCGGCAGCACCGGCAGGAAGGAGAAGCGACGCAGCAGGGTGATCCAGGGGTCGGTGCGGTCGTAGACGATCGAGGGCGCGAAGACCGAGGTCTGCAGCGGCGAGCTGGCCACCGCCCGCTCGGCCAGCCACTTGGCGCGGAAGAACCGGGTGCGCTGGGCCGGATGCGCGTCGAGGGCGCTGAAGAAGACGAAGCGCTTCACCCCGCCGCGCTCCGCGGCACGCAGCAGGCGGACCGTGGCAAGGCCGTTCAGCTCCTCGATCCGCCTCGGGGGCTGGTCGCGGATCGTCGCCGCCAGGTGGACGACGGTGTCGACCCCGCGCAGCGCCTGGCGCACCAGGTAGGGGTCGGACATCTCGCCGAGGTCGCCGAGCGCGATCTGGACGTCGACCCGGCGCTCGCCGAGGCGGCGCGGCTCGCGGACCAGGCAGCGCACCTCACGGCCGTCCTCGAGCAGCCGTGGCAGCAGCCGCGAGCCGATGCTGCCGGTCGCCCCGGTCAGCAGCAGCACGCTGCCCTCGCCTCTCGTCTCGCCGCAATCATCGCCTTGACAACCCTAATGACGCCATCCGCGAGCGCACATCCCTAAAATGTGCGCTCGCTCTTGGCGGGGCCCCTTCTGGCCTCCGCACCCGGCACCGAAAACGATCTAGGAGAAATCTCCCGAATGAGCTACGTCATTGCCGAGCCGTGTATCGGTCAGAAGGACAACTCGTGCGTCGAGGTCTGTCCCGTCGACTGCATCCACCCGACGCCTGACGAGGCCGATTACGACTCGGTCGAGATGCTCTACATCGACCCCGACGAGTGCATCGACTGCGACGCCTGCGTCGAGGCCTGCCCGGTCGATGCCTGCTTCGCCGAGGACCAGCTGCCGGCCGAGTGGGCGAAATACGCCGAGATCAACGCCGACTACTACAAGAGCAAGGCGGCCTGAGCGACCAGCTCGGTCTCGCGGCTGGGCCAGCGCCCAGCCCAGCAGTCGGTGGTCTGACACCGCATGGAGTGCCGCTGCCGGAACGCAGGGGAGGCGCTGCGCCGGGCAAGGAAGCGGCAAGTCGAGGGACTGGAGAGTCCGGGGCGGGACAACGGCGCCGTTGCGGGCGCGGCGATGACCCTCCGAACGGCTTCGCGAGGCAGCCAGTTGGAATCTCCTCGCGTCGCGGCTTGCCGCGGCCGGCGAGCGGGCCAGACAGGAAGGCTGCGGGACCGAAGGCTAGTCCGACCGCTCCGGCTCCGCCGCGGCGACCTTGGGAGGCTCGCCGCTCAGCACCCAGCGGCCCGGCTCCGAGGTCAGCAGCAGGCCGCGCTCGGTGAGGCTGCCGAGCGCCAGGCTGACGGTTGGGCGGCGGGCGCCGACCATCTCCGCGAGCACGCTCTGGGGGACGTTGACCTCGATTTCGGCGCCGCCGGGGACGGGCTTGCCCCAGCGCTCGGCCAGCGCCCAGAGCAGCGCCCGCAGCCGCTCCTCGATCCCGACGATGCTCATGATCGCCGACTGCAGGGCGAGCCAGCGGGCGCGTTCGATCGCCCGCGGGACGATCGTCGTCGCCAGGTCCGTGGTGCGCGAGAGCGGCGAGCCCGGCCGCAGGTCGAGCACCGCCAGCCGCGAGCGGTCGACCACCTCCCACTCGGAGCGGCAGAAGGAGGCGGGCTCGCCGTGCCAGGGCAGCAGCAGGTCACCCTTGCCGAGCAGCTCGACCGAGCGCCCGCCCTCCACCGTGACCCGCCGCAGCAGCATTCCCGCCACCACCATGTAGGCGAGCTCGGAGGAGGGCGGTTGCGGCAGCTGCCACGGGCCGGGATCGAGCGTCATCTCCGGCAGTCGCGACGCGCCGCTTCCGTTCTTCTTCGTCAATAGCCTTCCGGGTGGCGGGCGGCGAAGCCCTTGCGGCTCCGCATCTTCGTTTGCCACCGCGGCCCCTTACCTCCGGTTCCCGAAGTATCCCAGCGCAAACCGGCGATCACCGCATAGGTGTGGCCGCGGTTGGCGAAGACGGTGATCCAGCGACCGAGTCCGCGCTTGCCCCAGCGCATCAGCGGGCCGGAGGGCAGCGGGCTGTCGATCATCCTGCCGCCGCGCAGCGCGTAGCTGACCGCGCCGGAGCAGTCGTAGCCGCGATCCCACCAGCGTCTGTGGCCGCCGCCCCATATATAGGGACGCCTGCGGATCCGGTTGGCAAAGGCGATCACGCGCTTCACGGCGCGTGGGGCGTTGCGCGGAGCGATTGCGCGCCCACGGACGAGCTTGGCCATCGTCACCGGCCCGTCTGCATCGGCTGCGGGCTTTTCGGGGCTGAGAGCGGAGACGCCGCCGGGCTTCTCAGCCCAGGCCTGGGCGCCTGGCATCGCCGCCACCAGCGCCGTTGCGAGAACGGCCAGGGCGGTGCTGAGGGCGAGATAGGAAACCGCCCTACGGGCGATCGACATCGACAAAATCCTCCTTCGTCGGCCGACGGGGTTAGCTGACGGGCTAGCGCTGAAGGAGCCTGCGCCCCCACCGAGGTGGGTTCGCCCCGAAAACGTGGTTCCCCCGCTCCCCGGCGAATGTTCAGCCGAGGATTAGGCTTTGTTTGCGTTCGCTAATAAATAGCAGTTCGGGCCGCGATGTTGCGGTCCGAACCGAAAGAATCTTCCCGAGCGGAAACGGCCGGGAGCGGCGCTACTGGACGACCGGCAGCGGGGTGCCGCTGACCGGCGGCGCCTCGGCGCTGGGGGGCGCCGATTGCAGCACCGGCAGCTCCTGCGGGGTCGCGGCGACGATCCCGCGGGCAGCCTGGCGGATCGCCTGTGAGGCGGGCGCGTCGGGCTCGGCGACGACCAGCGGGGAGCCGGAGTCGGCGTGCTCGCGCAGCGGCTCGGAGAGCGGCACCTTGCCGAGCAGCGGCACGTCGAGTTCGTCGGAGAGCAGCTGGCCGCCGCCCTCGCCGAAGATCGTGAAGCGCTCGCCCTCGGGGGTGGTGAAGCCGGACATGTTCTCGATCACACCGAGGATCTCGAGGTCGAATTTCTTCGCCATCTCGGCGCCGCGGCGGGCCACCGACTGGGCGGCGGGCTGCGGCGTGGTGACCAGCACGAACTTGGCCTGCGGCAGCAGCTGGGCGAGCGTCATCGAGACGTCGCCGGTGCCGGGCGGGAGGTCGAGCAGCAGGTACTCCAGCTCCTCCCAGGCGACGTCCTCGAGGAACTGCTGGATCGCCTTGTGAAGCATCGGACCGCGCCAGACGACCGCCGCGTTGTCCTCGACGAAGAACCCGATCGACATCACCTTGACGCCGCCGGCCGCCTCCAGGGGAAGGATCTTGCGCTCGCCGTTCACCTCGGGCCGGCTGTTGACCCCCAGCATGCGCGGGATCGAGTAGCCGTAGACGTCGCAGTCGAGGGCGCCGGCGGGGTGGCCTTCGGCGGTCAACGCCGCGGCCAGGTTGGCGGTCATCGTCGACTTGCCGACGCCGCCCTTGCCGGAGGAGACGCAGATCACGTTTTTGACCTTGGCCAGCGCGCCCTCCGGCAGCTTGCCGCGGCCGAGGGTCTTCTGCAGCTCGCCTTTCTCCTGGTCGGAGAGGACGTCGAAGCCGACGCCGACGCTGGTCACGCCGTCCAGCTCGGAGACCTGCTGGGCGACGGCCTGCTCGAAGTGGGAGCGGATCGGGCAGCCGGCGGTGGTCAGAGAGACGATCACCTCGACCCTGCCGCTCTCCTGCACGTCGATCGAGCGCACCATGCCCAGCTCGACGATCGAGCGGCGCAGCTCGGGATCGATCACGGCGCGCAGCTTCTCTTCGATCTGGTCCTTGCTCGGAAGTGCCATCGGAGCCATTCTGGCAAAACGCGTCCTTCCGCCACCGCGGGGCCGCCGAGGGGGGAGAGTTTGGCCTCGTCAAACCCTTGGCTCTGCGTGACGGGCAAGCGAAGGGGGGCGGAGATGTCGCGCAGGAGGTTGACGCGGGCCGGAATGGCCCTGGTCGGGGCCGGGCTGGCGCTGGCGCTGTTGGCGGGCGAGGCGAGGGCGGGCAAGTACGCGGTTGCCCAGTGTGGTTGGAGGGTGGGCGCCGACGCCGATTGGGCGGACACGACGGGTGGCGCCAAGTTCCGCCCCGACGCCTATTGCGTGCCGCCGGCCGGGGTCGACCCGTTCGACGGCGTGCACATGAAGAGCTTCACCCGCGCCGGGTCGGCGACGGTTTCGGGGACCCGGTTCGCGCGGTGGCGGTGGGCGGCCCCGGCCGGCGCCGGGATCACCCGCGTGCAAGGGACCTGGTGGCACGCCCTCCACGACGGTCTCGAGCACCGGGTCGGGGTCGGGACGGCGGCCGGCGGTTTCGAGCCCTTCCTGCGCGCCACCGCCACCGACGTCGCGCCGCGCAGCTTCGTCGCCGGCTTCTCCACCCCGATGCCGGCGCTGGAGGACCGGTTGCTCTGCGCCCGTGCCGCGAGCAAGTGGTGCTCGCTGGAAGCCGGCTCCTGGTCTGGGCTGCGGGCGCTGACGATCACGCTCGAGGATCCAGCGGCGCCGGCGGTCGGCATCGGCGGCGACGTCCTCGCCGGCGGTTGGCGCCGGGGTGGGCAGAACGTCTCGGTCGCCGCCACCGACGTCGGCTCCGGTGTGCGCTTCGGCGAGACGTTGGTCGATGGCGCCCGCACCGGTCTCACCGAGTTCGCCTGCGCCAAGGTCTCGATCGGCGGCGAGTGGAGGGCGACGGCGATGCGGCCCTGCACGCTCTCCGTCGGCGCCTGGCACCGGTTGCTTACGGCAGGGCTGAGCGACGGGCCGCACTCGGTTCAGGCCTGCGCCTCCGACTTCGCGGGCAACGGCAACTGCACGGCGTCGCGCACCCTGTTGGTCGACAACAACCCTCCCGCGCACCCCCGCTCGCTCGATCTCGGGGGAGGCGAGGGCTGGCGGCGGGCCAGCCGGTTCGATCTGTCCTGGGCGAACCCGCGGCAGGGTCCGGCGAGCCCGATTGCCGGCGCCGCCTGGCGCCTCACCGGGCCGGCCGGGTTCGACACCGGCCATCGCTACGCGGCCGGCCGAGACCGGGCCTCGCTTGACGGCGTCGCGGTTCCGGCGCCGGGGACCTACTCGCTCGCGCTGTGGCTCCGCGACGAGGCCGGCAACGAGGATCCCGGCGCCGCGGCGACGGTGGCGCTCCGCTTCGACGACGTGGCGCCCGGCGTCGCCTTTGCCCTCGCCGCGGGCGAAGGTGTGCCCGAGCGCCTGGTTGCCACCGTCGCCGACGCCCACTCCGGCCCGGCTGGTGGGACGATCTCCTACCGGCACCTCGGCGCCGAGGGATGGACCGAGCTGCCGACCCGGATCGCTGCCGGGGGCAAGCCCGGCAGCGCCCAGCTGAGCGCGCCGATGCCGGAGCTCGCGCCGGGGATCTACCGGTTTCGCGCCGAGGCCAGGGACGCCGCCGGCAACGCGACCACGACGACCCGCCGCGCCGACGGCACCGAGATGGCGGTTCGGAGGCTGGCCCCGGTTGTCGTCCCGCGGGCGCGGACCCGGTTGTTCGCGCGGCTGTGGGGAGGCCGGGGTCGCGGCGACGCGCTCACGGTCGGCTTTGGCGCCCGGGCCCGGCTCGGCGGCCGCCTCGTCCGCGCCGACGGCGCCGGAGTGGCGGGGCGCCGGTTGCGGATCGTCGCCAGGCCCTCGAAGGGCGCCCCGGGCGAGACCGCCCGGACCACCGTTCGCACCGGGCGCCGCGGCGGTTTCCGGCTGCGGCTGCCATCCGGTCCCTCGCGGCGGATCGCGGTCGTCTTCCCCGGCGACGGCGGGCTGGAGCCGGCCCGGCGGGCGCCACTTGAGCTGCGGGTGCGGTCGGGGCTGACGCTGACCGCCCGCCCCCGCGGCCTGCGGACGGGCGAGGCGGTGCGCCTGCGCGGCCGGGTCCGGACGCGCGGCGCGGCGCTGCCGCGCCGCGGCAAGCTGGTCGCGATCCAGTACCTGGAGGCGGCGACGCGGCGGTGGCGCCCGGTCCTGGTCACCCGCACCGACCGCCGCGGCCGCTTCCGCGCCCGGTACCGGTTCCGCTACGTAACCGGCCGCGCCCGCATCCGCCTCCGCGCCACCGCCCTCGCCGAGGAGCAATGGCCCTACGCCCCCGGCTCATCGAAGCCAGCCACGATCCAAGTACGTGGGTGAACCGGACCCTTGAATCGAGAGAGGGAGGTTGGGTGTCCCTCCGAACGTTTTGCGGAACTTTGTCGGGGCGGCAGCTCGGACGGGCGGCGCTCGCAGCTCAAAGGATCCGAGTGAGGAGGGACACCCAACCTCCCTCCCCCGGCCCTAGGTAAGGTGACGCCCATGTCTCAAGCCACCCTTCACACCAGCGCCGGGGCGATCGTGCTCGAGCTTCACGACGAGGACGCGCCGAAAACCGTCGAGAACTTCCGCAAGCTCGCGGCGGACGGGTTCTACGACCAGCTCGTCTTCCACCGGGTGATCCCGGACTTCATGATCCAGGGAGGCTGCCCGGAGGGGACCGGCCGCGGCGGCCCCGGCTACACGTTCGAGGACGAGATTAACGAGCGCAAGGTGGTGCGCGGGGCGCTGGCGATGGCCAACGCCGGGCCGAACACCAACGGCTCCCAGTTCTTCATCGTCACCACCGGCGCCGCCCCGTGGCTGGACGGCAAGCACACCGTGTTCGGCGCGGTGACCGAGGGCATGGACGTGGTCGACAAGATCGAATCGGCGCCGACCGACGCCTCCGACCGGCCGGTTGAGGATCAGACGATTGAGCGGGTCGAGCTGGACGGGTAGACGGGCCGCCCCCGGTAGGGGTTCCGCTTAACTTTTTCGGACGGGCCGCTTCGGCTGGCGCCTCTGGGCGGGCGGCCGAAAAAGTACAAGACGCTCCACCCCTACCGGGGGCGGCCCGCCCGGGTTGAAGCTGGTTGGGACGAACCAGGACGCCGCTCGTACGAGGGGCACCTCACCCCTCTTCGACGGAGCGCCCGGTCACCGCGCGTAGGGCTGGCTTTGCTCAGCGCGGCGCTGCGGACGTTGCCGGCTGGGCCTCCGGGGTCGGGGCTGGCTTGGCTTTGGGCTTGCCGTGGCTGAAGTGGATGGTTGGTAGGAGGCGGCTCAGCCAGGTTGGGAGGTACCAGGCGGCGCGGCCGGTTAGGCGGAGGGCGACGGGGAGCAGGAGGAGGCGGACGAGGAAGGTGTCGAGCAGGACGGCGACGCCGAGGATCGTTCCCATCTCCTTCGGCGGCAGCGGGCCGGAGAGGGCGAAGGTGAAGAAGACGGCGACCATCACCGCGCCGGCGGCGAGGATGACGCGGCCGGAGTGGGCGAGGCCGCCGACCATCGCCTCGCGCGGGTCTTCCGTCGCTTCCCAGTGCTCGCGCGCCGAGGAGAGCAGGAAGACGGTGTAGTCCATCGCGATCGCGAAGATCATCGCGAAGAAGAAGATCGGCCCCCAGGCGTCGAGGAAGCCCTGCGACTCGAACCCGAGGGGACCGCTCAGGTGGCCGTCCTGGAAGATCAGGGTGGCGACGCCGAACGCCGCCCCGACCGAGAGCAGGTTGGCGAGGACGCCGATCGCGGCGATCAGCGGCGCCTGGAAGGCGACCAGGAGCAGCAGGAACCCGAGCCCGAGGACGACGCCGATCGCCAGCGGCGTCTTCGCCGCCAGTGCCGCTTCGAGGTCGTGGTTTTCGACCGCCGGGCCGCCGACCAGCGCCGCCTCGGGCAGCTCGGCCCGCAGCCGGTCGACTATCTGGCCCAGCTCCTCGGTCGAGGGACCGACGGTCGGCACGGCCTGGATCAGGGCGAGCCCGCCGCCGCCTTCGACCGGCGGCGCCACCGAGGCGATGCCGGGGTCGGCGCCGATCCGGGCCGCGGTTGCCGCTCCCTCCGGAGCGGGCGCGGTCACCTGCAGGGTGCCCGGAGCGCCGGGGCCGAATTCGGCGCTGACCTGTTCGTAGCCGACCCGCGAGGGGTCGCCCTCGGGGACGACCTTGATCGAGGGCATCCCGGTCTTCATCCCCAGCACCGGCAGCGCCGCCAGCAGCAGCACGGCCAGCGCCGCGCCGCCGAACAGCAGCGGCCGCCGCCAGAGCCGTTCCGCCCAGCGGGCGAAGCGGGCCGAGCGGTGCTCGCCGCTGTGCACCCAGGGCAGCGCCAGCCTGTCGACCCGCGGCCCCAGCTTGGCCAGCACCGCCGGCAGCAGGGTCAGCGTCGCGGCCAGCACGAAGAGGACCGAGATCATGATCCCCAGCGACATCGAGCGGAAGGCGGGGCTGGGGACGAGCATCACCGCCGAGAGCGAGATCAGCACGGTCAGCCCGGAGAAGAGGACCGCCTTGCCGGCGGTGTCCATCGTCTCCCCGACCGCCTCGGGCGGATCCTCGCCCTGGCCGAACAGCGCGTTGCGGAACCGCATCACGATGAACAGCGCGTAGTCGATGCCCAGCGCCAGCGCGAACATCAGCGCGAAGTTCATCGCCCAGATCGAGATCGGCGCCAGCAGGGTGCCGAGGTAGAGCACGCCGGCGGAGGCGACCAAGCCGACGATGGTCAGCATCAGCGGCAGGCCGGCGGCGACCAGCGAGCCGAAGGCGAGGACGAGGATCGCCAGCGTCACCGGCCAGGAGATCAGCTCCGACTTCAGCATCGCTTCGCGGTTGGCTTCGTTGAAGTCCGACCACATCCCGGCCGCTCCGGTCAGGCTCGCCTCGACCCCCGGCGCGGCAACCGCGGCGACCTCCGACTTGAGGTCGCCGGCCGCCTCGACCATCTCGTTCGGTCCCTCGGCGGCGGTGCCGACGACCAGCGCCGTGTGGCCGTCGGGGGAGATCCCGCTGCCCGGCTGCGGGGAGACCACCCCGCGCACCGCCGGGTCCCCGCCGAGCACGCCCCCGACCGCGGCAACCGTCTCTCGGAAGGCGGTGTCCTCGGCGGTCAGCGCCTCGGAGTGGACGACGACCTGCAGCGCGTAGGAGCCGGCGCCGCCGAACTCGGCGTCGAGCTGCTCGCGCACCTCGACCGACTCCGAGCCGTTCGCCTGCCAGCCGGCGCCCGACAGCGCGTGCTCGACCCGCGGCGCCAGGAACCCCAGGGCGAGGGCGACGACCACCCAGGTCAGGAAGACGGCGGCGCGGTGGGTGGCGGCGAAGCGTCCCAGTCGCCCGATCGGTCCCAGCTGGCTTTCACTCGTCGGCATTGGCGTCCCCCGTTGGCGGCTCTCGGTTCTCACAACTCAACAACTTAACAGTTGTGAATGCTACGATATCACCATGGCGCGGAAGACCCCGCTCAACCCGGAGGCAGCCGAGCTGATCGCCCGCCGCTTCCACGCGCTCTCCGACCCGACCCGGCTGCGGATCATCGACCTGTTGCGCCGCCAGGAGGAAGCCTCTGTGGGGGAGATCGCCGCCGCGGTCGAGGGCTCCCAGCAGAACGTCTCCAAGCACCTCGCCGCCCTCCACGCCGAGGGCTTCGTGGCGCGGCGCAAGCGCGGGACCAGCTCGATCTACCGGATCGCCGACCCCGGCGTGCACCAGATCTGCGACGGCATCTCCTCCGGGATCGCGACCCAGCTGGCCGAGCTCGAGGCCGCGATCGCCGGCTAACCCGCCTCGCCGGAGCCGGCGGCGCGCTCCTCGCGGTTGCGCCGCCGCTGTCCCGGTCGCCAGAGGCTGACCAGGCCGGCGACCAGCGTGACCAGGAAGATCTGGCCGATCAGCATCTCCAGGCCGGAGACCATCTGGCCCGGCTGCGAGGCCGGGACGAGGTTGCCGTACCCGGTCGTGGTCAGGGTCGTGTAGCTGAAGAAGAGGAAGTCGCTGCCGGCGGGGTCGGCGACGCCTTCGAAGAACGGATCGCTCTGCAGCCGGTCGACCAGGCCGTAGAGGAAGGTGAAGAGCATGCCGAGCACCGTGTAGACGCTGAGCGCGCCGAGGATCGTCCGCGAGTTGACCTCGGCGGTGGAGACGACGCGGCGCAGCACCGCTCCCATCGAGACCGCGAGCAGCGAGATCTGGACGCAGCTGGCGACGTCGAAGAAGAAGCGAACGTCGGAGGCGGCGGCGACCGCGCTCAGCAGCACGGTCAGCGCCGAGAGCCAGAGCGCGGCGCGGATGAAGCCGCGGCGGCTGTGCGAGCTGACCAGGGCGACGACCGAGGTGGCGCCGGTCGAGGCGCTGATCAGCACCGCCTCCCAGCCGTGGTTTTCAAGCAGCGAGGCGAGGACGTAGGTGACGAGGACCAACAGCAGCACGAGGCCGAAGGCGTCGCTTGCCTGTTCCGCGCGCCGCTGCCACCTGGCGCGCCGCTCGGCTCTGTGGCCGGTCCGGTCCATCTCCGGCACGTTCGGGCGCGGCGCCGGGTTTCCTGCCCGTGGCGCTCCCCGGAAGGGCGACTCGGCGCTCCTCCTACGCGGCGTCGGACTCCGAGCCGGACTCGTCGCGGACCGTCTCGGCGGCGTCGGGCGCCAGCCCGGCGACGGTGTCGGCGAGGACCCGGCCGTGCTCGATCTGCAGCGTCTTCAGGAACCGCTGCTGGCCCAGGGTGAGGGCGATCCAGTTGCCCAGCTCGACCAGTTCGGGCTCGGTGAAGTGGGCGTGGAGCTGCTCCCAGACGTCGTCTCCGGCCAGCCCGGCGTCCCAGGCGATCGCCATCGCCCAGTTCAGCGCGGCGCGCTCGCGGTCGTCGAAGCGGTCGGAGCTTTCGAAGTCGAGGATCTCGTCGACCTGGTCCTCGGAGGTGCCCTCCTCGGCGGCACGGACCGAGCGCTGGGCGCCGCAGTAGGCGCAGTCGACCGACTTCGCGACGTACAGCCGGCAGAGCTCCTTGACCGAGTGGTCGACCAGGCCCTGGCGGAAGAAGACCTCCCAGGCGTTGTCGAAGGCCTTCAGCACCGGCAGGTTGTGTGCCCGGATCGCCTGGCTCTCCGGCCGGGGGGTGCCGAAGCGGCGGGCGCGGTCGAGGATCGCGACGGCCTCGGGGTCGGTGAGCGTGGCTGGGTCGACGTAGCTGATGCGCGGCACGAGTGACCTCCAGAGTCGGTGACTGCAAACGATTGCTGCTAGATTAACGCCTTGGCGGTGCGGAGTCCAGCGCCGGCTCCCACAACCAAGTTGCCTTTTCTGCAAACGTTCGCAATACTTGTCCGGAACCACCACTCGAAACGCATCGGAGGATTGATGAGCAACGACGACCTCGCCCAGCACCGGATCGGCTGGATCGGGTGCGGCCGCATGGGCTTCCCCCTTGCCGCCCGCCTGCTGGAGGCCGGTGCCGACGTCGGCGTCTTCAACCGGACCCGCGCCAAAGCCGAGCCGTTGGCCGAGCTGGGAGCGACCGTCGTCGACACCCCGGCCGAGCTCGCCGACCGCGACATCGTCTTCACGATGGTCTCCGGCCCCGACGACTTCCGCGAGGTGACGCTGGGGGAGAACGGGGTGCTCTCGCGCCGCGTTCCCTCGCCGGCGATCCTGGTCGACTCCTCGACCGTCTCGGCGCAGGTCTCCGAAGAGGTGCGGGAGGCCGGCGAGGAGATCGGCACCCGGCTGCTGGTGCTGCCGGTCAGCGGCAACGGCAAGGTGGTCAAGGCCGGTCTCGCGTCGTTCGCCGCCTCCGGACCGGCGGACGTCTTCGAGCTGGTCAGGCCCTACGTCGAGACGATGGGCCGCGGCGTTCAGTACGTCGGCGAGGGCGACCGCGCCCGCCTGGTCAAGATCGCCCACAACCTGATGCTCGGCGCGGTTACCCAGTCGCTGGTCGAGACCGTGCTGCTGACCCAGGCGGCCGGGATCGACCGGGCCGACTACCTCTCCTTCCTCAACGACAGCGTGATGGGCTCGATGTTCACCCAGTACAAGACCCCGACGATGGTCGGGCTCGACTGGACCACCACCTTCACCCTGCCGCTGCTGCGCAAGGACCTCGACCTGGGGCTTGCCGCGGCGGCCGAGTCCAACCTGCGACTGCCGCTCACCGAGCGGGCCAAAGAGCTGGTCCAGGCGGCGATCGACGAGGGTCACGTCGCCGACGACTTCGCGGTGCTGCTCGAGCTGCAGGCCGAGGCGGCCGGCATCGAGCTGCAGCCGGAGGACAAGTCCGCGGTCAGCGACGGGCTCTCGAACCCCACCGACCCAGCGCCGACCCGGTGACCGTCGCGTCCCGCCACTCGACCGGGACGCCCGGGCTCTGGATCGGCGGCGAGAGCCGCGCCGCCGGCGACGGCGGCAGCTTCGACGTCATCGACCCCGCCGACGGCTCGGTGCTGGAGACGGTGCCGAACGCCACCGTCGAGGACGCCGCCGCGGCGCTCGACGCGGCCGAGGCAGCCGCCTCCGAGTGGGCGGCTCGGCCACCCCGGGAGCGGGCCGAGGTGCTGCGCGGCGGCTTCGAGCTGATGCGCCTGGAGCGGCAGCGGATCGCCGAGCTGATCGTCCAAGAGAACGGCAAGGCGCTCCCCGACGCGCTTGCCGAGACCGACTACGCGACCGAGTTCCTGCGTTGGTACAGCGAGGAGGCGGTGCGGCTGCAGGGCGATTACGCGGTCGCTCCCAGCGGCGCCAACCAGATGCTGGTCGACCTCAAGCCGGTCGGCATCTCGGTCCTGGTCACCCCCTGGAACTACCCGGCCGCGATGGCGACCCGCAAGCTCGGTCCCGCTCTCGCCGCGGGCTGCACCGCGGTGCTGAAGCCGGCCTCCGAGACCCCGCTGACGGCACTGCTGCTCGGCGAGCTGCTCACCGAAGCGGGGCTGCCGGCCGGCGCCTTCAACGTCCTGCCCTCGCGCGGCGGCGCCGCGGTTGCCGCGATGCTCGCCGACCCGCGGGTCCGCAAGCTCTCCTTCACCGGCTCGACCGAGGTCGGCCGCGAGCTGCTTGCCGCGGCGGCGGGCTCGGTTGTCAACTGCTCGATGGAGCTGGGCGGCAACGCCCCCTTCCTGGTGCTCGAGGACGCCGACCTCGACGCCGCGGTCGAGGGTGCGATGGTCGCCAAGCTGCGCAACGGCGGCGAGGCCTGCACCGCCGCCAACCGGTTCTACGCTCACCGCTCGGTTGCCGCGGAGTTCTCGCGGCGGCTGGCCGAGCGGATGGCCGCGGTCCGGGTCGGGCCGGGGCTCGACCCCGAGGTCGAGCTCGGCCCGCTGGTCAACGAAGCTGCTTGCGCGAAGATCGACGAGCTGCTCGACGACGCCCGTCGGCGCGGCGCCGAGCTGCGGACCGGGGGTGGCCGGATCGCCCGCGACGGCTTCTACTACGCGCCGACCGTGCTCGACGTCACCGACCCGGAGAGCCGGCTGCTGCACGAGGAGATCTTCGGCCCGGTGGCGCCGGTCGTCGCCTTCGACCGCGAGGAGGAGGCGATCGCCGCGGCCAACGACACCGAGTACGGCCTGGTCGCCTACGTCTACAGCGGCGACCTGTCCCGCGGCCTGGCGGTGGGCAGGGCGCTGGAGTCCGGGATGATCGGCCTCAACCGCGGCCTCGTCTCCGACCCGGCGGCGCCGTTCGGCGGCGTCAAGCAGAGCGGGATCGGCCGCGAGGGCGGCCACGAGGGCGTCCTCGACTACTGCGAGAGCCAGTACGTCGCGTTTCCCAGGCCATGACTGCAAACGTTCGCGAGAAGAAGAGGAGTAGGCGCATGGGCACCACCAAGACCCCGGCCAAGCAGGAGATCGACGCCGAGCGCCTGCTCGACCTCTACGGCCGGATGCTGCTGCTGCGCCGCTTCGAGGAGGAGATGCAGCGGCTCTTCCTGAAGGGCGAGATCCACGGCACCCTCCACCTCTACATCGGCCAGGAGGCCTCGGCGGTCGGGGTCTGCTCGGCGTTGGAGGGCGGCGACACCGTCTCCGCCACCTACCGCGGCCACGGCGCGGCGCTCGCTCAGGGCACCGGCGCCGAGGCGCTGGCGGCCGAGTTGATGGGCCGCGTCACCGGATCCTGCGGCGGCCGGGCCGGCTCGATGAACGTGGTCGACCGTGAGCACGGGCTGCTCGGCTGCTACGGAATCGTCGGCGGCAGCATCGCCTCGGCGACCGGCGCGGCGCTGGCCGCGAAACGCGAGGGCGGCGTCGCGGTCGCCTTCTTCGGCGACGGCGCCTCCAACCAGGGTTACTTCCACGAGTGCCTCAACTTCGCCAAGGTGCACCGGCTGCCGGCGCTGTTCGTCTGCGAGAACAACCTCTACGGCGAGTTCACCCCGCTGGCCCAGGTCACCGCCGGGGCCGACATCGCCGCCCGCGCCGCGACCTTCGAGATCCCCGCCGAGAAGGTCGACGGCAACGACGTCGAGGCGGTCCACGCCGCCGCCGCGGCTGCCGTCGCCCGGGCGCGGGCGGGGGAGGGCCCGCAGTTCCTGGAGAGCCTCACCTACCGCCACCTCGGCCACTCCAAGTCCGACCCGGGTCGCTACCGGCCGAAGGAGGAGGTCGAAGCCTGGAAGGAACGCGACCCGCTGCCCCACACCCGGCGCCGCCTCGCCGACGACCTCGGCATCGCCGCCGAGCGGATCGACGCAACCGAGGCCGAGGTCGAGAACGACCTCGCCGCGGCGATCGAGCGCGCCCGCGCCGCCCCCTACCCCGACCCCGCGACCGACAACGGGAGGCAGTACGCATGAGCCTGGAATTCCGCGAAGCGATCGTCGAGGCGCTCGGCGAGGAGCTGGAGCGAGACGACCGCGTCGTCTTCTTCGGCGAGGACGTGGCCGCGGCCGGCGGCGTCTTCGCCGTCACCCCGGGCCTTTTCGAGCGCTTCGGCGAGGACCGCGTCTTCGACACCCCGATCTCCGAGCTGGCCCTCTCCGGTGCCGCCTTCGGCAGCGCGATCTGCGGGCTGCGGCCGGTCTTCGAGGTGATGTTCGGCGACTTCATGGCGCTGCCGATGGACGCCCTGGTCAACCAGGCCGCCAAGTACTGGTACCTCTCCAACGAGCAGGCCCCGGTGCCGCTGGTCGTCCGCTCGGCGGTCGGCGGCGGCGGCCGCTTCGGCGCGATCCACTCGCAGAACCCGGCCACCTGGTTCCACAACGTCGCCGGGCTGAAAGTCGCCTGCCCGGCCTTCCCGGCCGATGCCAAGCAGCTGCTGAAGGCCTCGATCCGCGACGACAACCCGGTGCTCTTCCTCGAGCACAAGCGGCTCTACTCGGTGAAGGGCGAGCCGCTCGAGGACCCCGACCTGCCGCCGCTCGGCGCCGCCCGGGTCGCCCGCGAGGGCGCCGACGTGACCCTGGTCTCGGTGATGAAAGGCGTCCACGACGCGCTGGCCGCGGCGGAGCTGCTGAGCGCCGAGGGGATCGAGGCCGAGGTCGTCGACCTGCGCTGCCTGCGCCCGCTCGACGTCGAGACGGTGCTGCGCTCGGTGACCAAGACCAACCGGCTGATCGCGGTCGAGGAGGGCCCGGCGCTGGGCGGCTGGGCGCGCGGGCTGCTCGGCGCCGTCACCGAGGCCGGGCTCGAGGAGCTCGACGACGCCGCCGTGCTCAGCACCGACGACACCCCGGTCCCCTACAGCCCCACCCTCGAGGACGCCTTCATGCCCGGCGCCGAGGCGATCGCCGCCTTCGTCCGCGGCCGGCTCGGGGCGGGCGCGACGCGGCTGGAGTCCTGATGGCTGCCGAGGTGACGATGCCGCGACTCTCCGACTCGATGGAGGAGGGCACCGTGGTGCGTTGGCTGAAGCAGCCCGGCGACGCGGTCGAGGTCGGCGAGGAGATCGCCGAGATCGAAACCGACAAGGCGACGATGGGCTACGAGTCCGAGCTCGCCGGCACTCTGCTCGAGGTCCTGGTCGCCGAGGGAGAGAGCGCCGCGCTCGGCGCCCCGATCGCCCGGATCGGCGAGCCGGGCGAGGCCAACGGCGCCGCTGCCGCCGCGGCGCCGGCCCAGCCGGAGGAGGCAAAGCCGGCCGCGTCGCCGGCCGCCGCGCCACCGCGCCAGGCGCCCGCCGCCGAGCGCCCGCCGCGGGTCAAGGCCTCGCCGGTCGCCCGCCGGCTCGCGGCCGAGCTCGGCGTCGACCTGGCGGCGCTGGTCGGCAGCGGCCCCGGCGGCCGCATCGTCAAGGCCGACGTCAGCGGCGCGGCGGGCGCCGCCCCGCCCGCCCCTGCGGCCGAGCCGGCGGCCGCCGAGCCGGCGCCGGTGACCGGCGCCAAGGGCGGCGTCACCAGGATCGAGCCGTCGCGAGTGCAGCAGACCGTGGCGCGGCGGATGGCCGAGGCGAAGAGCACCCAGCCCGAGTTCGCGCTGCGCGCCGACGTCGACATGGAGGAGGCGGTGGCGCTGCGCTCGCGGCTGCGCGAGATCGCCGCTGCGGCCGACTCCCCGACTCCCTCCTACAACGACCTCGTGGTGCGCGCCTGCGCGCTGGCCCTGCGCGAGCACCCGCGCGCCAACGGCGCCTTCCGCGACGGGGGCTTCGAGCTCTACGAGCGGGTCAACGTCGGCGTCGCGGTCGCCGCTGAGGAGGCGCTGCTGGTCCCGGTCGTCGCCGACGCCGACCGCCTCTCGCTCGGTGAGATCGCCCGGGTCAGCCGCGAGCTCGCGGCGCGGGGCCGGGAGGGGACGCTGACCGCGGCTCAGATGAGCGGCGCCACCTTCACCGTCTCCAACCTCGGGATGTACGGGGTGCGCGGCTTCACCGCGGTGCTCAACTCGCCGCAGGCGGCGATCCTCGCGGTCGGCGAGCTGGCCCAGCGGGCGGTTGTCGTCGACGGCGAGCTGGTCGCCCGCCACCGCCTCGAGCTCAACCTCACCTGCGACCACCGGATCCTCTACGGGGCGGACGCGGCCGCCTTCCTCGCCCGAATCCGCGAGCTGCTCGAGCAGCCGCTCGCGCTTGCGCTTTGAAGTCAACCACCGACACCGAAGGAGAATCGCCATGGGCGCCACTTACGGACTGATGAACGTCGATTGGGAGGAGCGCGTGGACGTCGAGCGCCTGCGCCGTGAGCGACTGGCGCGGATCAGCGCCCTCCTCGCCGAGTCCGAGATGGGGGCGCTGCTCTGCTTCGACATGGCCAACGTGCGCTACCTGACCGCGACCCACATCGGCACCTGGGCGATGGACAAGCTGGCCCGGTTCGCGCTGCTGCCCCGCGACTCCGAGCCCTGGCTCTGGGACTTCGGCTCGGCCGCCCGCCACCACGACCTCTACTGCCCCTGGCTGGAGGACCGCTCGCCCGCCGGGATCTCGACCATGCGCGGCGCGATGTCGCCGGACAGCGGCCGTCCCGAGAACGTCGCCGAGAAGATCCGCGCCCAGCTCGAGGCGCACGGCCTGCTCGACGCCCCGCTCGGGGTCGACGTGGTCGAGCCGCCGGTGATGTTCGCGCTGCAGCAGGCCGGGATCGAGGTGGTCGACGGCCAGCAGCTGATGCAGGACGCGCGGGTGATCAAGACCCGGGACGAGATCACCCTGCTCGACACCGCCTGCATGATGGTCGACGCCGCCTACGACCGGCTCTACGAGGAGATGCGGCCGGGGATGCGCGAGAACGAGTGCGTCGGCCTGGTCAGCAAGGTCCTCTATGACCTCGGCTCCGAGCACGTCGAGGGGGTCAACGCGATCTCCGGCGAGCGCTGCTGCCCGCACCCGCACGTCTTCACCGACCGCGCCTTCCGGCCCGGCGACCCCGCCTATTTCGACATCCTCCACAGCCACATGGGGTACCGGACCTGCTACTACCGGACCTTCGCGATCAGCAGCGCCTCGCCCGGCCTGGTCGACGCCTACAAACGGTGCCGGTACTACCTCGACGCGGCGATCGACATCATCCGGCCGGGGGTCAGCACCGCCGACGTCGCCTCGCTCTGGCCGCGGGCCGAGGAATTCGGCTTCCCGGACGAGGAAGCGGCCTTCGCGCTGCAGTTCGGGCACGGCGTCGGCCTCTCGATCTGGGAGAAGCCGATCATCAGCCGCCTCGTCTCGCTCGACAACCCCGAGGAGATCGAAGAGGGGATGGTGTTCGCGCTGGAGACCTTCTGGCCCGCCTCGGACGGCTGGCAGGCGGCCCGGATCGAGGAGCAGCTGGTGGTGACCGCCGACGGCGCCGAAGTGATCACCCGCTTCCCCGCCGAGGAGCTGATGGTGGCCGGCCGGCGCAACCTGTTCTCGGTCCACGGCGCGCTCTCGCCGACCCGGGAGACGCAGTCCCACCTCAACACCCGCCCCGCTCGGGCCGAAGACGCCGAGGCCTTCGCGCCCGGCGTCCCGACCCGCGGCTGAGCGGTCGCCCCCGCCTCGCCACACGGCGAGGCGGGGGCGACGCTGCTCAGGCGGCGGGCCGCAGGGCGACGGCGTCGACCTCGAACAGCATCTCCGGCAGCGCCAGGGCCGCGACGCCGAGCAGGGTCTGGACCGGGGGGAGGTCGCCCCAGATCTCGGCGATCCCGCCGACCAGGGCGTGCAGCTTGGCTTCGTCGTGGTCGCAGATGAAGGTGCGGATCTGGATCACGTCCTGGAGGCCGAGGCCGACCTCGGCCAGCGCCTTGCCGACGTTCTCGAACGAGACCCTGACCTGATCGGCGAACTCCGAGGCGACCACGTGGCCGTCGTCGCCGGAGGCGTACTGGCCGGCGACCAGGACCAGGTCCGAGCCGGCCGGGACCTGGGCCAGGTGGCTGTATCCGAACCCGGTCGGGTCGTGGAGGGAGGACGGGTTGACGATTGCTGAGTTGGGCATCCGCTGCTCTCTTTCAAGTGTGTGGGGCGCGTCTCGCGCGCCGTCTTTAAGGCGGCGCCCTGCCGGGCGTCGAAGGAGCAACGCTAGCTCAGGGTGCAGTCGTTTGCAAACACCAATCACATCCGCTACGCTTGCGGCAGCAAACGTTTGCACCCGTCAGACGCGTTTGCTGGAGGAGAGAGATGAGCAGCACCGATCCGCAGGCCGCGCGAGGAGGCGCGGCAGCCGTAACCGCCAACCCGGGCGCAACCGGCGGCGGCGTCCCGCCCACAGCCGCCCGCCGCGGCCGCCGACTCAACCTGGGCCGGCTGCTCTCCGGCACCGAGGCGCAGCTGATCGTCGGCCTCCTCGTCCTCTTCGCCGTCTTCGCGATCCAGTACCCGGACTCGTTCGGCACCAGCGCCAACCTCGAAGACATGACCCGGGTCGGGGCGATCCTCCTGGTCGTCGCGATCGGCCAGTCCTTCGCCCTCGTGGTCGGCGGCTTCGACATCTCGGTCGGCGCCACCATGGGCTTCGTCAGCACCGTGGTCGGGTTGCAGCTCAGCGACGGCACCTCGGTGCCCGAGGCCACGGTCGTCGCCCTGCTCGCCGGCTCGGCTGTCGGCCTGGTCAACGGGCTGCTGATCGCCTGGGCCAAGGTGACGCCGTTCATCGCGACGCTGGGGATGCTGACCGTGCTCGGCGGCCTCTCCAACCAGCTCAGCGGCGGCGCCTCGGTCAGCGGCTTCCCGGCCGGGTTCCGCCAGCTAGGCGGCGCCGACTGGGGCCCGATCCCCTCGACCGTCGGCATCGCCGCGATCGTCCTCGTCCTCGCCTGGCTGCTGCTCTCCCGCTTCCGCGCCGGCCTCTACCTCTACGCGATCGGCGGCAGCCGCGAGACGGCCCGCGTCTCCGGCGTCCCGGTGCTGCGCTACGAGCTGCTCGCCTACGTGCTCTGCGGCTTCTGCGCCGCGGTGGCGGGGGTGATGCTCGCCTCCCGCGTCTCGGTCGGGCAGGCCTCGCTCGGCCAGGGCTACGAACTGCTCTCGATCGCGACCGCGGTGATGGGCGGCTTTGCGATCGGCGGCGGGATCGGCCGCCTGCGCGGCGTGATCCTCGGCGTCGCCCTGCTGACCGTGTTGCGGACCGGCCTCAACATCGGCGGCGTCAACCAGTTCGTCCAGCAGATGATCACCGGCGGCGTCCTGGTCGGCGCGGTGATGCTGGCCGGCGCCTCGCGCGTTCGCCTCATCCGCCTTCCCCGGCTTTTCAGCTCGAAAATGATCCCGCCCAGGATGGAGCGGGAGCGACCCAAGGATGGAAAAGATGAAGAGACTCAATAGGGCGGCGCGACTGGCGCTCGCCCTGACCGCGACCCTCGCGCTTGCGCTTGCCGTCTCGGCATGTGGCGGCTCGGACTCGACCACCGGCGACGCGACCGCGCAGGGCGACGGTGGCGAATCGCAGACCGCCGCGGTCGGCCTGGAATGCACCGAGACCTACAGCGCCGAGGAAATGATCGCCTACGAGGTGCCGAAGGCCAACGACGACTACAGCGTCGCCCTGCTCGAGGTCAGCCTCGCCGGCTACTACTACCAGGCGATGGCCTACGGGGCCCAGCTCGCAGCCGACGAAGCCGGGGTCGACCTGACCGTGCTCGGCGGCAAGGGCTACCAGGACCCGAGCCAGCAGCTGACCGACGCCCAGGACCTGATCAACCGCGGCATCGACGGGCTGGTTCTCGCCCCGGTCGACCCGCGCGGCTCGGCGGCGATCGTCGACAACGCCGACGCGAAGGGGATCCCGGTCGTCAACGTCTCCACCGGAGTCGAGAACGACAAGGCGCTGAAGCTGCTCCAGGACGACTACGAACAGGGCCAGACCAGCGCCCGCGCTCTGATCGAGCTGGCGCCCGAGGGTGGCGAAGGCATCGTCATGGGCGGTCCCGAGAACGGCGAGTGGTCGAACCTGCGCGTGCAGGGCTTCGAAGACGAGCTGGCCAAACACCCGGAGTTCGAGATCGCCGCGGTCACCCACCAGGACGTCGACCCGGCCGCCGGTCTGGCCAACTTCGAAAGCGCCGTCCAGGCCAACCCGGACCCGAAGTGGATCTACTCGGTGTACGCCTACATCCTCACGCCGGAATCGATCCCGTCCCGTTACTCCGACGTGCCCTACGTCACCACCGCGTATGAGCCGCTGGTGATCGGAGCGCTGGAAAACGGGTCGATCGACTCCACCGTGGCCAACGACCCGGTCGCGATGGGGAAGATGGGCGTCGGGATGCTGGTCGCCCAGCTCAACGGCGAAGAGGTCCCGAGCGGCACCGTGTGCCTGCCGAACACGCCGCTGGACAAGTCGGACATCGGCACCCCGGTCGCCGACTTCGAGCTCTATCCGGAAAGCTACGAAGCCCAGTAGGACGATGGCCCCGCCCCAGGTCGCAATCGAGCTCGAGGGTGTGAGCAAGCGCTTCCCCGGCGTTCGCGCTCTCGACCGCGTGGACCTCGCCGCCCGGCGCGGCGAGGTCCACGCCCTGCTGGGGGAGAACGGGGCCGGCAAGTCGACGGCGATCAAGGTGATGACCGGGGTGCAGGCGGCCGACGAGGGCCGCCTGCTGCGCGACGGCGAGCCGATCCGGCTGCGCGACCCCCACGACGCCCATGCCCGCGGCATCGACGCGGTGCCCCAGGACGTGCTCGTGGTCCCCGAGCTCTCGATCGGACGCAACCTGCTGCTCGGCCTGGAGGGGATGGCGAGCCGGCGCGAGGTGCTGAGCGGCGCCGAGCGCGCCCTGGTCGAGGCGGCGATGGACCGGATCGGGGCGACCTTCGACCCCGAGGCGCCGGCCTCCTCGCTGAGCGTCCCCGAGCTGCGGCTCGCCCAGCTGGCCCGGACCCTGATCGGCGAGCCGGCCGAGGTGCTGATCCTCGACGAGCCGACCGCGGTCCTCTCCGAGCAGGACGCCGAGCACCTTCTGCAGTGCGTGCGCAGCTTCCGCGACGAAGGCGCCGCGATCGTCTACGTCAGCCACCGCCTCAACGAGGTGATGGAGCTGGCCGACCGGATCACGGTGCTGCGCGACGGTCGCGTGGTCGGCACATCCGTTCGCGGTGAGCTGGACAAAGACGATCTGATCGCGGTGATGGACAAGGACGAGCGGCCGGTCGACGGGATCTCCGTGCCCCGCCACCTGGCGCCGCCCGAGGACGAGGCCGGCGCGGCGGAGGCGGCGGCCCCGCTTGCCGCCCCGGAGGAGGGACCGCCGCTGCTCGAGGTGCGCGGCCTCAGCTCCGGCGGCCGCTTCCGCGACGTCAGCTTCTCGGTCCGACCGGGGGAGATCGTCGGCATCGCCGGCGTCCAGGGCTCCGGGCACGGGCATCTGCTGCGCTCGCTGGCCGGCGCCTTCCCGGCGACCGGTGAGATCGAGGTGGCGGGCGAGCCGGTCAGCCACCACTCGGTCCGCGAGCCGATCGCCGCCGGGATGCTGCTGGTCCCGGCCGACCGCCGCAACGCGGCGATCGTCGGCAGCCTCTCGGTGCGCGGCAACCTGGCGATCAGCCGCCGCATCCGGTCCAGCTGCCGCCGCTACGGGCTGCGCTGGCACCGCCGCGAGCGGGCGATGGTCGACGAGTACGCGGAGCGCTTCTCGATCCGCGCCGACGCGGCCGAGGTCGCCGCCGGCACCCTGAGCGGCGGCAACCAGCAGAAGGTGGCGCTGGCCCGGGCGCTGGAGGGCGACCCGCGGGTGCTGCTCGCCGAGGAGCCGACCCAGGGCATCGACATCCACGCGAAGCGCGAAATCCGCGCCCTCCTGGTCCGCGCCGCCCGCCAGCACGACCGCTGCGTGGTCGTCGCCAGCTCCGAGTTCGAGGAGCTGCTCGATTTCGCCGACACGATCCACGTGATGTGCCTCGGCCGGCTCGTCGCCACCCTCTCCGGCGAGACCACCTACCGCAAGATCCTCACCGCCGCCCTCCCCTGAGCCCGCTGGGGGGCTCCCGGTTGACGGGAGCCCCCCTTGCGCTTACTTCGAGCCGTCGGTGACGGCCATCAGGTCGATCTCGATCAGGAACTCGGGTTTGGAGAGGCGGGTGACGCCGATCAGGGTGCTCGGCGGGCGGCCGTCCCCGTAGGTGGGCAGATCCTCCTCGTAGAAGATCTTGAAGAACTCGTCGATGTCGCGGACGAACATCCGCCGGAAGACGACGTCGTCCCAGTCGGCGCCGGCCGCCTTGAGCTGGATGTCGAGGTTCTCCATCACCTGCAGGTACTGACCCTTGTAGTCGCCGGGCGCGACGCACTCGTAGTTCTCGTCGGAAGGGGTCTGGCCGGCGATGAAGACGAGCTTCATGTCGCCCTGCACGGTCACCACTCGCTTGAAGGCGGGGTGCTCGAACAGCTCCGGCGGTTCGATCTCGTTGCGTTCGTACATGCGGTCTTTCTCCGTATCTCTGGTTGGTGGTTTGCGAACGTTTGCGGTCAGCGGCCGCGCGCGTCGATGCGCATCCCGGCGAGGATCTCCTCGTCGCTGCCCGGCGCCGGCGGGTAGATCATTTCGGTGTTGATCATCCGCTTGCGCTCCTTCGCCGTCTCGCCCGCGTAGCGCAGCTCGCGGTCGAAGCCCTCGGTGTAGACGGCGCCGAAGCGGCCGAGGTCGAGGCAGGTCGTGTAGTCGGCCTGGCGGTAGGGGGTGTAGGGAACCTCGAGCAGGTCGGCGGCGACGTTGCGCCCCACGTACTTGCCCATCGTGCGCGAGTTCTGGCAGGCCATCATCGCGACGTGCCCCTCGTCGACGTAGGCGTAGGCGACGTCGCCGGAGGCGAAGACGTCCTCGACCCCCTTGACCCGCAGCTCCTCGTCGACGTGGAGGCGGCCCATCTCGTCGCGCTCGGCGGCGATCTGCTCGGTCAGGGCGCTGGCCCGCATCCCGACCGTGATCACGGTGGTGCGGGTGACGATCTCCTCGCCGTCGCTGAGGGTGGCACGGTCGGCCCCGACCTTGGTCAGCCCGACCCCGACCCGGGTCTCGACCCGGGCCAGGTCGAGCGCTTCTTCGATCACCGGCCTCGGGCTGTCGCCGAAGGTCGGCGCGACCGCCGGCGCCTGCTCGACCAGGACGATCCGGGCCGCCTCGGCCGTCTCCTCGTCGGCGTGCTGGGCGATCCGGTCGCGCAGCTCGGTCGAGAGCTCGATCCCGGTCATCCCGGCGCCGACGACGACGAAGGTGTTGGAGCCCTCCAGCTCGGGCTGGGCGACGATCTCCTTCAGGTGCCGGTCGAAGGCGACGGCGCCCTCGAAGCAGTCGACGTTCAAACCGTGCTCGTCGACCCCCGGGATCGGCAGCCGGCGCAGCTCGCTGCCGGTCGCCAGCACGAGGCGCTGGTAGCCGAGCTCGACCTCGCCCTCGGCGGTCTGCACGGTGACCCGGTGGCCGTCGGTGTCGATCCCGGTCGCCTCGCCGTGGACCAGCTCGATCCCGAGCGGGTCGAGCAGCGGGCGCAGCGGCACCCGCAGCGTCTCCGGGTCCTTCTCGTAGAGCCGCGGCCGGTGGGTGAGGAAGTCGTAGCGGGAGATCAGGGCGACCCGCAGCGAACGTTTGCACTCACGCGCCACGTCAACGGCGTTGACGGCGCCCCAGAGGCCCGAGTAGCCGCCTCCGACCACGAGGACGTCGACGGTGCGGGCAGCGGCGTCCTCGTCCTTCCTCCCCTCAACCTGACTTGCGATTGCCATCTCGTTCTCCATTCGTCGTTTACCTATGAAAGCCGATCGGATGCGTCGGCCCCGTGGGGACCCGGCCGCCGCTCCTCCTTGCGCTGCTCGAACCACTCGCGGGTCGCCTGCGCGAACCGCTCCGGCGCTTTGGCGCTGACCTGGTCGGCGAGCGAGTCGAGCGTCGTCTGCCCGAGCTGCTCGCGCATCGCCCGCTCGGCGGCGAGGATCGTGCCGTGGACGGCGCAGACCCCCTCGCCGACCCACTCGGGCGGATCGCCGCCGTGCAGGACGCAGTCGCGGCGGATCTCGCGGCACTCGAAGAGTCGCTTGCGGGGCTCGATCGCGTCGATCGCGTCGAGCACGCTGATCTCGTCGGCCGGCCGCGCCAGCCGGTAGCCGCCCCGGCCTCCTTCGGCGGAGCGGACGATCCCGCCCTTCTGCAGCTTGGTGAACAGCGAGGCCGTGTAGGCGGGGGAGATGCCCTGGAACTCGGCCACTTCCTTGGCGCTCGTCCATTCGCCCTCGCGGTTGCCGGAGAGGTGCAGGAGGCAGTGGATGCCGTACTCGACGCTGGTTCCGTAGTGGCTCATGAGGTCTTCAAGTGACTCCAACTAACGTGGTAGGAGTCACCCTAGAGACGAACGCCGCCCCTGTCAAATCCCCCCCCACATCCCGTGGTTCCTTTTTCGCCCCCTGCGGAAACAAGGAACCGCGGGATGGGGCCGGGGGCTACCGGCGCGGCTTCGCGGTCGACTTGCGGACGACCAGGGAGACGTCGGCCAGGACCTGCTCGGGTTTGCCCTCGCCGCGCAGCTGGGCGAGCAGCAGCTCGGCGGCGCATTCGCCCAGTTCGTAGTGGGGGACGTGCACGGTGGTCAGCGGCGGCGAGATCTTGTCGATGAACGGCATGTCGTTGAAGCCGACCAGCGAGACGTCGCGCGGGCAGCGCAGCCCCGCCGCGGCGAGCGCGTCGAGGCAGCCGAGCGCGATCAGGTCGTTGCCGGCGACGATCGCGGTCAGCTCCGGATGGCGCTCGAGCAGCTCGACCGCGGCCCGCTCCCCGGCGACCTCGGTGAAGGCGTCGGCGCTTGCCACGCGGCCCTCGATCCCGAGCCGGCGGGTGGCGGCGCGGAAGGCGTCGCGGCGGGCGCGGCCGGTTGAGGTCGAGCCGGGCCCGGCGACGTGCCCGATCGTCTCGTGCCCGAGCTCGGCCAGGTGCTCGACCCCGAGCCGCACCCCCTTGCGGTCGTCGGAGACGACGGCGGCGACCCGGTTGTCGTCGACCCGGCGGTTGACCAGGACCAGCGGCGTGCTGGAGGCGGCCAGCTCGGCGACCGCGGCGTCGGTGCGGGTGGCGGAGGCGAGGACGATGCCCTCCACCTGGCGGCCGAGCAGCGTCTCGATCCCCTTCTGCTCGCCCTCCGCGTCGCCATCGGTGTTGGCCAGCAGCGAGGTGTAGCCGTGGCGGTCGAGGTAGTCCTCGATCCCCCGCACGATCGGCGGGAAGAAGGGGTTGGTGAGGTCGGGGATGACGACGCCGACGGTCAGCGAGCGGCGCGTCTTGAGGCCGCGGGCGAGCCGGTTCGGCTTGTAGCCGAGCTTCTCGACCGCGGCGTCGACCCGCTGCGCGGTCTCGGCGTTGACCAGGTCCCGGGTCTCGGCGCTGAGCGCGCGCGAGACCGTCCCGGGGTGGACGCCCGCGAGCTCCGCAACCTCCCTCAGCGTGACAGGGCTTCCTGCCATCGGGCGATCATATTCGGTCCGGCAGCACCACTGAGAACGATTGCTTGCAAACGTCTGCAATTTGCTCTTGACAGCGCCCTCGCGAGCACCTAATGTCTGTCCAGCAAACGTTTGCAGTAACTCTGCGATGACTGCCCCGAAACCGCTCACCGAAGGCACACCCGGCTCGAACGAGGAGCTGACCCGGGGTGCCGCTGCCGGGACTCCCGCGGTCGAGGCCCGGGGACTGCGCAGGACCTTCGGCGAGCTGGTCGCCAACGACGACGTCGACTTCACCGTCCGCCCCGGCGAGATCCACGCCCTGCTCGGGGAGAACGGGGCCGGCAAGACGACCCTGGGCACGATGCTGGCCGGGCTGCTGAAGCCCGACCGCGGCGAGATCCTCGCCGGCGGCGAGCCGGTCGCCTTCGGCTCCCCCCGCGACGCGCTCCGCCACGGGATCGGGATGGTCCAGCAGCACAGCGTCCTGGTCCCGGGCCTGACCGTCGCCGAGAACCTGGTGCTGGGCACCGAGTCGAGCTGGAACCCGCGCCTGCGGCACCGCGCGGTGGAGCGCTGGGCGGCGGAGCTCTGCGAGCGCTTCGGGGCGGGGCTCGACGTCTCCGCGCCGTTGGCGACGCTCTCGATCGACGAGGTGCAGCAGGTCGAAATCCTCCGCCTCCTCGGCCGCGACGTCCGCGTCCTGATCCTCGACGAGCCGACCGCGGTCCTCGCCCGCGCCCACGCTGAACGCCTGTTCGAGGCGCTGCGCGGCCTGCGCGAGCGGGGCTGCTCGGTGGTGATCGTCACCCACAAGCTCTCCGAGGTGATCGAGCTCGCCGATCGCGCCACCGTGCTCCGCCACGGCCGCGTGGTGGCGCGGCTCGACCGGCCCGAATTCAACGAGGACGCCCTGGCCAGCGCCGTCGTCGGGACCGAGCTCGCCGAATTCGGCCACGAGCCGGCGGCGATCGGGGTCTCCGAGGACATGCCGCGGCACGGCGGCGCCGGCGACGTGGTGCTGGCGATCGAGGACCTTGTGGTCGACGGCGAGCGCAGCGCCGGCGCGGTCGACCGGCTCTCGCTCCAGGTGCGGGCCGGCGAGGTGTTGGGGCTGGCGGGCGTCGAGGGCAACGGCCAGGCGGAGCTGATCGAGGCGCTGTCCGGCGTCCGCGGGGTCTCCTCCGGCACGGTCCGGATCGGCGACCGCACCCTGACCCAGCTCGACCCGCGCACCCTCGACCGGCTCGGCGTTGCCGTGGTCAGCAGCGAGCGGCGGCGCTGGGACGTGGTCCAGGACCTCTCGATCGAGGAGAACATCCTGCTCTCCGAGCTCGCCGACCCGGCCAGCGACTTCAGCCGCTGGGGCTTCCTGCGCAGGTCGAAGATGGACGCCGCGGTGGCCGAGCGGATCAAGGCCTTCGACGTCCGCCCCGCCGACCCCAGCCGCTCGGTCGCGACCCTCTCCGGCGGCAACCAGCAGCGGGTCGTGCTGGGCCGCGAGCTGGCCCACCGGCCGCGGCTGCTGATCGCCGCCTACCCCACCCACGGGCTCGACGTCGCCGCGGTCCGGTTCGTCCACCGGACCCTGCTGAAGCTGCGCGACGAGGCGACCGCGGTCCTGGTCGTCTCCGCCGACCGCGACGAGCTGTTCGCCCTCTCGGACCGGGTCGCGGTCCTCTACAGGGGCCGGATCGGCTACGAGGCGGAGCGGGAGAAGGCCGACATGCGCCAGTTCAGCCGGGCGATGGTCGGGCTGGGCGAGGGGGCGACGGCATGAGGCGGCTGGGCTCCCTCGCGGACTGGCGGCAGCGCCTCGACTGGCGCTACCTGGCGCGGCTGCTCGCCTCGCTGGCGCTCACCCTCCTCCTGGTCGGGCTGATCTTCGACCTCGCCGGGGCCGACCCGGTGGCGGCCTTCGAGGCGCTGATCCGCGGCTCGCTCGGCAACCCGCTCGGGGTCGAGCAGACGATCGAGCTGGGGGCGATCCTCGTCCTCGCCGGCCTCGCGGTGACGATCCCCGCCCGCGCCTCGCTCTGGAACATCGGCGGCGAGGGCCAGATCTTCGCCGGCGCCCTGGCCGCGGCCAGCGTGGCCCTGAAGGTGACCGGCCCCGACCCGGCGATCGTGATGCTGCTGGCGCTGCTGGCCGGCCTGCTCGCCGGCGCCGCGGTGGCGGCGGTGGCCGGCGCCCTGCGGGCGCTGACCGGCGCCAACGAGGTGCTGACCACCCTGATGCTCAACTTCGTGATCGCGCTGCTCACCTTCTACGCGATCACCAACTGGTTCCCGGCGGCTGGAATACGTGGCTCAACGCCGGAGATACCAAGGGACGTGGAGCTGCCCACCCTGCTTGGGGGCGACATCACGAGCGGAGTCCTCCTCGCGCTCGCCTGCGTCGTCGCAGCCCACGTCCTCCTCACCCGCACCCGGCTCGGCCTGACGATCCGGGCGGTCGGCGCCAACCCCGAAGCGGCCCGCCACAACGGCATCCGCCTCGGCTCCGTCTACACGGTCTCCTTCGCGATCGGCGGCGCCTTCGCCGGGCTGGCCGGCGCGATCGTCGTGCTCGGGATCGACGGCCTGCTGGCCCGCGACTTCTCGCCCGGCTACGGCTTCGTCGGGATCGCCGTCGCCCTGCTGGCCCGGTCGCGACCGCTGCTGGTCGTCCCGGCCGCGGCGCTGTTCAGCATCGTCACCGTCGGCGGCAGCTACCTCGAGTCCGCGGTCGGGCTCTCGGCCGACGTCGCCCTGGTGATCCAGGGGACCCTGCTCCTGCTCCTGCTGGCGCTCTGGGTGATTCCTCCGCAGCGGGCCGCGGGGGTGCGCTGACCATGGTCGAGCTGCTGCTCACCACCACCGTCCTGCTCACCGTGCCGCTGCTGCTGGCGACGCTGGGGGAGATCGTCACCGAGCGGGCCGGGGTGCTCAACATCGGCATCGAGGGCGTGATGCTGTTCGGGGCCTTCGCCGCCGCCGGGGTGATCCAGCTCGGCCCGGGCCGCCCGGTCGCGGTGCTTGCCGCGGCCGCGCTCGGGGCCGCGCTCGGCGTCCTGCTGGCGGTGCTGTTCGTCGCCCGCCGGGTCAACCAGATCGTCGGCGGCGTGCTCTTCAACCTCTTCGCGCTGGGCCTGACCACGGTCCTCTTCGACCGCTACTTCGACGCCGGCGCCACCGGCTCGGTGTTCGGCAAGCTGGCGCTGCCGCTGCTCTCCGACCTGCCGGTGGTCGGGCCGGCGCTCTTCGACCAGCCGCTGCTCGCCTACCTCAGCGTCGTCCTCGCCGGGCTCGTCTGGTGGCTCCTGACCCGGACCTGGTTCGGCCTCCACCTGCGCGCCGCCGGCGAGCGGCCGCGGGCGCTCGACAGCGCCGGGGTCAGCGTCGGCGGGATCCGCACCGCCGCCCTCGCGGTCGGCTGCGCCCTGGTCGCCCTGGGCGGCGCGGCGCTGGTCGTGCTGCAGTCCGGAGCCTTCACCCCGAACATCACCGAGGGGCGTGGATTCATCGCCCTCGGCATCGTCCTTGTCGCTCGCTGGAGCCCATGGTGGGCGCTTCCGGCGGTTGCCCTCTTCGGCCTTGCCGAAAGCGTCAAGTTCCAGGCCTCGACGTTCGGCCTGGAGTCGGTCCCACCGGAGTTCCTCGCGATGTTGCCGTACCTGGTCGCGATCGTGACCGTGACCGTCGGTACGGCGGCTCGCTACCCGGCCGCCCTCGGCGTTCCCTATGTGCGCGAGTAGGGCGGCCCACATGTCACTCGGAAGGAGACAGAAGCAATGAGCAGACACTCGATTGGAAATCGGTGGCAGGCCCTGATCGCCGCCGCGTGCGCCCTGGCGCTTGCCCTGGGGGTTGCCGCCTGCGGCGACTCGGACAGCTCCACCTCGGGCTCGACGGACGGGGGTGAAGGTTCGGCGGACGCGGTCGAGGTGGCGATGGTCACCAGCGGCGCCCACACGGACTCCTCCTTCGTGCAGTCCTGGTGGGAAGGGAGCCAGCAGGCCCAGTCGGAACTGGGCGACGCGGCGAAGATCGTCTGGAACGACGGCCTCAACTCGCTCGACGCCCTCGACCGGGCGGCCGGCGCGGCGCTGACCAACGGCGCCGAAGCGCTGATCTTCACCACCAGCGAGGCGCCGCAGCTGGTCACCGAGTATGCGGAGAAGTTCCCCGACGCCTGGGTCTGCGGGCTCGAGGCGCCACGCGAAGACTATCTTGCAAACGTATGCACGATGCTCCCGCAGTACTGGGAAGGCGCCTTCCTGGCCGGCGCGCTTGCCGGTCTGGTCACCGAGACCGACCGGGTCGGGGTCGTCTCGGCCTTTGACATCCCGGTCCAGAACCTCCAGGTCGAGGGCTTCGCGCTCGGCGCCCGGTACACCAACCCCGACGTCAAGATCGAGCGGGCGATCACCGAATCGCTGATCGACTCCGGCAAAGCGCGGGCTGCCACCCAGGCCCAGCTCGCAGCCGGCGCCGACGTGATCCTCTCCGCGGTCGACGAGGCCGCCCAGGGGATGTACCTGGCGGCGCGGGACGCGGGTGGCTACGTGATCCCGCAGTACACCGACCAGTACGAAAGCGCCCCCGACGTGGTCCTGACCTCGGTCGTGTACCACCACGACGAAGTGGGGGCGACGCTGGCGAAGCTCGCCGTCGAAGGCGAACTGGAGGCGAAATCCTACGAGTTCGACCTCGCCACCTACGGCGTCGGCGAACTGGCCCCGTTCCGCGGCGCGACCGGCGAAGCGGTCTCCGAGGAAGCGCGCAAGCAGGTCGCCGAGATCCAGAAGGAAATCGAAGACGGGACGATCATCTTCCCGGGCCTCGAAGAACTGGGCGAACGCGGCTCCGGCGAGTCGATCTCGGTGGCCTCGCTGAAGGGCGGCACCTGAGCCCGGCAGCTGCACCGACTGCGGCGGGGGCGCCGCACTCCTCCAGCGCCCCCGCCGCGGCCCTCGGGCCGGCATGAGCGGCGTCCTCTGGGCGGCGCTCGCCGGCCTGGGCTTCGGCCTTTTCCAGGTCCTCAACGCGCGGGCGATGCGGGGGATGGGTGGCGTCTACGGCGCCACCTTCCTGCAGCTGCTGGCGGCCGCCGCGGTGCTGGTCCTGGCGGCGCTGCTCACCGCCGACCCGGCCGACCTGGTCGGGACCGCGCCGCTCACCGTGGCGATCTTCGCCGCCGCCGGCATCGTCCACTTCTCGCTCGGCTGGACGCTGCTCAACCTCAGCCAGGCGCGGATCGGCGCCGCCCGGACCAGCCCGCTGCTCTCGACCACCCCGGTCTGGGGGCTGCTGCTCGCCGTGCCGGCCTCGCGCCAGGTGCCGGGGGTGGCGGCGCTGGCCGGGATCGTGCTGATGGTGGCCGGGGCCTACCTGGTCACCGGGGGGCGCGGCGACGGCGCGGTCCGCCCCCGCGACACCGTCTTCGGCCTGGGGACGGCCTGCGCCTGGGCGGTCGGGGCGGTCCTGATCGTCGCCGGCCTCGACCGGTTCGAGGAGCCGGCCCTGCTCGGCGTGGCGATCGGCGCCCTGGCCGCTGCCCTGGTGTACGGGATCGCGATCCCCTTCTCCGGCGAAGGGCTGCGGCTGCCGGGGCGCGGCTCGGGCTGGCTCGGGCTGAAGCTGGCGGCCGGGGTCGTGGTCGGGGTCGCGACCTGGGCCCGGTGGCTGGCGCTCGACACCGCCCCGGTTGCCGTGGTGCTGGCCCTGAACCTGCTCTCGGTGCCGGTCGTGCTGCTGCTGGCCGGGCGGCTGGGCAAGGAGAGCGACGTTGTCACCGGCCGCGTCCTCGCCGGCGCCGCCCTCGTCCTCGCCGGCGCCCTCACCCTGATCGCCCTGCGCTGAGCGGCGCTCGCGAGTTTGTGGCCGCTACAGCGGTGTCAAAGTCGCGAGGGCCCTGGGTCGCCCTGGGTTCAGGCCGCGACGGTGGTCGGTTCGCGTCCGCCCTGGGGGGAGACGCGGACCAGGCCGGCGTCGGAGATCCGCAGCGCCGGCACCGCGCCGAGGCAGGCGAAGCCGGCGCAGGCGACGACCCGCTCGCCGGGCGCTCCGAGCTCGTCGCGGATCGCCGCCGCGACCGCCACCGCGGCGGCGGCCGACTCCTCCAGCGGCGCGTCGGAGACGATCCCGAACAGGGGCAGCGCCAGCTCGGCGCGGACCGCGCCGCCGCGGGCGACGACGATGCCGCCGCCCAGCTCGGCCGCCCGGTTGGCGGCCAGCGCCATGTCCTCCTCGTCGACCCCGACCGTCATCAGGTTGAAGGCGCCGGCGTTGATCGTCGAGGCGAGCGCGCCGCGCTCGATCCCGAGGCCGGCGATCAGGCCGAGGCCGACGTCGCCGCTGCCGCGGTGGCGGTCGGCGACGGCGATCTTGGCCAGCGGGTGGTCCCCGGCGAGGCGCCCGGCGGCGACCTCGACCGTCTCCAGCCGCTCGGTGGTGGCGAGGACGCCGTCGGCGGCGCCGATCGCCCGCACCGTGGCGCTCCCGTCGGGGAGGTCGAGGGCGAAGTCGGCGGCGCTCAGCGGGCGGGCGAGGTGGACGGTCTCGCTCCAGGCGCGCGGGTAGGGCTCGTGGTCGACCTCGCCGCGGTAATCGCCTCCCTCGGCAAGCAGGCGGCCGCGGCTGTAGGTGGCCGCGACCCGGAACGAGGAGAGGTCCTCGACCAGGGCGAGCGAGGCGAGCCGGCCCGGCAGGACGGCGCCGTAGTCGCGCTCGACGCCCATCGAGCGGGCGGCCCCGAGGGTCGCCATCGTGACCGCGTCGAGCGGCGCCAGGCCGAGCCCGACGGCGCGGCGCATCAACGCGTTGACGTGGCCGTTGGCGACCAGCTGGTGCAGGTCCTCGCCGTCGCTGCAGAAGCTGAACAGCTCCGGCGGGGCGCCGTGTTCGGTGATCGCCGGCAGCAGCCGCTCCAGGTCGCAGCCGGCGCAGCCGTGCCGGAGCTGGACGGAGATCCCCAGCCGGACCCGTTCCAGGGCGCCCTCGACAGTGGTCGTCTCATGGTCGGAGCGGACGCCGAGCGCCGCGGCGGCCTGCAGCTCCGGCCCGGCCTGGCCCTCGAGGTGGCCGGCGATCGCCCGCCCGAGCCGCACCGCCTCGTCGCGGGCGCCGGCCAGCGAGCCGGGCAGGTCGCGGCAGCGGTCGCTCCACTCGCGCAGCTCGACGCAGCGCTCGTCGCGCAGCAGGGCGAGCAGGTCCTGGTCGCTGAAGCGGCCCAGCATCGGGCCCAGCGCGCAGGCGTAGAAGACGGAGAGCAGCAGGTCGAGGCCGGTGCCCTCGGCCCGGTCGAGCTGGTCCTCGACCGCGGCCAGGCCGGCGATCGAGCCGGACTCCGAGAGGCAGCTGCTGACCGCGACCGTGCCGTGCGGGACCAGCACCTCGGCCAGTCGCTCGACGCTGACCTGGGAGAAGCCGATGTGCATGTGGGGGTCGAGCAGACCGGGGAGGAGGAAGAGGCCGGAGCGGTCGTGGACCTCGGTCGCCGCGCCGCGGCAGTGGCCGACCTCGCCGACCGCTGCGATCCGCCGGCCGGCGATCGCCACGTCGGCGCGGCGCAGCCTGCCCATCGGGACGTCGACCAGCGTCGCGCCGGCGACGATCAGGTCGGCGGGGGCGCGGCCCGCTGCGACGTCGGCGAGGTTGGCGGCCGCTCCGCCCTCAGCCTCCAACCGGGGCTCCCTGGTTGGCCTCGTAGTCGGCTCGCTCGGCCTCCGACATCTCGTTCCAGCGCGCGTTCTCGTCGCGGCCCGTGACCCAGTCGCGGCTGGCGTCGAGCTGCCCGCGGAGCCGGCTCAGGTCGACGTCGAGCAGGCGTCCGCGCCGGACCCGCGGCTGGCCGCCGACGTAGACGGAGTCGACGTCGCGGCTGCCGGTCTGGAAGAGGACGTGGTCGTAGGGGTCGCCGGCGCCGAGGCCGTAGGGGTGGTTGGAGAGGACGACGAGGTCGGCCTGCTTGCCGGGGGTGAGGCTGCCGGTCTCCGCCTCGAGGCCGAGCAGGCCGGCGGCGCGGATCGTCGCCATCTCGACCACGGCGCGGGCGTCGAGGGTGGGCGAGGTCGCGGTGCGCTTCGAGTCGCGGCCCTGGCGGCGGTCGGTCTCGCCGTCGAGCAGCCGGTCGATCGCGTAGGTGATCCGCATCTGGGTCAGCAGGTCGGCGTTGACCGCGGTCGGGACGTCGACCCCGAGGCCGACCGGGACGCCGTGGCGCCGGGCGCGGCCGACGATCGGCGTGGTCGCGGTGAGGCCGGCCTCGACCTCGGGGCAGCAGACGATCGCGCCGCCGCCCGCCGCCATCGTCTGCAGCTCGGGGTCGGAGATCGCGCCGCAGTGGACCCAGAGCACGTCGTCGCCGAGCAGGCCCTGGGCGGCGGCCTGGGTGACCTGGCCGTCGAGGTTGGAGTGCACGGTGGCGCGCAGGCCGAGCTCGCGGCCGGCGCCGAGTTCGGCGGCGTGCTGGGAGGGCTCGACGTGCTCGATGTTGTTGAGCGCCACCGCCAGCCGCACCCGGCCGTCGCCGCCACGCTCGCCGTAGAGCCGGTGCAGGGCGTCGATCCGGTCCTCGAGCGTGCGGAAGGCGCGGCACTCGACCTCGGGCCGGTCGCGGAACCCGTAGCCGTAGAGGGCGCGGATCCCGGCCCCGTCGAGCGCCGCCAGCGAGGCTTCGGCGTGCTCGGGGGAGTTGACCGAGTGGCAGAAGTCGAGCACCGTGGTGACGCCGTAGCTGAGCAGCTCGACCGCGCCGGCGTAGGTGGAGACTTCGATGTCCTGCGGCCGGTAGCGGGCCGAGAGCGGGTGCACGACGCCGAAGTACTCGCGGCCCCAGCGGCCGGCGGCAAGGCCCCGCACGGCGGTCTGCCAGAGGTGGACGTGGCAGTCGATCAGCCCCGGCATCACGATCGCCCCGTCGAGGTCGACCGTCTCGTCGGCCACCCCGCCGAGGTCCGGCCCGACCGCGGCGATCCGGTCGCCCTCGATCAGCACATCGCCCAGCTCGAAGTCCCCGAGCCCCTCGTCCATAGTCAGGACCCGGCCACCGCGCAACAGCGTCTTTTGCTTCATCAGCCCTCCATGCAAACGTTTGCGGTCAGGTTGCCAGGAAAGCGGGCGGCTGTCAAATCCACCCCCCTGACATTTCTCGCCCCCTGGGCGAGAAATGTCCGACCTCCACCCGCCCGCCTATCCTCAACCCATGGCTTCCCAGCCCGCGGACGCCCTTGCCGCCGCAGCGCTCAACGACACCGAGCGCCGCGTTCTTGGGCGTCTCCTGGCCCGGCTGCCCGAGAAGCTTGGCTCCGACCTGGTGGCCGTCTGGCTGTACGGCTCCCGGGCCCGGGGTGAGGCGGACCCCATGAGACCGACCCCGACCTGCGGTCCGACATCGACCTGCTCGCCATCGTCCACCCCTCCGCGAACGCCGAAGAGGTTCGGTGGTGGGCGCTGCCGATGGTGGAAGCGGAGGCCGATGCCGAGGGCGACAGCCCCGTCTACTACTCGCTGCGGATCTTCGACACCGAGTGGTTGCGCGGGCGCCGGGAGATCCGCTCCTTCTTCACCCAGGAGGTAGACCGCGACAAGATCGTCCTCTGGGGCGAGCGGCTCGACGACCTCGGCACCGGCCGCGAGGTCGGACAGTGAGCCCACGCTCGGAGGAGTTCGTCGAGCAGGCCCGCGACCGCCTTGTCGCCGCCCTCTCGGTCCGTCAGCGAGGTGTGAGCGCCCAGCCTGGCGACCCTGGGTGCAGTACAACCAGCGGCATGTCGTTGGCCGAGGCCCGACGGCTCGAATATGCTCTCACTGGCTATGGGGTTGGGATTTTCAGTAGGTAGCGGGGTGAAGGTTTACGGTGGCGGCCGCGGGCTCGGCGTCAGCGTCGGCAAGGGACCAGTGCGCTACTCCACCCAGTTGGTGGGTGGCTCCCGGGGGCGCTCCGGCTCGGGCCGCACCTCGGCAGCGGCCTACGAACGTCAGGTCCGAGCGGCGGAACGGATGGAAGAGGTGCAGGCCGTTCTCGATCTCGACAACCGCCTAGTGGAGATGTGCCAGGTTCACCGTGAGGACTTCGAGCCCGCGGAGAAGCCAGTCCTTGGCGGACCTGAGCCTGTTGATCGCCGGGAGGTGAAGGCAAGGCTGGAATTAGAAGCGGTTGAGGGAATCGGCATGCTGAAGTTGGGAGAGCGACGAGCCGCGAAGAAAGCTGCGCGGGAGCGGCTGGGCGAGGAGCTTGTCGCCGAGGAGGAACGCCGAGCCAAGCGGGCGGTCGAGACTCAGCGAGCGTGGGACGAGTTCTGGGAGAAGCTGCAGGCGAACGAGCCTGGGGCGGTCCTGCCGGCGCTTGAGCAGGCCTTCGAGGACAACGATGCCCCCGCAGCAGCGGTCTCGTGTCGCGATGGGCGAGTCGATGTTGTGATGCGTTGGTCCCAACTGGACGATGTGGTTTCCGAGCGAAAAGCTGCCGTCACGCCTACTGGGAAACCGACCATCAAGAAACGGAGCAAGTCCGACCGCTACGAGCTGTACCTGGAGACCCTGTGCAGTCACGCTCTGGTGACCGCCAAGGAGGCTTTCGCCGTGGCGCCCAGGGTTGAGAAGGTCGGGCTAGCTGTTGTCCGGGCGACCACGGATCCGGCCCGCGGTGACGACGTGGTTGAGCCCGTGCTGCTCGGGTTAGTGAGCCGCGAGGACCTCGAACGAATCCACTGGGACAGCATTAACGCGACGGCCGCCCTGCTCGGTTGTGGGGAGGGCAAGATCGGCTTTAAAGGGAAAGGCGCGAGCAAGGCGCTGTATGGCCTTGATCTCAGTGACGATCCGGATGAGCGTGAGTTCATCGCCCAGGTTGCCGATGGGCTTGAGGCACGAGTTCCAGATGAGGGTGTTGCTGGCGTTCAACTGCCCGTAAGGATCATGCTCGGGTAGCGACTCTTCCCGGCAGCGAGGTGAAATAACTGGCAGATAGGCCGGTAGCGGCGGGTGCGCAATGACGAGGTAGATAGTCCGCCGGAGAAGGCGGGATTTCGCCCTCATCACACGGTTTGTTGCTCGTGTCTACGCCGTCAGGGGTGCTAGACGCTCAGCGCGTGCCGACCGACGTCAGCTCTAACTGGCGGCATCTCGGGACCGGGGGGCGTGTCCTTGTAGCGGTAGGAGACTCGGACGGCGACGCGGCGTAGAAGCTCGTTGCGCCAGCGCTCGAAGCGGCCGACTTGGATCGGCTCGATCAGCATCTCTAGGTTGCCGGCACCGACGATGACGGTTGGGCGACCTTCGTGGAGGTAGCGCCAGAGGACGAAGTCGGTATCGGGGGTCTGCTGCCAGGGGATGAAGGCGGCCCCGTAGGGGTAGCCGGGATCCTCGTCGCTGGTGGCGGCGTCGATGAAGGCGGAAAGGGCAGCGTCCTCAGCGGGGGTCGGCATCGTCATCAGAGATTAGCTCCGTCCAGTCCCGCGCAAACCCCTTGATGATCTGAACGTCGTCGGTCCCCGCCACCGGATGAACGCTCTCCCGATCTTTGTTCACAGCGGCCAACCTACCGAGGTCTGGTGGCACCGTCGTGGCACCGTGTGGCACCCAGACAACCGGATTCTGCCGGACTGCGGCGCGGCTTCGGCATGCCTCCGCAAACCGCTCTGGCAAGCCAGATTCGGCTCGCTGAGCGGAGGGGGTGGGATTCGAACCCACGAGACCGGATAACCGGCCTAACGGCTTTCAAGGCCGCCGCATTCAACCGCTCTGCCACCCCTCCGGGGTTTTGCGCACGTTGCATGCTAGATGCCGCGGGGCATCGCTCAGGGTCCGTTGCACTGATTGGATTCGCGTATGCGCAAGTTGCTGATCCTGGCCTCGGCGATGATCTTCTTCGACGTCGCCTTCTTCGCGGCGATCGCGCCGCTGCTGCCGGAGTACGTGGACGAGCTGGGGCTGACCAAGGCGCAGGCCGGGGTGCTCTCCGCGGCCTATGCGGCCGGGACGCTGCTCGCCTCGCTGCCGGCCGGGTACGTCGCCAGCCGGATCGGACCGCGCCGCACCGTGATCTACGGGCTACTGGTGCTCGGCGTCTCCAGTGTCGTCTTCGGCTTCGCCGACGAGATCAACCTGCTCAACGCCTCGCGCTTCGTCCAGGGCATCTCCGGGGCGCTGATCTGGTCCGGGGCGCTGACCTGGCTGATCACGACCACCCCGGAGGAGCGGCGCGGCGCCGTGATCGGGACCGCCCTGGGGACGGCGATCGCCGGGGCGCTGCTCGGCCCGGCACTGGGCGCGCTTGCCGCCTCGGTCGGCACCGAGGTCGTGTTCAGCGGCGTCTTCTTCGTCACCGCCACCCTCGCCTACATGGCCTGGCGGATGCCCGAGGTCGGCGCCCCCGGGCTGCAGCCGCTGCGAGAGATCGTCGCGATCCTGCTCAGCCGGCCGATCCGCGAGGCGGCGATCTTCGTCGCCGTGCCCTCGATCATGTTCGGCGCGATCGAGGTGCTGGTGCCGCTGCGGATCGACGCGCTCGGCGGCGGCCACGCGGTGATCGCCGCAGGCTTCATCGCCGGCGCCGCTCTGGAGGCGACGCTGGCCCCGATCGCCGGGCGGATGTCGGACCGGATCGGGCGGCGGGCGCCGTACGTGGTCGGCCTCGCGATCTGCGCCGCGGCGATGGTCGCGGTCGGCCTCGCCCAGACGATGGGCGCGGTGCTGGCGGCGCTGGTCATCACCTCGGTCGGGGCCGGGATCTGCTTCACGCCAGCGATGACCCTGATCTCCGACATGGCCGAGCGCAGCAGCCTGCACCAGGGCTTCGCCGCCGGGCTCTCGAACATGGCCTGGGCCAGCGGGCAGGTGATCGGCGGGGTCGGTGGCGGCGTCGTCGCGACCCTGACCGGGAACGCGATCCCCAGCGTCGCGATCGCGGTCCTGCTGCTCGGTACCGTCGTCTACGCCTTCTACGCGCTGGCCCCCCACGCGGTCCCCCGAGTCGTCGCGGAGGGCTGAGGAGCCCCACCTCCATCGCGTGGTTCCTTATTCGCGCTGTGGGCCAAAAAGGAACCACGCGATGGACGGTCTAGGCTGATCTGGATGGCGCGACGGGGCAGCGGCGATTGGGTGAACTGGGCTGGCGACCAGTCCTGCCGGCCGGCCGAGGTTGTCCGTCCCCGCAGCCGCGAGGAGCTGGCCGAGGCGGTCGCCGGGGCGGCCGCGGCCGGGCGCCGGGTCAGCGTCGCCGGCTCCGGGCACTCCTTCACCGAGGCGGCGCTGACCGACGGCACGATGGTCCGGATCGAGGCGCTGCGGGGAGTCGAGGACGCCGACCCCGGCTCGGGCCTGGTCCGGGTCGGCGCCGGCACCGTTCTCGCCGACCTCAACGAGGAACTGGCTGGGCTGGGGCTCGCGATGGAGAACCTCGGCGACATCGACCGGCAGACGATCGCCGGCGCGATCTCGACCGGCACCCACGGCACCGGGGGGCGCCTGCGCGGTCTCTCGGCCCAGGTCGAGGGTCTGGAGCTGGTCCTCGCCGACGGCAGCAGGCGCCAGCTCAACGCCGCGACCCACCCGGAGCTGACCAGGGCGGCGCGGGTCGGGGTCGGGGCGCTGGGGGCGATCTCGGCGGTCACCCTGCGCTGCGTCCCCGCCTTCAACCTCGAGCGGGTCGACCGGCCGCTGCCGCGCGAAGAGGTGCTCGACCGCTTCGAGGAGATGGCCGCCGCCAACGACCACTTCGAGCTCTTCGCCTTCCCCTACGCCGACAGCGCCCTGGTGCTGGAGCGCAACCGGGTCGACGGCCCCGCCCGCCCGCGCCGCCGCGCCGCCGCTTTCCTCAACGACGTGGTGCTGGAGAACTGGGCGCTGGGGGCGCTCTCGGCGACCGGCAGGGCGTTCCCGGGCAGGATCCCGGCGCTGGCGCGGCTGGCCGGGCGGCTCGCCTCCGGCAGTCGCACCGTCGACCGCAGCGACCGCGTCTTCGCCAACGAGCGCCGCGTCCGCTTCACCGAGATGGAGTACGCGATCCCCCGTGAGCACGGGCCGGAGGCGGCACGCCGGGTGGTCGAGTGGGTGCGGGAGAATCGCTACCCGGTCTTCTTCCCGATCGAGGTCCGGGTCGCGGCCGGCGACGACGCCTCGCTCAGCACCGCCAGCGGCCGCGAGACCGCCTACGTCGCCGTCCACCAGTACCGGGGCATGGAGTGGCGTCCCTACTTCGAGGCGGTCGAGGCGATCATGGACTCCTACGGCGGCCGCCCCCACTGGGGCAAGCGCCACTTCCAGACCGCCGCCACGCTGGCGCCGCGCTACCCGGCCTGGGACGAGTTCCAGCGCGCCCGCAACGTCCTCGACCCAACCCGCACCTTCACCAACGCTTACGCCGAGCGCGTCCTCGGCCCCTAGGCGAGCGAAAACCAAGCGCGGCAAGGACGCAGGGAGCGTGGCGTGCTCCGCACGCGAGCGACCGAGGACGCCGCCGCGCGCCGGTTTGCAGCCGCCTAGCAGAAGGTTTGGCCCTCGCCTCGGTAGGTGGGGACGACGTCGACGATCTGCTCGCCTTCGACCAGGTGGAGGGCGTCGAAGCGCTCGCAGAGCTCGCCGGCTTTGGCGTGGCGGAGGTAGACGCGGTCGCCGACCGTCAGCCCCGCAGCAGCGGCGCCCAGCAGCGGCGTCTGCACCTCGCCGGCGCCCTCCTCGGCGTCGAGCCGCAGGCCGGGGGGCAGCCAGGGCGCCGGCAGCCGCCCCGGGTCGCCGGGGCCGGAGGCGAGGTAGCCGCCGCCCAGCGCGGTGGCGATCTGCGGCGCCGGCTTGCGGACGACCGGCAGCGCGAACCCGGCCGCCGGCGCGAGGCTGAAGCGGCTGTAGTGGTCGAACAGCACTGGGGCGTAGAACCCGGACCCGGCGGTGACCTCGGTCACCGCCTCCTCGGCCGCGGTCAGTTCGAGGCTGCCGGTGCCGCCGCCATTGACGATCTGCAGGTCGGCGATCTCGCGCAGCGCGGCGATCGTCTCGCCGCGGCGGCGGGCCAGCTCGGCAGCGGAGCGGCGCTGCATGAACCGGATCGCGGCGCCGCGCAGGCGGCGCCCCGGCGGCCGGTCGCCGACCCCGGAGATCTGGCCCTCGTAGGCCATCACCGCGTCGAGCTTCAGCTGCGGCCGCCGCTCGATCTCCCGCGCCAGCTCCACCGCCTGCTCGACGGTGTGTACGGGGGAGCGCTTCGCCCCGACCTTGAGCCGTCCGCGCAGCGCCCACCAGGCGGCGTCGAGCTCGATGCAGACGCGAATCGGCGGCGCGTCGGCGCCGAGCACCGATTCGATCGCGTCGAGGTGCTCGACGCAGTCGACCATCACGATCGGCGCCCCCTCGGGGCTGGCCACCGAGCGCAGCGCCAGCTCGCCGAGCGCCCCTGTGTCGGCGGTCGGGTAGGCGAGCAGCAGGTCCTCGAAGCCGTGTTCGGCCAGCCACAGCGTCTCGGGCAGGGTGTAGGTCATCAGGCCCTGGAAGCGCGGGTCGCGATCCAGGATCGCCTCCAGCAGCGCCCGGCAGCGGACCGACTTGCTCGCGACCCGGACCGGCTTCTCGCCGGAGCGGGCGAGGATCGCAGCCGCGTTCGCCCACATCGCGTCGAGGTCGACGAAGGCGAAGGGCGCCTCGACCTCGGCGAAGATCGCCTCGTAGCGGTCGTGCGACTGACTGGGCGGACCGGACACCCTCGCCAGCCTATCCCCGCCGCACCCCGTTAGTTCCTACAATCGGTGCCCTGCCCGGAGAGGTGGCCGAGTGGCTGAAGGCACTCGCCTGCTAAGCGAGTAGGGGGCGCAAGCTCTCTCGAGGGTTCGAATCCCTCCCTCTCCGCTCGATGCGATTCCTGCTCGGCAGCGACGACGGCGACGCGCTGGTCGGGACGGTGGCGCGGCTGCTGCGCGACCGCGGCCACCAGGTCGAGGAGCTGGAGACGGCCCAGTGGCCGCAGGTGGCGCGGCGGGTCGCCGAGGGGGTGGCGGGCGGCGGCGCCGACCAGGGCGTGCTGTTCTGCTGGACCGGGACCGGGACGGCGATGGCGGCCAACAAGGTGGCGGGGGTGCGGGCGGCGCTGGTCTGGGACCCCTGGCTCGCCAAGGGGGCGCGGGAATGGAACGACGCCAACGTGCTGGTGCTGAGCCTGAAGCGGACCGACCCCGCCCAGGTCGAGCCGATCCTCGACGCCTGGCTGGCGGTCGCCGAGCCCGACCCCGAGGAGCGCGAGAACATCGAGGCGCTGAAGGAGATGGACTCCGGCAGCGAATGACGAGTTGACCACCCCCTGGGGTCGTCAACTCGACAATCGTTCCCCGAACGGGGGGTTTTCGCCTGCGCTCACTCGGAGTTCACGATTCGCGGCGGTCGCCCTCTACAGTCGTCGGCGTGAACTCACGCATCCCGATCGCCCGCGAGCCCGCCCACATCGAGCGGCGCACCAAGATCGTCGCCACCGTCGGACCGGCCAGCTGGGAGCCGGGGACGCTGGAGCAGATGATCGGCGCGGGCGCCGACGTCTTCCGGCTCAACTTCTCCCACGCCGGCCCGGAGCGCCAGGCGGAGACGATCGAGGCGATCCGCGAGGCCTCGCAGCGGGTCGGCCGCGAGGTCGCGGTCCTCGGCGACCTGCCCGGGCCGAAGCTGCGGATCGGCGAGCTCGCCGACGACTACGCCGAGCTGGAGACGGGGATGCACGTCACCCTCACCCCGCAAGAGGTCGAGGGCGACGGCGAGACGATCCCGGTCTCCTGGCCCGGGGTCACCGAGCTCGAGACCGACCAGCTGGTCTACCTGGCCGACGGCGCGATCCGGTTGCGGGTCGGCGACTCCGCCCGCGAGGCCGGCGTGCGGTGCGAGGTCGAGGTCGGCGGCACCCTCTCCTCGCACAAGGGGATGAACATCCCCGGCGGCGCGGAGCTGCCGGCCGCCACCGAGAGCGACCTGGGCTGGGTCGAGTTCTCGGTCGAGCACGGCGTCGACCTGATCGCCGTCTCCTTCGTCTCCACCGCGGCCGACCTCGACCCGGTCCGCCGCCGGCTGGAGGAGCTCGGCTCCGACATCCCGCTGATCGCCAAGATCGAGCGCCCGCGAGCGGCGGAGAACGTCGCCGAGATCGTCGAAGCGGCGACGGCGGGGATCATGGTCGCCCGCGGCGACCTCGGGATCGAAGTGCCGCTGGCCGATGTCCCGGTCGTGCAGAAACGGATTCTCCGGGCCGCCGGGCTGCGCTCGAAGGGGGCGATCACCGCCACCCAGATGCTGGCCTCGATGGTCACCGCTCGCCGCCCGACCCGGGCCGAGGTCGCCGACGTCGCCAACGCGATCTTCGACGGCACCGACGCGATCATGCTCTCCGAGGAGACCGCGGTCGGCCAGCACCCGGTCGAGGCGGTGCGGGTGATGGACCGGATCGCCCGCTCCACCGAGCCCGACCTGCCCTACGGCAGCTGGCTGTTCACCCGCACCGACCAGGCGACCTCCGACATCGCCGATTCCGTCGCCCAGTCGGCGGTTGGCGCCGTCTACCGGCTGGGGCTGAAGGCGCTGGTGGTGCCGACCACCTCGGGCCGCACGGCGCGGCTGGTCTCCGCCCACCGGCCGAACGTGCCGGTACTGGCGATCAGCCCTAGGATCGAGACCGTGCGGAGGCTCAGCGTCCTGTTCGGGGTGACGGCGGTGCTCGACGAGCACGCGGCCGACGTCCGCGGCCTGCTCGACGACTGCGCCGAGCTGGCCTGCCACCACGGGATCGCCGAATCGGGTGACCTAATCGCGATCACGGCCGCCCTGCCCGACCAGCAGCTCGGCACCAACCTGTTCGAGGTCCACCGTGTGCCCTGAGCGCGATGCCGTGGTGCGGTTGGAGCGCGAGGCGAGCGGCCTCGCCGTGCTCACCCTCGACAGCCCGCCGCTCAACCTCTTCGACCAGCGGCTGATCGACGAGCTGCGGGCGGCGGTCGAGGCGGTCGCCTCCGAGCCGCCGCGGGCGCTGCTGGTCCGGGCCGAGGGCCGCGCCGTCTCCGGCGGGGTCGACGTCAACGTCTTTGCCGGCCTCACCCCCGAGCAGGGCAGCCAGATGTGGACCGAGCTGCTGGAGATGATCGACGCGCTGGAGCGGCTGCCGGCCCCGATCGTCTTCGCCGCCCACGCGCTCACCCTGACCGCCGCCTTCGAGATCGCGCTGCCTGCGACCTGATCGTCGCCGCGCCCTCAGCCCGGTTCGGCCTGGTCGAGAAAGTGGTTGGGCTGACCCCGTCGATGGGAGGCACGCAGCGGCTCGCCGAGCGGGCTGGCAGCGGGCGGGCCCGGGAGCTGGTGCTGACCGGCGAGCTGTTCGGGGCGGAGGAGCTGTCCGGCTGGGGGGTCGTCAACCGGATCTACCCGGAGGGGGAGTTCGAGAGGCGGGCCCGCGAGCTGGCCGCCGAGCTTGCCTCGGGGCCGACCCGCGCCCACGCGATGACCAAGCACGTCCTGCGCCGCTTCCGGGAGGGCGGCATCCCGGCCGCCGACGAGGCGATCCGGACCGAGGCGGCGGAGCTGTTCGCGAGCGAGGACCTGCAGGGCGCGGTCCGCGCCTTCCTCGAGCACGGCGGCCCCGGGCACGCCGAGTTCGAGGGTCGCTGACCCCGGCGCCGGGCTACAGTTCGGCCATGGACTACGAGGCGATCGCGCGGGGGATGGCGATGGCGGTGCCGTTCGCCGGCCACCTCAACCTGGAAATCCTCGACATCTCCGAGGGCGAGGCCGCGGTGCGGCTGCCGGCCCGGCAGGAGCTGACCAACCACGTCGGGTCCCAGCACGCCGGCGCCCTGTTCACGGTCGCCGAGACCGCCTCCGGGGCGGCCTTCGTCGGCGCCTTCGCGGCCCGGCTCGGCGAGCTGACGCCGCTCGCCCGCAGCGCCGAGATCGTCTACGAGAAGGTCGCCAAAGGCCCGATCCGGGCCGAGGCGAAGCTCGGCGTCGATGCCGGCGAGGCGCTGCGGACGCTCGACGCCGAGGGCCGGGTTGAGTTCCCCTGCGAGATCGCGCTCAGCGACGAGGCCGGCGAGCGGGTCGCGACTGCGACCGTCAGCTGGCACGTGAGCCTGAAAGGCGCCGAGCGAACCTGATCGCTGTCGCGAACGTCGGCGACCGAGGGCGGCGCGCCGTTGCTAGGCTCGCTGGCGCATGCGTAGAGGTGGATTGCTCCTCCTGGCCAGCGTCGCATTTGTCCTCTTCGCCACCGGGGTCTCTTCGGCGGCGACGGTGACCTTCGGCGCGAACCTGGCCCGGACCCCGGACAACGCCGCCACCTGCGTCTCGCCGCAGGTGCAGCTGATCGTCCAGTCGCCGACCTGCACGGTCGAGTCGACCAACGTCGCGACCGGCGAATCCGGCTTCCCGCCGATCGGCGAAGGCATCGTCTCCAGGGTTCGCGTCCGGGTTGGGCCGACGACCGGTCCGATGCAGATCGTGCTGGAGGAAGCGCTGCGCCAGGACAACCCGTTCGAACCGGGCCGCCCCAACTACGCCTGCTGCACGCTGGCCGCGGCCAGCCCGGTCTTCACCCCGGCCGCCAACGCGATCACCACGGTGCCGGTCAACTTCCGCGTCCTGCAGGCGATCCGGCCCGACGAGAACGGTTTCTACATCGACCAGCACCTGGCGCTCTCGGTGCTCGACCCGACCGTGCCGATCCCGGCCAGCCGCAGCCCGAGCGCCTCGATGGGCGCCTGGTACCCCGCCTGGGGGTCGATCGGCGAACAGAAGGTGGGACCGGCGGGGAGCTTCGTCGGCGCCGACCTGCTGATCAACGCCGACTGGGACCCGGCGCCCGGGACCGGTGGCAATTCGCCGCTGCGCCTGCCGCGGCAGATCCGGTCCCTGCGCAACGACGTCGCCTTCATCCCGCTGGTCTGCCAGTTCAACCGCGCCTGCGTGGGACGGTTGCTGCTGCAGAGCCGCCGCGGGCCCCAGGCAGCGGCGCGGGCGAGCGGCCGGGCCGGGGCCAGCGCGAAGAAGAAGGGCGGGCGGCGGACGCTGACCTACGCGAAGGTCCGGTTCCGGGTGCCGGCCGGGAAGCGCAAGGCGGTGCGGGCCAAGCTGAAGGGACGCGTCAAGCGGCTGCTTCGCAAGCGCGGCCGGACGCGCGTCTGGGCGAATGTGAGGATGCGCGGCGCCAGCGTCGGCTCCGCGAAGCTGACCGTGAAGCGCGGCGGCAAGAAGTCGAAGCGGTAGCGCCCTCGGCCCAAGCTAGGGCCGATCGGGGTCCTTGATCACCATCACCGAGGTCGCCTTGACCATCGCCGTCGCCTGGTCGCCGACCGCGAGGCCGAGCTCCTCGATCGCGTCGCGGGTGATCGCAGCGCTGATCCGGTGCGGGCCGGCCTGGATCTCGACGATCCCGAGCACCCCGTCGACCTCGATCGACTCGATCGTGCCGGCGAACCGGTTGCGGGCCGAGAGCTCGTCGCCGGTGCGGTGACGGTCGGGGCTGGCGCCGAGTCGGCGCAGCTCGGCGGTGGAGACGAGGCGGCGGTTGCGCTCGTCGCGCTCGGTCCGCAGCTTGCCGGCCCGGTCCCAGCGGCGCAGCGTGTCGGCGCTGACGCCGAGCAGCTTGGCGGCCTCGCCGAGGGTGACGCGCTGGTCGCCGGAGGGCGTGGTCATCGCCCGTCTATACCAGACGCCCCGCGGGCGGCGGCACGATTCGGGTCGCCGAGGCCTTCCAGACGGCGACCACCTCGGCGCCGGGCCGGAGGCCGAGCTCGTCGCGGGCGGCGGCGGTCACCTCGGCGACCAGCGGCTGGCCGGCGTCGAGCGCCACCCGGACCCGGCCGCCCACCGGGGTCACCGAGCGGACGGTCGCCGGCAACCGGTTGCGTGGGGAGCCGTGCGGGGCGGCGCCCGCCAGCTCGAGGGCGATCTCCCAGGGGTGGACGGTGATCGCGACCCGGCCGGGCGGCACCTCTGAGGCCGTCGTCGTCGCGACACCGCCGCCATCGAGCGCGATCTCGGTCTCGCCGTCCTGCCCGCCGCCGGTCGTCCTCCCGGTCAGCACGACCGAGCCGGTCAGCTCGGCGACGAACGCGGAGGCCGGTCGGGCGGCAAGCGTCTCCGGCGCGCCGCGCTGGGCCAGCTCGCCGGCCTCGATCACGGCGATCTCGTCGGCCAGCAGGCTGGCCTCGACGAAGTCGTGGGTGACGAGCAGGGCGGGGACGGCCGCTGCGGCGGTCAGCTCCTGCAGCGACCGGGTGGCGGTGGCGCGGGTGGTCGCGTCGAGCGCCGCCAGCGGCTCGTCGAGCAGCAGCGCTCGGGGCCGGGAGCCGAGCGCGCGGGCGAGGGCTAGGCGCTGGCGCTCGCCTCCCGAGAGCGTCGCCGGGCGGGCGTCGGCGAGGGTGGCGATCCCGAACCGGTCGAGCAGCTCGACCGCGGCTTGGCGGCGCGCGCGCCGGGGCAGGTGGCCGAGCCCGTAGGCGACGTTGCGCCAGGCGCTCATCTGGCCGAACAGGGCGTAGTCCTGGAAGACGAAGCCGCAGCGGCGACGCTCCGGCGGCAGGTCGATCCGGGCGGCGGTGTCGAGCCAGGTCTCGCCGTCGCACTCGACCCTGCCCGCGTCGGGCCGGAGCAGGCCGGCGAGCGCCCGCAGCAGCGAGGACTTGCCGGCGCCGGAGGGGCCGACCACGGCAAGGCAGCGGCCCGGCTCGACCGCCAGCTCGAGCCGCAGCTCGAAGCCGCGCAGGGCGGTGGCGAGCTCAGCGCGCAGCAAGGTCGCCCCCCGGGTCGGCGGCTGGTCCTCGGAGCAGCTTCACCGTCGCCAGCAGGGCGGCGGCGACGGCGACGAGGACGGCGGAGAGGGCGAGGGCGGCGTCGAAGTCGGCGCCGAACAGCTCGACGATCGCCAGTGGCGCGGTCTGGGTGACCCCCTGCAGTGAGCCGGCGAAGATCAGGGTGGCGCCGAACTCGCCCAGCGCCCGTCCCCAGGCGAGCGCCGCGCCGGTCCCCAGCCCGGGCGCCGCGGCCGGGATCGCGACCCGGGCGAAGGTGCGGGCCTCGCCGGCGCCGAGGGTGCGCGAGGCGGCGGTCCAGGTCGGGTCGACGGCTTCGAAGGCGGCCTGCGCCTGGCGCAGGTAGAAGGGGCTGGCGACGAAGACGAGGGCGACGACGACCCCGGCGGTCTCGAAGACGAGGCGGATGCCGGCGTCCTCGATCGCCCCGCCGAGCAGGCCGGCCGGGCCGAAGGCGGCGAGCAGGCCGATGCCGGCGACCGCGGGGGGGACGACCAGCGGCAGCTCGACCAGGGTGATCAGCGCGGCGCGGCCGCGGAAGCGACGGGTGGCGAGCAGGTAGGCGGCGGGGGTGCCGACCGCGACGATGATCGCCAGCGCGGTCGTCGTCGTCGCCAGGCTGAGCCAGAGCGCGTCGCGGGCCTGCGGCTCGCCGAGGCTGGAGGCCAGCTCCGCGGGGCCGGCCTCGAGGAAGATCGCGGCGATCGGCAGGGTGAGGAAGACCAGCGCCACGGCCAGGGCCAGCGCCATCACCAACGGGAACCAGGCGATTCGGGGGATCTTCGGGCGGGCGCGGGTCATGGCGGGGGGAGGAAGCCGGCGGCGGCAAGGGCTTCGGCGCCGTCGCCGTCGAGCAGGCCGTCGATGAATTCGCGGGCGGCCTCGGGGTTGCGCGCGCCGGCGACCACCGCGGCGGAGTAGGCGACGTTCGGCCCGAGTGCGGCTGGGATCTCGACTGTGTCGACCCTGCCGGCGGCCGCGGCGGTATCGGAGGCGTAGACGATGCCGGCATCGGCGGCGCCCTGGGCGACCTTGCCGACGACGCCCTTGACGTTCGCTTCCTCGGCGCGGACGTTGGCGAGGATGGCCTCGCGCTGGGGGGTCGGTAGGCGGGCGACGAGTCGGCGGGCGTATTCGCCGCAGGGCGTGCCCGCGGCGCAGAGGACCAGGTCGACACCGGGCCCGCTGAGGTCGTCGAGCGAGGCGACCCCGCTGCCGGGGGCGACGGCGATTATCAGCCGGTTGCGGGCGAAGACGACCGGGTCCTCGACCAGCCCGTCCGCCGCCAGCTCCCTCGGGTACCGGGTGTTGGCCGAAGCGAAGACATCGGGCCGGGCGCCCTGCCGGATCTGGGCCGCCAGCTCGCCGGAGCCGCCGAAGGAGAAGCGGGGCTGGCTGGGCAACGCCTCTCCGTATACGTCGAACGCCTCGGTCAGCGATGAGGCGGCGGAGACAGTGAGCGGCCCGTCCTCGCCCGAGCCGCACCCCGCGCCAAGCGCGAACAGGACTGCGACCGAAGCAAACCACCACCGGCTGATGCATAGGCATCGCATAGGCAGTGGTATAGCAAGCGAACCAGGTCCCAGCCGCCAGCCCGCGCCCACCGCGATCCCCACGTCCCGCCACCCACCGCCTCAGCCCCTAGAATCCTTCCTTCCCGCGTCGGCGCG